>Ga0179593_1404278_pt1 | contig 10457 bp, 18 predicted proteins | sample CZODoug2_1_08_16_FD_185931 | JGI IMG/M metagenome (GOLD analysis project Ga0179593, IMG submission 185931) | Vadose zone soil fungal communities from Angelo Coast Range Reserve, California, USA - CZODoug2_1_08_16fungal (PacBio error correction) | ecosystem: Environmental > Terrestrial > Soil >... | reverse complement strand
CCCCCCCCTTCCATAATGGCAACATCCTTGTATATCTCTTTCCTCCTTTCCTCTCCCATTCCCCTTTTTTTTTTTGTTGTTTGACTGAGCTCAAAAGATGTTTTCATTTATCAGTTGGACTAAAGTCCCCCCCCCTTTCCCCCCCCCCATATACTTTTTTTCCAAGGGCTGGTTCCCCAACCTTTTTTTTTTTTTTTTTTACGACCCCCCATTGCCCACCCCCCTATCCCCCCCATTTTTCCCCCCCCCCAAAGTCTTTTCCCCTTTAGAAGTGGTAACCTGGTTTTCTCCTAACATTTTTTTTGGATAGGAATCCCCACTTCACTTTTTTTTTCCCCTGCTGTTCACCATCCTTGATGACCCCTTGGTGGCCGTTGTCCTTTTTTTTTGTGCGCTTCCCCTCCGACCCTTTTCCCCAACTGACGCATTCTCCAACACTTCCTCGTAGCCTTTTTTTCGGGTCCCGTGTCTCCCCATCCCGGCCACTTTATTGGAGACCCCCCCGTTTTTTGTCACTCCGCACTGCTGCGTGTTGCTTTGGATGGTTTAACGGGGTCACGGAATCAGCCACGTTCTTTTTCTCTTTCTTTGCTTCTTGAATGTCCTTCTTTCCTCGGGACCACCTTCGCTATTATGAAGTTCTTTGGAATCTTCAAGTTAGGGTCCCCCTTCTGGAAACCCCCCCTTCCATTCGGTGTAACTATTTCAACCCTCCATTTTTGGGCCCCGTTGGCCGGCCAAAACTCCGGGATTTGTTTGTTCCCAAACTCCCAGTGTTTCTGCTCCCCTTTTTTGAATCTACAAATGATTTTCTAAAACCTGGTCTTCGTGTGATTTTGTCTACATTGCCCCCCACAGTAAGTCCACACTTGCCCTCTTTCCCCGGGCTCTTCCCCCTCTACTGTTCGGCGCTCTTCCTCTTCCCCCCCTGCAGCTGGTGCTTGGTCAAAAACTCTTTTTCGTTTCAGCGAACCCAAACAGTCAAGGTTTTTCCCAGATTGTTTCCCCCCGGGAATTGCCTTTTGCAGTCTATTGGTTCCATTTTTTTAGCCCTTTTTTTTTGATTTCTCATGCGTGTTAACCTTTTTTGTTGTCTTTATTTCTTTTTACCCCCAATCTTGGCGTTCTTTGTCTGCAATTTTTCCCCTCCATCGTTCCTTCCGGCCTGTTTTTCCTCTCCGACTTTCAGACGAGAAACACAACTTTTGTATCCTGTCCCTCCCCTCAAGAGGTGTTTGCTTTCCCATCCTTCCCATAGTCATTGGACTGCACTTAGCGTCTGGCGTTGGCCCAGTCTTCTGGTGCTTATCCGGTGTTTCTCCCCCCACTTCTTGGTAAGGACCCTTGTTCCGACCCGTCACAGTACATTTTTGTTGAGTTTTTCCTTCCGGTTACGATTTTTCCGGAGATCCCCTTAGCGTGTATTGCCTCTCGGGAATTTCCTTTTTTTTTAACCCTGTTCCCTTTCCCACCCTCCTCCCTTTAGTTCAACGCATCAGTTTCGTCAAACACCTCCCTCTACCCCCTCTTCCACCCCCCTTCGACCTTCCCTTTCCCCGGTCCACCTTGAGTAACCTATCGGATTGGGACCTTTTGTCCTTGTCCTTCCTTTATCAACCTTGTTTGGTCTCCGTGAAGGACAACTTTTTTTTCGCCCACGCCCCAACCCCCCCGCGAATTTTCTCGCTTTTTTTCTCCCCCCCCCCCCCACCCCAAGATGCGTTACACCACCCAAGCAGTTGAGCCTAATGGCTTTACAAACATATCTCCCCACCTCTGCGTTTCCCCCCCAGACCTTTTTCTTCCCGAGTTAAGACTTGACAAACTTTGGTCCATCTTTTCGTGGTCTGATTCCTGTCCTCCCCCTAGTCACTACTCGAATTTCCCATTACACGGAAGAAGCCGGAGATCGCTACAGGATGGTTTTTTTGGACAGAGACATGGTTCATATTTTGATTCATTTCCCCCCAAACTTTTTTTTTTTTTTTTTATGACCCGGTCCTCTGTTTGACCTTTGGGAGGTTGTTTTTTCTTTTCCGTTTAGCTGGCTCGCTTTCTTCGCAAGGTCTTTTTGGAAAACCCCAGTCCCACAACCCGTGCTGTGGACTGGCCAAAAACGGCTGTTTGAACCCTCCTTGTCGTTCCGTCCTTGTTGAGAACCCTCTGACCTTCCATTGCGAGCTCAGTTTACTTGTTCCCTTTTTTTTCCCCCACCCCCATTCATTTCTTCCCCCCTCAGCCCCTCCCCCCCTCGATGGTTGAATTGAATTGTTTTTACCGGATTATTGACACCGGATCCATTATCTTCCTTTTTTTTACGAACTGACTTTTTCCCTCATGACCCTCCCTCCCACCTGTACAAATAAAGAAAAAAATCTTTTGGCGTTTCGCATTTTCACACCCCGCCTCCCCCTTCTTTTCTTCTAATCGTTTACCCCCCCCCCCGTACACTGTTCTTTCCTAGGATTCCCCCGTCTATATACCCGTTTTCTCTTTTTTTTTGGGTTTGGTTCCCCACTCGGACATCTGGTTTTGCTTCCCATTGTTTCCTTGCGCCATCAAAACATCAGCTCACCTTTAACGGCATTCGCTTGGTAATTTGACGTTTTCCTCCCCCTTGATCTGAAACTTGTCTCTTCTTCGGTATTTTTGATCCGGTTCACCAATGGCGGCCACCCCCCCCCTACCGGTTCATACTCCGACCTTCCCCTTGTTACCCCCAGACCTCGTTTTTGACATTCCCCCCTCCCCGAAGTCCTCGGTTGTTTCAGTACTTCTGTCTATTTTTTTTTTATTTAAGTTTGATCAACTTTTTTTTTTTTTTCATATCCCGTTCCCCCCCGTCGTCTTTTTTTTTTTTTTTTTTGAACTCTTACTAGACACTTTGGTCGTCTTTTTTTTTTTTTTTGGCCTGCCCCCCTTGCAGCCCCCCAATCTAGCTTCTGGCTTTCCTGACTTTAAAGGTTGTGAGGTAATCCTTATCCGGAGTACATAAAACAGTGGTTTTGGTCACGTTCCCCCTCTTTTAGTAACCTTCTTGACGGTTCTTTTTTTTTTTTTTATACGCTTGATTCTGAGTCCAAATCAAAGGATGAGATGCGGAAGGTTTGAATTGTGTTTTGGAACCTTCAGGTGGGTCCCCTGACCACCCCCTTCCTGGTGTGTTTTCTTTTTCATGTCACCGACCCGGTTGAGTTCACCCTGGGAATTTTTTTTCTTCCGTTATCCCCTTTTTTTCCCTGTTTCACTTTTGACACACTGACGGTTGTTTTTTACGCCCATGACCGTCTTTTGAAGGATTTTTGAAGCAGGGCAAGTGAAGCACCCCACTTCCCATCCCTCCCTTACTTTCCTCGTTATTCTGTCGGCACAACCACCCCCCCCCCCTGGCAATTTTTTGAACCTTTGTTTGCCTCGGGCGTTTTCATACTCCCCCTCTATCCACCCCCCGGGACGACGGTCCCAAGCCCAAACTCCATTTTAACGGTTCACCCCAAACATGGGTCCCTACCATCCTCCAATACAGTCATTCTTCCTTTTTTGTTTGTGGCGGGAAAAATACCCCAGTTTCCAGTCTCCGCTGTCCATCCTCGTGAAGAGTGTTTCTTTTGTGAGGACTAATCCCAATATCCTCCCCTGAATTCATAACACCGTTTCACGAGCGTTGGATCCCCCTTCACATGGCCTCCGGGCGATTTTTTGTCCCCCCGGTATTTGCCCTTCCCACAGTTCGTTTCTTTTCTTTCCGTTCCTCAAACCCTGGGACGTCTACTCGTTTTGTATCTTTGAGGAACCTCAAACCTATTGGGGGTTTTTTTTCCGTCACCAAATCCCCTTTTTCGGGTTTTCCAAAACGTTGACTTGAGATCTATGATGGTCCATACATCTATCACTTGGAGACTTTTTTTCTCTCTCGTTTGTTGTTGTTTCTGCGGTCGATTCGCCGACTGCTCGCTGCAAACCCCCCAGTCTCCCCCATCTTGTGGGACCACCGAATCTTCTGGCACTCGTGTTCGTTAAAACCCCGCACTTTTTTTTTTTTCCCCCTTTGAAAGCCCATCCCCCCGGGTCCTCCCTTACTCACTTTCAATAATCCCCCTTTTCAAAACTGTGCACCCCATTGCTCATTTTTTCGTTTTCCCATCTTTTGCTGTCCTTCGTCTGATCCTTGATAGGTCTAGTTTCCGCCAACCCCTTTTTTGCCCCACTCTTCCCTTTTTTTCCCGTTCTGCTTGGACAAAAACTTAGAGAGTTTGACGGTTAGTTAACAATTCAATTTTTCCCCACCTGGACCCTTTTTCTTTTGTTGGTACCTCCACCCCATTACTTTACCCTTTCTTGGTTTACTTTTTTTTTTTCGCCTGTTCTTTTTGTGTTCTACGTATAACGGGTGTTGGGTTTGTTTTGTTTGCACCCAGCCCCCCCTTGACTTTTTTTTCCCTCTGACGTCCCAGTCCTTAGGCGTCCCTTTGCCGAGACCTTTGTTGCAATCTGGTCTCACCCTCACCCACACCTCTTACAAAGGGACCCTTATCTGTGTTCCCCCCCAAAAGGCTTGGTTTTTTCCCCCGGTGTCGGTTTGGCCCACTTCCCCCAGCCCCCCCTCTTCCTGGTTTTCCTACTCCCCCCTGTTGATACCCCATTAAAATTATCCGTGATTTCTACAGCGTATGTTGTTGAACGAAGAACCTTCCCCCAATGAGCGTTTATTCCCCTCCAATTCTCCCCCACCCGCTTTCTTAGGAGTTTCCCTGTCGGTCATCTGTTACTTCTTATTTAGCTGGCGCCCACCTTCGGCGGATACCCCCCCCCCCAACCATGTTCTGGGTCCATACTGTGACCTTCCATGACTTTCCCTCTGACTGTGTGATTCAAGTAATGACTCCTTCCTCGTTCCCTTTTTCAATCTTTTGTTTTTTTTTTTTTCTTTCCCCCCTTTTGAGGCAAGTGTACACTTAGTGTCCTTCTGTTTCGTTTCTTCCCCCTTTTGGGGATTTGCCTTTGTCCGCAGTGTTGAACCTTTTACTGGACCCCATCTCGGCCCTCAATACCCTTAGGGGTAAGTATCAGGCATAATTCCCCGATTGGTTTCTCGGTTCTCCCCTTTTGTATTCGTCGTCCCCTTCCCCCCCTTCACAACGCTTTCTTTCCGTCCAATTTATTTAAAAAAGTGAGTTTATATTTGTGTGCGTCATCCTCCCCGAGCTTTTTCGTTTTTTAGACCCCTTTCTGGGCTTTTGAATCTTAACCTGTGTGAACTTTCTCTTTTAGGGTGTTCTTCCCCCCCTTTTTTTTTCCTGGCAGTTCCAGAGGTCTTCCCCTTTAAAAGTATATATGAGCTCTCCTCTGGGGGACCCCATTCCTTTATCGTCTGTTTTTTTTTTCGACTGGCTTCCCCCCCCCCCTCTCCCACCCCCGCCCCCCCCACCCCCTCCTCACTCCCCTTCCCCCCCCTCTTCCCTCACCCGCTCCTTCCCCTCCCACCTACCTTTTTCTTACCCCCCCACACCCCTCCCCTCCTTCAACCCCGTCCGTGCCCTTTCCTCCTTCCTCTCCATTACACCCTGCTCCCCACCCCCTCTTACTCCATCATCACCGCCACGCCTCTGAGGCCCCCTTCCCACGCCCCCACCCCTCGTCTACCCCCCCCCTCCCTCGTTCCCCGATCTCCCTCACCCTCCACCCCTCCATCTCCCTCCACGACTTCTCCTCCGTGTTTCCCCGTTCTCCACTCTCTGCCCCTTCCTTCCCCCCCCACCCCTCTACTCCTCCACCCCCATCCCCCACACCCAAACCCATCATTCTTTCTCTCGCCAACTTCCCACCCCATCCCCCCATTCGATCCCCCATTACGCCCCCCCCCCCCAAATTTTCACTTCCATATACGTTTCTCAACTTTAAGTTCAATACTTGAAGCTTTTTTTCTCTGGTTCCAATCTAATGGCGTGCCCATTTCCTTTTTTTCCCTTTGAATCTTTTTTCCCCCCCCTCTCTTGGTTTCCAGGCAATACCTACTTGACCTTTTTTCAACTGCAAACTATTACTCCTGGATCGACATTACAGGACGATTTCCCCCTGCCTTTTCCCCTCTTGTTTTCCTCCCTACTTTGACATTTCCGCTTATCGTCCCGCGGGATCTTCTATTTATTTTTTCAATGCGAAATATTACCAATGGAACCTTTCGTGTGTCCTTTCTCTGGTTTTCTCCCCCCTCTCTCTCAATTCTTTTTTTCCGGGTTTTCCCTCCATACTTTCGGCCGACAATCATTTGGTCGTTTTTCTGTTTTAGCGGGTCCCCTTTTTCTCTTCCCCCAGATTCCCCTCCCTTTTGCTCCCTTGGAGCAATCCCTTTTTTGGCATAAGTGAACACTATTGTTTCGCCTTTTCACCCCGGTGTCTTTCCTTCCCCCCCCTTTTTTCGTATTTTTTTTCTTCTTGACCATTTTCAGGAATTTCGGCCTTTTCCCCCTGCAGTTTTTTTTCTTTTAAAATCTTCCACTGATAGTGCTGATGCCTCAGTCTTCTTTTTCCCCCTCTTTCTTCTTATTTTTTTGATTTCTCCCCCTCCCCCCTGCCGGTTTTCTCACGGGGATCGAATCTGTAAGCTCTTTAGTCCTCGCGTAGGCCTTTTACAACAACTGGCCCTTTTTCCCTTTTCTATCGACCCCCCCCTTCCTTTCTTCGTTCCTCCCTTTCCCTCCTGGGTTATTGTGTATCGATGCCCCCCCCAGCGCACTCGTTTTCCCACGATTGCCCAAGTTTCTGACCCACCTTGTCCCCCCAGTTTATGCTCCCCTTTTTCGGGTTAAGCCCCACCTTTTGACAACCTCTTGTTGGATTTTGTTCTGCTCACGATATTCTTGAGCAATTGGCCCGAGCGCATCTCTGTTATCCACCCTTCTCCCTTTCCCCCATGGTGGTTCCTTTCTCCCCTTGAAGTCGGTTCTTCGTTTTTTGCCATTTTTCTTTGAAATTACCATAGAATTTCTCCATTACCCCGCCCCCCCCCCCTTTTCTCTTTTTGTTGTTTTTCCCCCCTCCCCTCTCCCTGTTTCCCGGCCTTGTGCCTGCCCTATTTTTGTTTTTACTAATCGGGAGTTTTCCCAGTCCCAACCCGGAATTCCAACTCAGTATGCTCTGTCCTTTTTACATCTTTCCCGTAACCTTACAAGCGTTGTGCTTTTCAGAAGTCTCCCTCCTGCCCATCACCCCCAATCCCCATACTTTCTCCTTTCTTTCCGCCCCCTTTTTTTCCTTGCTCTCCCTCGTTCTTGGGCCTGAACACCTTATTCCGCTTTTGTTTTTTTTAACATATGCCCTCCCCCCTTCGGTCCCTTTTTTTTTCCCCCCTTGTGGTCCCCTTCCCCTTCCACCCCGCGTTTGGCCCCCCCCCGTGGTTCTTTGCACAGAGTGACGTTGCTTTTTATATTTTTGGCTGTCCTTCCCCCCCCGAGGTTGTCTTTCCCTTTTTTCCGTGTTTTAACTTGTAGGGTGGGCGTTCGCTGTTTATTGCGTCACCTCAATTGGTTCGAGTGATGTAATCGTTTCCAAATCCATAATTCCAACCTCCTTTTGATCTCTTTATCTTTATTTTCCCCTCCCCTTCTTCCTGTTGTTTTTTTCTATAGTATTCCCATTTTCCTTCCTTTGCTCCCCCTTCTGATTCCTCCCCATAAGCTTTTTTTCTTCCGCTTACAATAGGACCACAATTAACTCCACAACTACTCCCCAGTTCCAACCCTTTTTTTTTTCTGGACCTTCTTGACTTGTCCAGCCTTTCAGTTTACCACTGGCTGATTGTTTTTCTCAAACGTGAATATTCGGTCTTCTCTTTCATTTTGTGCCACCACTCCATTGGTTCTGCCATTTGCGAGGAGCACCCCCTCTCATCCCCCACCTTTTTTTTTATTGCATGCAAAATGCGTTTAAGGTGACTTGACATTTCCCTCAGAACCCTTCGCGATTCCCCTCTTGACAAGCCCAAATATTGCTTTTTTCCCTTCCTCCCTCCCCCCTTTATGACTTTTTTTTTGATCACCCGCGAGAGGGTTGGTTCTCTTTTTTTTTTTTTTTTTGGGACTTTCCCTTTCCCCCGACTTTTTTCCCCTTCCTCTATTTCCAGTGTTCCCACTTTTTTGAACTTTTCGATACCTATTGTTTGTTGTCCCCACCTGCCCCCATCCACGCCCGTCCTTCCCCCCTTTTTTTTCCGCGGGTTTGGAAAACAAACTTCAGTTTTTTTCATAGTGTGTTGCTTATTATTAAATGAAATCTCCCCCCTTTTCTGTTTTACTTCCCCTTGCTTCTTTCGGTTATTTTCTCAGCCGGAAGGTTGTCTCCTATTCCCCGGGACCTACTTGACCCCCCCGACTGTTCCTTCTCGTTATTCTGCCTCCTTTTCCCCCGTACGTTTCCCCCGTTAAATCTTGATCCCAGGGGTTTTTTCCCCCCCCCCCTTTCAACACTTGCACCTACACTCGGTTGTCTCCTCCCCACCCGTCCCCCACCCCCTTTCCCCCTCCCCCCTTGCTTATTGTTGCCCCAGGTTTGGCAGCTTGTTTTTTTTTTTTGACCTTTTCAAAACACGTCTCGTCCTTTTCACACGCTTTTTTTCTCTTGTGCCAAGTGTTTTTCGAACCCCTTTCGGAGATTCCCCTCCTTTGCCACCTTGCCAATTCTCAAGACCTCTCCCTTCTGAACCACACTCCTCCTATTGTCTTTACTCTATTTTGGATGTAATCTATAACTCTTGATCTTTTGGTACCTGCCGGGGCTTGATGCCAGAACTGGTGATGATTTCTCCCCCCTTGTTTTCGGTTTCCCCTTTCCCCTTTCCCCCGCTTCAGGTTCAAGTTCAGCCGATTTTTCTCAAACTTTTTTTTCCTGACCTTGACACTGCGTGCAGAATTTCACAATCTTCTTGCTTTTCTGGTCCCTTTTTCCCCCTATTCCCCCTCCCCCGCTGGTTTTTTTCCCGAGTTTGATTCACCCGGGAATCTTGTTCCTGACCCCCCATCTGTTTTTTTTTTTCCCCCATTTCAGCTTTGGTTTACCTTGAGTTTTGAGTTTTTCCCCCTTTAGGTCTTCTTTGACTCAAGGTTTTTGACTTCCCACTAGTTTATTTGTCATTTTCTTTGTCGAATCTTCTTTCAACTTGTTCCCCCTCTCCCCCCTCCCCCCACCCAATTTACCTGACTATTGTTCTCCAACCCCAAAAACAGGATGGGATTTTTTTACCTCTTTTCCGCAGAGTTTTCTCTTAGTTTTTTATTGCCCCAATATCCCCGGGCTACCTTTTGCTTACAGACTTTTCCGATTACCGTCCTCCCCCCCCCTCGTTCCTCTCTCGAAGTGTCCCTTTTTTTGGGCTTTGAGCTTTTTCGGCCTCTTGTCACTCTATTTCCTTTTCGCAAGCCCTCCCCCCTTTTTCCGACCCGCTTCCCGTGATAAATGCCCCAATGCTTTGAGAGGTCCGCTCCTGCACCACCTGGTTTTCCCCGTTTCCTCTTTTTCATATTTTTCCTCTCGGGGCGTCCTTCCGAATGGTTTTTCCTTGAACCCCTTTTTTTCCCCCTTCCCCCCCACTGGCTCTGTCCACAGGTCTCTCTTTGAATGTCGTGCGGTTGGTTTTTGTTCCGGGCGCCACCGATTTCTTTATTTTTTTTTCACCTTGGTGTTTTAATTTCTTTTTCCCACCCTGACCCAACCAGCTTTTAGAAATCGTTTCCCGACCACTCCGGAGACTGCTTTTTCCCCATTTCCCCTCTTTCTTATGCCACCTCCGGTAACTTCAATGCCGAACCCCACCCCTCTTCTTTTTTGCCCCTTAGGACTTCTTTTCATCTTTCAATCGCAACCATCAAAATTCAACCCTCCCCCCCCCCCCCAAATATTGTTAAAGTTGTCTCTTTAAAAAAGATCACCCGCTTTATTAGCCCCGTTTTTTTTCTTGGATTGGTAACGCCTGTATCCTATCCCTTCTGTTTACATCCGCCATTTTGAGGCTTACCCCCTTAATCCTCCCTTTTTAGTGGTCATCCTCCGCAATGACACAACACTCCTTCATAACGTTGGCTGACTCTCTTGTGCATTCGTTCCTGATTATTTCTTTGCCTTCCTTCCCAGTATTCTTCAGATTGAGGGCGCCCCCCTCCTTACCCCAGTGGTTGTTTTTTCACACTGTCCACAAATCTCTACCCCCGTTGTCAATTTCTTAACTCAAACCTCAATAGGTTGGTTGTTTTGAAAATGACGCCGTCACTTCTTTTTCCCTGCCTCTTTATGGGAGATTTAGCCCCTTTTTTTTAGTTTTCTCCCACAAGCGGATTTTCCCCCATTTTTCTTCGACTGGCCCAGAATTTGATTTAATTTACCCTCTGTTTTCCGGTTCATTTTTACTTGTTTCCGTTTCGTCGCTTTTTTTAACAATACTTTTGCTTTTCTTCCCCACCCTGACG
>Ga0179593_1384809_pt1 | contig 10457 bp, 11 predicted proteins | sample CZODoug2_1_08_16_FD_185931 | JGI IMG/M metagenome (GOLD analysis project Ga0179593, IMG submission 185931) | Vadose zone soil fungal communities from Angelo Coast Range Reserve, California, USA - CZODoug2_1_08_16fungal (PacBio error correction) | ecosystem: Environmental > Terrestrial > Soil >... | reverse complement strand
CGACTCCGAGAAACAGTACGTCCGGGTTTTTTCCGACTTTTGTTGGCTGATTCCCATTACCCCTCTCCCGAAGAAGGGTTTGCTCCCCTGTGGCCTGCCACACGCGTAGGGCCTGATTCCCGATGCAGGTTCATGGAGTAATTTCCCGTTTGGCGCTGAGCTAGTCCCAGGTCTCTCCCCCTTTTTTCGCGGTGAAGAGGCCCTTCGATCTGAGTCTTTTCTTCCCCTTAGAATCTAAAGGAGCAAAGCTGGTGCAAAGTATCTTTGTTTTGTGGGGTCCCCCCCCCCTTTGTAGATGCCAGCTTCCCGTCGAAGTCATGGAGAGGCCTTGTCAGTATGATCCTTTTGATTCGACCTTCCCCGGAGCTGTCCAGTCAAAACTCCCCGTAGGGCAACCCCCGCTCCGCTGACATGCTTTTCTTTAAACGACGCGGAGGATTTTCGCCCTCTTCTCTCCCCTCACCATTATGGCCCCCCCCCCCTTTTTGCACCGCCACCTATAAAACCCTGACAGAGGAGTTGTTATGAGTACATGCATGTGCTCTGATTCTTTGCTTTCCCTGATCGGTCTCCTCTCCCCTTCGCCTGTTCGGCGACTGCCCAGGAATGGAGTTTTTGTGTCCCCCCTTTTCTACTCGTGTAACGTTTCTCTTGCCGGTTTCGTAATTTCCCGCTTTGGAGTGTCTGACCCTGCATGCAGGGGGTTACAGCCCTCACCCACAGGTCTCGCTATGTTTTAGTACGCATCAGAAGGTATCATGCCGCGTATGATTTAATTAGTGTCATAACCTTTCCTTTTCGTGATCTGTCATATATTTTTTCTCATTTTCCCTCTTGTGCTCGCTCCCCACCTTTCTGTTTCCCACTCTTTTCGTGTACAGGCCATCCTTACCTTCCCTCCCTGTCCTTGGTAGGCTTGTCGTCCCCTTACGCGTCCTGTGACCCGTCCCCTCTGGGCGACCCCCCGCCATGGCGACCTTCGTTGTCACGTAAAAGTACCTCCTTCTGACTTTTTAGGCCTCCGCCACCGGCCCTTTTCCTTTTCCACAAGTAAGGGACTTACCCGCTACCTAATTCTCCTTTCCCCCCTTTTTTCCTCTATCCAAGCATAAGGCCGACCTGCATCCGCTGCCAATGTACTACTTACATCGTTTCTTGTTTGTGGCTGTAGCCGACACGGAAGTTGTTTTTCCGGAAATGGTCAGACCCTTGCTTCCCCCTTCCGCTAGTTGATCAAGCTACGTACCGCTCTGGGTTAAAGACTTTTACTGGTGGTAGGCAAAGATAATTGACGGTTTTACGGTCCCTTTTTCCCCCCTTCATAATAAAGAAAGAGCCCCCCCACTCTACTTTTCCTCTCTCTCCCGTACATTCAATATCCCACCGACACCTTTCCTCGCCTAGGAAAGAGGACCCCCCCCCATCTCCTTCCTTGTACCCGAGATCCTGGGCGCGTATACCGCCACAACCCTGTACCTTCTTTTTTCCTTTCCTTCCCGAAGCTTCGGTGCGAGAATGGAGCTCGAATCTCCCGCCCTGGCTGTGAATCCCAAACCGGTTTGCTTTCTCCAAGCGTAGGTTTTACTACCCGACGGCGTGCGATCCTTTCCGGTCCTCATCCCTCCCCCTTCCCCCTGAATGTAAGCCCTCTTTTGCATTTCTCTCGATTTCTGGTCTGCCACACTCTACCTCTTTATCTTATCACGGACGACGGGTTCCCCCTCCGAGAAGTCCCCTAACCCCCCCTCCCTGGCACAGTTTTTCAGTTTATACGAGAGTTCCCCCCCCCCTTTCCCCAGAAGAGATTCCTCTAGGTCCTCCCTCCCCTCCTCCCTCGTTTTTTCTTCCGGTTCGAGCGCCCCCTGTCCAACTTCCCAAGCCCTATCTCCCCGGTCTCTGCCTTCTTATTTTCTCTTGGGTAGTTTCGAACCTCAATGGTCTCTCCCCAGCTGTTCTAAAGAACTGCATACCCCCCTCTTCCCCCGTTGTCATTAACCCTTTTGTTGTTGACGCTGCCCGAGTGCCAATTTGGTTTTTTTTTGTTTTTTTTTTTTCCCCTTTCAACCTTTTTTTTTTAGCCTAGTTGGATTCTCTAGACGGCTCGCCTGCCTCCTTCCCCCTCCCTACTCCTTCTTTCCAAGTTCTTGGCCAACAGAGGGACTGAGCACGTCCTCCTATAACAAAACTCCCTGTTTTCTCTGCAACTTTGCCCGTCTGGGTGGGTCCCTCTCTTTTTTTTTTCCCCTCCTTCCTTCCGTTGTTTTTTTTTTTTTCTGATCTTTTTGCCCCCGACTGCGAGATATCCTGATAGTGCGGGACTGCGATGCAGTCCCGGTCCCTTGGTTATTTATATGTCCCCTATGTTCCTCTTTCCCTGCTCAGGGATTCCTTTAGATGCAGGCTCTACCCCCCTCGCTGAATGGGTTTCCACTTATTGCCTGCCTCATGTCCCCCCCCCTAAAGTTAATTTTTCCCCCTAACGCTTGTTTGGTTTGGAGAATCTTTGCTCGCTGGTCCTAAATGTATAGTTTTCACCCCCTACCAAATCTTTACCAAATAAGTGTCTGTCCCCTCCGCGCCTTCCTCCCCGTATACCGGCTGTCTTTCATTTTGGTCTGGTCCAGCGTTGCTGCAGACCCCCCAGGGCATCAACTTCTCTTCTCGGCGGCTTTAGAAAGTTTGGTAGTGGGATACCGTCCTTTCCTTCAGGGGAAGGGGACCATCGATAAAGGACCCATTCTCTCTCAGGGCTGGTTGACATTCTTTGTGGGCTGCCTTGGGAGTCAAAGTACCCAGTTGTCTCCCTCTGCTTTCTTCGTCGAATCTTTTCTCTTCATCCCCTAGGTTGCCAATCCTCTTCCCCTGTCTCGGTCACCCGAGGGTTCGCGTTCGTATTATTTCCCCCGAGGCTAGCCCCCGCATGGGGATCAATGTAGGGGGCTGTCAACCCGCGTTAGACGTACCGTTTCCTGACGATGCCCCCCGTTCTTGCTGTTCTTGCCCTTCCGTCTCATTTCCTTCTCTTACCGTCTCAAAGCGAGAGGCCCGGAAGGCCCCACAGGAATATTCGTCGTTGCTGGCGTGTTCTCTCCCCGGCTTAACAACTAGCGGGTGCCCATGCCAGCTTTTATTTTCCGGGCAGGTTTCTTTAAGTTCGGTGACCTCGCGTTGGCTTTGAACCTTCCTTTCCTGCCGTCACCCCACCGAAAAAGTGGTTAATTTGCTTCTTCTTTCCTTTGATCCCACCCTTTCTCGTTGCTTCTTTTTTCCTCCCCTCTGTGCTATCCACGCACATTATGTCCACCCCCCCGGCGTTTGTCTAGACCCCTAATAAAAAAAATGAAGAGGTCGGGTTCTTGATTACATGTCCCTTTTTTTCTTGGTCTGGATGGCCGGGCGTCCTTCGGCCCCCCCCCCAACTTATCTCCCTACCCCTTTTGCCTTCTTCCCTTCTCCCCACCGTTCTTTTCTTTCCCCAAACTTTCACCATGGTAGCCTTGCCGGGGCAGGCTTTTCTTTATCGGCCGGACGTGGAGCCCAGAACCTTGGTTCTCCCTATCGAACCCGCCTCAGTTCTCTTCTTATGTTCGACGGACCTTCGCAGGGCCATTCCTTTTGACTCGTTCAAGTCCCCGCCCTGGCGTCTGCCAGACCTTCCTTCCTTTTCCCCCTCCCCTCCCCTTCTTTTTTGTAGAGCTCACGTTTTTTTTTTTCACTCACGGGAGTACGGCACCCCCCTTTTACGCACTCCTCCGTGAAAGGCTTTTCGGGCGTAGACACTCTGACCCCGCTCCACTTAGGCGTTTATTATCTTTCTTCCCCCCCGCTTTCATTTCTTGCAGTAAACCCGTCGACCGGACGACGAGGACTTTCAAGCCCTCCACCGGTCCCGAGTATCTTTTTTTTTCCCCCCTAACAGTCCGAGCCCTGTACCCTCTCCCTTCCACTGCTTCTTGTCTGCTTACTGCCCCTTTTGGAACTGGCCATTTGCAGAACCTCATGTACTAATCACCTTCTTTTCCTGTTTTTTTCTCCCGGTGTCTCGACTCGGCCCCGTGTGTTTTTTGCCAGACGTGCTTTTTGGTCTTGGAGATTCCCACACTATTTTAACCCAGCTCTGGTTTTCAGGCAGTAACGAGACGTGGTTTGTTCGTGTTTTTTTCCGCGCTCATCCTGGGATCTAGACCCAATAGCCAGCACCCCCTCTGGACATTTCCCTCCGACAAAGACAGCCCCTTCTTCGACCTGCCCGGTTCACAATCAACTATACTTCTTCCCTCTTTTTTTTTCCTGCTGCGTTCAAAAAAAGAATCCAGACTTCATTGACGGTCCCCCCTGCTTACTTTTCAGCGCATGGATCTCTCTCTTCCTCCTCCCTTGAAATCCTCAATACCGCTCTTCTCCCCTCCGGTACGAATAAACTTTTGCCCCCCTTTCGAAACCATGAGGGAATATCCCCGTTTCCTGTGAATACCTTCCCCTCCGCCCCCCCCGCTCCCCCACGACATTTCGATGTACGACTGCTTGATTCATCTAGATGTTAGAGGGGATTTGTCATTCTACCCCGATTTTTCCCTCACTGCGAACGGTTGACTTGGATGCCCTCCCTGCGTCCGTCATCCCCCCCCCCGCTTGCCCCCTCCTGCCCTCTATTACGGTAAGAGAGTCGTTGCACTTTGCCGTGCTCTACATATTCCCGCGCCCTCAGTGATGCGTTTGCATCCCCTTTCCTTGACCACAGAAACACAGGCCCCCTCCCCCCCTCCCTCTTCGGATCAGGCCTTCTGACTAATACGTAGTTGGTTTTTCGGATTTGAACTACGACCCTCTGGGTATGAGAACAGCCCTCCACGGTTTCCCCCCTCGTTTATTTTTTTTAATTCACTTTCCTTTGTTGTCGTAGTGACCTTTCTCAAATTTCTTCCGGTCGATGTATCACGCCTCTGGATTCTCTCCTCCCTTCAGCAAGTACTTTTAGGCCCCCCCCCCCTTTTCTGTGGGACGATCCCTAATTGAGCTCTGCAGAAGATATCCACAGCACGTAGCGTTCTCCAGCTCTTTTTTCTTGTAAACTCTCTCTTTTCCCTCCCCTTTTTTTTTTTTTTCTATCATATGAACAGGCCCCCCCGACGTTGCGCCTATCCGTATGTGGATACTTCCGGTTCTCGTAAATTGCCCGGTTCTTTCGGGTCTTCTACACTGTAAGCTTTTTTCGGATTCACGTAGGATAGCCCGTAGCGTCCCTCCCAAGCGTCTTTTTTTTTTTTTTTCTTTGGTTTGCCTCCCTCTTTCTAAGCGCACCCCCCCCCTTCCGGACGACCTCTTTTTGGTCGGTCGGTAGATCCTCTGTTTGCTACATCAAAGATCCCTTCACCCCACCCCTCTATGAAGAGGACTGTTTTCAGAGCGGCGGTCTTCCTTTTTCTGGATGGATGCAGAACTTTTGCCCCCTTTCCCCCCCTTTTTTCTTTTGTGCGAGATGAGAGAAAGCATCGGCGGGTTGCCGGGGACTTCCTCTCTTCCCTTCCCCTTTTCGCCTCGGCGGGCGCGGGTGTTCCTTCGCTGGTGGGTCCCTCCCTTTGTAGAAGTGATAGGATCACCTCGATTGATCCCATCTTCTAGAAAAATGCAGCTGTCCCATTCCTCTTTGTCGGGTTCGCTGTGGTCTTATGCGACAGGAACGGCTTCTCGCCTGTGGTAGCCTTTCCTTTGGTCCCCACCGGTATGAGCCCTTCCGTTAGTCGAGGGTGTATGGAGTCATGCAATTCTTCTCGGATTAGAGAGCTAAAGTCTCAGCACCTTCCTCAGGGAGGCAGCTTCCTGCAAGGAAATCTCCGTTGTGGCTGGAGCTCCTCCCCCCCCTTCTCCCGAGGGGCGAAGGCATTGTGTGCCTTGGCCTTCTCTCTCCCCTTCTTTTTCTACGTTTGTTTGAATGTCCCTCTTTTCAGATGTCCCGGTGAGTCGACCTTGATAGGGCCAGATTCACCCGCGGTTCCCCCCCTATCGGGACTTCTTTTCTTTATCCAACTTTTTCTCAGGAGTTTGGCTCCTCATCATATGGAACAAACCAGGCCGCTGTGCTCGCCACTCCATCCCAAAAGGAGGTGGCTTGTACATTCCTTTTCCTTCGTTCCCTTTCTGGCGTTAGTACGGAGCGGTCCTTCGCCCTCCCTCCCGGCCCCTTCGTCCATGACCCGGAACCACAACCGGCTCTAGCATGGAGGAAGGGGGCGCCATCGTCGTCTAGGCGTCCCCGGGATCATTTATCCATGGTTTTTCCTCCCAGATAATAGAAATCCCAGTTCTTTCTCTTCTGTCGTATGCCTCCACTTCCCGGCGGCATTTGAGATGAATATTGCGTCGACGAGAGTTCCCCTTCCGGGACCCCCTTTCATTTTTCCTACCTCAATCCTTTGTTGTTTTTTTAATCTCTCCCAACATTTTTGCCCCGACGTTCCGAAGGCACGCCTTAATCTTGCTCCCGGGGTTCTTCCCGTTTTTTCTCCCCTAGACAGAGAATGATTCTTTTCCCCGATGTATCGGTTTCTCCCAGCGTGCGACCTTTACCCCACTCCAAGTCAGAAGATCCCCCTCCGAGGAGAGGCCATCCTCCCATTTCTTTTCCCTTTTTTTCCTCCCAGTAAGGTTCAGTATTCACCTCCTGCTTTCGTTTCCTGAAAATAAGTTCCCGCCAGCTTGGCAGCCCTGAACATAACCAAATACTAGTCCTGGGTTTTGACGCGGTGGAGAGAACGTCCCCCCGTACGTTTTTTCCCCCTCCTTTTGGGGTCTATCAAACTTCTTACCCTCCCTCTTTTTCTTCCTCCCGGCATCGAGCCTCCTTTTTACCGTAAGTGGGACTGTGGTGAGCCGCTCCGGAACCTTTCGGAACCCCCCGGCAGCACTTCCCCCCCCCCCCCCCCCCTCCCCTTTTCTTAAACACTCGAACACTTACCGTGCATCGCACCGGTCCGGCAAAATAAAAGTAAGGCTTCCTCCTTGTACGCCTGGGCGGATCCCGCCCCATATACGTCCCTGGCTTTACGCTTCCCCTCCCCCTCCTTTCTGCGTTGCGTCACCGGTCTACTCTCCGCCTCTTTTCCCCTGGGACCGGACTCCCATCCCCCCCCTTTAGCGTCCTGCCACTCGCCCCCGTTCCAGTGATAAAGTCGATAGAAGTCCTTTTTCATCATCCGGCCCCTCTCACACCCGGTAGACATTCTTCTTATCTAGATTGCATCTTGATTTTCAATTTTACCGATTCTCCGTTCCCATTTTCCTTTCCTCCCGAAGGCAGCCCACCGCCCACCCGCCGTTACGCCTATTTTTGAGTAAAGTGTCTGCTCGCTTCCCTCATTTTCCTTTCACTAAGAAGGTACCCCCCCGTTCTGCAGGTTCTTCTCCCCTTCCTCTGCCCCACCAAAAGGCCCGACCGATATCCTTCCTATCCCTTCCTCTACTGAATTATTGGTAGCTGTTTTCTTTGACCTGATCCTAACGCTCCATACCAAACAAGTTGTACTTTTTTCCTAACCCTGTTTCCCTCTGGCCAGGGCAAGGAGCTCCCACCCGGACTCTTTTCTTCCCCCTCCCTCCTACTCCTCAGCATAAGCCTCACTGGCCCCCCCACCTTACTTTCTTCCTCCCCATCACGAAAGGCCTTACTAGCCTGCCCTTCTCATCAAGAAAGTAGCGGATATGCAAGTCGTTTTAAATCTATCTCTTTTCCTCTCCCCTCCCGGGTGAGCTTTGCAGCCCCCTTCCTTTCCCTTTTTCCCCTCCCCCGTCCTTCCGTGTGTGGATATAGCGCCTTGCCTTTCCTTTTCCTTCTTCTCTGCCTCACCGTCCGCGGGTCGGCGGCAGATGCGGGACCCTACAGTCACCCCTGAGTCCGTTTCCGCGTTCACTTTCCTCTGGTCTTCCCAAATAGAAACCCCCAGACCTCGTTTTCTCTTCCGTTTTTTTTCTCCTGCTGTATATCCCCCAGAGTTATTTCTTTTTTCACCCTCCCCCCCCCCTCTTCCAAATACTTTGTCATGATCCTGCCGTTTTTCTCCGGATTAGGGAGGGATTGGCCCCCCCAAGAGAAAGAATCCAATGACCGGGCCTCACTGGGGGTCCGTCCTCGGTTCTCTCCCACCCCTTATCGGGAAGGGGCCCACCCGGGGATTCGTCTCCCCTTCCCCCTCTCTTTCTTCTGAGAGGGTTGTGATGTCCCTTTTCGGGTCCAGTCCAAGTTGTTCCAGTTCGAGGGGTCTCTTTGCCTTTCACCAAGATGCAATCTACTCCCCAAGTGCAAGCAGTCCCATTCCTGTTCTTTTTTTTTTCCCCTCCGTTCTCGAGGACACAGGAACGTTCTAGCCCCTTTTTTAGCCGGAGCACTTCGTTTGGGGCCTGTCGTTACGTAGCTTTCCCCTACGGGCCTTTTATATTTTATGGACAGTTGATTTCCTCGGCTGCGCCTTCGATACAGCACCCCTGCATCTCTTTTCCTGTCTTCCGGACTTAATCTTACTCTTTTTTCTTCCCCTTCTCTTTCCGCAGGCGTAAAAAGAGCGGTTTCCGACCCCTTCTTTACTAAGTGTTCTTCAGTGACGTTCGTGTCTACTTAATGTAATCTTTTGATTGGCCTCTTTCTTTTTTGTTAATTTTAGCTTAGTCCCAAACCGACCCGTCTCCTCTCCTAGGACTGCATGGATTCATCCGAAGGGCCCCTTCATTTCTCTTTTTTCTTAACTCCCTTCGGGAACCCCCTATGCCTCTCTTTTTCTCCCCTTTTTACACCATGAAGTCTGGATTTTCGAGTAAATTTTTCTTTTTTTATTGTAACTTGTGTCGGTAAGCCGTTCTCATCGACACATCCCGCCAGTAATGACTTTGTGAACCCTCTCTTCCTCCCTTTTTTCCCCCCCCGCTGAGGTCCTTTAATCGTTCGTATGGATTACCTTTTCCTTTCTCCCACATTCGAAGTGGCTCACTGCTCCGACCCAGAATAAGTTCGTTCTTCTATCTGACCACTTTAATGTTCACGAGGATGACGAGATGAATCGTTCCTTCCACGAAAGTTCTCTGCAGCCCGAGTTTTGAGAGATACTTGGGGACTCCTCCTTCAGGTGTTGTGAGCAGCTTATTGAAAAAGTTCTTGCAATCGCCTGTTGTCACTCTGTTGGGAGGAATATTTCCTTCCTGACCGATGCGTCAGCGGCGGACCATAGAACCTAGTGCTGTTCTATTATAGGTCCCTGCACCCCTCCCAGTAGAAATGTTGGTAAGTACAACGTCCTCACTATTGGGCCAACTCCCTGGCCGCCGCCACCCCAGTTTCTGAGTATATGGTACTAAGTAGTTTCCCCCTCCTGAAAGAATTTCTTCGTTCGGCTCAGACTCAGTCCTCCACGCCCTCTTTCTTCCCTCCCTGCTGTAATAACCCCATCCTGTCTGTTTTCGCTAAGGTGTCGAGCACGCGTCCCCCTTTGTGGAAAGCCCAGCCCTTGGGTTGTAGAAAAACCTCTAGAAACAGACGCGTATTTGATAATACCCAGGAACCTTTCCCGGATTGGGTCGCCCTGGGGAGGTGTTAAACCATCCTGCACTTTCCGCCTAAGGAAAAATGCCCATCGAAATACTCGTTCAATTCACCGTCCCCCCAAGACAGCCTTTCTAGAAACTCTCCAAGGAAACCTCCTTTCCCCGTGCTTCCCCTCTCTTTTGATGTTTTCATACCTCCCCCTTGCAGACAAACCCGCACGAGACGCCCCTCTTCTCTCGTTTCAGAGAACTGTAGATCTGCCGCATACGCATTTCTTCATGTGCTTCCCCGTCCCCTCTCCGCTCATTTTCCTCCTACGGTGACGCCCACCTGAATGCAGGGGTCTAGGTACCTCCCCAGCCACCTTTCACGCAATCCCTTCTTTGATTTCTTTTTTCGTTGCTTCTGGGGAAACTAACGATTTTTTCTCCTCTACGTCTGACCCTTTTTCCCTTTCCTGCCCTCCCGCGACGTCAGCACCACCCCCCTGCACAACGTTCGCTGTGCCGTTGTAACGTCCCAAATGCCTCTGCCCGTTCTCTAACGGTTTCTCGCCTTCTCCTTCAGGACTTTTTCTTCTTTCCCTTTCCTCCCTCCAGCCAAATCGACGCTCCCCCTTTTTCCTCCCCTCTTTGCATCACTTCTTGGTCAGCGGGTAGATGACCATTTCGAATCTTTGTATGAGACCCGCTTTCTGCTAATGCTCCCCCCCTGCGTCTTTTTTATACCTTTATTTTTGTGCTCCTTCTAGGGCACATTTCCCTTCTACAAACTTCGTTTGCTGGGGATCGGCTAAGGCTTAGCCGAATTCGAAGTTTTCTAGCCCAAAGAGGCCAAGTGGAGTTGCCGATCCCTCACGCCCCCTTCCCGGGAGAGGATATAAACCCCGCACTTTTTGCCTCTTCCCTAGGCGCCGTGGGGGATGGTC
>Ga0179593_1259546_pt1 | contig 10457 bp, 14 predicted proteins | sample CZODoug2_1_08_16_FD_185931 | JGI IMG/M metagenome (GOLD analysis project Ga0179593, IMG submission 185931) | Vadose zone soil fungal communities from Angelo Coast Range Reserve, California, USA - CZODoug2_1_08_16fungal (PacBio error correction) | ecosystem: Environmental > Terrestrial > Soil >... | reverse complement strand
ATGTTTTTCAGGCAAGTAGGATGCTTTCCGTTCTCTCCCACAGTCTCGCCCGACTGTCTGGTCTTTCTATCAGCCCTTTTATTGGAAAACGCGCGTTTTGGCAGGTTGAGGTTCATCCCTTTTTCTCCCACACCAACTTTCCCCCTTTTCCCTGTGTTTAACTTCTCCTTTTCTATTCCGGCTCTTCGCGGTGCATCGTGTGTCTCGAGCATTACAACGACAACAGCTGATTGCGTTTTCTTTCCCACTCGGTTTTGTCAGCTTTATCCCCATACATTGTTTTGAGGTGGAACCCCTCTCTTGTTCTTTTAATGTGTTGACCGCCCTATTCGTAGACCATGGCCGTGTGTTCTTTCAGTGTCCTTCGTTTAGTTGCCTGTCCCAAATTTTCTCACGTTCGTAGTGCCATTGCCGTTCCTTTAGTCTACGGTTTTACATTTTTTTCACGTTTTCTCGGCGCACAGGTACCAACGAGCCCTCTTTTATCCCACGTTTTTTTACCGCGCGGCCTTAAGAAATTCCCCACCTTTCCCTGTTTAAAATCCATGTCACACGTTCCCCAATTCAGTCGTTGGTCTCCGTGGTTCCTTGGTTGTCCTTCACCGCACCAATCATGTTCCCCCCCTGATATTAGTTCCCCCCTGTTCTCATTGTGTGTCCAAGAAACCTTCAGTCTTTGCTGTCACCCCTTCCGCCCACTTGGTTTTTTTTTCCAGGCAATCCTTGGTCGCCCTGGTGAGCCCCTGTGCGAGATCAACCTTCTGGCTGTCACTTACAGGTTCTGGTCAACCACCCCCGGACAGGCCGTAGTTGGTTACATCGGAGAGACATTTGGCCTTTAACTGTTATATTTTTCCCTCCCTTTCCGTCTTGTTTTCTTTTTTCTTTTCTGTGGTTTTAATGTGCGTGTCCTGCCTTTCCACCCGCCTTTTTTCTCCTTTTTTTTTATCGACCCTCCCTTGCCCCCCCTACTTGGGTAGGTGAGGAACCTCGTGGGCCATTCGAGAACTCTCAAGTTTGTTGAATTTTTCCCCTCCTTTGCGCCAGCCCTAAAAATCGACCACCTCCTTCGTGACAATGTTTTTTTTCTCCATCTGGTTAGTAAGGGCTTACTATCTACCCGTTGATTTTGAGCACTCCCCCCTGGATGTTTCTCGGTGCTCTTTTTAATCTTTTCCCCGGTTTCCTGGATAGTAGAATTCCGTAAACCTGTGTTGTGGCCTTTTCCGGACCCCTCCCCCCTGGTAACGAGTTCGCCCATGTCTTCGATACCCCATCTTGGCCGCTTTGTTCTTCTTTTCTTGGGCCTTGCTGATTTTTTCCCACCCTCTATGCTGCTCCCTGTTTGGGCTTTGCCTCATGGTTGAAATGGCAGGCTTCCCTGTTTGGGTATTTCCCTCTGCGCCTATTCTTTTTCCCTTGACAATTAGCTCTGATCATGTGTTCCACTCCTATTCCCTTTTAACCTCTCTATGTGTTTCGGCCCTGGCGTCCAATGAAACAGGATCCCCCTCAATGTCAAAATTTTCCTTTTTCGTGGTGTCCTGCAGACTTGGTTTCGCTCCATGCTTTCTGTATCTTTTTTTTCGCGTGAATCTTTCCCCCAGGATTCGGCAGATCGGGTTTTTTTCCCCCTTCCTCTCCCACAGTTTTTGGTGAGTAAACCCACAATGCTTGGGCTCCTTTTGCACTAATCTTTGCATCCCTGGCAGGTTTGTTACCAATTCTTCCTTCCTCCGTTGTTTTTTTCGAGATTTTTTTCCCCCTTTCCTTTGGGACCCCCCAAGATGCGTTCCAAGGAGTGCCACAAGCCGTTTGGGGTCCCTCACCCAATTCGGTTCCTTCAATTGACCCCTCCAGTTTTTTCTAGTCCCCCGTCGCTGCCATCCTCCCTCTCACACCCCTTCTTCGAGACTTTTTTTTTTTTCCGTTTTGTCCAGTCCCCGCCAGACAAGTGTTTCTGCGAGAGGTGCTCTTCTTTCCGGTGTGCCGCCCTAAGTCCACAGAGCTATTACGTTTGCAACTGCCCATTCTCTCCTGTCTGGATCTCGCTCTCCTTTTTCCCCTCAGACCAGGACAAGATTGCTCTTCAGGCCTAACCACCCCATTGTGAGTAGCCTTTTCCTTTTCCACGATGTGTCCCCCCCTCTCCAGCCCCCAATTTCTCTCCCCTGCTAGAGTTGAACACCTCCATGAATTGACACGCCGATCCTCCTTTCCGATCATTTTTTGAGGCTTACCCGAGGTCCTGAATTGTGTACCCTTTCTTGTTGCCGTTCTTTTAGTGGCACAAGCAAACCAATTACCGTGTTTTTTAACTGATCTCCGGACCTCAACTTCCCCCCGTGTTCGGAATCCTCCCGCACCAACACGCCTTTCCTCCCGGTTTATATCTTGTTTTAGCCAGCTTAAAAGGACTTTATCCCACTGTAAAGCTGTATGCCTTCCTTGCGGGATTCCAAGCGTGGGCCTCCCGTTCCCACCTTATCTCCCTGTCATTTTCCAATATCAGTTCCTGTCTAGGTCCTCTCGGGGTGGTTTTGGTTCGATTCGAGCCACCGGTTTGTGTTCGCTTGGACCCCCCGTCACTCAACAAGTCTACCAATACACTCATCTTTTCTCCCCCCTTTTGGGTCCCCCCCTTCTCCACCCCTGTTATGCCAAATGCTTCTACATTTACCCGCCTGGACATTGTTTTGTTGCCTCTGCATGTGAAGTTCCCTGCCCTGCCTGGGTATCGTTTTAACCCCAGGCGACCTTTTTTGCACCTTCCTCCCGTTTTCCCTCTGGATTCCGGTTGCCATTCTTTTCGTGTCCCTCCCCGGTAGGTCCAACCAGGATCCTTTTCCTTACGTAGACTTGGTGTTCAACTTTTCTTTTTTGCGGGAGTCCCCCCCCTTAATGACCGTTAGACACAAGTGTTCTGGTTTTCCTTTTCATCCCGTGGAATGGTTTTTTCGGGTCAGTTGACTGGTTTCTGTGGTCTTCCCCTTGGATCTGCTGTTTTTGATCCACTCGGTCCTACGTTTTGTTCCGCCTTTGACGTAGATTCCGTTAACGACCCTGTCCGCCTTTACTGCCGCAACCTCCCTACCCTTTCTTCCGTGTTTTCCAGGCACTCCTAAACCTTCAACTAACCACCCCTTGTCCCATGTTCTTCCTCCTTTGTTTTAACCCTCCGACCACCCAAGGGTAGAGGGGCCCCCCATTAGTGTTTTAGATTGCTTTTTTCAGCCTTTTCCTTTCCCCCCATCCATTAGTTCATTACCGAATGTGTTGTTGTCTTTTATACAAAGCTGCTCAGTTCCATACTTGTAATTTTGAAATTTTACGTATTGACCATATTTATTTCCCCCCTAAAATGCATTCTTGTGTTGGGTTCCCAAACCGCTTCCCTCACACCTGAACACCGGTCCGCGGTTGTCAGATTTTGTGAATAATTCCCCTTTCGATTTCTTCTGTTGTAGCTCCCTCCATCCCCGTTCCTCTCTCCTAAAACCGATCATCTTTAATCACAATCAGTTGTTTTTTGAGTTCATGTTTTCTAACGAGATTGGCCCAGGTGTATTTCAACATAGCATAAGAACCGTTTCCTATATTTCAGGCAACTCTGGCAACGCGGCCTCTTGGAGCCTTTTGTCTTATGCTTTTTACCAAACCACCCCCTGCACAAGGTTCTTGTGCCTTCCTTTGGAGCACATGGATATTATCGGTTCTTTTGTTGGTCTATGATGTGTATACCCCCCCCTTAACAACCCCATTGCTGTTGACGCATTCTTTGGTGTCCCTGAGCAAAGCAAATGTTTTTTATGATTTCCGCTGTGGGTTGTGTTTTTCTTTTTGACCTCCCATTCGGCAGCCCATGGTTTTTCTACCCCCGTGAGGTGTGTCTGAGTTATGTATCCTAGTGAAATTTCTCCTTTCTTCTCCCCAGGTTTTAGTTACCCTTTATCTGTGCTTTCCACTGCGTGAAACACGTAGCCCTCGTCTTAAAACCAGATATTGTTCGACCCTTGAACACGTTCATGTGACCCGCCATTTCAGCCCCGTGTAGTCCAAAGACTGTCAGTGTTATAAATGTGCACGTTCTTTTTCCTCAGAAACCCATCACTTTCCAACCTAGCGTCTGGCGCCCGTTGACCTGGTTTTAATCCCAGTCTCAGTATCCGATTTAATTTTTGCAATTAGCCGCCCAGGTCTGACGTGGATTTCGCCTTCCATGTGTCGAATGTTTAGACCCCATGATTTTTGACACCAGCGTTAGGCGTTCACCTCCCATGCAGATTGACCCCCCCAGGCATTGTCCGTCGTTACAATCGGAGGAGACAGGACATTGGCTCTCACTTCAAAACTGGTTCCGCCATCTTTTTTCCTGTCTGTATTTTCCTTTGTTGTCGTGGTCCCTGTGCCGTGTCATCTCTCTTTGATCTCTTCTGACACCCCCTCAGTCCCACACCCCTAACGTGGGCGGTATTTCTAGGGTAGGGCCCAGGCGTCTATGAATTACCGTTAGATCCATGTGGGACCCCTTCTTTGCGTTACCTCTGTGACCCACTGGACACCCTAAACGCCTTTTTGGACCCATGTTGTGTTTCCCAATTCCTTCCTCCGGACCCTACCCTCCCCCCTTTTGTGCGTGCCTTCGTGTTTTCCCTTTCTTTCTCACGTCCACGTTTCCTGGGAGCCTGGAACCTTCCGTTGTCATCCCCCCCCCCCACTTATAATAGTTTTTTGAGGGTGGGCAGTCCCCGTTTTTTTTCATCTTTCCCCATGTCGTTCTCCGCCTAACACCCCCTTTTATCGGGGTTCCCTGCGGGGCCACTTTCGTTTGTTCCTCTTTTGCTAATTGTTTTTCGCTGCCAGTCATCTTCCACGGAGGTCACATCCATTTGGGTTTAGGCTGCCATTCCTTTAATTTCCTTCTGCTTCACACTTATCCTCGCTCCAGTATCACGATATCATTTATTTCAGTTGCCACTCTTGTGTGTTTTCCTCGGCACCTGACCCCGTAGACATCGAGGGAAAAATTTTGAGCGGCGTGGGACTTTTCCAAGACTGCATTTTCGCCCCCCATGATTGGTTTTCTCTTGAATCTGTTCCGGCTCTCCCTTTGTCGTTCACAGTTCTTGCCACCAGGGCTTTTTGTTCGCCCCAACGGCTTTTGTTTTTTTTTAACTCTCTTTTTGCCACCCAATGGCATTTTTTTCAACAAATCTTCTTTCATTTCTCCCGTTTTTTTTTGCGTCGCGATTTTCACCCCTCCCTTGTTGAAACGAGTTTCCCCCGTTCAAAGGCCTCCCCCTCCCTTTTTTTTTTGATCAACAACAGCACTTTTTAGCGTTACACCCTCCCCAGTCGTGATCAGATTCTTCTCTTAATATACCAACCCCTCATGGCAGCCCTTTGTTTTTGCCAAGACCCCCTTTCCCCCCGTTTTTCACGGGCGCTTTTGCTTCCTGTTCCCTTGGTCGTTCCTCCTCCCAGCTCATAGTTTCACCTTGCGTTATGTGTTGGGAATTTAGAATGAGAGATTTTTGGTGTCCTCAGCCCTCTCCGCGGTCCATTCACTTCCCACCCCCCCCAACCCTTTGCTCTCCTGTGACCTCCTGGCCGTGCGGGCCTCCTTCCCCAGACCCTTCATCCCGCCCTTCTCAGATGGTTAAAAGTTTACCTCTTTTAACCCGTGCCCCCGTATCCATAAAGCTCCTCTTGTTCTTGCGTGTAGCCGACCATTTGTCTCCTCGTTCCATGCGGTGGGGCGCAGTTTTCGGCCAGAACAACTATTTCCTTTTTGTTCCCCCTGCTCGGCCATTTCCCTACTTTCCCCTATTTTTGAGCGCCGCCCCATCTCCTTTCATCCCATTTTTTTTGAGATCCTAGTACCGCCTGCAAACGGCATTTTTCCCCCTTCTCACATGAATTTTTCATGTCTTTGCATGCATGCGGCCTGTGTACATTACGCACTGGAATCCTGATCGAAAGTCCGGATCAACTCCTTTCCCCCTCCTTCCTTGCCCCCCCTTTTTGTTGGCCTTGAAGGTTTCTCTCTCTTTCAACACAGTCTTTTTTTCCGGATGCCTCATGAACCCTTGGCATACCCATACAAATTTCCTTCTCCCCCCCCCCCCCACAAACCCCCCCCGTGGTTTGTTTTCCGGTACCCGTGCACCTCCCTTCTCCTCTCTTTAACCCTTGATGGCTGGTTTTTTTGGTTTTCCTTCCTGTAGTCCCCGCGTTTTGATCTCTGCCTCCACCAGTACCAAGTGAGGGCCTTCTTTCCCCCGTCTTGTCGAGGCGTTCCATTCATAGGATTCACCAGTTACTTCCACCAGGTCCCTTTTTCTAAGAGACTTTTTCCCCTTTATGGCGGTGCTCCTTCCCTGGACCGTGAGAAAAATCCACCTGTATGGGGGCCCCGAACGTGGTTACCTTGGCTCCGCTGACTGGTATTCTTTTTTTACCTTTTTTTCGTCCTGTGTTCACGTTTGCTCCATTTTGTGTACGCCGTTGTTCAAGCCGAGACCTTGTCTTTTTTTTTGATTTCAGAATCTGACATTTTCACCCCGTTTTCCCTTGTTATGTACCAGGCAATTCTACCCCACTTCCTGTCTTTTGCAACTTTCGTAACAAGAAGAACCCCTTCTCTGGGCCACCTGCCCGTCCTTTTTTGCTTTTCCCACCCTGCGTTTTTTCCACGGAAATGTGTTGGTTTACCAATTCTTTAGTACCACCCACCCTAAATTTATCATCGTTGTTTGTGGTTTCTTGGATCTTCAAATCAAGTTAAATGAAACTGTGAGTGTTGTGGCGCCAGATTTTTTTCAAGCACCCAACTTCCCTCCCCCTTTTGCCCATATGGATATTCACTAAAGTCTTTTTCACTTTTATGCATCCCCTTCCTTCCTCCCTATGGCCCACACCTCTCTAGATTCTAACATAAGGTGTGTTGTTTTTTATGTGTTAGGAAAGACTACTTGGCAGGCAGTCTACCCCTTTTATGCTTGTCTTTAATGTTCGGGTGTCTATCAGTCCCCCTTCCTCCGTTTCAGTGGTCTTTTTTCATGGTCAGTGTTGGCGAAAAACCCCCAACCAACAATTTCCTGTGGTTTTCCATGAATTATTTTCAAAATAAGGCTACTCAGGGACTTTAGTTGGTTATAAGTTTTTTATTGCCCCCCTACCCACATCCTTCTTCTTTTTCCAGAAGGAGTTTTTTGTTTTCGGACTTTACTCAGAGTTATGGATTTTCCCACGCCTGTGTTTTGTTCCTGTTTTTGCATATGCGGGAGCCATGGCATTTTTGTAGTCATTCGGGTATCTTTCACCGTCTACCCTCGTGAACGCGACTCGTGCTCACAACCGGGAGTGAATTCCCTAGTTTCCAACGGCAGTCCAACTTACGACCTCCTTACAAAAAGCACTTCGACCAGTACGCTTCACATTTTGAACGCCTCAGCCACTGTTTCCTCCCCCAGATTTTTTTCTAAACTGTTTCCGTGAGTTGTTCCATTAAGACCCACATAAATGTTAACACCAAGGAGAGTATTCCAAAGGTGATGCATTTTTTGGCAACTTTTCTTACACTCCATCGATCTCATGTTCCCCCTTTCTCAGAGCCCGTCTGACGTGGATTTTGGCCTCATTTTTCTGTTTCATGTTGTTTCTCTGAGACACCCGGCATTGCTGTCCCTTTCCATTCTTCCTTATTTCCACCCCCCACCCGGACTTTTTTTCCACTCTTAGTCTTCAGGCATGTGGTTCACACCTGGAATAAAGCCCATTTGGTGAAGCCGTCCCCTGCTTGGTTCTTATTAGTAGTGTCATTTTTTTTTCAGTCCATTTTCTTTGGCCGATTTCTCCACCGCAGTCCAACCCCTGACCTTTTTCCCCTCGGCACTAGGCGATAATGAGCACTTGACCGTTGCCTTTCTGGGGTTGGCTTCCTTTGTCCTTGTGATGTACCCCTCTGCCTCCTGGAAATACCACCACGCCCAGTTCCCATTTTAAGCCATTTTATGTGAAGGCGGGTTTCACCAGTCCAACCTTTTCGGGTGCCCGTTTGCTCCTTTTCTCACGCCATTCTTTCCTTATGTAATGTCCCTCCCCTTTTAAGCACCCACACGGAACCTCGGTTGCTGGCATACCGTGGCGCTGTAACAACCCCTTCCTGCGTCACGATGCGCCCGTTTTTTTTTTCTCCAGACCTTTCCCCCCCCCCTTCCTTGACTGTGTTACTTGCCTTTTTCCCATTTTGCCCGGGTCGTTTACCTCCTTAGATTAATTGGTGGGAGATGTTTGATTTTTTGGACCAATTCGTACTTTTACATGGGTTTTTTTATGGCTGGTCTTCCCCCTCTTGCCGTCTTGCTTCCCACTCTTTCAGTCTCACGTCATCTGCTTCCTTTTCCATCTCTATTTGGTGCGGACCCTGCGGCCCCCCGGAATTTTGATAAATCTCGCCATTTTTTTGCACAACTTGTTTTGTTGATTCGACGACGCCCATGTCTTCGCCCCCTTCTGTTGGGAGCTTAATGGATCCTGCTCATGGGTCGGTTCACAGGATACTCACTTTTTGTGGTTTTTCTCCCCCCCCCCCCTGAGTGTTTGTTCCTTTGACCGTCCTCTTTTACAATGGGGTGAAAAAAATTTATCTCCCTCCTCCTCCGTTGTTGTTTTTTTTTTTTTCTGTCCCTGCGGCGGGCAACAGATTCTACCCCTCTAACCCAGCCTTTTTTGGGACCCCCCACCCCCTCCCTGGGTCTAGCCAGGTGTAACAGCTGAGAGCATGCACGTTTCGCCCCTGGCCACTTCCCATCCAACCCCATAATTTTTTTTAAGTGTGGATTCTGCTTCCCAGTTCCCCCCTCATCTTTTTTTCCCCTTCCTGAGAGGTGCTCCCTTTCCGGGTTCCCCCATGGCCGCAAGTTTCAAGCGAATATAATGTGCCACTTCATGCTCCTTTACTTATCTTGGAGATTAGGAGCTAATGTGTGCCTACACCATTCCCTCCGATGTTTAAGTAAGGCAATCCCCAAATGTTTTTCTTCTTTGTGACAGAAGTTGTAACACATATTTTATGCGCTCATCCCCCCCCCTTTATCCGCCCTCTTTCTCTTTTCCCCTCACCTCTTGCCCTGGCACCCCCCTTGCCGTATTCCTCCCCGCGTCCCCGCGACTTTTTTTTGATGGTGTTCTCACAGACCTTCTTTTAGTGGTTTTTTTTTTTTTTTGACCTTGGTGGTCGGGCTCGTTTTCTTCCCATCAACCCTATGGGCGTGTTGTCTTAACTTCTTCTTTTCCCTTTCCCCTCCCTTCCAGGGAGTGTTCAGCAGCGACCCCCCTTTCCCCGCGCCCGTGTGTCTGATCTTTATTTTTCCTCCCTTCCCCCTTCCTTTTGCTTCACCATGTATGCACAGGGGAGTTTTTTCGCTTTTCCCATGGGCTTGAAATGTTTCCCGCCCATCCATGTTTCCCCACACCCCTGATCTCACGGTCATGTTCTTCCAAATATAAGGGCACCCTCGTGAAAAACCATTCATGGTGTTTTTTCGGTTTGTCGCCATATCACCAGTCGTTGTGCTTCTGCCCCGCCCGCCCCCCGCTTCCCACCCAATACCATCGACTCCGATGATTCCACAAAGGTGTATCAAAGTAGGTCCCCCTGCCCCTTCTCCGATGTACCGCATGCCTGGCCGGGGTTTGTGTTCAATCTGCCTTTGACGTTGTACTTTGGGTCACTTCGCAGGGTTTCACACATTCGTGAGGGCCATTCCCCCCTTTTGGGGATTTTTTCTTGTTTCCCTTCAGGAGGCCGTGTCGAACGCTTCTTTACCCCAATTGTAAAGGCCCCGTCAGCGCCTTTTTGTCACTGTGATTTTTGGGTGATGGGGCTTCCCCCTGTTCGTAAGGGCTCCCCCCCACGACGGTCTTTTTGTGAAGAAAGTGTACGGGAGGTTAATTTGATGCCCTTTTGACTGCGCTCTGCGTTCTCCCGTCTTGGCTACGTTTGTTGGTCACTCCCGTTGTCACGGTATCCTTCCCCTCACCCTGGTTGCTACGACGATGCGCCCCATGGCACTACGTGATCGTTTACATACCTTTAAAACGGCTTGCTCCCACGGCCTGTTCTTTCAATTGAGGCCCCCCATCCGCCCCACCAGGTGTCTTTCCCACCCTAGACGCATGTCTGGCTTTCCTGAAAAATAATGCGTTTTTAAACTTCATGTTCTTGTTTCTGGTATACACTATGCTACTCCCCCGGCCCTTTTTCTCGCAAGCTTATGGTACCCTCCTTCCTTTCCCCGTCCTGTGACTGGTTTTTCTTTTTTTTGTGGTGTTTAAAACCTATTCCTTTCCCTCTCAACATTTAGGTTGACCAGCGGGGCTGATATAGAAAATCCCCCTTCTGCATGATACTGTTGATTGCATCCCTTTCTCCAAGTCTCTTAATACCCCAG
>Ga0179593_1681141_pt1 | contig 10458 bp, 15 predicted proteins | sample CZODoug2_1_08_16_FD_185931 | JGI IMG/M metagenome (GOLD analysis project Ga0179593, IMG submission 185931) | Vadose zone soil fungal communities from Angelo Coast Range Reserve, California, USA - CZODoug2_1_08_16fungal (PacBio error correction) | ecosystem: Environmental > Terrestrial > Soil >... | reverse complement strand
TAGAATGAGAGATGCGCGACGGCCCCTTCTCCCCTCTTTTTCTTTTCATCGGGTTTTTTTTCCCCTTCCATTCCATAACCAACCAGCTGATCACTAGGTTGCAGTTGTACGGACCAGAGAAGATAGAAATCAGAAGTCTCCAAATCTTTGCCCACCTCCCTTCCCTTCCCCCCTTTTTCCTTTAAGACTCCCCCCTTTTCTTTTCTCGCAAAAGCAACGCCGAGTGAGATTTTAGAATTGTGTGATAGGAGGCAGGCACTCCCTTTTTCCTTTTTTTTTTCCTCCATGGCCTCCTTTTTCCCCTCCTTTTATTCTTTACCCCCGCGAGTTGTAGTCCCTTTTTGTGACAGTTGATGGCTTCAACAAACGGATAAGAATTGCAGGCCTTCGCTCTCCACTACATCCTGCTTCCTTTTCCCTCCTGACCCCTTTTTTTCCTCCCTTCTTCTTCATTCGCTCACGTCGAAGTCGGCAAAGAGGATATATAAGATGAAGATTCATTCATTTAAGTTCAACTGTTTTGTCCCCTCCCTTTTTCCTCCTTCCTCCTCTGCGCCTCTCTTCCTTTTTCCCTCTTCCCATTAAACGCTCCCCCGTCTTTCGGACATGGCCCGATGCTTGCTAACCTCCCCCCTTTTTTTCCTTTTTTCTCTTCGTTTTTTTTCCCTCTCCTTACTTTCTGCGGCTCGCATCCGAGCGGTTGTCATCAAGAAGAGTCGTGTTTCAATTGACCCTTGCCCGCTTTACTTTGCCTTCCCCTTTTCCCTTTTTCCTTTTTTCTTTCCCGACTGCCTCTCTTGCGTTGCAAGGCCGGGAAAGAACCGACTCGACTACGGCAACGCCCCCCCCCCCTTTTCTTTTTTCCGAATTTTTTCTTTTTTTTCTCTGCCGTTCCCACTGGAAAAGACGCAGCACGAATCAAGTTGAACAGATTAGGTGGTCGGGAGCCTGATTTCCCGTTCTATCCTCTTCTTTCCTTTTTTGCAACGTTTCTTTCCGTTGCCGTGGCGCTTGGCGTCAAATGTTCCACAGGGAATAGATGACCGCCTTCGTTGCGGAATCGCAAAGCCATTTTCTGTTTCTTTTTCTTTCCTTTTTTCACATTTCTTTCTCTCTCCTCTGTCTTTGTTCTAACGCATCTGAGGAGTCGTTTCGATCTTTTTAAAAGGTGTCAAAAGGACGCCGCCGTGGTCCGGTCGTGTCCCCTTTTCCCCTCCCCTTTTTCTTTTCAGATTCTCCTCCTCCTCCCCTCCCCCCTGAATGGGACTCCAACCGGCGGCGTCTTTTGGGAAACCGTGGTAAAAAGATCGAAAGCCGACTCTCATATGCGTTAAGGAACACACTCCTTCCTTCCTCTTTCTCTTTTTCCGAGTCTTCTCCTTTTCCCTCCACTCCTTCTAACTTCTTTGCGCTCCGCAACGAAGTCGGTCAATAGAGGGAAGTGGAAATTTGACCGCAGCGCCCGTCCACTTCCCTCCTCTTCTTCCCCTCGAGTCTTTTTTTCTCCCCCTACATCTTTTTTTTTCCCCCACTTGTGTTCGTGCTGCGGCTTTCCAGTTGGGCGATCAGCGATTAGACTTAGTTCTGAGACAGAAGGCGTGAGAACGCAGAGCTGCCTTTTCTCCATTTCTTTTTTTTTCCTTTTTTCCTCGACCCTTTTCCTTCCATCTTCCTGTTCCCCTTTTTTACAGATATGGATGACACAGCTCGGATGCGCCAGATAATTAATGCTCGAATCTACGAGGCGAATATGGCGAGAAGGGCTGCCTTCTCCTCCTTTCTTCTCTTCGGTATTTTTCCCTTCCTCCTTCCCTGTGTGGGAGGGAAGCGTTTAATGCGCATATTGAAGAATCCGAGACCCTCTCCAGCGGTCACTCTTTCCCTTTTTTTTTCCCCTTTTTTTTTTTCTCCCGAAGTGCCTTTTTCTCCTCTCATTTTCTCTTTATCTGTCCACCGTGCTTTGAGCACGCTTGTGGAAGAGTTATTAGAAAGCACTCTGAAGGAATCGCGGAATGGCATTCACGACCCTCTCCCCTTTCCCCCTTTTTTTTTTTTCCCCCCCCCCATTTCTCCCCGCTGCGGTTTTAAAGATCTGACAAATGCTTGCACCGTCGAGGCATGATGATCAAGTTTGAAATACAATTAGGGATGGTCTAAGCGCTCTCTTCCCGTTTTTCCTCCTTTTTTTTTTTCTTTTTTTTTCACTAGACTTTTTCTTCCTCCCTCTGACCGTGTAAGCAGGGAGAGAAGGCAGAAGAGAGGAGGGAGAAGAAGGAACCCCCGCCTCCTTCTTATTTTCTTTTTTTTTTTCTTTTAGAGTTTTTCCCCCCCCCTCACGATGGAATTTCAAAACAAAAAAAAAAAACCCCCCCCCCCCTTTTTTTTCCTGAAATTTCTTTTTTCTCCATCTCCCTCTTCTCTGCGATTGATATGGACCATTAAAAAAAAGTAGATGCCCTGGCGAAACGCTTCCTCCTCCCTCTCCTTCAGCTTTTCTTTTTTCCCCCATGTATTGTCTCGCGGCAAGGAAAGAGTCGCGGCATTAGAGGGATCCTTTTTCCCTTCTTCCTTTTTTTAACCTTTTTTTCTTTTTTTCATTCTCAGGATACAGTTGCTCAGCTACATGTATGTGGGCTTCAACAGATTGCCAACAAAATGGCCCCATTTTCGTCCTCTTTCCTCTCCCTTTTTCCTTCTTCTCCGAACTTTCCTCCTTCTTTTTCGTCCTCATCACTCACTGCGTCGGCTGCCGGGGCCGCTGGCCGCAATGCTCAGAAGCGAACCTTCATGATCTGGAAGCGCTGTTCATATCCTTTCTTCCCTTTTTTCTTCTTTCTTTCCCAGAGTTTCTTTCCCTCAAACGGGCCATCCTTCGGCTACAATAAATGTTCATGCAGATAACAGTGTTTCGACATAAAGGGCATCGCCGCAATCGTGCTATTTTTCCCTCCTCCTTTTTTTTTTTTTCTTTGGATTCTTTCCTTTTTTTTTGCCCAACACGGATTCGAGCGGACGGGCGATGTTCGGGATCGACGAGATCCCCGTGTCTCGCTTCCCTTTTTCTTTCTTCCCCTTCTTCTTTCTCCCCCTTCTCCTTTTTCTCCCGCTATCCCCTTGTGACGGACATGGAGCGTACAATGCCGAACTGCGCGCCGCCGCTGTATTTTTCTTCTTTCAACTTTTCCCTTTTTTCTCCCTCTTTCCTGCGCCGTGTCTTACGAGAATAAAGAGAGTGACAAAATAAGGTGGTAGGCGGCCGGCTGGAAGAGTCTTCTTTTTTTTTTCTTTTTTCCCCAATTTCCCCTTTCCAATTCTCAACTTAGCTATTGCAACGGAGACGGAGAAGAGAAGATAGGTACGATAAAGGGTGACCAAACGAACTTTCCCCCCTTCCCTTCTTTTCCCTCCCCTTTTGGACCCCCTCCCTTTCCCCCCCCCTCAATCGAACTAGTAGGGCGGGAAAAATTCATATCTATATTTTACTACGCATACGTTGTTGTGGGTTTCTCTCTCGCCTCCCTCCTTTTTTCTCTTACGTTTTTTCCCTTCTTCCTTCCCTTTGCTCTTATCTGACGGTTCGTTTGGACCCTGGATCGTAACGAGATTCGAGCGCCGCGTCCTTTCCCTTTTTTTCTTCGATCCTTCTTTTCCTTTTTTCTCCATCTTTTCCCTTCCATTCCCTCTGCGCCTACACGGAGGTTGGAAAGATCGTGATTAGCGTAAGAAAAGGAGAAGGATAGGGAGCACCTGTCTCCTTTTTTTTTTCCCCCCCCGCGTCTCCTTTTCTTCTTCCCCGGTCGGATTTTTACGGCTACCATGGCACGTAAAAAGGGAGATATAGGAGGAAAGGAAGAAGAGTGGTTTAGGACGACGCCCCCCCCCTCTTCTTTCTTTTTTTCCTTGACCCTCCCTCCTCCCCCCGTTACGCGACAAGCTCTCCGAACCCTTATTTTTCTTTTTTTTTTCCTTCCCCCCCCCCCCTTAAACGCCCACAACACAAAAAAGATAGATGAGATACAGGATTAGTTGGCGCTCTCCGGTCTTTTTCCCTCCTTTTTTCTTCCCCAAACTTTTTCTCTTTCATAACGCTGATTGTAGAGAAGACGATGGACGTTTTGCTCCTCACGCCCCCTTTGGTTGTGAGAATCTTACTAGATTCAGAACTCAATGTATGAAGAATCGTTGCCAGCTTCATGAATTTTTCCCCCCCCCCTCTTTTTCTCTCTTTTTTTTCCCCCCCCACTGGATTTTTCTTGTCGTCGCCAGTGCCGGGTAGAAAAGGAGAGTTCCACTATTAAACGGGCCAAGAAATTTTAAGGCTGACGCCTTCTTCTTTTCGAGTCGCTCTACCCCCCTTTCCCTTTTTTTTTTTTCCAATCTTTTTTTTTTTTTTTTAATCACCGACAGAAACCGAAATCATTCGGATTAATAACAATTCATCCCGTAAAGTTGGCACTCTCGACACTCTACTCCCTTTTTTCTTGAGTTTTTTCCCCTTCTCTCCGGCTGCATTTCGTCGGAAAGGAAATTAGACTGCGAGATGCTCTCTCTCTTTTTCTTTTTATGCTTTTTTTCCCCTTTTTTTTTCTTCTGGGATCCAGAACATGTCCCAGTACATAAAACATGATGATCCTTCGGTTGCAGTTTGTACGGCCCCTCTCCTCTCTTTTTTTTTTTTTTCTTAAGGATTTTTTTTCCCTTTTCTCGACCGGCCTCGAGGGAGCACGATCTATAGATGCTGACAACTGTTATCGTGTATCGCAAAATCCACCTCCGGATTGCCTCTTTTTTCTTTTTCTCCTTTCCCATTTTTTTTCTCCTTCCCCCCCCCAAGTTTTGTAGTGCAAAACTGAGATATAAGGACGAGAAGGTGTTTGCAAGCATTTGCAGGATCTTTCCACCTCTTTTCTTCCTCTTCCTCTCAAATTTTCTTTTTTTTTACTCCCCTTCTCCTATCTCTTCCAGAGTGCGTGCGAAGAGAACTCGTTCAACAGTCGGCTCACTGCCTTTCCTTTTTTTTTTTTTTCTTCATTTTCCTTCCCTTTTTTTTTCCTTGCCCTCTCCCCCCCAGTCCCCCACCTTTCGGTGGCCCAAGCATCTATTAGTACGCGGTCGCCCGATGGAGAGGGCTCGGATTCGTCAAGCTGTCATTACCTCTTCCCCTTTTCTTTTTTCTTTCCTTCCCCCCCCCCCTTATGGATTTCGATTGCCGCCTTTCATCGCCATATCGCATCGGAGAATTACGAGACAGGAATGAGGCGGAGCGAATCCGAGTGTTTTTCCCTTTTTTTTTTTTTCCTTTCGATCAATCCTTTCTTTTTTCCTCCACTTCTTCTTAGTTGCGTAGCAGGCTGGACCAGCACCGACTCGACTACGGCAAACGCCAACCCTTTTCCCCCCTTTTTTCTTTTTCTTTTTTTTTCTTCCTCCCTCAGCACGAATCCAAGTTGGAAAAAGATTAGGTGGTCGGGAGCCTGATTCGGCGAGACTCTTTTTTTTCTTTCCCCTTGCTCTCTTTTTTTTTTTTGTACGGTTCTCTGCGTCAAAGGTTCCACGGGCCTCGATGACGACTTCGTTGCGGAGCGCAAAATCCCTTTCTAGGGTTATTTCCCCTTTTCTTTTTTCTTTCCCTGAAGCCCTTCTTTTCGTTTTTCCTTCCCTCATTGAGGAAGTAGGCTTTCGATCTTTTTACCACGGTGTCAAAAGAACGCGCTTTTTTTCCTTTTCCCCATTTTCCCTCTTTTTTTTTTTTTGTTGATTTTTCTTTTATTTCCCTTTCCCCCCCCTGCCTCCCCCCGTCCGGACGACATGACCGGCCAAAAGAGGGGGGGGGGTTTTTTCCCCCCTCAGTTTTTTTTTCTCCCCCCCCCCTCCTTTACTCCTTCCCCTAGGCTGAAGGGCTGCTATGTTCATTCATGGATCCGCAAAACTCAAAATCGTCCGCAGCAGCCTGGAGAGTACGCCTCTTCCTCCTTTCCCTCCCTTTCTTTCTTTCTCCCTTTCCAGCGTTTTTTTTCTTTTTTTTCCTCTCCCCCTTTCTTGCTGCACGTGCAGATAGAAGAGAGGTAGTGAGAAATGCAAGTGTGCGCTACCGAGTCTCGCGTCACTTCCTCCCCCCCCTTCCCTTTTTCCCCCTTCCCTTTTTTTTTCTCTGCCTTTCCTTTTTCTGAGCCGAAGGGGCGTGAGAAAGAAGAGCGGCCTATTCGCAGGAGGGGATTTTTGCGTTTCTCTTCTCTCTTTTTTCTTGGGGTTTTTTCCCTCTTTCCCCGTCCCCCCCCGGGAATTGAGGGACGTCCAAGTAAATTCGGCAAGGGTCAAATTGAAACAGAATCTGGATGTTCCCCCCTCTTCTTCTTTTTTTTTTTTCTTCCATTAGCACCTTTTCTCTTTCCCTATTACCTCACTTTGCGGTATCAAGCCATACGGACATGCGAAGAGGGGGAGAGTTTAATGCGAATATTTGACTAAATCCTTTTTTTTACTCCTCGGTTTTTTCCCCTTTTTTAACTTACATTACTGAACTTCAGCTGATTGAGATCAGAGTGGACGACTTGACGTGAGCGTCCTGCCTAGAAGTGCTCTTTCTTATTTCCCCCCCTCTCTTTTTCCTTTTCTTCAATGACCTTTCCCTCCTCCTCTTTTTCTTTGAAGATCTAAGGCCGGCAAGTTCTATCGGTTGGTGAAGACACCTCAACTTTCTACAAAAAGGGGACTACACGCTCGGGTGGTTACATCACTTCCCTTTTTTGTTTTGTTGGCTTTTTCCTTCTCCACTTTTCGTTCGCTGCCCGCCGATCACACCAAATTGAGAAAATAGCAATCGGCGGGCTTTTGCGAGCCCCTCTCCCTTTTCCCTTCCTCCCCATTCTTTCTCTTCCTCTCGGCGGCTTGCATGTTGCAGGGAAGGAAAAGATTTGGAGGACGGATGGAGGGCTCTCCTTCTTCGTTCTTCCCCCCTTCCCCTTTTTTCTCCCCGGCTTCTTCCTTCCCCCTTCTCCCGTCTTCTTCTCTTGATCTGGATCCATACAACAAAGTAGCTGGACCTGGCGAAAGAGGCGGATCTGCTCCTCGCCGCATTCTCCTTCTCTTTTTTTCTCCCCCCTTTTTTTGGAATTTTTTTCCCCCTTTTTTTTTTCTTCCGAGGTATCAGGTTCAAGCGATATCGTGACGAGATTGCCAACTGTCGGATGAAGGGATAATCCGAATGATTCTTTTTTCGTCTGTTCCCCCTTTTTTTTTATGTTTTTTTTTTCTTTTTTCCCCCACTGACCCTGCCAACGGTTTCGGAATCTCTCGAAAGAATACGCGCAGCCTTAAAATTGCTTGGCCGTGCATTCTTTTCCTCCCCTTCTTTTCTTTTTCTCCCTCATCTGTTTTTTTTTTTTTTTTCCCCCCCTTTCCCGTCCCCTCTCCCTTCCTGATCTGGCAAGCGATTCTTCATATCAGTGAAGCTGAATCTAGGAAGAGTCCCCCCCTTTCTTCTTCTCTAAGCCCTTCTTTCCCCCTCTCCCCTTCATCGTTCATGCCAGATCAACGTGTTCGAAAAAGGGCATATCGGCAATCTTCGGAGTCTTCTCTCCCCCTCTCTTTTTTCCCCCTCCCTTTTCCCCCTTTTTCTTCTAAGTCCTTTTTTCTCCCCCTGGTCTTCATCAACGGGGCCAACAAGGATTCGAGAGGACGCGATGGTCGGGATCGACGCTTCTCCTTTTTCTTCCTTTCCCTCCCCTGCTTGTTTTTTTTTTTCCTTTCTCGGTCTTTTCGTCCGAAAAACGCGGCGAAGGTCCGAGATATCCCTTTGTTCCTGCTTTTCTTTCTTTTTTCTTTTCTTTCTTTTTTCTCCTTCGTCTTTTTCCCCTCCCCTTTTCCCCTATCCTGCGCCGGTCTTACGCGAATCACGAGAGTGAAAACTAAGTGTAGGCGGCCGCTGGAAGAGTAGAGCTTTCGGGGCTCTTCTTTCCTGCCTTCCCTCTTCCTTTTCCTCCCCTTTCAATCTTCCTTTCTTTTCCCTCTCCATTCGGTTACGATCCAAGGTGACCAAACGAACCGTCAGAAAGATCCAAGCCTCAGAGGAGGATCGCCAGCCCATAGTTCCCTTACTTTTTTTTCCCCCCCTCTTTTTTTCCTCCAACGTTGTTTTTTCTCTCTTCCCTTTCCCCACTAGTTCTCTTGCTGGAATTGTAGTGCTGGTTTATAGACCGGCATATTCCGTTGGTAACTATGGGCTGGCGATCCCTCACTCTTCATTTTTCTTTCCTTTTTCCCTTTTAGGTTCTTTTTTTTTCCTTCTCTCCTGTGAGAATCGATATCAAGCGGCAGTAGATCGTGCAGCGAGCAGCGCACGCCCTTCTCCTCTTTCCCCCTTTCTTCCCCTTTCCTTTTTTTTTCCCAGTGCTTTTTTCTTTTTTTCCTTTCCTTCTCACTTTTATCTTCACATCCGATTGCCAGGCGACGATAAGAGAGGCGAGAAGTTCGGCATTTGTAACTCCATTGTCCTCACCCCTTTTCTTCTCCTTTCTTTCTTCCCAAATTTTTTTCTTTTTTTCTTTTCTTCTTTCCCGGCGTCTCCCGCACCCGTTCAGCAGATCAAGGACGGATAATAGGCGATAACGAAACATAAAGTACCGCTCTTCATCATTTTTTTCCCTTTTCTTCTTTTCTTTGATAATTTTTCTTTCCTCGCTCACGTGCTTGCCGCAGAGAAGAAGGAGGGTTTAGTACAGCTCGCGACGATTTCCTTCGATTCCCCTTTCTTTCTTTTCCCTTTTTTTGCAAGTTTTTTTTCCCCTTCTCGGAAACTCTGCGACCAATTAAGATGAAGAAAAGAAAAAAGGAGGGAGGAGGTTTGAGAATATGTAATGATTCAGCTAACAATGAAGAATGTTCCATCCTTTTTCTTTTATTTCTCCCCTTTCTTTCTTTTCTGGAGATACCTTTTTTTTCTTCCTCCCAGTGACGGGGTAGAAAAGGAGAGTTACACTATCACGGCCACTCCACTTTTCATTTTTTCTTTTTCCCCTTTTTTTTTTTTCTATCACATGTCTTTTTTCCTCCTCCCCCTTCCCCCTTCGAATTCCCCCAGCCATCGGGAGAAGCTTTTTTCTTTTCCCACGAGACCCTTTCCCTCCTTTACTCGCCGAGATCTGTCCAGTGCGCGAGGAAAATACATTGTGCGTCGGGAGATCCCCTTCCTCCCCCTCCCTCTTTTCCTTTCCTTTCTCCATTTCAGGCTACTGTGTTGTAGGGATCCAGATCAAATCGCAGAGAGAGAAGTATGCTCTGTTCCCTTTTCCCTATCCCTTCCCCCTCAGGCCTTTTTTCCTTCCTTCCGACGCAGATAAGAAATAAGACGGATAAAAGATGTGACGAATGAAAAAATGAAAGAGAGGAGATTAGAGGCGTACTCCTTTTTCTTTTCATTTCCAAGGGATTTTCCCCTCCCTTCGTTGCGATTTCGAATGGGATTCTTCCCCCCTTCCGAGCTTTTTTTTCCTTTTCTTCGTTCCAAATGGCTCATCAGCCGCGACGGTGACAAGCATTTGCAGGAATCTGTACACCGCGCGTGTAGTCCCCTGTTTGTAGAAGTGGCTTCTCCCCCCCCCCCCTTCTTCTTTTTCCCTCCTTCTTTCGTGCGTTCTTCCCCTCCCTTTTTTCAATGCCTCTGTGGCCCATCATGCACTTATAGCAGGGCGCTACACGTCGAAGTCGGCCCACGCGGATATCAATGAAGCGGATTTTTCCTTCCCTTTCCCCATTTTTTCCTTTTTCCCCCTTTTTCCAAGCAATCTATTAGTACAGCGCGTCGCCCGCTGGAGAGGCTAGGATTTCTTTCCACAGCTTTTCCCCCCCTTTCCTTTTCTTAGGCCCCTTTCCCCTCTCTTCCTTCTCCCTTCCTCGCCATATTCGCCTCGTAGATTCGAGACAGGAATGATGAGCGCGCATACTAGCTGTTTTTCTTCCATCTTTCTTTTTTCCCCCCCCTTTTTTTTTTTTTTTCTCTTCCCCGACCTTTTTTTCCCCCCCCCCCTCTTTTCTTTAGCAAGCTGGACCAAAGAATTCGACTACGTCAACGCCAACTCCCCCCTGCCCCCTTCTCCTTCCTTTCTCTGATTCCTTCCCTGGAAAGGAAAAGCCGCAGCAGAATCCAAGTGGAACAGGATTAGTTGGTCGTTCTCCTTCTTTTCCTTTCTCCCTTTTTCCCTTTTTTTCTCACCCCCTTTCTTTCTCCCTTGCCGCCAGAACTTTGAGCGATTCGTTATTGTGAAAGTGGACGGGGCGCTGCGTCAAATGTTCCCTTCCTCTCTTACCCTCCTTTCTTCCACTCCAGTCTTTTTTTCTCCTTTTCGTTTGCGTATCAATGAAAGAAAATTAGAAGCCCTTCAGCCTTGGTTCAGTAAGAACGCGGTAGGTTGTTATTAACGAATGCTTATCTTCTTCTCTTCTTTTTTCTTTTTTTTTTTC
>Ga0179593_1529467_pt1 | contig 10458 bp, 14 predicted proteins | sample CZODoug2_1_08_16_FD_185931 | JGI IMG/M metagenome (GOLD analysis project Ga0179593, IMG submission 185931) | Vadose zone soil fungal communities from Angelo Coast Range Reserve, California, USA - CZODoug2_1_08_16fungal (PacBio error correction) | ecosystem: Environmental > Terrestrial > Soil >... | reverse complement strand
TCGACCGTCTCGCACCTTTTTCTCCCCTCCTCCCCCGGGACCGTGGTCCCTTGTTTTTCCCGAGGAATCGCGTCCGAACGCCTTCAGACGACTTTCTTTTGCCCAACGTTCTTGAGGATCGCCTCTCTTCCCCGAATCCCCTTCTTCAAGGAAGACGTTTCCCCCCCCCTTTTTCCGGTTTGTTTTTTCTCTGGCCCGAGTTTAGTGGCCGTCCCTAGCCCTTCTTTTTTTTCCCTATTATTTCCTGGCTTTTTTGTCCCGTCGATCGCCTTTTTCCTTTGAAGGGTCAGCACGTCTTCGACGATCCCGAACCCTTTTCCTCTTCTGGACGCCCCACAACTTTACTTGATTTGGTTCCATATTACCCTGTTTTTTCCGTCACGTTTCTCCGTCCTCTTTTGTCGGGTCTTTCTCGCGACCATGAGGCTCATTTTTTTTCTAGTCGATCGGCCGGGCTGGAGGACCGACATGCTCACGTCGTCCTCTTCGGCGCGAAAGGGAGAGTCTTCTTCGATATCCTCTTCAGGACCACACCGTTGTTTAAAGGGAGAGGCCTTAGGAGAAGCTACCCCAGCCAATTTTCCTTTTCCCCCCCCCTTCCAAAGGAAAGGGACCTCCCCCGTCCGAGAAGAAGATTTTTGAAGACCTCTCCCCCTATCGCTTTTTTCTTTTTGAAAGGGGAGGAGAGAGGGCAACCCCCGAATCTAAAATAGCCCAAATAACCTCGCTGTTGATTCTTCGGTTTTTGTTGTTTTCCTGGCTTTTGCTGGGCCAGCTCCCGTCAAAAGCGTGAGGATTCTGGATTTGCCTTTTTCCCCCGGTGTCCCCCCTCTTCAAGAGCTGGCCTTTGCGGCGGCAAACCACTCGACGAGTTTTTCCCCCCCTTTTCCTCTTCCTTGATCGAAGAGGGGTTGCCTTTTTTTTCCTGAGGAGCTCGGCCTCGGTTTTTTTTCGTCGATCCACACCCCTCTCCCCGCGGTCCTCGGGGAGGCGGTTCTCCCCCTCTTTTCCCTCTCTCTTTTTATGGATTGTTCGAGAAGGGGTTACCTCGGTCCCCTTGTCTGATCGGGGCCTTGATTCGTGCCCTCCCCGTGGTGTTTCTTGACCCCCTTTTAAACGTTAGGCGTTCCACTCTTTTGTTGACGAAATCATTTTGTGGTGCGCTCCAGTTCTTTTTTCCCCTTCGGGCTTTCCCTCGGCTTGTCGTTGTCTCCACGTGGAAGGGGGACCACGTCTTTTCTTTTTCCGGCCCCCCCCGTTGGAGGAAAACTCGTTTCTTGCACTTTGCCTTCTTCCCACTTCCAAGGAGGACACGTCCCCGTGGGGCTCGTGTTTTTGGGCAGTGGATTGGACTTCCTTCCCCCGGGCGGAAGTTGGGCGAGGTTCCCCAGACGCGTGCAGAGGACCTTTTTCCTAGCATTATTTGCCCGCGATTTTTTTTTCCCTCGCTTTCTGTAGACGGTTTTCCTTTAAGGTTCGTTTTTCCCCTGGACAGCGGCCGGTCCCCTTTTTTTTTTCGGCCGTCTCCGTTTAGGCTCGTTCTTTTTTGCTCGAATATCTCTCATTTTCTTTTTCTAGAAGATCGAGCTTTCCGGTCCCTCCCCCTTCTCAATTCAGGAAGGCCCCCCCCGTCGATTTTTTTCCGACGCCTCCCTTCCTTTCCCCCGAACTCAGCGCTCTCCTCCTCCTGGCCTAGCGGTAAGGAGTCCTTTTAAGCTCTCTGCAACGCTTTCTTTCCCCACGCGAGCGACGTCTTCCTCCGCCCCAAAGTGGACGAGAGCCCCCCACCTCTTTGGGACGCCTTTCAATTCCTCTTCTTTTTTGAGGCCTCACCAGAGTTTTTCCCCCTGGGGGAAAGAAGTGTCCCCTTCCCATGGGCTCACCCACTCGTCTTTTCCCCCCCAACTCGATTTTTGCGATCTCTTTCCCTCGTGCACCGCCCGGACGGCGACTCTCTCCGAGTCAGGGGCTTCCGCTTTCCCTCAACCACCAAGTGGACCGTCAAGATCCCTTTTTCCTCCGAGGTCGCTCACTTCTGACCTCCTTCGAGGGGTGGACCCTCTTCTGGGAAGCGGGCGGACCGACAATTTTTACGCAAGGAACCCCTCTTGACGGATTCCTCACTTTTTTTCCCGACTCGATCTAAGTCTTTTCTTTTCTGGGGCGCGACACAGGCCCTCGTTCCCCTTGTTCCCTTCCTTGATCCCGCCTCCTCCCAGCGCGTCAAGATCAGCTTTCCCATGGCTAGACGGCGGCCATGTTCCCCCTCTCCGGCCACCGAGAGCAACAGGTTTAAAGGTCTTCCCTCCTCTTAGGATCGGCCGATAAGGCCGTCTTTTTTTTCGTCGACGTTTTCCTTTTTTTGAGAACGGAAGCCTTTTTATTTGCTTCTCTCCCCTCCCCCTTCCTCCTTTTTATCTCCTCCCTTCATCTACCCTTGAGGAAGTCTCTTTCTGTAGGTAATCTCCTCTTCCGATCGTCCCCGAGGACTTCGGCACGTTACCTTCCCTCCCCTAAGGTAGAGGCTCCAATTTTCTTTCCGAAGGACTCTTTCGGTCTTCTCTTTTTCTATGGTTTTTTTCCGGGACCAGGCGACGTAGTATTGGCGTCACGTTCCCCTACCGGCCCAGGGACCCGTTTTTTTCCTTTCTCTCCCGACGTTTTCTTTTTTGACTCGATCTTTTTCCTCCAACAAAGAATTCCATGGGCGGCCTCCCCAACTGGTTGTTTTGCACCTCGAAGGCCTTTGCCCTCAGTCCCAACGCAGAACCTTTTTTTTCTCCCCAGGGTCGCTTTTACCCCTCAACCCCCGACGATCGTTCTACCCCGGGATTTTGTCACGTCGCCAAGGTTTTCCTTCTCCCCTCTTAGTCCCTTTTTTTTTTTTCCCGAGGTCAAACGCCAGCTCCTCTGCCAGGAAACCAGCACCCCACGCAGAGTAAGGCGCTTGTCCCCCCCTTTGAGGGATTCGAATTCCCTCCGGTTGTTGTTGGTGAGGATCACGTCTTCCGCGTACTTCCCCTCCCTTTCCGGCCCTCTTTCTCTGGTTCCCTCCCGGTCGGAGGGAGTTTGGCGCCGACCCTAGAAGAAGACCCCCTTTTTGGGGCGGGAGAACATTTGGAACCCACTTCACGTATCAGGGTCGGTCCTTTCTAAGTCGGTCACCCTTTGGAAGCCGCTTATGGTCGTTCCTTCCCGCGAAATGATTGAGGGCCCCAGAGCGTTTTTTTTTCCCCCGACCTTGTCCTGGGCCCGCGTTTTTGACGGGGCCGTTTTCAGGTAGTTCTAGATTATCGTCCTTCTTTTCCTTCCTTTTTTGATCTTTTTTCCTTCTCAACGGGTCCTGGGGAAGGCTACGTCGAGCATCTTTCCCCTTTGAGGGAGTTCCTTTCCACTTGCTCTTTTCCCATCCCGTCCTTTGAGGACTCCCCCATCCTTTCCATTAGGGCTGGATCATTTTTTTCGGCTCTTCCCCCTTTTTGGCTTTCCTTTGAGGAAACGTGCCCCTTCTCCCTTTCCGGGGGGCTTCTTTTTTCCTCAAACATTTTTGACACTCGGAGTTTCTTCCTTCCTATCTCCCGAGGAGGGACCAACAAGTCGCGCTCTTTTCTTGAGGGGACTACCCAATTTTTTTTCTTCCAGGTTTCGCTGCTTTTTTCCCGTCGAGACTCATTTTCATTAATCCTAGCAACTCGGCCTTGATCTTTTTTGGCGCCCCTTCGAGATTTTTTTCCCCTGTCTCGAGCGGCGTTTTCGGTGCCGAAGGTACTTCTGGCCGGCTTTGCCTTTTTTTTTTTTGGAGTAGATGATCTTGTTCTTGGGCCGCGGACTTCTCACTTGAAAAACATGCCTCTTTCTGGACTTTTTCGGGCTTTTCTCGAACGGACGACCACTCCCTTCCTCTTTTGCCTTGTACTTGTCCGAGGAGCCCCTTCGATCCACCATTTGGCGCCGCGTCTCGTCTCTTTTTTTTCCCTAAAAGTAGGTCCCCCCCCCTTTATGGCGGGTTCGAATTCCTCGTTTCGGTTCTCTTTTTTTTCGGGCATGATCGTGCTTGGTTCTTGACCCCGTCTTTTTTTTTTGCGGAAAACCCGGTCGGCTTTCTTTTTTCTTCCGATGATCAGCGCGGCGTTTTTTTTTTCGGTTTCTGCCCCTGCTGGCTTTCTTTTTTTTTTTTTTGTTTGAGACCTCCACTTTTTTTTTTTTTTTCGGCTTCGGGTTTCGGAAAAAAACTCGGTTTTTCCTGCCGTCTTCCTTTTTGCCCCTAGCGCCCCCAATTTCTTTTTTTTTCTTCCACTTTTTTTTTGTCGGTTTGGTGGGCGCGGCTCCTTTTTTCCTGCGGGCGCGATTTTTGAGAGCAGAAACTCTCCCTGATTCCTCGTCCAGATTTTTGCACGCGAGGCCCTTCTTCCCTTTCTATTGAGTTTGTCGCCTTCTTGGTGGGTTGGGGGGTAGGACCGTATTGGGCGCCTTTTTTGGAAACTGACGTTTTTTTCCTGGGCCGTCGGGTGTCCTTGATTCATTAGCGAACTCGACCGGAACCCTTTCCTCCTCCTCCCTCTTTGTTTTGCGCGTTTTTTTTTTTCTTTTCGGCTCGCAAGAAACTTTTCTTTCTTCCCCGAAGGCCGTCGCTTGCCGGACTTCGCGCCCTCCAAACCGCCGCTTTTTCATCATCGAAGCCTTTCTTCTTTTTCTTTTTCAGAGGCTAGAAGGGACGCTGTCCCCCCCTGAGGTCATAATTATGGCTTCCCCCTTTCCATCCACTTGCCTCCTTTTTTTTTTCCCCCGTCCTAGCCGTCGAAACTTCCCTTGAAAGCTGACTAGGGCTCCTTTCCCGAGCCGAACCCCCCCTCCTTGGATTTCTTTCCACCCCCCCCCCCTTTTTCCCTTTTGCGTGCTCGCCATAGGTCCTCGCCCTCTTTTTGATGATCATCGTCAAACGTCCCCTTTTCCGCCGACGGTCCCAGGGTTCCTTTCCCCCACTTGGCCCCCATGTCCCTCCCCTCACGAGGTCGACCAGACTCCCGCTCGAAGGGGAACTACGTTTTTCTTGCGCCGACAAAGGTTCTTTCGGCCCCTTTCAAACGGTCCGTCTCTCTCCCCCCAAAGGGGATGTCGATATACGGGAGGGGATCTTCCCGGCACCTAGTCGAGTTATTCCAGGCGTTTGACCCCCTTCCTTTTTTTTCCGCGTCAGGATCAGCTACCCCCCTCTTTGGAATGTGCAAGATACCGCTATCCTTTTCCCCCCCGCAGCGGACGCCTTTTTTCCTTTCCGATCAACCTTCCTGGTTTTTTTTTCTTCGGGCCGATCAGGGGCTCCTTTCTTGGAGATAGATTTTTCCGGCCGGGCTCCCTTGAAAGCAATGGGATTTTTTTTTTTCTTCACCGTCGCGTTTCGAGATCTTCCATTCGCGCTCGACCGAGAGAGACTCCCTCAGGTTCCTCTTACGCCTTTTTCTTCTTTTATTTCTTTTCAGGAAAGTTAATCTCCCCTCTTTCAGAGCTCAAAGCAGGTCCCCTCTTCTTTTCTCTTCCTGGTCCGAGAAGGGGGAAGATTCCGCGCCCTAAAGTTATTCCTCCTCGGACCCTGGACTGTTTTTCCTGTCTCGACCCTTCTCTTCCAACCTTGAGCGGCTTCCCAAGCCGTTTTTCCTGGCCCCTCGTTTCCCCTTCAAGGCCAAGGGCGGGGGCCTCCCCCTCTCTCTCACGGCCCTCAGCTTCCCCGGACGGCCGGACCCGCTTTCGTTCTCCTCTGAGCCGGTAACATTTCCCGGGAGGCGATCCTTCTTCCCCTGCCAAAGGCCGGCCCTTTTTTTTTCCCGGAGTCTTCCCTCTTTTTTTTTTTTTTGAGGTTCAATTTCCCTTGACCGGATCGCGACCACCCGGAGACCCCGTTGCGAGGATTTTTTTTTTCCCTCTTTTTATTTCCTAATCCCTTTTTTCTTTCGCGTATTAGACTTTTTTTACAGCATTCCCTCCCGTGGTTATGGAGGGTCTCTCTTCGGAGGGGTTTGAAAATAGACCGGTGCTCTCCCTACTACGCTGGCGGCCTTGCTTCTTTCTCTTCAGGCCCTTTTCCGGGTCGTCCCCCTTTCCTCCTGGCTTCGTCGGTTCAGGGAAGCCTCGCTTCGGGTCGGGCCTCGCGCATCTCTTTTCTCGTTTTTTTGATTTTTTTTTTTCAGGGACGTCCCGTTCCCTCCGGCTATTTGTATTTTGCCGTTTCCTTTCTTCTCTCGCCGTCCTTTTCCCCCCTTGAAGGTCGCACGGTCCCCCCACCCGTCGCCTAACCCCTTGGTCCTGGGCCTTTTTTTTTGAACGCAAATCTTTTCCGCCGCCTCTTTTCTCTTTCCAATTACTTTTGTTCTTCTCCGACCGGGACGTCCCTCTTTCCCTTTGCCGCTCCGATTTTTTCGACCCTTTTGCCGCCGTTTCCTCAACGGCAGGGGCTAGGACCTCCCCTTTTTCGCTCGCGATCCTTTTAGGCGAGTTCGCCCGCGGAACGTCGAGGCCTCTTTCTGTTTTCTTCCTCTTTACCAGCTCATTGCACGGTCTCCTTCTGTTTGAATTTTCCTTCTGTTGATCGAGACTTTTTTTCTTTTTAGCGGGCCGTCGCGCCCCCTCGAGGCGGGTTTTTTGGTGGTGGTTCCTTAGAGGTACCCATGGACGACGTAGAGGCTTTTTCTGCGTTGCTGCCTTTCCTTGTCGCCGTTGTTTTTAAGATCGCGGCCTTGAACCCCCCTTCGGAACGAGGGGCCCTCCCGGATCTCCCTATCTCTTATTTTTTTTTTTTTCCCATTCTCGGATCGGACTAGCGTCCCCCCCAATAGGAGAACTTTTCCTCCTTTGGAAGGAGCCTTTTTTTTCCCCTTTTTCCCCTCGAGATTAGTAGGGCTCTAAGGGTATGGTCTCCCGATCGGGCCCCATTACCTTCCCCTGGAGGCGGGGGGAATCCCCCTTTTTTTTTCTGGCCCTTTTTTCCCCCTCCGTTTTTTTTTTTTTGGTTGACATTCCCCCTGCGCGCGCTCTCTCGGGGGGCGTTTTTTTTCAAACCCTCCCTTGAGTGTTTTTCCTTGGAAGGGAACACGGTCCTTTTTTTTTTTGAAAACTCGGGTTCGGCAGCGGGCGGACGGGAAGTTGGAAGTGATTTTTTCGACGGGATAGGACTTTTTTGATCGGCCCCCTTTTTTTTTTCTTCCAGTGGATTTTTTTCTTTATCGCGATTTCCTGAAGTTAGAACCGCGTTACCCTCGTCCGTGTCGCTTTTTCCTTGCCGCTTCTTTTTTTTTTTGGGCGATGATCTCTTTTGCAAGAGGGTGGGTCGTTCGGTTTCTGGTTTTCTGCGTGGTTCCGGGGCGCGTCGGGACTCTTTTTTTTTCTTCCGTGATTACGAAGTGTCCCCTCACCCGGAATGAAGCTAATCTCTCTCTTTCTCTTTCACTCTAATCTTGTTCGTTTTCCTTTGCTTTTCACTTGATCAAGGGACTTTTCGACGCCGCGCGTCCTTTCTTTCCCCTCGAGACCCCGATGGCCACCGGTTCCCCTGTCTTCCCCCAAGTTCCTTTTTTTTTTTCCCCGCGGGACGCTGGACGCTTCCTTTTTTTTTCTGGCTCCCTCGCCAACTTCTTTCCCTCACACAACTGCCCGCCTCGCCTTCTCTTCCACTACACCTGCGTTCCTTTTCTTGGGGCTGGGCCTAGGCTTTCCCCCCTTTTACTCCCCGAAGCTTTTTCCCAACGTGGAGAGTCTCACCTTTTCTTTGACTTCTCCTCTTAGGTCCCCCTCCCCGGGATGATCAATCCTTTTCCCCGGAAGTTCCGCCGACGGTCCAGGGCTTTTCCCCAACGTGACAGTCACGGCTCCTTTTTTGACTTACCCTCTTGTGCCCCCCCCTTTCCTCCTACAGATTGGATCACGGAGTTTTCCCTCCCCCCGCTCCCCGGAAGGACGTCTTCCTTCTTCCTGATTTTTTGTGCAATTTTTTTCCCTTTGCCCGGAAAGACTCCTTCGCCTTTTCTACGAGGGGATCGTCCGGTCGACCTTTTTTGCCCCTCGTCGAGTACATGGTTCCTCTTTTTTTTGCGCGTATCTTCTCCCCTGCCCCCTCCCCCCTCCTTTTCGCGGCAAGATCAGATACTCCCTTTCTTGCCATGTGCAAGTACCCGGGCTACCTTTTTTTTCCCAAGGCGCGACAGCCTCTCCATCCGAGTCGATTTCCCCAGGGCCCGTCTATTGCGCCGGTTCCTTTTTTTTTTTCCCGTCAGGCCTGTCCAGGTTAGGCTGGGGGGAGTCCTTCTCGTCTCTTATCATTTTCAGCGCTCGAAGCTTTTTTCCGGTTCTCTCCTACGGCCGGTGACCTGCGCCTCTTGCCACGTTCTTTCTCCGGTCGAGCTCAAGCCGGTCCCCTTTTTTTTTCTCGTCGTTTCTTTCCTGCTTTTTTTGTTCGCTTTTTTTTTTTTCCCAGGAGCGGCGCGCCCCTTTCTGGCTCGACGCCCAGTTCCCCCTTTCCTTCTCGCCCGGTCCGTTTTTTAAGGGACCTTTTCGAGCGGACGCCAACCCCCCATAGCCGGCTCAAGGCCCCCTTGGTTCTCTTCCTTTTTCACTTCCCTTGCGGCGCCGCCGACCCCCCTTTTTGGCGGCTTCCCAGTCTTGACGGCGAGCCTTCCCCCTTGCCCCTTCTTGCCCCTCCCCCCCCCCCCGGCGCCAAGTGCTTTTAAGGGGCGTTCTGTCTTCGGCGTCGGCGTCCCCCGCGCTCCCCCGCGCCTTTTCCCGAAAAACCACGGCCTTTTTTTTTCCCGGCTTTTTTCCGAACTGATCCCTTTTTTGTTGTTTGTTGTTCGAGATTGAAGAAGATTCGGTCCGGTAAGCCCTTCTGAGGTTTTTGTCGCCGTGGTTTCTTCAGGAAGCGGAGAGTGAGGACGTCTTGAACCCTTCCGACTCCTCCTGTTGGTTTGAAGACAGCGTTTTCTTCCTTGCCAAGGGCCTGAGAAGCTTTCTTTAGTCCTCTTTTCTCCCCCCTATTTTTCGCCGTCGGTCAGTTTCTTTCCCCTTTTTCTGAAGGGCAGAGATTTCTTTTTTTCCACGGCGAATCTGTTCTGAGGGTCCGTCTCTCTTTTTCGTTTTCTTTCCCCTTAGTTCCTTGCTATGTATTCGGATTTTTGCACTATGTCCTTGTTTTTTTCCCGGCTCTGTGCGTTTGGGTTCCGAAAAGGCTTGGAAGTCCTCCCCCTGGGTCCTGGGGGTTTTTTCTTGTTCTTTTTCCTTTGGGAGTTTTTCTTTTTTTTTTTCTTGGTCCATTTCTTCCCCCCTTAAATCGAGCCCTTTTTTCCGAGTTCTTCTTCCCCGTCCCCTTTCTTCCGTACCGGGGCTCATTTAGGGGGAGTCGTCCCTTTTGCCGCTTCCTTTCTCCTTTTCTGGTTAGGAGATTCTGAAACCCTCTTCGCCTTGTGAGTCCTGAGGGGAGGAAAGTCTCCTTTCCGCGGACAGTGAAGCCCCCCAGGAAGAAATTGAGTGGTCGCCGTTGTTGAAAATACCAACCCACACAAGTTAAGCAGATTCCCCCCAAGGAGAAATAGACTTCTTCCCCCTCTTCCCCCACCAGCTTTTTTTCTTCCCTCTCGAGAGTAGCCCCGTCCGCGCTTGGCTTTTTCCCCCTCGGCGTTGTTTCTTCCACATGCCGCCGTTCGGTCCTCTTTTTTTTTCTTAGCTGATCTTGACGCGCTTTTCCCTTACCTTTTTCTTCCTCGCCTCCTCCTGCCCATTGGAACGAGGCCGGGTACGCGCATTTTCTTATCTTCCCCCCTTTTTTCGGGTCTTTTTGAGCTCGGCCTCGTTTTTTATCCAACACCTCTTTTTTTTTTTTTTGTGGCCCCGCGTCCTTCCGTGGTTTTTCTTTTAGGTCCCTCGAGTCCTTTTCTTTGGGCGGTTTTCCAGGTTATTCTTTTTCCCCCTTTTTTTTTGAATCGTGACCGGTCCTTTGACCCACGAGGCGGGGACGTTTTCTGACCTCCCCTTTCCCCTTTGACGATGATCACCCTTTTTTCTCGTCTCTTTGGCTGGTCCCTCTCGAGCAAAAAGCGAACTCTTTCCCTTTTGAGGACCTCCACCTTTCTTCCCGTATTCGGGTCTTGTGTCCTGGCCTCTTTGCCGAGGCATCTTTTTCTTTTAAGTGGACCCTGTCCAGTAGAAGGATAGGGACTTTCTCCTCCCACGTCGCGGTTGGTTTACTTTTTCTTTGAAGACTATTTTTTTTTTCCTTTTAGAAAATTCCTCGTTTTTCACCGAGCCTCTGTGCCCCGCGAGTTTCTTCGACCTTCTTCCTCAGGGTCTTTTTTTTCTTTTGTCGTCCCCTTGGGCCCAAGTTTTTTGAGGTCGAGGTAGTTCCGCGGCGGGCGTCGGAGCGTTTTTTTTTCCGTTCCCTTTTCTAATTGCTCGTTTCTTGCGGAGCTACCTCCCCCC
>Ga0179593_1461912_pt1 | contig 10458 bp, 13 predicted proteins | sample CZODoug2_1_08_16_FD_185931 | JGI IMG/M metagenome (GOLD analysis project Ga0179593, IMG submission 185931) | Vadose zone soil fungal communities from Angelo Coast Range Reserve, California, USA - CZODoug2_1_08_16fungal (PacBio error correction) | ecosystem: Environmental > Terrestrial > Soil >... | reverse complement strand
CCAAGCTTTTCCGTTTTTTGGACTTCAATCACCTGTACTCTCGCCCCGCGGCCGGGGTCAGTTTTCCTTCTTTCCGGTTAGATTTTCCCCTCTCCGAGTTTTTAGACCGCCACACCATAACCCACAACGCAGGACATTTTGTACTGCCCTAGGTTTTTTCTTGCATGTCCGCTTTCTCCCCCTTTGTTCTTAAGCTCCAAACAGCCTGCTGTCGCTCCTATCGTTCCCCGCTATCTTATTTTTGAACTTGATTTCCTCTTTTGCCTTCTCGGAAGTACGTGCGATTAAGCAGTTTTCTTCTTCATTGGCCTGATGTGTTCGAGGCCGCCTATGCTTTTTTCCTCCATTACTTTTTTTTTCTCAGACTCCGCTTTATTCAATGTTTCCGCTCTACCTGACCTGCCCAAACCTATTTTGGGACTTTTTTCTCTGAACCTTTTCCCGCTTCTCGATCCAGTAGGTGCATCCAGGCTTTGAGTCTCCTTTCAAAGAGTTGCCTCCTTGCCCGGCGGTCTATTTCCCGTCATCTTTTTAACGGTCATCCTCGCTAGTTTCTTTCCGTGTCTATCGTGAGTGGAATTTCTAAGAAGGCTTCTCCTCGTAGCCTTTTTTTTGTTTTCGCTTTTCTAAGCGCTCACGCTCATCGGTTGTGGCCAGTCGCGATTCATAGCTTCTGCCGAGTTCCTTTCCTTCATTTTTTTTTTCGCCATGTTGCATAGTTTTCCTAGTGTTTTCTAGCATCGGTAATTGCAGCACCCCACCATTTCCGCTTTTTGCGCCTGACGTCCGACGAAAGATTGAGGGGTCTCATCCTGCATGTCTGATGCGGACCCTTTTTTCGCGCATCTTTCCGAGTAAGTGAATAGTTTTGGTCCGCTTTGCAGCGCGCCGAATTTTTTTGTTCCGATCTTTCCGCTCTTTCTCCCGTTTCTAGTTGCACCTTCAAAGGCCTGCTAGTTGACGGATTTCAAGTGCTTTTCATCTCGGCCGTTTTTTTCACACCTAGTTGCATCTCCCAAATCTGATGCCGTGTTCCAGATCGTTCGAGTCACTTACCGAGAGTGCTTATTTTTTTGTTGACTCTTTATTCTGTTTTTCTCCATGAGAGTCTGCCTAGAATGACGCAGCAGTCTGCCGTTTGATTTTTGAGTTTTTTCCCCTTGCGTTATTCCCTTGTCTTCAATGTACCGCATTGTTTTTAGCTCTCCGCACGGTGCCTTGTTCCGTGCCTCTTTTTGTTACCCTGTTTGCCAAGCCAGCACAAACTCGAGTTCCTCTCTCCTCTTTTGTTTCTTGTTAGTGATTCCCCTTCTGGTTTTTTGGGTTTCGGGGCCAACGATTTTTTCAATCTCCGTCGGCCATGCGGTGAATTCAGGGCCGACGGGGGTCGTGGTTTTCGCGCCCAAAAACAGGCTTCGAAATTGCCCGGCCATTTTCGAAATCCTCCACCCCTAGAGAGCCCATTCGCTTGCCTTCTTCCGTCTAGGGCAGCCTATTAGCCACTCGTCCTCTGTTCTTTCCACCCCTTTCCTTCCCCTCTGGTTGCGCCTCAATTTTTCCCCTGTTTTTTGAAATGGTCGCTCCCTCCCGTTACCATCAGTCTTTTGGGCTAGTGCTTTTGCGGCCGTTTTTTTGTCAGATTCCCTGTTCCTTGATCGCTTTCCCCTTTTCTCATGGTTTGTATGACACACCCTTGCTGACCGTGGCCTCCCTTTTTTCCTGTGAAAGCCCCATAAGAATTTGCCTTCGCGCTGGTCCCCTCCTGAAACCTAGCATTTACCCCCCATCCCCCCAGTCACGCTACGTCCCCCTTATGTCCACTCCATCTCCCCATCTCTCCTGCTCCCCATTCCTTTCTTCCATTACGCTCACCTTGCGCTTGTGACCTCTCTTTTCCCCACTTCTGCAAACCTCTCGGCTCTTTCAGCGCCTTTCTCCCACCCTACCAATTGCTCATCATCTTCAGTATGATCCATGCTGCCCTACTCCTGCCTAGGTTCGCTCCCCAGTGCCCCATTGCAGTGAGAGTCCTCCGGCCCACCCGCCGTCTACTATCCCTGCACAGTCTGATGAGTTTCCCTTCCTCATTACACCCAACCAAACTCTTTTCCTACCACCTTTCTTTCCAGCGGTTGTTTACCAAGTGCAATCCATTCCTTTCTTTTTTTATCCATTCTGTCCTGCGTGTCCTATAGGCGCCTCGGAGCAAATATTTGTTTCCTTCCCATGCTGCTGAGCCACTCTCAGCCCCGCTCTTTGTCATTATTCGACCCACCACTTTCTTCCAATGCGTCCAACGGGCCAGTTTAAGAGTGACCTTCCGTCTTCCCCCCTTTTTGCATTCGAGATGACTTTTTCACGCTCCACCGGTAAACGTCCTCTGGTTCTACTTTGGGAAGCTTTCTACGCATTTTCCCCAACCAGAGCTTTCCCCCCGTGGACAAGCCACTGGATCGTTGGTGCCCTTTTTCACCTTTGCGCCCATGAAAAAGCGCTCTACGCTTGGGCAAGTTTCGTTCTTGCTTCCTTTGCTCAAGCTTCGGCCTCAGAACAAGGCTGGATCCGCCCCATATGTTCGCTTTGTTGTCCCTCTCCCTTCGGTTTTGGCCGCATTATCTGGAAACAGGCAATTCCAGCGGATTGTGAATTTTTCTGTTCTTAAAATTAGGCTTTCAATCTTATGCTTCTTCAGAAAAGCCCGGCCCCACTGACGACTGTAATTTTCTGATCTCCTCTTTCCCTCTTTTTGTTGTCTCACGAAAAGCAAGACGATGCTTCGGGGAGGGACACGTTGCTTCTTTTGAACTTCTCTTTTTTTTATTAGCTGCTAACCATGTTTGCAACGAGGACCATAAGTCCTATGCTCCGGGTTTTGTTCCCTTCACTGAGTTTTTTTCTGTGTTACGTCCCCTTTCTCTAGGAGCTGGAGTTGGGCGTCTGTTTTCCCCTTTCCAACTTCTTTCCAGGGACCTTCTGAGGGCGTACAGTTTTGATGTTTTTTTATGTCCCCAATCACAACGTTAAATATGTGGGCGTTCGTTGCGTGCGCCCGTTTGTTCGTTGGCTTTGGGCTGATCTCTTGCAATGTAACCCTGTCGTCCCCCCCGTTGTCTTTCTTTTTGCAAGTCATTTTTACCGAAGGTTTGACCCCTTTCCAATAGTTAACCGCCGTGACCAGAAATTCTTTTTTCTTTTTTTATTTTTTCTTAAGTTTTTCCGGAGCTGTCGAGCTGTATCGCTTCACTTCCTTTGTCCTCCCTCCCGTTCCTTTTGAGTTGGCCTTTCCCCTCAGATGCCCCCGGGATTTTTTTGGATCGGCAAGACGGCCAGATAGGGCTCAAACCCCCTTTTTTTCCTGGGTGCCGGTGGCTTTATGTTCAATGGGTAGAGCGTGTGATCATCGTTCTTGTAGTCGAAACCAAACTTTTGTTTTAATTTTTTTGATAGCCCACTGGTAGGAGTAGGCCATAGACTTGCCTCTTTGTTCCAAATGTTGTTCCCCTCCCCATTCTCGTCTTCAGTTCTTCGAGGTGGTAATTCAGCGGACTGTGAACTGTTTATCGTTCAAAAATGCTGTGTAGTTGTTCCGTTCCATAGGACTAAGTATCTACTTCCTTCCCTTTGGTTCTTGTCGGGAAAAGGTTCCAGTTGACTTCCCGACCACTCACTCTTTTTTTGTTTCTTGCGCGTTGATGGTGCTCTTTATGAGCGTTTTTTGGAATCCTGATTCCCCAGAGTCTATGGTTGATCAGTTTTGGGTGCGAAGATTATTTCCTTTTTCCTCTTTTCTCTTTGGACGTACGCCGCACGGAGGATCCTGGCACAGAGGTACGCCCTTTGTGTGAGGATTTTCTTCCATTCATAAGCCTTAGTTGAGCGGACTGTATGTTCCATAACCTCGTGTCTCATCTCTCTATTTCCCCGTTTGTGGTTTTTTTTATCGCTTTTCCTCTATTCAGCAGTCTCGCAGAGGTAGTGGAGATTAAACTGCGACTAGCCGCCCCACCTGGGTTGCGTACTTTGTCTGTAGCCGTTTCTGAGTCCACATCATGGTGGTCACACGTGAACAGTACCCTCTGTCCACAAGGACTCAACATAGACTCCTTTCCTTTTTTTCCCCTGGCTCTTAACACCTTTCACCCTCAAGCGCCTCCCCTCTCTTTTTTTGCGCCCCTGTTTCCCGTTCTCCACGGTACGACTGCTCTTGCTTACATAATCGGTGTATGGACCTGTGTGGAAACAAGTTTGATCTCCCTCCACCTTTTTTTTTACCTCCTTTTAGAACTCACTCTGAACTGAGTCAGAGGTTTTTTCCTCAGGTTCACTCTTACTCTCCCGGTGAATATCACTTAAGAAACTAGGTCTTCTGCTATTACTCTGATACCCTTCACGCCTCATTGCAATGATCCGTTCTGCGGACGTACGGTTAATTTTTACTGTCCTTTGGCGTCCGATCCCCCAAATAGTGGCCATCTTCATTCCCTTTCCCGGGTGAATTGGTTCTTCCCCCTCATCTTTTGACTATACAGTCGACAAGTATTCAGGAAAAACTGACGACAGAAGCTAAGCTCCCTCCCCCTCCCTCTTCCGGGGTTAACGATTTTGTAAGGGCCCCGTCGGGCAACCTTTTCTCAACCCCACTTGACAATTTCCCTTTCCGGGAGTGCCCCCCCCCCTTCCTCACCTACCCCTTGCCTTCTCACGCAACGTCACCCAATTAGGTCAGGGTTTTTGCCCTTCTCCCCTTTACCCTCCGCGGTCCGGTTTTCCAAGCTTACGTTCTTTACTTTACACCGACTTTCATCCTTTTATATGCTCCACCCCCTTCCACCAACGAGGTCACATTTGTAGTCTTTAGGTTAGGTTCCTCTCCCTTTTCGCCGCTCCAACAGCCGATGTTTCGCCTCACGATCCTTTCCGTCAATTTTTTCTTTTCTCTGCAACGACCCTTTATTCTCTCTGGACGGACGTTTTCGAGTAATGCAGTTAAAGTCGTCATTCCTTTGTCTTTTTTCTACTATCTGCCCTCCCCTTTCATTTTTGAACTCCCAGTTTGGATGTCAGCGCTCGCGTGTCTTTCCTTTCGATACAGACTGTCCCCCCTCGGGGTCTATGAAAGCGGTACATCCGTCTAGAGATTAGATGCTCTTTCTGATTTAGTGTTCGTTTTCCCCGCGCTTTCCCTCCTTGCCCAGAGCGGAGCTCTTTTAGTTCTCTGTGGCTTCCCCTTTCACGACCCATTTTTTTTTTTTCTTTCATATCGTGATTTGCCCTTGCTGAAGAATCCCTTCTCAAAGGCGTCCTTTTTCTTTTTTGTTTGCAGATTTTCCCCAGGGGCCGCACCTGATCCTCGGCTTTTGGCCAGTCGAAGTATCGTTTACTGCCTCCTTCACTTTTCACAGTTGTGTTTTCTTTACCGCAGTCTGCTCTATAGCGTTTCCCCCTTCCTTTGACTGATCACCCTTGTTTTCTTCCTTTTATGATATGACGAGCCTGATGAGGGGTAGGAATCCCTAAGCCGATGTTGAACTGCTTCTTTGAAACCGCCTTTGGCCCAGCGTCACAGCTCAACAGACGTCTCAACGGTTCTGTTTTTTTTTCTTGTTTTGGGCTGCTGCTTTCCGACCCTTCAGTTGATTGCTTTCAGCTCGCTGGTCGGCTCATTTTTCAATTCCGGGACATTGTCACGGGCCGAGATCCCTGGGTTTGAATTCTTCCTCGGCCGTACCCTTTCTCAGGTCAAGCCCCCCCAGATCTTTCCGGGGCGCGAGTAGTTCCCCCGGTTTTTTGTGGAGGTTTTTATCTTCTCTCTTTGCATATTGTCTACCCGTTTTCCCTAGTAGTCTGCCGATGACTGACGAAGCTTGCCCTCCTTTTTTTCTTCTTCAAGTTGCGTTTTATTCGCTGGCTTCCCACTGCGTCTTTTTTTTTCTCCCTTTTTTCGTCTGCTTAAAATTTTACTCGAGGGGCTCAGTGCCAATCGTTTGCCACTGCCCGCAACCCTTTGATTCTTTTTTCCCCCTACGTTGTGTTGTTTTTCTAGGATTTTTTGTGCGGTCCGCTTGCCCACGATTTGAACCTGAGCCCTGCGCGGCTGCTAAGTTTCCTTTCTAGAGCGTACCAGAACCACTCGTCCCTTCCGCGTCTACCCCTCACCGTTAAGAAAACTCGATACCAACTTCGCGGCGGCTTCGATTTTTTCTTTTTTCCACGAGACTATGAATCCGCGTTTCTGCTTCCTCACCCTTCTCCTTTTCAATTTTTTTCTCTCACCTTTTCCCCTCAGCTTTTGGTTGATCTTCCCTTGGCTGGTGCGACCTTTTTTCTTCTCATAGGCTCCCGCCCCCTGATCGATTCCCCTGCTTCCGGTGCCTCCGTTTCCCCCTCCACTTGGACGTTTCTTTTCGCGTAACATCAGGCACGGAATTTGCCGGAAGGCAGCTGCGCTTCCCAAATTCTTGGCCTCCTTAATCAGGGTCTTTTGCCAGCGTTGTTTTTTATCCTTCCGCGTGCTGTTTTCTGGCACCTTCACTCTTGCGTTCCTATCAGGAGCTCGCGGAGACCCTATTTTGTGCTATGTGGCCCCTTCGATTTCTCCCCCCCACTATCAGTTCTCTGCACCAAATGCTTGACAAGACACCAACACAATTCTTCACCTGTGTGTGTGGACTTTTTCCCTTTCCTTCTAATTGCTCTGTCCACCAGCCGAGTAGCATTTTCTTTTAGTTCAGCACACGGAAACGCGACTTGATTCAGCATTTTGAGACGCGCTCTTCAGTCCCGGCAACTTTTTGAGTAACCCCTTCCCTTCTTTTCCCGTGCAGCCCACCGTTGCCCGGAACAATCTCTCCTTCTGGTTTCCTCGACGCGTCGCGCCTTTTCGCATCCTGGAAAAAACCGCATGTTTTCCCTTCCTACGGAATATGATCCTGATTTCCCTCTTTTTTGGCCCCACTTCGGTTGGGTTCGGTCCTGTTCGGAAACCTGGAAATCTTTTTTTTAGGTGTCAGTCCTTTGGATTTCCAAACCCAGATTGCCGTCAGGCCTCGACGCCAGAAAAGCCACTGACGCCGGTTACCTGCTTACATCGCAAAACTGCTTCCATACGAATTGTCTTTGCTTTCCGTTTTGACCGCGTTCAAAATAGACCTATGAGCGGGAACGCTCGGTACGCGAACCACACTTTGTATTTTTTTGAACACCGTTTGCACTGGCATCCGCCGTCCCCGCCTAGTGCCTTTTTTCCCCTGTCCTTTCGGGTTTTTGTTTCCCTTTTTCGCTTGCGGTTGTGTTATTCGGTGTAACCAGTAAAATACGTACAGCTTGCCCCTTCGTTGGCTTCCCCCGGTCTTGTCGTCCGAAAAAGTTTCCTCTTGGGGCGTTGGGAGCAGCTTTATTTTCTTTCTGTCCTCACGTTCCCTTTCCCCCTTAGTAAAGTTGTTCCGGGCAAAGGCATCAGGTTTGCCGAAGGGGACCCCCCCCCTTTTTTTGCCTTTCACGAATTGATTTGGATGTTCTCTTTTCCTGTCTTCAGTTCTTTTTTCTGAATCGGTCAGTTCATGTCTTTGCTGCCCCCCCTGCCCCCAGTTTCCGGTCTGTTTCGGCCAAGAGAGGTGCGTGATTTGGTTTTTATCGGTCTTCTTTCTTCCCCCACTTCCTGGTTTTGTTTCTTCCTTGTCAAACGTTTGGATGATGTTCCAATGGGTCTCTTTTTGTTCGTTGCTTGTACGTTTAGTTTTTTTTTCTTTATGCCCTTAGGAGGAGTGCATAGTACGTGAGCCGGTGCACTGAGGGCACAAGTTCCTCCCCTTTTTCTTCCTTGGTAATTCAGCGACCTGTGGACTTTTCCCCTGATTTTTTTCCTTTCTTTTTTTTTTTAGTGGCATCAGTATATACGTCATAAGTTTTGCTTAACAGGGTGGTTCTTTTTATTTGTTTCCAGGTCTCCTCCCCCCTTGCCCTGCGCGTTGACTCTGTTGATGGTTCTCCCTTTTTCCCTTGGTTTTTTAGTTTTCTGGCCAAAAGATTATGGTGCTCCGTGAGTGAGAAAGATCCTGTGTTTCTTTCCTGTATTGGACGTTCCTTCGCGAACGGCTAATTCCTGGCACCTCGGTTCTTTCCCATTGTTTTTCTGTTTCTTCGTTTTTCTCATAATTTCACCCGCTGCGAGGCCTGCCTGTATACATCCCCCTAGCTGACATCTCTTCCCTCCTCCCCTTTTTTTTCTCTTTTATGTGTCTCCAGCAGTCGAGAGAGGTAATGTATGAGTCCCAACGATTTTCCCAATTTTTCTTATTTTTCAGGATCTTTCTCCTGGCGGATCACCTACATGGCGGTCCCCGGTAAAGTACTTTCTTCGGCACCAACATAGACTCTTTTTCCCCTTTTTCCCCCCCTCTCTTTAACCAAGTCTCAAACCTCAACGCTGCAAGTGCACAACCTCTGTTTTTTTTCTGGACCTTCTTTACCCTCTTTTTACGAGTTTCATTACTTCTCTTTGCCTACTGGAACGGGAACAAAGACCATAGTTTTAACGATTGACTCCCTCTTTTCCTCTTTTCTGACTTCCCGACCTTCTTAACTTCGGTTCGGGGCGTCAAGTTTCAACGGAGGCACCGTCTATGCTACTCTGTTTTTTTCCGCGATTCTTCTTTCAAAATGTCCGCTGATCCACAAACGCTATCCCATTGGAAAATCCTTTTTTTCATTCCTCCTCCCCCCTGTTCCTGCCCCTATATGGCGGCGGGCCGTCCCCACATAACGTTGGCCCTCTGTCCCCCCAGTGCCAACTTTTCGTTTCATTGGGCAGGTAGGCTCTCCAGTTGCGCCTCCAGTGACTCGCGCCCCTTGACGAACAGAAGAAAATACGCGTCATACCCCCTCCTTCTTTTTTCTTTTATTTGCTGTTTTGCACCTTTTGCAAACTTCCGTTGCCCCCCCGTGCCCCCCTGGTGACTAGGTGAGCTTCAAAGGGTATTGCACGCTTTTTTTTTTCACACTTTTTCAAGAAACGCCAACTAGGCCCTTTTTGTGGCCAAACTTTGCCCATCCCGGGCCTGCCCCTTTGTTTTTCCTGTTCCGTACGGTTACAACTTCACGGCAAAACCTCCAAGTCTCCCGAGTTCCACACTAACCACACCCTCATTCACAGTCCTTCTCCCTAGTGATCTTCCTTTTGATGTCCTCTGTTAGCAAACATTTTGAGAAACCCTCCTCTTTTCTTTCTCCCCGTTCCCGCGGACTCTTTTTTCTTTTGACTATTTCGATGCAACAACATTCTTCCCTTCCCGTTTGTACTGCTTTACCGTTTCACTTCGGTTGAGTAGAGAGACTCGTTTTGTAATCCATGAATTTGCTTTTCATTATCTATCCCCTTTTTCTTCCATCCCTGCCCCCCCCCGCAGTGTTTCTGAGTCAATCTGTCCTCCTTTCGTGGGCCATTTTCTTTATTAGCTTTCCGCCCCTTCACCGAGCAGGCAGCTATGAGCTTTATCCTGTTTCGAATTCTGTGGCTGAAACGGTCCTAATTGTCTTTCGGTCACCTTTTTCTTTTCCTTTTCTTAGAATGTAGCCTTTTCTCCCGGCTCGTAAGACGAGTCGCGTTTCGGGTTGGAGCTTTTTTGACCTTTTCGAACTGAAGTCTTCTGGCATGCCGTGCGAGTCACGCGTAAACGTGCACGTGTCCAGGTGAAGATTGGGGTTTTTTTTTAGTTATTTTCAGAGCTGCTGCTAGTTTTTATTCCGATCGGGATTTGCCAGCGCCCAAACTTCTTTTCTCTTCTGAGCGCCGATTATTTTTGATTGAGTTTAGGCGCCATGCATCATTCCTTCTTCGGATTACCACAACGCCGCTGTGTGTGACCCCCGATTGTACCAGTAAAGTTATTTTTTTTTTCCTCTCGTTTGCATTGTGTTCTTCCTCGAGCTGAAACCCGGTCTCAAAGTGGTTTTTTTTTTTTTTTTCTTATTCCTTTTTTTGTTTTTTTTTTTTTTTTTTTTTTTTTTTTTTTTTTTTTTTTTTTTTTTTTTTTTTTTTTTTTTTTTTTTTTTTTTTTTTCTTTTTTCTTTTTTTTTTTTTTGCCTTTTTTTTTTTTTTTTTTTTTTTTCTTTCAAGTACAAGGTAACCCCTGATCGTGGACGCGATCGTTTTTTCATCTTTCTTTTGCTATAAAACGCGCCCTGAAGGAATATCCCCCAACATTTCTGGTGCTTTTTTCTTTTGTCAGCGCGTGCTTGTAGGGGAGCTCCGAGGCGGTTTTAATTGGTGCAATGATTTTCCTCTTTTTTTCGCAACTCCTTCCGATTAATTTTTTTTTAGCGTCCTCTATACTTTTCCCTGTCCCAGAACCTTTTGGTTTTTTGTCAACTGGGTTTTGCCTTTTTATTTTTTTTCGCCTGCGTATGATTAACATTTTTCCTTGACTGGCCTGTGACATTTTTTTTCCCTTTATTTCCTTG
>Ga0179593_1433212_pt1 | contig 10458 bp, 13 predicted proteins | sample CZODoug2_1_08_16_FD_185931 | JGI IMG/M metagenome (GOLD analysis project Ga0179593, IMG submission 185931) | Vadose zone soil fungal communities from Angelo Coast Range Reserve, California, USA - CZODoug2_1_08_16fungal (PacBio error correction) | ecosystem: Environmental > Terrestrial > Soil >... | reverse complement strand
GCCTATGATTTTCCTCCCCGTGTTGCCCTTCGAGTGAAGTTCCCGTCCTTCTCCGATTGACCTCTTCCGACCTGGCCTCCCCTGAAACCCTGTTCTTGCCTTATTTCTCCCCCCGTCTCTCTCCTCTTCGCGAGAATCTTGGTTCCCCCCCCTCGAAGCAGAGGTGCTTCGGTCCAGATTTGCGGATTTTTAAGTGCCGATCTTTTCGCTGCGCCCTTGGTTTATCCGGAGCCAAGAATCATGCCGTTTTCAGGCACTCACCCGCCCCCCCTCTCTCTTTCGATCGACCAAGAGCTGTCGGGGTTCCATTCATTTCCTCCGTCCCCCGATCTTCCCCCCGTTGGCTTCCGCCGTAACCCTGAACCCCATTAGACTTCCCCGTTTCTTGACCTTCAGTCCAACTCCACCCGAATGGATGCCTTTTTTTTTCCCCTTTCTCCCCCGTTAGCCCTGGATGTGATGATCTTCCTGCGTTTTTACAACAATTCCCTCAGCCTCATTTCCCTCCCCCATCCCTTGACGGGTCCCATTATCGCCGTTATGTTTCTCCCCTCTATCGCTTGAACAATTTTCTCCCCATCCTTTCCTGTTCGTTTACATTCCGGCAGCTGTCCCTGTCTGAATTGCCCCTTGATTTTCAATTCCGTTTCCCCCAAGGTTTCTACCCGTTTCTCCACCGACTCCCCTCGCGAGTCAGCCGATCTCCTTCGCCAATCCCTTTGTTTTTCGTCTTCATTCAGTTTAGTGCCCTGAGGGTGTGTGGTTTTTTTCGTCTATGTCTGGCGCTCTTGTCCCTTCGCGGACCTTCTGTTGATGCCTTACGCTGACCCTTACCATACCCTCAGGATTCTTTCTTGCGATTCAAATGGGCATCGTCGGTTGAATTCTTTTCTTCTCCGGATTTGATGGCGTATGATCGCTTCCCACGCAACCCCTCCCCTGAAGATGTGTGCTGGCTTGTCTCTTTTTTTCTATGCGAAACCTCTCATCCCGTTTTCAACCCGCAGCGATTCCGCATCTGGGTCTTCGACCTATTAGAAGAGCCCCCGATTCTCGGTAGTAGGGATGTGAAATGACCTTCGAAGTCTTTTATCACCACGCCACATGCACCCGAGTCTCCGCCATCCCCCACACCCCCCCTCTCCCCCTCCCAGGTTAACTTTTGCTTTTCTACTTCCCCCCTTTGCGGAGGCCTTTTATCGGACTAGTGTCTGTCCCGGTCCACAGCCCCACGCTGATTTATCCGGGAACACCCAATTGTGGGGCTCTGACCCCACATTTGCACTTTTTCTTTCATAGGGGTGTTCGTTCCGAAGCACCCCTGGCCCCCCCCCCTGCCATCCTCTCTTTTTGGGCAAGTCTCCCCCTCCCCCCGGCGCGCCCCCCTCCGAATCGCAACTGTCCTCCTTCCGCCCACACTTTCTTGCTTGTTGTTTGGTACGCCGCTTCTCATGTGTGAGACGCTCGCATTGACAGGCATCGGTGTAATGGAGAGCTTTCACAGTTTCAAAGGATCTGCCCATGCTTCGAACACAAAGTTCGATCCGAGCATTCCCCCCACCACAGCTTATTCCTTTTTTCAAAGAAACTCTTAGCTCTTTTCGCACTTCGACTCTAGCCTCAGTTTTCCAGAAGAAGACTTTTGCCCTCTCAGGCCTTATAGCTTCCGGATAGGCTCCCTGGTTTATGGCCTTTCGGCAGCCTCCGCCCCCCTCGAAATTCACTCTTCCCCCTTAACCAAACTTCCAATTCACATACTGCTTAACCAGGCTTAAGGCCTCCCTTTTTCCCCTCGATGCGACTTAGTCCAGATGTGTCCCCCTGCTGATTTGGGACTCCAACCCGTGAACCTTCAGAATGCCTCCATCGACACTGGAGGGACCCTCTCGTGGACCTGTAACCTGGTTTCATCAATTTTTCTGCTAGACTTATCCTCGGAAGCGCGGATGGATGGTAGTCTAAAAACCCCCCCCCTATTCTCAGGCTTTTCTGTTGAAAAGGCGCCTCCCCTCGCGGTCCGAACTGGTTCTGCCCATACCTCGCCCTGACTTTTGGTCGTCCAAAATCCTGTTTCATATTCCGGCACCATCTAAACAGACCGCATTTCGGTCTTCTGAAACACGTGCATCTTTAAAGGCTGTAATCCCTGCCCCCCCTCTCGCATCACCCGTTTCTGACACGTAAAGCCGTTTTCTGGTCTCCCCTCCTCTGAATTGACTCTTACTTCTCATCCACTTCTTTTGCGGGTTTTCGTCAACCGTTTAATACTCTAGTAATACTTCCCCCTGGAAGTTCCCCGACACCCTTGCAGATCCCGTGGACCGCGGTTTCATCACGTCTTAATTTTGTTTCTCGTCTCTCTTTAGCAAGCCGACTCTGACTACTTCCCTCTTTATATCTACGCTTGGATTCTGGTATTTAGCCTTATATGTCTGCTCGACTTTTTTTTCCCATCCTCCCCTTTTTCGTATCGACTCTGCTTCGACAGCGATTCTCTCCTCCACTTCAGACGTAAAGAAGATCGTCCCCTGAGGCTTTCGAACTTCTCGACTGTGGGTTTTGCGATCTTTTAGTTCGACCCTCGCCTCCTTTTTTGTGGACTTTTCTTCTCGATTTTATTTGGCTTCGAACCGCCGCGTCCTTTGATAAAGTTTTGATTTTGCAAATGTTTGGTGTTTTGTTTTTTCAGGGTCCGTCCAACCTTTTTTTCCTTTCTTCCTCTCAAAAGATCCGGCTGTCAAAAGCCCCCATCGCGGAGGATTTTCGGTAAGATTTCTCGATCGAGCTTGGTCCCCTTTTTTACTTCCTTCCGCGTGAGTAGTGGGTTGCTCCCCGGTGCTTCTATGTCGTAGAGACTTCTGAGCGATTGTATGGACTCTGTCCCTGCCCTCGGCCTCTGTTTCCCAGTAAGCCGACCCTTTTCGTCTCCTGCACGAAGATTCTTTTCATACCTACCATCATCCCGATGGTTCCTTATTATTCGCTGACTGCATTTCCACGCCACTTTTTTTTGGGACACTCGTTCTGTACATCCTTCTTCCTTTATCGGCCTTTCTTCGAGTTCCCTTTTTGGAGTTCCTACTTCACTTTCTCGGATTTTACTCCCCGGTTTAACTGGAGTTACTTTTTGAAAACGTAGGAGCCTATTGTCTCTTTATTTTCCTGCTCTGGATCGTCCTTTTTAGCGTTGCTGTTAAATGGCAAGCAGCTGGTTCCCGTTGCACTGGTTTACGGGATTCCTCCGCCCCTTGGCTTCGTTCTCGTTACCGCCGCCTTTCTCGAAAGTTTCAATTTTCAATTCCCCCCTATGAAGGTTCCGCTTCGGAATGTTGGATTGGCTGGGGAGTTTTGACATCTTAGGTTCCGCTTTCCCTTCATCTCTTCGATGCTTCCTTGAAAACTTCCCCCCTCTACACGATTTCGATCCGTGCAATGTCCCCCCCCCTGAGTCCGGAGAGGAGTCTTACCCCATTCCCAGGCCTCTAGTTTATTGGCGGACCTGACCTCACATTTGCCCCCTTCCTTCTGCCTTTGGGCCCCCGACCCCACAAACCGTCGGCCAGCCGTTGCGGGAATGGCCCCCATCCTCTTCTCACCTGCCCAAACCGGTTTTGTCAGACCCCCCTTTTCCCTATCCGGGGTAACGTTTCCAAACCGTTGAGTCATCGTTTGTTGCCTTTTCTCTCGAGCCCTTCTCCTTATCCAAACCCCACAGCCTCCCTTCCTCTTTTCCTTTGTTCTCCCGTAGCCGAACGTACTGTCCCATGTTCTTTTCGATCAAGACGGCAATCCCACGCCCCCGTCCACTGTGCCCTTCTGTCCCGCCCTTTTTCCCTGCTGCTCTGTCTTTCTCACTGGCGCTGCGAGGTTGGCTTTTCACTAATCCACTCGGTTGGTCGTTTTCTTGTGATTTCGCATCTTCCTGACTCTCACTTCCGGATCCCCTTTCAGCCGTTTACGACAGCCGTTGTTTCTCTATCCGGGTTGGAGTTATCTCCCAACGGCTCACTTTCAAACGAACCCCCCAATACTGACTTCCCGCCCTTGTTGCTCCTTTCGTAGCCACCGCTAGTCACTCCTGACCGTGACCCCCCTTTCCATTTGTTCCTTCGATCGCGTCTCTGTTCAATTTTCTCTTCTCGGCGTTCCTCCGTTACACATGTTGTTTCATCTCTTACCCCTTGACTATGATCATTTCTTTCTGATTTCTTCTTTTTTACATGTCCGAAGAGCAGTGCTGTGCTTTTTCGCAATTGAGGCCCCTCCTCCCTTGACGCGGTGATGAGGTCCGGGGAGGAGTTGTGTCTTGACTTAACACGGATTTTTCCTCTGCCTCAGGGTTTCATCGCTTAATATCTCCCCCAGTGTCTCCCGGTTTTCTCCTCCCGACGTTTCCCATCTGGTGACTAAAGGTCGCATATCGAAATCTTTGGGGACCGGTTCCCTGAAACTCCCTCTCTATTCTCGAGCGTGTTTCCGAAATCACACCTGTCATCTTTCTCAAGTGGTCCGGTGCCCTTGCTTTGCTTCACGACCAATGTCGCGTCGAGCCCGATCTCCCCACTGCATTTTGCGACCCTTTTTCCCCAGCTTCGTTCTTTTTTCCCGTGAATTTGGATTAACATAAACGGATAGGCCTTAGCCTCAGCAGTTCTTTGGTTGACGGTGTTCGGACCTCGGTCAATACTTTTGACGGACACAACACGTGCGCCCCCCCGCAAACACCCCACCCTGAGCTTCCAGTACTGTGCCCTTCTATTTTTTCAACAGGCTTGATACGCGCTGCGGGCTCTCTTCACGAGGCCGTCGACCGGCCTTTTTTCTCGCAGTCAGCGCCCTCCCCCAATCCCCGAGACCCTCACCTTTACTTTTCTTCCTCGAGCCCTCCCGGTCGAAGTTCTCAACTTTTTTTTGCTACTCTCTCAGCCCCTCTGTTTTAGCCTGTGAAGAAGGAAGTTCCCTCGCTCCATTTTGTTTGTGAACATCGCGGTAATTCCCCCAATTTATCGAAGACCCCAGGGTGTCGAAGAGGTCCACTCGCGCCGATAGTAACTTTTTACTCTCTCTTAATCCTACTAGTTGTTTTTTGTTCTTCATAGGCCTCCTGTGGTCGCGATGCAGTGGGCCCTGCCTCCGATCCCCTTGCGGGCCACTTGCAGTAGTTAATGACTGGATCTTGCGGAGAGCGTTTTTTTTTTCATTCCGGAACCTCTCTCTGGCTTCTTCGCTGTACTACCCCACAATCTTCTCTCCCGACTGGCTGGGCCATTTCATTCCTTATAGTGGTGTTCCTTCTCTTTTTCTTTTCTTCCCGCTGATAGAGCGGATCCCCGCGCCGATGCCGTCTTGTTCTTGTCATAGGAACTCTTTCCTCGTCACTCCGTTTGGTTTCTCTATGGCCATTGGTCCTTTTTATTGTTCCATCATAATGTTGTTTGGCTTCCTGTTGCGAACGTCAGTTTTCAGTCTTACTCCCCCCCTCTTACCTCTTTACCCTAAACACTTCACACTTTCCCCCAACCTTTCTGATTTTTTCCTCGTCTGCCGGACAGAGAGTTTTTTATCCCATTCTTTTTTGTCCCCCTTTTTCCTGAAGATTTTGAAGTAGTAGTATGCTGAAGAGGACGTCTCTTTTTGCTCTTTGCTTTATGGCCTTCCCTCGACGGCCTGGTGACCACTGACTGGCTCTCTTGACCCCCCCCTACGCTATCAGACCCTATAGTGGCCGAAGATTAGGTTCCCTCCCCCATTTTACTCCCACCCCCCCTTTCCTCGACGGTTTTTTCAGTCCACTCACCTTCCTTGCCCTTTAGTTCGACCCCAGGCGTGTTCTGGAAGATCTATTGCCTTTCGCGCCTTGCTACAATTCCGATTTGACATCATATCACGCCCCGTTTTCGCCTTGGCCCATTGCGAAAACCACTGCCTTGTCGAGCACATGCCTTCTTTCTTCGTGTTCGTGGACAAGAACCTTTATGAGGGCCGGCCTTTCTTTTTTTCCTTTTTCGAATCCCATGTGTAAGTCCTGTCCTTTCTTCGGGAAAGCCAGTTGCCCTCTCTCCTCCTTCACTGGTTTTAGAGGTAACCTCGTGCGTTACCCGTATGTTTTCTTCGAGCACCGGAGAGCCCTGCCTCCCGTCGTCTTGTTTGGTAGCCGAATTTAAATTGCTATATTTCTATGACGCTACAGCCACCCGTCTGGCGAGTCCACTTGGTACTACTGTTCCGGCTTCTCTTTCTTCTTTTTCACGTTCGTTTTCAAAGCACCGACCCCCGATTTGCTTTCCAGCCAACTATCCCTATTTCCCGTTCCCCGAACTCAGCTCAGAGGGCGTCGCTTCTTATCTCCTCTAAGTTCGAAAGTTTTTGCCCTCCCTCCTTCACCCTTCTCGTATTGATCTAAACACTCACCCTTGTCTGCTGAGGACAAGTGATCCCAGTAACTGCTTCATGGATTCTCTACCTTTTTGGATTCAATTGGTCTTTATTCTCGTGCATCCTCTTTGTATGAGTTGTAACTTACTCTACAGTTTTCCATTTTTCCTTTCGGTCTTTACACCCTTTGCTCCCACATTGTTTTTTGAAGGTGCCCCCCTTCCGCGGAGGGCACGTTAAAGAAGTGGTTTCGGCTTTCATTTTCGTTTTTTGTCAGCCGAATGCAATTTTCCGAACTTCCCACCGAACTATCGGATTAAGTGTCCTTTTTTCTCCGGAGGCTTCCTCTTGATTCCTTTAAATTCATTTTCGATCAAGTTGTCTCGGTCCGGTTCCACAAGTCGGCAATTCTCAAAGAGATATGCCTACTAGTTCCCCAATTTCAGCCACCCTTTATCTCATCTACGCAACCGACATATTATCGTCTCTGCGCGTTGTAGCCCCCCCTCCCCTAGTCTTGTTTCTACACGAACTCTCTGCGGCGCGCTGCCGTTCTCGTCAACCTTCTCCCCTGCCCCACGGTTATTTCGTCGGCCCGCACCTGCTACGTAGTCTTACCGGATCCGTCCCTCTGCATCACGCTCACCCAGTCTTGACCCCGTTCCTTAAGCTCCCTGTCACACTATTCCGTCCTACCCCGACAAGAGTAATTCTGGCGACTCCACCCTGTGACCCCGCACTCGAAACGACCTCCCCTTTGATGTCTCCCGAGCCGCGACGTTTTAAATGGTTTTCCATCCCATTTTTCCTGTTCACTCCCCGCAACCCCCGTTTCTATGGTATGTGCACCAACCCCCCTATCCAATTTACTAGTCGTCTTCCTTTTCCACTTTTTCGGTCCACACTCTCCCTCTCCGAAGTCTTTTCCGCGCATCCTCGCTGATTGATGACTCTTTTCCGCCTGAACCAGCACCCGGAATGATTAGCCCACAGACCATCGTTCCCCTTGCAATGCCCTTAATCCCCCCCCTGCCCCAAACCGCGAGCGGTCTCTGCCCCCGAATAAAGCTTTCTTCCTGCTTTTTCTCGTCTTTTTCCGTCGCCCCCGCAATTTTACAGCCCTGAATCATGGCGGACACTCTGTCAGAAATTCCCCCCCCACCTTTTTCTCAATTCATTTTCAAGCCCAAACCCCTTGAACTGAATAAGAACTCCTCCCCCCAAGGTAGTGACCTCTTAATTAGAGCCAAAGAGCCCTCAACGCTCTCGGATTTCCCCTTAGAGGGATCCTAGCTGCCCCCCTGGCCTCAGAATGCGACCCATCTTGCCTCTCTCGAGATCGTAGTTAGCGTCCGTATAGCATGAGTATATTCTTGCTTTCTTCTCTACTTTTCATCCCTTTTTTCGTGGTTTTCTGAGAATCTTCCCTAATCCCTCCGGATCTCCTCTAAGGCGAATCCACGCGCTTGGTCCGACTGAAGGGGTCCTTTCCTCTTCTGTATATTGGTGCGGACCCTCCTCGCGAGAACTGTCCCTCATGCTTTTCAGTTTTGTGGATCGTCCCGCCTAGTCCGCTGATACTGCCTGCCCACATTGTCGGGTGCCCTGCCCACGGCCCCCGTATTATTCATATTTCCCCGAAAAGCTCTTACGGAGTTCCTTAAACGCCCTGGACGCGTCGCCCTCTTCCCTTCTCGACGCTTGCCTCATTGCGGTATTTGGCAGGTGCACCCTGGCCTCTATCGCTCTGGTGGTTGTGCTAATGGGCTGGTTCGACCAGTTTTCGAGATGGCCTCCTTGGCGGACCGATGGCGTGCCACCCTGCCTCGAATGCGCGTTCCTTCGGCCCAGAACCGTCCCTCCTCTCAGATGGTAGTCGCTCCTTCCTCCCCCAATCCCCTTTTTTTTCTCCACCATCATCCGCGCTGGTCTAGTCCTCTGTCATCCTATTATTTCAAGCAATGTTTCCCCTATCTTTCTTCCCCTTAAATCGGGCGTTCGGCCCTTCCCCCTTTCACGGTGGCGTTACCAGTACCTTCCTGTATATTCCTTCGGACTCTGCACCCTTTTTGAACCTTTTCTCTGTGGAACCTTCGTTCCCTTGATCCTTCTTTTGCTCTGTGTTGATTGTTCTTTGCATGTACTTCCTTTTCTCCGTGTTGGGCCCGTCCGCCAATGCCCCGCAGGTATACGTTTTTTTTCCCCCGTTGCACTTTTTCGAGCTGCGCGCTTTGCCCTTTACCGAACTCCATCCAGTGATCAAACGCTGGTCCCAATTTTGAGGTCGTTTTCAGTTCGTTCCTGTGACGGTTCTGAAAAACGAAAGTTTTTGTGGAATCCCGAGGCTGTCTCCCCGGCACCTATCTTCGCTGACTCATTTTCCTTCAGGTCATTAGCCTGTCACCCACCTTTTTCCACGACTTGAACCATCCCCTTTCCCCCTGTTTTTCTTTCGCCCCCCCATGCCACTCGTTATCGGAAGTGCTTGAAAGAACTTGCCTTCTTCTCCCAACCGTATAGAGCAAACTGCAGTGCTTTGACCCCCCTTTTGTCCCGAAGAGGCCCTCCGTGCCACATTTGTGACTTTTTTGCACCGTCGAGTTGACCCGTTCAAACCGTTTTCTTCATTCTCCGCGTTCCCCCCCTCTGATCCCCCGTACCCTCTTTTCAAAGGACGCCAACATTCGCGTTTGACGTCCCTCTGTATGTCGTGTAGACTGCTTGTCTCCCTCCAGCGACGGTTCCTTTTTCTCTCTCCCCCCCCACCAGTGATATTCGAGTTCAGTCTTCATGACCCTTTGGGCCTTCTTTCCATCTCTTCGTCCCCTCCGATGAGTCTTCTGAACGGGTATCGATGGCGAGTCCCGTTTGCCAAGACCTCCTACCATCTCCCTCCTCGTGTGCAAGAATGTGCGAGCCATCTCCTGGTTACTAGGAAACGAAATACCCGTTGCCTCCGCCTTGTTGGCTTTGGGATATGAGGTCTTTTGCGTCGACCCTGCCTGGCTACCCTCCCATTCCCCCCCCCCCCACATCGATCCCCCCCATTTTCAGACAGGCGTTCAGCCCTGCTTTCTCTAGGGCACTCGCTGGGTATCCTCCCTCTTGCTTCCCCAGGCCGCAGTTGTGCATTTTTTCTTAATTACTTTACCTTAGAGAGCTTCTTCCCTTTCCTTACCCTTTGGCTCAGATGACAAAGGCCTTTCCTGGTCTTTGTCTGCTGCTACTACATGGCCGACTCTTTTCAGGCTGTGCTCCTCTTTTTCGCAAGGATCAGCATCCTAACGATTACGCTTCTTTCCCTTGTCTTCGTTTTTTTCCGTCATAATGGGGATAACTCGCTCTTTCAGCAACTCCCTTTTTATCTCGGTCTGCTAGAAGTTAGCGTCTGTTTAAGTCGCCATGTAACCCTGGGGTTACCTTTCACTGGCAACCCCCTAGCCCGCCTCTCTTTGCCTCCTCATCACTGCTCTCAAGATTGGCCTGTTTTTTACTGCTTTTTTCGTGTCTAGAACCTCCCGGTCGCAGTGAGGCGAACATCTCCGTTTTCGCTTGGGACCTACTGACATTTCTCTGGTGAAAACAAGAGTTGTCTTACCCATCCCCCCTTTGATAATTCTATATTCTCCCGGTTTGGTAAATGCAGGCCTTCCTTGACCCAGGTAAATATCTTAAGATCTCCCTTAGGCTTAGACCCCCCTTGTCTGCACCGCAAGACCACCCTTCATGTATTATTCGTCCTAGTAAATGACACTGACCCGGATCCCAGGTGTTGACAGATACCCCGACCCCCTATTTACGACAGGCACCCTCGGCCGGCGCCTGTTAGCCTCTTCGTTCCCCCAACGCAAGAACCCCTACTGCCCATCACTCTCCTATTGACTCCCCATTGGCCCCTAGTCCCCACGTTAAGTCGCACCCGAGTGTAGCCCGCGAAAGACACTGATTTCCGTTATCCGTTTGAAGCCTCCCCCAGAGCGCCCGCGCTTATTGCTCCCCCGGTGCCTTATTTCCTTATAGCCCGCAAGGTTCGCAGATTCCCTCCGACACTTCCCCCATTTTTAAGAAACTGAGGCAGTTTTT
>Ga0179593_1368259_pt1 | contig 10458 bp, 12 predicted proteins | sample CZODoug2_1_08_16_FD_185931 | JGI IMG/M metagenome (GOLD analysis project Ga0179593, IMG submission 185931) | Vadose zone soil fungal communities from Angelo Coast Range Reserve, California, USA - CZODoug2_1_08_16fungal (PacBio error correction) | ecosystem: Environmental > Terrestrial > Soil >... | reverse complement strand
CCCCCTTGAAATTTGCTTCTCCCCTTTCCTGGATAGGATCGATGCCCCGGTCGAGAGCCAGTATCATGTCGTGTACCTGTTTTCAAGTAGAAGTTTTATCGCTTTTTTCGCTCCTCCCTTATCTTTTCCCCTCTTTTACTGCTTTTCCTTGAAACTGCCTCGGATGACGGGTTTTTTTAAACGGAGCCGTCAGCCGCCCGAACACTGAACCATTGAAGTAACACAGCTGGTTTTCTTTTGGGTCCTCTCTTCGATTTCCTCCACCCTTGATTTCCTCCGGCTGCGCGCATTCCCATAAGATCTAGGTTGCGGGTTTTCCATCAACAGAATTCGGTCCATTTGAAGAGTAGTCAGGAGCGTTCTTTATAGGCTCGAACCCCCAAATAGCACCCTCTTTTTTGCTCCAACGTGAGGCTCCGGCCCACAGTGCATTTTCCTCCCTCGTGCCCCTCCAAAAAAAGTCTCTCCAGGCCACTAAATTTGATCTTGCTTTCGCAATCGCACCAGGCGATCAAGAATACTCCCCCTCCTCAAGAATGTTGCATTGGATCCTACGACGCCCGCGTTTTTTTTGCTGAGGCCTTCAGTTCCTTCGATTTCCCCTCCGCGCCCCTTCTTTTCTTCCTTGTTCTTCCAGTGTGCTTTCTTTAAGAGCTGTTAGCGTCAATACCCTTTGTCTATCAGTTTTTCCCAGCAGATTGGCGAAACCTTTGTTGGGTTATGTGGAATTTGCTCTCCCCGGATCTGCAATCCATCTCCCCCTCCCCTTTCCTAAACCCCCGTTCGTCCTTTTTTTTGCTGCCGTGACCTCTGTTTTGAAATGGCAGTACCCACCTTGTGGCCTCCGCTGTTCATCCCTTCCTTCGCGAACTCGTAGCGTTGCAGCTGGCAACAGGGAGCACTCCCACTGCTCGCAGCGAAACGTTTCCAGGCTGACTGCGGAAAACTTTTCCCCCTCCCTTTCTCAAACCACGTGCAGTCTCCCGTGCGAAGCTCGTCCAGATGTTGCAGTATCTATTCCCCCCAAACTTTTCCTCCCAATCGCGGTTGGTGTTCGGAGCCCAAGTCAGCAGTCGTGGACCCCCCCCCCCCCCGGTTTCTCCCCTTGCTTGCCCCGTTTTTTTGATCAGGTTGTGATTCCCAGAGGGAATCTTCTCAATCCTCGAGTCCCTCCAACCATACGAGCGATTTCGACTTGGTTACCGTTTTGAGCTTCCGAAAAGTTAACTTCCCTCGACCTGTCGTTTTCCCCTCCTCGAAATTTTCCTTCCTTTCAAGTTTCCATAGTCTGCTTATGTCTCTCAGTCATCCGCCACAGCACCGAAAGAAAGTTGCCTACTTTCCCCAAATGTTCGCTCAAAGCCTCTAAGGGCCCCCGTCCCCCCCCCGATAATCCGTGGATTTTCTAGTCGCTCGCCGCCCCCGCGGTATACGTTGACCTATTCAACGTCTGCTCCTCCGTTTTGCATCCTTTTGCGCCTGCTCTTCCAGGTATTAGCGCCTCTGTCTTTCTTCCTCGGCCTGTGATTACCGATGCGCCTCTCATTTTTTCTTTCGCCCTGCTCCTCCCCTAGTCAGCGTCCCCGCGTTCGTCGTCTCCTCCCTCATAAACGTTTCTGTTCCACTTGTCCTTCCCCTCTTTCAGATCTGTCGCAGAAGGACTCAAGTTGATTTTAAGCGGGAATCTACTCAGACTGGGGTTTTTGCAAACCTATCTTTTTTCCCCTTGCGTTTTTTCCTTTCCCGCCTTTTTTTCATCTCTCCTAGTAAGCCTCTGCCTCATCTTTCATGTCTGTAGCGCTCATATAAGTGACTTAGGGGCTAGCATTTTGGTGTAAGTGAAGCGCTTTGACTGGGATTCATTTTTCCCACTCGTTTTTCGCTTCCCGCAGTTCTCCATTTTTTTCGATCCTAGCCCCTCCGAGAACGAAAGCCTTAACTCGTTTCGCGTCGAAGTCTGCGCTCATTCTGCTTGTCTCCTTGATCTTTCCATGAACTTTCCGTCACGCTACTCGCTCTCCAGTTGATATAGAAGCAGCGTCTTGTTTTGCTTCTCCTCTGGTACCTGCTCCCTTATGTTTTCACCTTCTTTCTTTTCGGCCATCATTTAACCCAAGATGCGTTCCTTGAGGTCACCTCTAATTTTCAGATCTCACTTCGCCGCCCCTTTTCCGAAGAATGTAAGGTTTTTCCTTCGTCTTCTTTTTTTGGGATTGCGATCGCGTGACATATAATTGGAATAATGGCGAGTCACTCGTATTCCACTTAAATTCAATTTTTTTCCCACTTTATCCCTTTCCCGTCTACCGCTCTCGTCTTTCCCTACTTTTTTGTCCTCAACCATCGGCTTTTTTTCTCCTCAGCCGCAAGGATTGGGACACAAGACACTTACTACTCTTTTTGCCCTCGATGCGCTGTAGCGATGCCATTCATTATGCGGTTTTTTGACACTTCTCTTCCACATGTGTTTCCAACCCCCATCGGCCCTTTTGTCTGATTTCAGATTACTTAGCTCCCTTTCGTCCTTGTTTTCCCTTCGGTAGTCTTTCCTGCACCTTTTTTTGGCCTTTCCGTTGCTTCTCGCGGACGACTCACTAGGTCAGATGATTTCTTTTTCACGTTTCGGGCGCGGCGCCCGACCTTAGGATGCGTGTTTTGTTGTCCCGTTACGTACCTGCGCAGCTAGAATCCCTTTCCCCGGGCTGTCAGAGGCCGGTAGGTGCTCATGTCTTCCCCTTCTGCCCCCGCGTTCCTTTTTTCCCCTTTGTATGAGCGCACACACCGTATCAAGATGGCGGCTCATTCTCTCATTCACTCGATTCGCGTGGAGTTTTTGATTTTTTTGGCCTAACTAACGTGAGCAGTTCGAGTTGCGGTTTGCGGTAGTTGCGCTCTTCTTCTCCCCTACCTAGGATTCTTTTTCTGAAACTTTTCTGCGTGTCACTTGCAGGCCGTTTCATTTGTTACCGTTTCTTATCTCCACGAACGGTAAAAACTCGGCGCACCGATTTGTTGAGTGACTCGAGGATGCCGTTTCCCTTTTTTTTTTCCTCCCCCCCCCCCCCCACCCCTGCCACCTGCGGGATTTTTTCACCTCCTTAGTCGACAGGTTGATAGCGGACAAATCTTGGCGGAATGGCGCGCTGGACATTTGAGAATACTGCTAAATCCTCCCCTGCCTGCGTATCTTGCGCGTGGGGGTACTTTCGAGGGGCGGTTTCCCATTTTTCCCACGCCCTTTTCCCGTTTCTCCTTGCTCTGTGTGGCGGTAACTGCCTGGGTGCGTTAGCGCGCGCAACGGGCCTCGGTTACGACCTTCTTATACACGACGCTGGTTCCATTCACCGTTGCGGCGCAAATCTTTTACTCCCTATTTTTCGCCCTTCTTTGATGGATGGGTTGATAAAGAGGTATCTCTTGCCTCACATTGACATTTACACCAAACTTTGTGGATTTTTTTCTCGAAGCCAAGTCGTCTATAGAAAATTTAGACCATTTCTCGTATACCCTTCCCCTTTCCCCCTGCTGCTCCCCTTTTTACTTGCAATCTTGGCTCTTTGCGAGAGAGAGCTACTTTTGCTTTCCCCTCTGCGCTGGAGTCCCTTGTTATCACGGCAGTAGGATTTCCCCTTCTTTTTGCCCTTCGATATTACAGGGAGGAGGACCCGGCCTCCCATTCAACATTGTGCTGTGTAATTCCTTTCCTTTTGAGTCCCGACCTTTTTCCACAATTTCGTCTTCAAGGATTCTTGCCCCCATGTTCAACAGAAATGAGATTTTATCCCTTTAACGCCCTTGTTTTCCCATCTGAGGACGTTCTGGTTTTGATTCCTTCCCCTCAACCCCTTCAGCGTTTGATTGCGCAACTTCTGGCTCCCCTCACGTTTTGGATTGCCATCGATTCTCGCAACGCCCTCGTTTTTTGGGACTGCGAAGCTTTTGTTTCGCGGTCCCTTTTGTTTTCTCCGGGAACTTATAATTCAGTTGAGATCCCTTTTCCCTTTTTTCTCCTTCCTACGAACCGATGATCCCCCATGAGAAATCTCAAGGCCGATACTGGTCGTCCTCTCTACTCCGTCCCTTCCCTCCCCTCCCCACTTTCAACCCCTTTTTTGACTCTGCGACCCTGTTTCTTGCGTGTATGCGCGTACCGAATAGTTCCTTTTCGATTGCCAATGGTCCTCTGGCGAGTTGCTCTCGATTTTTCTTGTGCGACCTTGCTCCTCCCCCCCGATACCCCCCCTTTTTATTCTCGTCAAGAATGGAGTCTTTCCCTAGTCCAACCTCCATTTTGCTCGACATCCGTCCAAATGCGCGACAGGTTTCTCAACGTTTCCTCTTCGTTTTTTTTAATTTTCCCCCCCCCCTGGTGGAGTCGCTTTTTCCCCCCCCAGTAATCCCCCCACACAAAGGAATGCTGTGCATTCTGCCATCCCACCCTCGTCTCCCAACTTGTCTTTCGCACCCCTTAGACGCGGCCCCAACGCTCAGGCACGCCCCACGTTGCAAGGGTCAGTTTTTTGCCCCCAGAATTCGTTATCTGTCCTCTTTTGTCATACCCATGGTTAGCGCGGTCTATCCTGAAGGTTTCATGATTACTTCAAAGTCCCCCCCTCGAGTCAAATCTGGAACTTTGTCCGCCGGGGCCATCTGTTTTTGCTCCTGTTCCCTTTGAACACCTCATGACCATCTGTTGTCGCGCTAATTGCTAGGTCCTGCATTTTTGTATGGCCGCCTTTTTTTTCAAGACAATTCAGGTCGCGCTCGCCGATTACCCTTGTTCTCTGACCCACCACCCCGTTTCTGGAGGATTACCTCTCCCTACCTCCTTTTTTTTTTTCTCTCTCTGTCTTCCCCCTTTCCTTCCCCGCCCTTTTTTTTTTGGTTGCATACACCTCCGAGGGTAGTCTCCTCCCTTTTATTTTTTGCGCTGGACTCCCTCGGCGCATCCCATTTTTATTTCTCTTTTCTCGGCCCTGAAACTTCTTAGTGCCTGCACCTTCCGCAAAAAAAGAGGTTTTGAGTCTTGTCACTTCCCTTGTCTTCTTCCCCCCCCCTTTCGCTCGTTTGTCTGGTCTTTTCTGTTTATCCCCCGTGAAACTCAGGATCCTAGATGTGGAAACGCGTCAGAAGTTATTTTCACGACAACCACGGTTGGTGACCCGTTCGTCCGACTTCATTCCCTCTTTCCTTGTGCTCTTTCTCTTTGATACCGCCCTTTTTCCTTCCACGGCCTTGCGAACGCATCCCTGTATGTTTGGGGATCTCTTTAGGGTTGGGCCCAACCGCCGAGATCCGTTTTTTTTCTTCACAACGCTAAACGTGGTGCCGAAGTCTTCGCGGGGTTTCCTGATGAAGTTTGAATCCCCCCCCTCTTCCCGTTCTTGACTTCTTTTTTCCCTGCTGTCGGTCTCAATCACATCATTTCCCTATCGTTTTCGGGTTTTCGTTAGGAACTTCACCCGCGACCTTTTATCGGTGATCTCTGCCCCGCAGGAAAATTTTGGCCCTCTGAAATAGACTCTTGCTTTTCCGCTCTCTCCCGCCGTCCCTTTCCCGAGTCAAACCTTTTGACCATTTTGCGTTCGTGATTTTAGTGCTCTTTATCTGATGGTAGGAGCCGTATATGCAGCGGAGACGCGTGCATTTTATCCGCTTTTGTCAATAGCCCTTATTTTTCTCCCCGCTTTCGTTCCGGCCCCTTCCTTTGAGACTTCCTTTGGAGGGTCCCCCTGGTTTTTTCGACGCTCAACGCAGATTGTAAGTCCAAAATCCGGTGGGTGCGAGAGATGATTTTCGCCAAAACCCCTTCTTTATCACGTCTTTTTTATCAGCCGTCGGTTGGCGGGTCAATGCATCCCATGCATTAGTTTGCCATGGAGTCGCGCGATTCGTCGTTATAGGCGAGCTCACTCGCTCTTTACTTGCAAGTCTTTCAGCGCCTTTTCACCGAAGTGTCGTGACCCCACCTTCGCCACCTTTTTCATCACCCCCCCTATGTGCTTGTACCATGTTTCCCACATTCCTGGTCGATCCTGGTGCCAAAGAAGACCCTTCCTGGAATTACCCTTTCTTCTCCCCCTCCCCTCCCTATTGTTTTCCCTCCTCTTCGCTGCTACGTAATATATCGACAGATAAGGCGATTCATTAGTTTTCTGGGATGAGCTTTTGAGAGCAGTGATATGATAAAGTTTCATTCCTTTCGGCTTTCAGCCGCGCCTCTTGGGCTCTTCTCTCCAGTGTTTGGTGTACATTGGAAATGTGTTTTCCTTGACCCACTTCCCTTCTCCTGTGTAGTCCATCAGACAGCCTTTTCGAAACGTAAGGATTTCAGCCTCTTAGATGATGAATGGAAGTAAAACCCCTCTTTTCCCTGTCCTTCTCCGGGCCACTTTTCTTCCCATCGTTTGCGCGTTTCCCTGGTAGCATTGCCTCCACCACTCTCGACCTGACGTCTAACGTTTGATTTTCTTCGTGGTTTCCCCCCCCAATTGGTTCCCTCCAATTCATCCCAAGTCTTTTCCACAGCGGAGGATTCCCTTTAGAGATTCTCTTTGCGGACCCCTCAGGTCCCCTCTCCGCCCATTGGTAAGTTACGGTTGTGTACATCGAGCACCCCCCTTTCCCTCTCAAGTAGTTGTGGACTCGGTGCTTTAACTTCTTTTTTCCCCCGTTGTTGATTTTTTGTCTGTGGTGAAGTTTCTTCCAATCCTCGTCGTTAACTCCAAAATACTCGCTCTTTGCCTGATTGGTTTACACTTCCCCTTTCGAAACGTACCGAACTCCGAACGGAGTTTAGTTTTGAAACCGAACCTTCTTCCCTTTCTCTTTTCCTTTGCCCCTTGGCTCATCCCGCGCGCCCCGCAAAGACCTCCCCCTCTTTGATCAGTAGTGACTTTTGTTCCAATCTCCCCGGCAACCAAGCTTCTGAGATTCGGAGTCGAAGATTCGATCCGGTCTTTTTTTGCTCTCCACCATCCGCTGAATTGCGCTCCCCGTGCCTTTCTCCATCCTCCTTTTTGATTCGCGGGCATTTTGCGATATCGTACTGATCCGCAGTCATCCGAAATTCGTCCCCCCCGCCGCAAACGTGCCCTCAGATCCTCTTTCGTAGTAGCGATTATCAGTACTCCGCACGGTTCATTAAATAGTCAGAACTTTGACCCTTGCTCATTCCAGCCCTCGCGATATTCTCGGTTAAATCCTCCTGCGAATTTGTTGTTTTCCCTGAAAAAACGTTTTTCCAGCGGTGGTATGAAACCTTAAGGTGACTGCAGTCTCCCCTATTAATGCTCTTCCTCTCGAGGAATTGTGAGATAATAGTTTTCTTGTGCGCTCCCCTTTTTTTTCCATGAAGCTTTGGTACGCGGGATTCAACCCCTTTTTTTTGTGGTAACCTTTTCCAGTGATTAAACGCTAAGCTTAGTAGAAGATGTCGATCCCCCTCATTTTACATTTGCATACTCTCGCCTCCCCCATTGCTGTCGCGTTCTTCCCCGCTTGCGTTCCTAACGTTCATGTAAATTTTCTTTTTCACGCTAATTCCTTCTCTCTTTCTTTTTCACTTGTTGTTTTTTTAGAGAATTTTTCAGAATCTTTTCCTTATTTACATCTATCCTGGTCTCCTCAGAAGCTTGTCGCATGAAAGCTGCCTTCTTTTGGCGAAGAGAGGTCTTTTGCTGGTTCGATCTCTTTTTAGTTTTTTTCTCCTTCCGCCTACTAAGGGAATCCTTTGAGCGTTTCCGCTCACGGCCCTCTTTTCGAACTGTCAATCCGGTACGACAGATAAAAGTTTGTTACAACCCAGCGCGAAGACCCCGGCTATTGTACTCTCTACACCCCTTTTCTGTCTAGGCCAGAGTCTGAAGACGTGCGCGCCCTGCGGTTTCGACACGACGCGCCCCCGCTTTCTTTCCGCCCTGAAACCCCCTTTTGCCATGAGGGCTTTCCCCCCGCTCTTTCTCTCGCGGCCGCATGTGTGACCTTTTCTTATGGAATACTTGTTTTCCCCCCCCTTCTCTTGGCTTTTTTTTCTCGAACCGGGGGCTGCTTAGTCCTCATTTTTTTTTCTGATTTCGAACTTTCGGATGCGCTGCTTTTGAAATTTACGATATCGCGTAGTGCGGGTTCCCCTCCACGGGCGCTGTAGCCGGCGGAGTCTCCTCTGCGTCCTTTGCAGTCTGCCGGCCTCTGGCTAGAGCCAACTTCCCCGGTCGCGAATTCTAATTTCAGGAGCTTAGTGGTACTTGCCTTCAGCCCTGGCGTAACACAGGGCTGTGAGCCCTGTCGCGTGCCCGTCTTGTCTGTTTTTGTTTTTTTCTTCTTGAGATCCTTGCAGACATATTCAGGGACTGTCCCAGTACATCCCCAACTTCGCGTTTCCCCCAAAAGCTTCCCATTCGCGTTCGTAGTTTTTTATACCACACGTCCCCCCCCCCCCCCACTCGTCGTGGGCCTCTCGCGAGGCTTTTTTAAGTTTTCTGGTTGCAGTTCTTCATATTTAACTATCAACACGACCCCTCCCCTTCTAGGGATTTTCCCCGCCTCTCTCCTTGTGCTCTTGACCCCCAAAAAGAGAACTCTTGGAGTAACCAAATTGGCGGCGCTGGACTCCCGACGCATCGCCGCTTCGGCATCAGCTTGGTTGTGCCACTTTGTTGCGTTCCTTATTTCTTCCACGCCTCGGCTTCTGCCGTTTTTTTCTCTTGAGAGGTTGGAGGTTTTGTCCCCGGATCACGGGCGCAAGTTTTTCCCCTCTCCGCTTTTGGACGCTTTTCCCCGGAAGACACATTTAAACGTTTTTTTTTCCTCTTCCCTTTCCCTTCTCCTACTGCTCGGGCGCAATCCGGACGCCCAGCTTTCGAACGGCTGTTTCTTTCTTTTGCTAATCCTATCGGGGAGAAGGTAAATTTCCCATTTCCCAGGTAACCATTTTTGTCTTTAGCGCGCCTGAGTCGGATGATGACATTTAAAGGAGCCCGACATCCCCCAGCTTGAGCGAGACCATGCCTGACCGACATCCCAATTTATTGGGTTCCTAAATCATGGGCGGGTCGAGAGAGAGGCCTCTTTTTTTTTTCCCCTTTTTTGTTTTTTGTGTTTTTGGCTCTTTTAACCGGGCGGGCGGAGATCCAATTTTACTTACACGGCCTAGGCTCCGTTTCTGAACATTTCTGGATGCGAATTTTTGCTGGATTCCTGCCACGGGTCCCCCCACTCTCCATGGATTGAGGACCAGGTTGGTTCCCCCATGTTTTTTGAGGTCTGAGAAGTTTTCCAACTGCGACTGCACGGCGGCGTCCCCTTCTCCTCTCAATGCCTTGAGACAGATTTTGGAGATTTTCGCGCGCTACTCCCGGAAATCGCGGATTACTATGGATAATCATTCATTGTGATTTTTCCTCCCCGAACCCTTTCCCTTTTCTTATTCTCAAAGCCGGATCACATACCCCCCCTTTTTTTTCCCACATCGATCTCTCTCACACTGCGCGGATTGTTGATTCTGGTTTCCTTTTTTATTTACGGTCCTTCGTCCCCCCCCCATGTCTTTTCTCCACGGCAGTTGCCAGCCCGCTCTGTTCGTCTCCCTAAATGCTCTACGGCGAACCAATGACTAAATTTTCTCCTTTTCTTTCAGCAAAGCAATTGATCCCCCTCCCCCTCCTTTTTACCCCCTTCCCCCTTTCCCCTGCAACCTTTCACTGTTGCCGATTTAATTACTTTCTGCTGTGATTGCGTAGTAACGAAGTAGTTTTCCAGGCCTCCTCACTTTGCGGTTGAGCGCTTCTTCTCTCCCTCGGGGTTTTCGTTGCTGAAGGTCGGACTGCGCCCTCTATAACGATCTCCCCTTAGATGTTGATTTTCTTCTTTTTGGCCGCTCCCAAGCCCTCAGCGGGTTTCGACCCTTTTCTCCCCTCAACTTTTTCCCTTGCTTCGGCCTCCCTTTTCCGAGCCGTTGCGACAGAAGAAACCCAAATTGGTCCCTTCGGCGGTTGGCCCCCCTTTCCCAAAAATAAACCCCCCCCAACACGATTTCTTTGGTGCCCGGACAACGGCTCCCAATCTTTTCTGCTCTCGCACCCTGAGATCCTTTCCAAGCTCGTACCACGGGCACCCCCACTGTAGGCACAGGTTTCTTTTGATACCCCCCTTGGCACCTGGCAAACTTTCTGACATTTTTCCACCAGGGCTAGAGGCCTGAAGGTTGTCATATTTAACAAGGTATGAGGCTGCCACTACTTCATTGGAGTCTTTCCCTATATTCCCAGCCCGGCGCCAGCCAGGCTTTTTTGCCATCTTACTCCCCTGTTTCAAGGATCACAAGGAAGCGTGTAGAGTCCTATTGCCTCTATGGTTTTTCTGGCCGCTGGCGTGCGCCTCACTTTTCTTGCGTCCTACGCGAGTATTTTTATCGGTGCCCCCCCCCCTGGCGGTGGGTTGGATGACGCGTTGGCTCAA
>Ga0179593_1602624_pt1:5000-10459 | contig 10459 bp, 12 predicted proteins | sample CZODoug2_1_08_16_FD_185931 | JGI IMG/M metagenome (GOLD analysis project Ga0179593, IMG submission 185931) | Vadose zone soil fungal communities from Angelo Coast Range Reserve, California, USA - CZODoug2_1_08_16fungal (PacBio error correction) | ecosystem: Environmental > Terrestrial... | reverse complement strand
ATCTGCGAGCCAACCGAGGAGATTAAAACCCCTTTTGTGGGAAATGTGGCAGAATGGTTTTTTTTTTGTTGCCATGGTTTCCCTTTGTTTTCTTTTTCTTTTTTTTTTTTTTTGGGTACCTTAAGTGGCTTTTTTGTGTGGGTGCTCTTGTTTTTGTGTTTTTTTTTTGTCCCCCCCCCCCCTTTTTTCTGGGTCAAGGATCGCTTACTCTCGATCTTGTCCCCCCCCTTAGGTTTTAGACCTTTCCTAAATCTTACTAGGGCGATCGACCCCCCTTCCATGCTCGTCTTCCCTGCTTACTCCTCCTCCGGCCTTTTTGAATTTCGTGATGCCGGCTGGTTTTACATGATTTTTTTCCGTTTCCTTGTTGTTTGTTTTTCTTTTGGTGTTTGATTGTGTTGTGCGCGCTTCCTTTCTTTTCTCCCCCTTTCGTCTTGTCTCGACAAAGGGAGAAATATATCGGTTCTGGGAGTAGACCCCCTATCCTCTCTTTCGACTAAACGAAAGCTTCTGCTCTCCCCCCCTCGCCCTTCCAAAACCTTTTTTTTTTTTGGACGCTCACGTATTGGCCGACGCCCACCCTCTAAACTTCTATTTAGCAGACCCTTCCCTTCCCCCTCTGTTTGCGGCTGACGGTCTTCCCTCGACCAGATGTATCTTTCTGGGTGATCCGTTATTGTATCTCCCCCTTCCTCTCCTTGTCGCTCCCCCTTCTTTGAGACCCCACCCTGTTCAAAGAGTTTAAGAGACGAGTCACGCCGTTCTTACGCACATTTCATCTGAGCGGTTCTCCATTTTCATCGATTTCGGTCCCCCCTGTAGCAGGACGTTTATCGTCGCAGAGCCTTTTTGACGGACTCCCTACGTTTCTTTCCCCAATTGCTCTTCCTTTTTTCCCCTCAAGACATCCCCCTTCTCTCGACTTCTTTTTCCCCCACACAACACGCCTTCTATTTCCTAGGTATGCGCGATTCTCTCTTCAAGCTATCCGGAGTTTGAACCAGATCAGCCCTTCTTCTCGTCCTTCTCGACTTTTGCGTCACCTTCCCTCGAGTCTCCGCTCGACCTGGGACCGCCTCCGTTCCTTGAATTCTAAATACCGAAGGAGACTTCTCGTCAATCTCCCGACCCCCGGTCTCACCTTAAATTGATGCAGTGAGGGAATCTTGAACTGATTCATGCATATAGTTCACGTGCTGCGGGCTTTGATCGTTCCCTTCCCCCCTTTGGAATCTCATTCAGTGGAGAACATAGGTGACGCAATCGGTTTTTGAAACAGTCATCAGATGGGTGCGCCCCGCTTGCATTTCGTCTTCCCCTTTGTTTTTTTTTTTTTAACCCCCCCCCCCCCCCCCCCTTTATTCTCCCCCGTGCGGGGGGCCAGGGGGGGTGTTGTGGTCGCATTGATGGCCAACATTCAGTCCATTTCCTATATAACCTTTACACGCGCCACTCTATTTTTTTTTCTAGTTTTTTCTGTGGTCCCTCCCCTCCCCTCCTCGCCCCTATGGCGACTTTGTCTCGACGTATGTACTTTAAGCGATCCCCCTCTCGCGACTATAATGAGTTTTGCTCCGTCGCGTTCTTACCGCCGATTCTCTACGCAGGGCGCCGCCTTTCCAGACTGCCGTTTCTTGTGGTGTGTTTGTTTTTTTGATTTTGAGGCCCATACGTCTGTGAAGCCTGACGACGCCTAACTATCCTCTCTTTAATTAGGCCTCTTCCCTCATTCCTGTTTCTTGCTCGTTCTCTCTAATGCACAAAACCTCCTTTCGGCGTTTTCGCCCTTGGTTGCTTTTTTTCTCCCCTCTTGTGCGGACTCGGTGAGCCACTTTCTCTCTTTTCACCTCTTCCCCCCCCCCCCTTTGTTGTTGTCTCTCTCTCTTTCTTTTTCTATCCTCCGCGCCGCCCCCTTCCAGAGGACACCTTTTGGCGCAAGAAGAACCCCGCCGTCGTTGTTTTTTTGCGTATCCAGGTAAAGCCTACTTTTTCGTGCCTCCCCCCCTGTACCGCCTCCTGTGTCTTCCCCCTTCCTTCCTTTTTCCACCGTCGGCTTTCTAAGCGGGGACTCTCCTCGGTGTGAGCTTGGATTCCGTCTCCCCGCCCTCCTTCACAGGACTTTCTCTCTTCTCCTTTTGATGCCGTTCCCTCATTAAGAAGTGAGCATGGTGAGCCTGTTGGTCTTTTTTGCTTCCCCCTCCCCCAGCCCTCCTCCTCATCCTAGAGTTCTCTTCGGGTTAGGTATTTTCTTTTCTACTTATTTACTTTTTTTTATTTAGACAGTGCCTTCATTGTTTCCTGCGTTTCCCCCCGAGTTACACTCCAGGAGAGTACCGTTCAACTTGTCAGCGTGCTTCCTTCCGCCGGCGCCGAGCTTTGAGCTCCTTTAGCGATCAAAATCTTTTCCTTTCCCCGACTTGATTCCGCCCCTCACTTACCACCAACTCTCCGGGTGCGTTAATTATTGCCCCCCCCACCTTTGCCTACGCCCCCCCCCCCCCCTTGTCCCCCTTCATGTCAAAGTAAAGTAGAAGAAGAACTCCTGGTAGTACTCGTTCTTTTCCCCTCCTTCTCTAAAACTCTTTTTTAAGCCCCCCGGCTTTTGAATTGATCTTTTTTCCCCTCTTCGCTATAGCCTTTGCGGGCCTTTTCCGTCCTTTGTTCTTGACGTCCCCCCCTTTCCGAAGCCTCTTTGGTTTTATGAGAACCCGGAAGAGCCCTTTCCCCCTCGGATCGCGCCAGTTGCGGATCCCGAGGGTCCCCCTTCTTGAATTTTTTTGCGATTCGATAAGGATCTTTTTAATCACCTGTCTCAGTCGAAGCCTATCTACCAGAGCCCGCCCTCCGTCTCTGTCGACTTACTCTTCCCAACTCCTATGACCTGCCTTGCCCAATCATCATCCCTTCTCCTTGCGCGCCTTCCCTCCAATGCAGAATTTTGAGGAGGGATTTTTTTTTTCTTCCAACTGTGCCTCTGCTGTGTTCCTCCCCCTCCGGCTAGACCTCTGAGGCCTGTGATAGGTACTCCCAATCCACCGGCGCCTTGTTCACCGGTTTGATTAAGACACGCGGATCTTTCTCCTTTTTCCCCCCCCTTTCTTTTGAAGTTTTTCCTTCTTTTTTTCTGCGCTACGATGTAGCAAGCCCAAGTTTTTCTTTTTCGGCGGTGGTATTTCATACGTCCCCCGTCGTTGATTCAGCCAGATATCCTCATACTTTTCCTATCTGATGCGTCCCTTTCCCCCTCGCCCGCCGTTAACCCGTTAAAACCTGCAACACAGACTTCCGTCGGCACCCGAAAATCCCGATTTCCCCCTTTTCTTCTCCCAGTCAAGGACTTCTTCCTTTTCTCCTTTTGCCTCTCCCCCCCGAAAGTTTAAGAGTATTAGCATCTCCCCCTGATTCAATACGACTATTATTCTCTCGATTCTTCTTCCTTCTCGAAGGAACCCAGTCGACCCCCCCCCCCCCCTTGGCCCTCCCCCCTTCCTTAGTTCGCGTACCTTCATCGAATTTCTCGAGAATTCTCTTACCTTTTCCAGTCACTTCTTTCTTTGCACTAGCCCATTGAGGCGTAGCACGCGCTGTGCTGCCCCTGAGGTTGGATACCCGCAAACTACGAGCAAAGGTTTCCATTCCTTTCTTCCGCGCTTTCCTTTGCGGCTCCGCTGATACTCTTAATCATCTGCCCCTCCCCTGATTTTCGCGAGGTTATAGAGGCTTCGTCTAATCTCCCGAAGTTTTGTTTTTAGACTTCGCTCTTCCCATGGATAAAGAAGTCCTGCTCGTCTTCTCCCTTGGGAGGAGGGAACAAGCCCCACCCAGGCAGTGTTTTTTTGGTTAACTGTGAAACGTATTTCCCTTTTTTTTTCCCAAGTTCTCCCTTTCCCTCGCCCCTGCCCTTCCTCCCCCTTCCCCCCGAGTGAGATCGATGAACAGTCTAAGAACGGTATTTGATTTTTTTTCCTCAATCCTTTGCAACATAGGTTTCTCTCCCCTTCCGGCCTCCCTTCCCCTCTTGTATAGACCACCGTCCCCGCCCCAAAATCTTCCCCCATTCATCCTCCTTCATCGGGGATCTTTCCTCCCTTCCGCCGGATCGGTTTTTTTTTTTTGCGGTCGAGACCGCTCCTTTCTGCTCCAAACCATTCTTCCCTTCCTCACTTTTTCTCGTGATTTCCCTTCTATTACTTCCCACCAATTCGGAATGAACACGGGGGTTCGTCTCGCTTCCATACGCGTCCCCCTCCTTTTCCCCTCTTGAGTCTTCCTTTCGTCTTTTTCCGGCGATCCTCCTTTCCTCCCCCCTTGTTCCCATTCCTTGATTGAGTGGAAATCCTAGAGGGGCATTACCGTCCACGTTTCGGCCTCTTTATCTTTGTCAGATCAATGCGTTTTTTTTTTTTCCTTTTTTCCGGCACAACCTCACAAATATCATTCGTACTGAGCTTTGTACGTTTTCCTTTCTCCCCCCCCCATTTTTTTATTTTTTTTTTTTTTTTTTCTTTTTTTTTTTTTTTTGTTGACGGCAAGATGGTAAGACTAGCCATATTGTTGCGGCCTGCCTCCACCTAGACATCGTCCGCATTTGTTTAGTCACTTGATTTCCACTTTTTCCCTCTCCGTTTCATCAAGTCCTCCTTATCTCGCGTTACTGGAGCCCCTGGTTTTTTTGGTCCGCGTCCGAGCGGCGGCGCCGGAGGCCCTCTGATCCTTGGCTTTCCTCTTCCCTTTTCGTATCCAGAATCTCAGTCTTTCTCGTGTTAACATTAGCGGAGACTCCGGCACGCTTTACCCCTGATCGATGCTAGCCGACTTATGTGATTCCTCTACCCGTTCAGACCTGAGATATAGGTCTTTTTCAGCGTCTCTCCGGGAGCAGCGTGGTTTGCAAACTCAACGAGTTGCTTATCTTGGTATCACGGCTTTCTCCATACGATTCTCCCCCCTAAGTTAATGTTAGTTCCAGCCCCGAATCGTAATTTTTGAGTTATTTATTCTCCCCGCTATAGTTGATTCGCTCCCTTCCCTACGGAGAACTTACCTAGGGTTGAGACTTTTTTTCCCCCGCCCTCCTCTCTCACCGACCTTCCCGATGGACAATTTATGTCGCAACCGTCTTTGTGTCATCGCTGACTACATGTTGCCTTTTTCGGCGAGCGCTCTCGATTTCGTTCTTCCAGAGGCCCCCCTTTCCCTTGATTTCCTTTTCCCCGCGTATGTTTTGTCAGGTCGTTTAGTAATGGACTCCCTATATTTTTGAGGTCCCTCTCGCCCGGTCGATCTCACACGATCCCCTATGGCGACCCATGCGCCTTCCCCCATTCCCTTTTTCCTCCCATCCTCCATTTGCGAATCACATCGCCTCCTTCCGAGAGCAGAACTTAAATGTTTTTTGCGGTCGCAGTACCCTGACACGGTTTTTTTCCTTTTCCTCGTGGGATGTTTTTTGAAAGGTC
>Ga0179593_1542362_pt1 | contig 10459 bp, 9 predicted proteins | sample CZODoug2_1_08_16_FD_185931 | JGI IMG/M metagenome (GOLD analysis project Ga0179593, IMG submission 185931) | Vadose zone soil fungal communities from Angelo Coast Range Reserve, California, USA - CZODoug2_1_08_16fungal (PacBio error correction) | ecosystem: Environmental > Terrestrial > Soil >... | reverse complement strand
GTGAGGTCAGACCCCCGGTGCTATTTTTTTTTCCCTTCCCTACCCCCCCCCCCCCTTTTCCTCTTCTATAGAGTCCCTTTTGTCTTTACCATGCCTTCTCCTTGCTCCGACAATAATCCTCCGTATCGTGGTATTTAAGAGAAAATGATTTCTTTTGACGGCGAGCTTTCCCGTACCCTTTTCTACAGTGTGAACCATTCTCCCGCGCAATTAGTGACCTCGCTAATCATTCACTCATTTTCTCGCCCCCCCCCCCCCCCGCTCCCCGAATTCTCTTCTTTTCGTCTCCCTCTTCTGTCCGCAAGAAGACCAACTTTGTGCACGGCTCTGCAAAACTTGTTCTTTCTGAACCGATGCAGTAGTGCGATTGTCGTTTCCCGCTTCCTATTGGGCGTCCTGTTCTCGATCCTTAGAGCGTCGTCAGCTACCCGCCTTCCTCTTCTCTCCCCCTCCTCGCATGAGTCTCTTGGTGATTTCCTGTCTGATTTTTTTTTATCCTTTGAAAATCCGACCCCCCTGCTCCGTAGGGCCCAAATGTAGCCCCCACAACCCTTGGCGGCTTGAATTCTGCTTCTCCCCAATTCCTCCCCTTGACGGAAAGACGGGGTAATTTGGTGCCCCCGTCCAGGCTTCTCCCCACTGAGTTCGGTTTCCACTTCGGCCAGGCCGATTTTACTGACGTTTCCCCTCGACAAATAACCAGTATGTCCTTTCCTTCCAAAGCCTTTCCCTTTAGAGGTCGCTAGGTCCTTCCTTTCTCTCCCTAATGCCGTCTGCCTTAAAGGATGTTTTTTTTTTCTGATATTCGTTCTTATTTTTTCTTTCGGCCGGAGGCATGGTTTTTTCCCCTTAGGTCCCCTCTACTAATTGGAAACGTTCTGGTTGGGTCCCCATTTTTCCACCCTCCGATTCCCGGGAATGGTTAAGTCTCTCCGGAAGCTTTGCTGCCCCTCCTCTCTTCCTTTTTCTAAGAAGTTTTCACCCCCCTCCTGGACATTGGTGAGCTCCCCCCAATGATTCTTATTTTTCCTCCGATCTTCGTTGCCGTTCTAGTGCATCTTTTGCCGACGAGCTCCATCTGTTTTCTCTGCGAATCGATGGTTTTTCTTCCCTCTACCCCGCTCCAATAAGGAATAGTCTACGGACTCCGGTTTCTTTTCTTTCTTTTCCCAGCCCCCACCTCTCTCTTCAGTTTTTTCCCCGTCCCCTCTAGACGAGCAAAACTCCCTACATCCAAGTACGCAGCCCTGGTTCCTTTCCGTTCTGAAAACGATTGCATAGTCTTTCTCCTTAGTCTCCCCCATCGCTCCCCCCTTTTTAGATCATAGACCCCAATCTAGTCGCCCGCCTAAGCCCCTCCCCCCCCCTATCGAAGTTAGATGGTTTTGGATTGAGAGTCTCCTCCTCGACGGCGTGCGCAGCCTCTTCTTTTTTACTCAAGGCATAGACCGATCTCCCTCCTCTCCTTGTCTAGGTCACCCCATCGCCAAGAGGACGGAAGGACGTTTGGACTCCTGTCTTTTTCGTCCTTTTTCTCTGGCGCCCTGACATCGATTTCTTTCAAAGAAGTATGCCCGTTTCGAGCCAAAGCTTCCCCTGTTCACTCGTTTTGCTTAGACCCTTTTTTTTTAATGACTTGCGTCTCCCTCTCCCGTCTCGACTCCTTCAGCAGGCCCTCATACAGTTTGCCATAAGGCAGACGACTACTGCTCTTACGTGAGTCCCCTCAACTAAATGCCATTTTTTTCCCAGACGATGCTTCCAACCCCCTACACACCGTAGTTTTACACGATCGAATTGAAGGTACATCCCCTCAGTTGGTACTACCCTCCCCCGTCCACCTTTATGCAGATTACGGCCTATCACAGAAATAATGATGCTTTATGCTCCCTTCTCTATAACTCTTTACGGCCGTGCGGAGGTTACGTTGTCCATGGTTACTTTTCAACCCCACTGAGATTCCGTATCTTCACTCTCGAAAGTAGGGACATCTCCTCACCCCCTTCAACACGATATTCCGTCATAGGTTTTTCACCATATGCCCCTTCTAATCCTCCCTTTAAGAAGATTTTTAAACGTACCTCCAGTATTCAGCCCACCACTAAGGGATTTTGTATCAGTGCTCAGTAACACACGGGTTCCCTTGGTCACGGAGAGCCCAATGCCCTACGCACTGTCCCTCTACCACCCTTACATATGCGTTGCGCTCTCCCTAACCTTGCGTCCAGGAAAGGAAACTCAACTGACTCTTTCCCCTTTCGGGGTAACTCCCCGTGTTTTTTCTTTAACTGCGGGATTGGAAGAGAGTGACGAAGATTGTCCCTAGGAGTAGGAATTTGATGTACCCTCGTTTCGCCCCGATCCACCCTACGTTGTCCTCTTGCGTTTGACTCAGGGAGCCCTGATGTCGATGACGTCCTTCGTCTACGAAGGTTTTAGCTTGATTCTTTCCTGACGCCCCGTCCCAGCCCCTCCCTTTTGCAGCTTTTATTCCCGAGGAATAAAGATTTCCCTGGATTCCCAAACTGGTTTTCATAGATTTGAGTCTTCAAGTGGTGGTCGGTGCTCCTCGTCATCTTAATAATTTTTAGATATCTGTCCCGCCGCTTTCCCCCCCCAATGGCAATGTCTCGCGCGGTGTTTTGGCAAGACTCCTTTTTTTTTGGGTGGGGAAAAATCCCTGGCGAAGTCTCACCTTCTTGGACGGGGCGCTCCTCCTCTCGCGTCCTCTCTCTGGCCTGTACAATTGAACTCCTTTCCATGTCTGTTTTTCCTTCAATTTTTTTTGGAACACAGAACTTTGCATAATCCAGTGGGACTTTCAACCGCTTTGAACTTAATCTTCCTTCCATATTTTTTCTACGCTTCACATCTTTTTTTTGGTTGTTCGACTCAAGTTTCCCCCCTCCCTCCCTAGGAATTCCCTCGACTTTTTCGTTCCCTTCACCCTGCCTCTGTCTCTCCTGTCTTTCTCTTTCGTTCTTTTTTCTTTCCCTATTCTGTTTCTTTCCGCGTCTAGCGTTCCCTTTATTTTCCCTGGTTAGCCTCGACGATCTTTGGTCCCCCATTCCCCTTCACCCTTTGGCTTAAAGCTAGCACCGACCCTCTGTTCAGTCGGTTTTTTTACGAATAATTCTTGCCCTCCTTTTACTATGAATGACCCGGCTCCGCTTTTTACAGCCTCTTTTTTTTCCCACTCCTGAAGTTTTTTCTGATCTTCGCAGACACCATTAGAAGATCGTGGCTCGCCTGGAAGTCATCTTGTTTTGATTTCTTTGTTCCCTCAGCGTCTACTCGATCTGGGGTTTTTCACTTCATTTTAGCGAGCAGATACAATTCTTGGTTTTCCTGGCGCGTCCTTGCGCATTTTCCTTCGAAGGTGTGAAGATTACGTTTGCCTCACTGGACCGATCTTCGCGTGAGGGGTTCCCCTGATTTGTGAGCAAGATTTCTGGTCCTCCCTTGCTTCGAGAGCCTTAGTTCGTCGTATTCCGCATCCCCTGTTTTTTACCGTTCTCCTTCGTAGAGGAGGAGGGCGAGATTTAAGTCACCTTTTCGAATCCCCCTGCTGGAGACTGACAGTTGTGATCGGCCTTGCACCCGCACGTCCTCGCATTGTTTTTTTTTCTGAGTGGAGAATCCCCCCTTAAATTCATATCGGGTCTCTCAACGTCCTTCTATTTCGCTTAGGCTGTTGGGGGCGGTTTCTCTATCCTTATCTTTCTTCTGGTTAAACATCCTTTAGTCCTGTGGCTCTTGATTTTCCTTTTTGCAGCAGGTAGATGGTACTAGTCCGTAAGATAGTTTATTCCATTCTTCTCTGATATGTTCTGTGAGGAGTTAGCCTCTACTTTTGGCTCTCTGTTTTCTCCTGCCGTCTGACCTCCGTGGGCAGTTGGAGATGTCGCGCAGCCGACTCTTTCTTTCGCACATCTTGTCCCTTTTCCTCTCTCCCGGTATATTAGAAGAGTTTCGCCTTCTGCCGACTTCCTTTTCCGTCCAGAGTATTCGTGTTTTTCCTTCGCGCGGTGACTTTACTAACGCTCATTTTGACACGCGTAAAGTTCTCCTCGAGGCGCTAATTACTCGCGATATGTGCTTTTCCCCTGGAGCACGTTCTCCTATCAGGACTGCATTTCCTTCACGTGCACTGCTTTCAAATCGGACATTTTCGAGCAGGATGTAAAATTTTCTTCTGCGATGCTTTCTTTCTTGTTCTTAGCCCACACCCCAGTCTTGTAATGTTCCCCCCCCTTCGTCGTTATTCCTCCTCCTTCCCTCTCAAAGGTCGAGCAAAAGTTCACCTTCCGTCAGATTGCCGGTCTTCTCTCAACCCTTCTCCCTCCAAGAACTTTGCGGTTTTTTCTCAGGCCTTGTCCTCGATGAACAACCCCTTGCCCCCTTGTTGTTTAGTCATAGAGATCTCTTTCGTACCCTCCCATCCCCTCCCTCTACAAGGTAATTCACCTACTCTCGCGTCTTTCCGGCTCCCAGATTTGGCAGGAAGAATGTTCTTGCTTAAGGACTTCGCGCCGTTCTCTCCGCCACGGACTTTTTCACGGCACGGACCTCCGTTTTCTTGGCTGAACGGGAGTGTCTTTCTTCTGCCGTACTGGCTCCGAATTTCTGTCACTCTGCTTCATTTGGTTAGCATGCACGTAGGGATCGGGAAAGGACTTGTTCCCCCTGCTTTTTCCCCCCCCGTTGAGGTCCTGTCTAGCCCTACTAAGTCTCCACATGTTTTTGTCCGACAGGATTGCCCTTTAGTCATGATTCTCTTTCTGAAATTTTATACCCCCCCTCTCCCTTCCAAAAGTTTTCTCCCGTGTTTTTGTTTTCATCTCAGATTCCTTTTTTCTCTGACTACTCCGCAGAGAAGAGACTTCTTGATGGGTCGCCCTTGGGACCCTTTTAAAATATGTATCGGCGTGGTTACCCCCTAACCCCCAAGACCAAGCGCCCGTGCAACCCCCGGTGCCGCCATGATTCGCATCTCTCTGCTCCAATAACCCCCTTATTAGTATCTTAGCGCTCTGATCTTCTCAGAAGAAGATCTTTTTTTTCATCCTCCTCCCTCCTTCTTCCAAGGCCCAAAGTTCTCCCCTTTTCCTTTTCTTCACAGTACCATTTCGGTGCATGTGAGTCATATAGTAAGAAGGCATCTCTCCCCCTTGCGGCTCTTCTCTTTTTATTCCCCCTTCCTCATTATTGAGATTAATACCCCCTCCCCAGGGCACTACTGGTTTCTTCCTCCTTTCACTCCCCTTCTTTCCTCCTATGGTTGTTGTGAGATCTCTCCTAGACTCTTTTATCTTTTTCTCGTTGAAATACCCCGATCTTGTACGCTGTCCAGTCGCCGGACACCCAGCCTTTTTCGGCACCATTTGAGCCCGGCCCCCTCCTCCTCCTTTTCTATTTTGACTGAGATTTACCTCCCTTTCGCTGTAGGGAGCCGAACCTCTAATGTCTCCCTCTTTTTCTCCCTCACAAGATGCACTCCCTATCTGCCCTAGTCTTCCTCTTTCTTGTCTGCACCTATATGACCTATCGAATAAGCTCTTATATGCTTTTTTATCGATCGCCTCTTGTAATTCTCGGTTTTCTCTTTCGACACCTTTTTTTTGTAAAACCCATCTTTTTTCTTTTCTCCGATATCTTTTCAGCGTAGTTAGATTCACTCCCTGGTCTCCCCAGTGAAGTCTTCTCTTCTTCTAGTAGTTGAGGCTTTCATCTATCATTGGCCCCGCCCCCTTTAGAAAAGGGCTTGCCTCTCAGGATGGTTGTTGTCGATTATACCCCTCTCTACATCGTCAGAACCCTTCCTCTTTAATATGCTGTGCGACCCCAACCCCTTTTTTGCATTATCTTAACCCCCCATTTCTTAAGCAGGTGAACAGTTCCTTCTTTGTCAGTCATCCCCCCCTTCCCTTGCAAGTCCAATCTTGGTCGATGGGTTCCTTTTTGCCTTCTAAATTCCCCCCTCCGTTCTTCCAAAAGGTTTCCTTTCATTTACCCCAAAATCCCTTCCGTAGTATTGAACGCTAGTTCTCCTTTTATAGGACTCTTTCTTCTGTAAAGTATAAGCGACTTTCTTTGGCTAGTCCTTGTATCTTCATTGATTTATTTCTATCTTTTCCGCATTTCTTTGCAACCCTTTTTTCCTTAGTTCAAATAGAAGACCCCATATGCCTCCCGTTTCATTATTTCTTCGCACTTTTCTCCCCTCAACCTGTCGATTTTGGATCCGCCTACTGCATCTTTGAGTTTTCTATTTCCGAAAAGAATTGCAACAGCCTTTTTACGTTTGAGACGGACGTACTTTCAGTATTTGGGTGTCCCTCTTCTCTCATGCTTGTCTTTTCCGAGTTGCCCTATTTTTTGACCAATGCTCCACAATCCCTCTTTTCTTCATCTCATTTCTAAAGATGGCTTTACCTCCCCATCTTCTTTTTTTTTTCTTTTTTCTCTTTCCAAATAGTCCAACTTAGGCGGTGTCTGTGCCCTTGGATCCCTTCTCTTCCTAGTACACGCACAGACGTACTGCACCGCGCCTCATTCAGGAAAGTCCTTCCGTCTCCTTAGCAGCTTCCCCGTCTCCCACTGAACAGGCATGTGAGAGGATTATCTCATTCTCCCCTCACAAACAACAGTCTCTCTTAAATTTTCACTACACCCGGTTCTATTCACTCCTCCCCTCCCCCGACCCTAGAATGGAAGCTTCCTTGTGCGCTACCGACATCTTCGGTCGTGCTGCTCGAGGATCAAACGTTAGCGTTTCTCCCTCTGTGTCCCTTCCCATGGGAGGCCTCCCCTCTCCCTAAAAGACGGACGGCGAGAGGCCTCTCCCCCGTGCGCTTCCTCTTTACCCTCTCTTATGCGTCAAGACGAACTTCACTCATTGCGATTTTCTTTTTTATTTCTCAGCCCCTAGTCACCTAGAACCTTGGTCTTCCCTAATCAGGATCCATTGTTTACTAAATCTCGGAGAAAGGATCACCTTTTTTCAGTCCCCGTACCCAGACAAACCTCCGATTCCTGGCGACCCCGCCCTTTCCATTCTGCAGCCTCAAGATGAAATTCGTCCTCCACTTCTATTACCGTCTCTCCTTCTTCAAAGGTCAAGAAGCATACCTTCTGCCCCTTTGGCACTTCTCTCCCCCCCCTTCTTCCCGACTTCTGGAGAAATAGCAGTATCTTTAAACCGCCAGAGCGCCGTTCATCCTTCGCGCTTCAAACTTATCTCTCAGACAACCCACGCTTGACTCCTCTCAATCTACTCTTTCTTCTGTGTAGAGATTTTAATATAAATTGATTTCAGTTCCCGCGGCTGGTGCGCACTCTCCTGGCTCCGCGCCCCTTTCTATCTCTGAAGTTCGGTCGTACACGCTTCCTCAGCCCCCAAACGCTAAGTTTTCAGGATGCTCAGTCCCCTCCCCATTTTCTCCATTCACCAGATAAGAGCACTCAGCTTGTGTCCACTCTATCCCCTAGCCCCTCCTCTCGGCTGCGGATCCCTAAACTGGTATTTCTCCTGCCTCAGATTCTCAAAGCCCCCCTTCCCGTGATTCCGCAACAAAACGTCGAGGACGCCCCTACCCGCCACGAGTTATTTTTTTATGCCCCTTTTAATACAAAGAATTCTTCCACTAGGACAGTTTCCGCTAAGGCAACTATTCACAAGTGACTGAATAAGTTTTTGTTTTTTCCTCCCCATTCATTATGGGTCAGCCTGGTGAAAGCGAGACTTCGCCGTAGTCGGCTCCCCCAACCCCAGTAAGGAGTGCAGTTGGGACAGTTCCCGCTTCTTTTGACTCCCTCACACAAATAGTCGCACTATGGATCGTTTTTAGGCTGAGATTCTTCCACTTATATACCCCCATCAAGTGTTGTTTTTGTATAGATGTTTCGATGGCCCGGAAGTTTATTTCAAAGCCATTCACGGGCTTGGCTTACCGGTGTTTTTCTTTCTCAATCCTATTGAAACTCGCCTTCATCAAGTCCTCCCCTCCGTTTTCCTTGTCACTTAACCCAAAGATTCGCGCACGTTTCGTTCATCGACTTAATCCTTTGAGAGACTCATGCTCCTGTAGGAATCCCTCGGCATTTTCCCTTCTTAATGAATAGGGACCTCTAGTAACCATTCCTCACGTGTCCTCCTTGTCCTCTGTGGTGCACTTATGACAGGTTTTTCCCCTAACATTTTTAGAGTATTACTTCCCTCGGGAGTCAGAGCCTTCCCCTAGTTGTGAGCGACTTTTCTGAAATCCATAACCTTTCTTTTCTCGCCAGAGTATGCTTCAGGATCGAGTGTCGTGTAGCATCTTTTTAGCTTTATAACCCGGGTCGAAGCAATCCCCTTGACCCTTTCTTCGGTCTTTCTCCTGCTTTCCGTTCCAATACGAGAATGTCGGGACTCTCCGAACGGTGCGATTAAATCCGGTCCGGTGTAGTGACAGGTTTCTTCTTTTATCAGTTTTGGATTATCCACAAAATTAGGGGCATGAAGATCGCGTCTGGCCCCAGACTTTTTTTTTCTCTTGGACCTTCCTTCTTCCATGATTTTATATTTTGGCGGTTTTCCCTCTCCTATTTAGATCTTCCTAGATGGTGGCGCAGAGAAGGTCGCGCAGGTTGCTTTTTTCTCAGTTATTCCATTTGGTGGATCACTTTCCCCATTTTTCACTAGAGTTATTAGGGCATCTTTTTTTCCCTTCTCATGAGTCCCCCTTCCTCCTCCCGAGATAGTGCCCTAAGGGCCGGTGCTGCTTTCCTGTTTACTTCGGATGATGCAGTTTTCCTCCTCGCTGGCATTTGCCTTCGTTCTCCTTTCCTCCCTTCTTTTCTACTGGCAGAAGGGCAAAGTTCCCCCTTTTCTAGTCCGAAGCCGAAGTTGACGCGTGTGGTTTTTAGGGTTTCACTTCTCTCGAGTGACATTTTATCACGGCAAGTACCTTATCTGCTTTCAGGAAAGATGCGCGTCATTTCTCCTCCCCATCTTGCCTTGGATCTCACCTCTTGTCTATTAAGAACGTTTGTGACTTCCCCTGTTTCTGCTAACTTCTCTGGGTAGTCCATCCTCCTTCGTTTCGATATGGATGTCGAGGGACTGCCATCGACGCGTGGGCGATGATCAGCTTTACGCTGGCCTGACGGATACTTCCGCTGTCGCTGCTAGTGCTTACCTCGCCCCCTTCCTTGCTTTCCTTATAGAGAACGAGGGCGCGTTATTCGACTGCCTTCACTAGTTCGTCTCTGGCGAGGACGTCGATTTTGCCCGCTCAATTTCCCTTTAAGAAGAGAAACCGCCTTTTAGGCCTTTCTCTATCCTCTTCCTGTAATCGCCAGACAGAGTTGCTTCCCAAGCCCTAGGGGCACCCCTCTCTTCCCTGCTTCTATGCTAAAGGGCATAGTCCCATTGCTAGCGTAGCCTCTCCACTCAAATTTAGAAGCCATAGGATCTCCTAACCCTGGAGTTTTTAAAAACCCACTTTCGATTGCGCCCGGGCACTCTCCGCCAAAATGCTGCTCGAGTAGAAGCTTCCCTCAATTTTGATGGATCCCCTTCTCTCAGAACCCAACAGGCGGCATCGGTGCTATTTTACCTTTCCCGCGATGGTTCACCCGAAGCACCCAGAGCCATCAGGATCGCGATTCTTTTCTTCCAAGAGGATCCACTAAACGGAAGACACTAAAGTCCAGTCAGGGGTCTATGAGTCAGACTTCCGTCTTTCCTCCTTCTGATGAGGGGGCCCTGTTTTCCCCCCGGGAACAGGCGGAATCCGGATACTTTGTACTTCTCTTGGGGCCTGTTTAATTGGTTCTTCTTCCCTCCGAGTGTCGTTTGCCCTCCCCGCTAAGGTTTGTCGACCTGCTTGATGCGGAGCCCCACGTGACTGTGACCTCGCCCTCATTTTTCTTCCCTTGGAGAAACGATTTTTGTTTGGTCTAAAGGATTCCCCATCGATATCCATTTGTTTAATACCCATCTCACTTCCCCTCCAATACATAGTATACATGTGCTTTGGTTTTTGCGGTCATGAATGCCAGTCGTTCCTCTACGACTTTATAGTAAATTCCTCTTCCTCAATGGGCCGACGCGTGACCTACCTTCCCTCCCCCCTGATCCTCGAGGCCCATACAGAACCATGTTTGAGTAGCCCAACCCAATTTGCACGTCTCCCCCTTCCTCATCGAGCTCGCACCCACGTGTGTCCCCTTCAGTTTTCGAGAAGATATGAAGTGTCCCATCATCCGACGGAGGGCTACGCGTCTTCAGCCCTCGCGTCGAGTGCAAGGTGAGGGAGAGCGTGCCGGTGATTTTTCCCTTCCTGTCCTAATGTATGTGGAGATCTTAAGCCACGCGCGATAGCGGCGGCTTTCTTTATTGTGAACTAAGTTACACAAAGGGACGTCCCTCCCCCAGTCCCGGGCACGACTTTTTCCCCCTTTTTTTTTCCCC
>Ga0179593_1340993_pt1 | contig 10459 bp, 10 predicted proteins | sample CZODoug2_1_08_16_FD_185931 | JGI IMG/M metagenome (GOLD analysis project Ga0179593, IMG submission 185931) | Vadose zone soil fungal communities from Angelo Coast Range Reserve, California, USA - CZODoug2_1_08_16fungal (PacBio error correction) | ecosystem: Environmental > Terrestrial > Soil >... | reverse complement strand
GAAAGTTTTTTACTCCCTTTTTTAATTTTTATAGGATTTTCCTAGTAATTCCTGCATATCAATCTTGCCCATTCAAAACAAGGCAGGGGCAGTTTTACCGACGGTCCTTGCAACCACATTGCATGACTTCTTTAAAACTTCTCCTTTTTTTCTCTAAGCGTGTCGCATTCTTGCTTGTTAGATCTTTCTTGATTCTTGTCTTTGGCTCCTTACTTGCTGACATCTTTGTTTTGTGTTTACCTTTCTGCCCACCTACCTCTTCCCATTGTTCCCCTATGTTCAAGTTACTCGGTACCACCTGGGTCGGACGTGTACAGGATGAATAGCCTGCGCGTTCTTTCCCAGGGTCTTCTTTTTTTTGGAAATTTTCTGTTTTATGGCTTCCGGAGCTCTCCCTCTTCAGTCGCCTCCTCCGTGCCCTGGGGGTCAGTCCTGCTTAACCTCGCTTTTTTTTGTTTCTTGTTTTTTAAGGTCCTTTGCTACCTTTACAGCGTAGTCCCCTTTTTAAATATAAATTTTTTCTTACTTTCTGATTTGCATTTTATTTTGATTTCTCCTTTCTTGTTTTTACTTTTCTTTGCGACGTTTCCCTTCCGGTTCGAACTTCAGGACTCATCTTTCCCCGGGCTCTTTTTGTCGTCTTATTTTTCTTAGGTTTTTCCTACTCTTGGAGTTGCTCGTCTCCTTTTTTTATATGTTCCCTAGACTTATTGCTCAAGAGAATTAGTATTTCGTCTTCGAACTTGCTGTTTTCTCCCCTCCTACACTGCAGATCTGGCGCTTTTCGTTTTCGATTTTTGATTTTATCAATTTTCCTACGCAAACTCCGTTTCTCCAAAAGAGACTGTGGCTAGAACACTCGTCTTCGTAGTCGACCTTCGTAAACCTGGCTCACGTGCCCTGCTTGCATAAGGTGCAACTTTTCCCTACGGTTCCCCAGCCGGGATTCTGCATCCCATGTGTTTTCTTCTTCCCTGAGAATCTTGCACGCTGACACCAATTTTTTCCTCACATAATCCGAACCGATGAGCGGGGGTACGTTCGGACGTGAAGAAGCCTTGCTGCGCGACGCTTGCCTTTTTCCGAGTCAACATGACCCCGACGCAGTCGCTCATATAGACTCTTCCAAAAACCGGTTGTAGTTGTGAGTCGTTCGCCCCCACCCCCCAAAACCGCAATTTTTTCCCCCCTCGCGTGCCTTCCCTTTTTTTCTGCCAGAGGAGGAGGAATGTTTATCGATCCGGGCGCAAGAGTTTTGGCCCCTGCTCGACGCTCGAATCCCCGACCCGTGATTTCTCCTCCAAGCGGTAAATTTTCTCTGAGAGTTCTCGGTCTCTTTCGCAAGGCTCGGGTTCTATTCACCCATTTCTTGTCCACTAGGTGAATCTGTTCCTCCCCAAGTTTCAGTCACTCTCTCTCCGACCATTGTTAGTGACCAATCTCGTTATAAAATCTGACTTCCACTGGGATACCACACCTTTTCTCCTCCTTTTCGGGCCGCTGATGCTAGAAATCCCGTGAGCTTGACTCCGCATTCTTCCTTTGAAGAGGAAGAGGGTTTCCTGTTCGACCTGTGCATAGTCTTGACAATACCTCCGTAAGTGACCTAGGCTGCCTCACATCATTTTTTCTTCGCAGTTTTTGACATCCCGGAGTAAAGGGTCCTTTTGTCCCTAAGCCAATGTACGAGTGGTATTTCCTTAACATCCACCTCTCATGTAATCGGGGTGGTTTTATTTTTTCCCCGCAAGTTGGTCCTCAGAGTGTTTCATGTCTTTGCACGTGACGATTGTGTTTTGCTGGTCGCCACCTATCGATCAGAATTTGAACCAGATAGGCTTAGCAGAAAATCCCAACTTCTGCCTTCCTCTATTTTTTATTTTTACCTTTTTTTCAAGGGAGATGTATCGTTGTTTAACACCCCCCCTGGTAGTCAGGCTCCTTTGCTCAAAGGGATCTGTTGTTTTTGCTTTTGCTTTGGGCGTGTTTTTCTATCGGTTGGTTCCAACTCCTTCCCCCGACCGGAACGGAATTTTCTTTCCAACCATGGTTTCACAGACGGAGGTAGAAATTCCTAAGTGCCAACCCCTTCGTCCCGACCCTGTGAACTAATCCTTTATTGCCCGCTTAACTTTGGAGCCGCGTAAAAAAAGATTCTCCTCATTCCCAAATGATCGGCCGCTGCTGTGGCCAAAGTCCCTGCCGCTCCTCGTGTGATACCTTGAACTAGTTTTGATCTTGCTTCTGAGACCTTCCGCCCTCTTCACGGTAGAAAGCAGACCCTTGGGCGTGGTGGGCGACTTCCCAGGGATGCAGGAACGCTCCCCCCAAGAACCTCCCTGGCCCCACATTCGACCCTTCTCCCTTTTCCCTTTTCACCCCTTATCACCGTAGTTCCCGTTGGCCTCCCCTCTTTCCAAGAGCAGAAGAGGTGAGTTTAGCCCATGCTTGATGTCTATTCTCCCTTGCTTTTTTTGGCTTGGGTGTGATTTTCTGATCACGGTGCATATTAGCCCGATCCGGTCTGATGTCGTGTGACTGGCTCCCAACACTCTTCCTTTCCCCCTCTCCGGTGGTGTGTTTTGCTCGGCTCGCCCTGCAGTCGCAACGTCGAGGAGTCAGTCCCTCGTCTTACGCAAGTCTCTCTTTGACGGTCCATTTGTCCTCGCTTCCCCCCCCCCAAAACAGAGTTTACAAAACCTCGTTGTCCCCTCCTTCCCCTCTAACCCTCCTTTTTCTGTTTAAGACCCCATGCTGCTTTTTTTTCTGGCGGCAGACGTTTTTTAGGTCCCCCTAGGGGTGCTCCTGGGTCATATAGATTCCCATTTCGGTATACTTGCTGGTGTTTTCAGCGTTGGTGTTTGGCAGGTCCTGCCTTCTTTCCCTCCCCCCGGACTCTTGTTGACCCGTGACTCTCCCTCTCCCTCTTTCCGAAATCTAAACCGAGGGGAGTCCCCCGCGCCCTTGGCTTTTCCTTTTTTCACTCAGCCGCTCTTCTTTTTCATTGATCCTCCCTCGAGTGTTCCTGTTTTGGAAAGCCACTCCTTTGATGCAACCTGCTTTATGTCAGGATGGTCGCGTTTTTGCTTCCCTCCGGCCCGGACACCCAATGCCATTCCCCATGTGCCCATTCCCCTGGTCTTTGTTACGTGACACCTGCCCTTTTTCCCTATTCGTCAACCCTCGCCCCCCAAGACCCTTTGTCCCCAGTTTTCTGCCCTGGTTTTTATTGACCCCCCCTATGACCCGCTACTTTCTTTCTGTTCCCCCTCAAAGAGCTCAGGCATGTTCCCCTATTGCCCTTAACTTTTGATCCTCCAGGCTGGAAGTACTTGATCGATGTGTAGAGCTACATCAACCCCCCACCTCTTCACCTGACCCCCATAGAGTGCCACAGTTGAGCATTCCATTTTTGGTGCCATTACAAGCCTAACCCTCCGAAATTTATTTTTTTTAACCTATAATAAACCCAGATCATTTTAGATGGGTAGGTCCCCTTTTTTTTTCTTGGTTCTTTTTTTAAGAATCTCCAAGAAATGGGAGTCATGTCAAGTGGTCCGTCCGTTTCCGGGGACCCACTCCCCTCATCCCCCTTTTCTGCCAAAGAATATTCCTCGTCTTTGTTGCAGTCATTTTTTGACTGAGGAGGACCCTTTTATCACCTTTCTCTGACCCGTTCGCGCGTTGGTCTGTAAAGAAAGGAGTGCACGTTCTTTACCTACCCTTGATTTCAATTACAGCTTCCCCTTTCCTTAAGACTGTTATCCTTTTTCATCAACAGTTCTCCGTCTAGTTTCCTGCACTTCCTCCCCCCTATCCACTCAGTTGGTGAGAAGTTCCTTTGAGCCCTTTCTTAATTTCCCGGCTGCCAGTATTTCAGGTCATATTTCCGTTGTCGCCCCCGTCGTGCCCGTTTGAGTTCGTTTTCTTAGGCGGTTTCTCCTTTTCCAAACGTGACTTTTCCCCGGAGACCGGTGGACGCCGCCGCGAGCAAGCCCGGCCTGTCCTCGCTTCCCCTTCTTAGTGAGGGTTTGTTTCAAGGACGCCCCACCTCCATCTTTTTCCCAGCGTCGATGGCGCCGTTCTTTACACTTTCGCCCACTGGCAATTTTTCAAGGTTTTTGGCTTCCAAATACTCGGAGCGCACCTGTGGCCCCTTTCCTTCTCCCGATTCTGATTCACAACTTGTCCAGCGGACCTTCGTGCTTCTAAGTTCGTCTTTTTTTTGATCAAAAGGCGGTTCCCCCCCGCTTTTCCAGCTTCGGGACCTTTTAGCAAGTTGCAACCTTCAAGCTGGGGGCCGTGCACAGGGGTCCGATTCACTTCCCGCTTTTTTGTCCACCATTTTTTGCTTTTTATACCGTTGAAGCTGACCGCCGTCTCGCTGACAGCCGTTTTGACTCCTCCAGTATATGCATGGGATTCTGCGCAATAACTTTCGACTCTTTTACTCCCTTTCTCTCATCCCAGTCTTGGATGACCCGAAACCCCCTCTGCCTATGGCCTCACTATATTTTCTTCAGATCTACTACACCCGGCGGTTTAAGGATTCCCCGCTTCTCTACCTTTTGTTTCGTCACAAAGTATCATTGTCTACCTTTCTGATCAATAGCCTGGTCCCCGTCTCCAGACTGGTGGTCGCCAGCTGTTTCTCCTCTCGCCTCTCCACCGCAGGCGGCTTTGCTGAGCCTGCCAACACTTCGGCGTTCCTGATCTCCCCTTGAGTTTTTTATCCTGCTTCTCCAGTTCCTTTATCTTTTCAAATTCAGCGCATCCTTGTTCGCCCCGTGAGAGGTTACCCCAGCCGTACCGTCACATAGGTACCCTTTGGTTTTTCCTCTGGATTTGCGTCCCCCTGTCCAAAACTCTTTCCCACTCACACTTGCCCTTCTCCTCCCCTCACCCAGCCATATCTTTCATCGTGGCCCGGCCTCCGGACACGCCTTATATGTAATGAATGTTTGCCAGGACCGTCCCAAATGAGCCCCGGTTTTTGTAGGTTTTTAGTATCTCCTCAGGCTTCTGGTGTCTTTTTCTTCCCATGCCGCTAAAATCCCCCGATCACCCTCAGAAGTTAGGCCGGGCGATTGGCTTCTGCATCTGTTTATCGCGCTAATCGTTCTCCTCCCCTTCTGTCGGCGGCGCCCCCCCCCTTCCGTGCGATCTAGGCGACGCTGCATGATCAAATCGCTTTTTCCCCTGAAATGTCCTTCCCTCGCGGTTTTCTTGATTGCTAACGGTCTGTGCAGTTCTCTTATAACATTTCGGGGTTCCCCACACGTCCGCTTTTGAAACTATTTTACCCCGATTTTTCTTTTTCCTTCCCCCTTCCCCTTAGCTTCTTTGTATTTCTTGCTGTTCCCCCCTCGTTGTGGGTTTTGAGATTATCCACCCCCCGTTGGTTTCTTTTGATTTGGTCCCTCATGTACCCTACTTGCATTTTCCCTTGTGTTGCCTATTTCCCTTTTTTTCCCCGAATCAGTTTGCATTTTTTGCCCGTTCTTGTGCTGACCCTTCTTCCAGTTCCATAGGATTCCAGATTTTTTAGCCTGTCGGGCCCTTTTTCACTGGTTGGATTGTCAGCTTGCTCCATCTAGCTCGCATTTCTTTCTACCCCCATTTTTTGAATTTTCCGCCGCTCTCACATTCCTTTTTTTTCATTGGAACGGTTTGTTTTAATCTTAGCTTTTTCCCTTTGTTATCCATAACTGCCCTCTTCCTCCCCTCGATATCCTACTTTCCAATTTTTAAACCACCTTTTTACCCTGATTCCTTTCAAACATCATTTCCCTGTTTATACCCCAGGCGTACTTTCTCTAAGGGTGACCTATTGACCACTTTTGGTCTGCTTTATGAGTATTCTTTTTTTTGTTACCAGAGTTTGGACACTTCCCCTACCGTTTTCTTCCATTTCTTTTCCCCCCCCCCCCCAAGTTTCCCTATTTTGTACTCCACATCTTCACCCCCTTTTTCTCCTTTTTTCTTTCCTGTTTTGTATGATGAAAGATTATGCTTTTCGTATTTCAGGCTTCAGCTTAGCCGAACAGGGATGGAGCCCCCACATGAATTTGCTCGCCTTTAAGGTTGCCTTCCGTGCTTGCTCCTCTTGCTCGGTCATGCCCCGCCCCGCTGATTTCCCCCGCCCTGCCTCCACTGCTTTCCCCCTTCCCCTTGGACACTCTCGGACGCCTCCGCGTCTCGAACTCAGGCCTTGGGGTATTCTGCTTCGTGATTCCTAGTATATTTTGATATGAGACAAATCGTCCACGCTTTTTTCCCGTGCCGTTCAGCGTTGTTTTTTTCTTATATATTAGCTGCCCCTTTAGTATGAGTAGCATGTTCTCTTCTTTTTTAGACCCTTGTATTAGTTGCGCAGGTTTGCTGTTGTTGACTCTCCTTTCACCCCCGAGGGTTATACTGATCCAGTGTGATCGGCCCACACTCGCGGCGTTAGTGACACGCCCTGCCTGTTTCAGGCAAAGTCTTCACGGCTTTCCTTTCTACTCCCGCTCCCCCAGTATCTGTCTTTCTTTTCTTTTCTGCACTTTTTTTCATGACTTGCCTTTCTCCCACCCCAGGTTCCCGCTCAACATTTCCCCCTCCCCTCACTACTCTTTGTTGTCACGGTTTTCCTGCGACTTCCCCCTTTTTGAAGCCTTGCGGCTTTTTTCCGTTGCTTTTCCGCTTTCTTTCGCAAAACAGCGTTCCCCATTCCGCCACCTTTCCTATCTTCCAGTTGCCCCCCACGGGTGTTGGGTTCGTATTGACACTTCCACACCTTAATTCCCCTTTTTTTCCTCTGTGAGTCCTTTGCTTCGTTTTTTCCCTTCTTCTTTGGATCCGAGTCTTTGCGCAATCCTTTTGGTCCTTTCCCCCTTTCTCTCACCTAACTCGTTCCCGACCCTTTCCTTTTTTTGACCATCTTCCCCTGTCCCGGCTCTTTTGTTTTCTTTTGCGTTGCAGTTCCGCCTTTCTTTTTGACGCCAAGTTCTTCCCATCGGGATGGGAGACCGCCGTTTTCCCTTCTTCTCTGAACTTGACCTTTTTTCTTCTAGCCCCTTAAACAGGACTTTCCCTGTTTTTTCCTTTTCTGCCATCCCTCTACCTGGTCACATGTTTCGTTTGGTTCCCCCAGTGTTTTTGTGTTTGGTTGTTTGGTGATCTGCTAAGTCAATCTGGATCTATTAACTCCGATTCTGATCCTTGCACCTCTGCGTGTCAAGATTATGTGCGACCTGGGTTTTTCCTTATTCCTACCTCTGAATGGGCCATCCCTCCCCTTTTCTTTTACCATGTTCCCCACCTGTCCTTTTTTTCCTTACTTTTTTACAGAACGTTGGAGTCCCATGGCCTGTACTATCGCCCCATACCATACGATTGTCTCTATGTCCAAGTTTGAAAATCTGTCTCGGGCGTGCTGTTTCCCTGCACGGGTTTATTCCGCGTGCCCGTATTTGTCTTTGCAGTTCTTACTTTTGTGGGTCCTCATTTTTCGCACACCTGATCAGCTTCTTCACCCCAACATGACAGTTTTTTTTTCGTTAGACGTATTACCCATTCTCCTGTTTAACTTTTATTGATTATTGAATGCAACTAACTCGTCTCTGTCACGGGCGTTTCCATCAAGGGCAACGACTCTTTTTCCAGTGATAGGTTTTCTTTTTTGCGTCGGGTGGTAATTCCTCCCTTAGGAGGGTTTCAAACTGTCAAGACCCCCGGCCTTAGGGTCGGTCTGGCATGTGAAGATTCTTTCGCCCCCACCGCTTTCCTAAGGTTTTTTCGCCCCCCCCCCTGGTCCCCACCTAGCAACTTCCCGTTTTGCCCGCAATAAGATTTCCCCATCTGTGAACTGAGCGCGAACTTGTCCCACCACCGATGCGCGTCATGCAACTTTCACATCTTGCGGAACTGTTTCCTTTGCCCAGTACTTCCCTCCCGATTTTGATCTCCCCTTTCGCATTTATGGAGTCTTGAGTTTTTCCCCCTTTCGCCAAATCCAGAACCAATTGGTTTTCTGTTTTCCGTGAGTTGTGACTGTTTTCTAGTATTACAAGGGGATGCCTATTACCATTGAAACGCCTTCCTTCACCTTAAAAATGAGAACGTTAGTACTGATCACAACTTCCCAGTAGTCCCGAGGGTCCCTTTTGCCGCTAATTTATGCCTCCCTTTTTCCCCTTTTGAGGAGCCCCCCCCATTGCTTTATGGTCCGATTGACTTTTCCCATTGCTTTTTCGTTGGTTGTGGGTGTTTCTTTTAACGGTTCCTCTTATGTTTTTGTGAGCCCCTGGGTTTGTCTTCCATTGCTTACCCAGTGGTCGATCTCTCGGATTCCCCCCCCTTTCCCCTCGTTTTTTTTCCTTGAGCTCTCACAAGTTGGTTTTTCTTTACTCCCCAGTGTGTATTTGTCCTTGTGTCACCCTTGACCCGGCGTCCTTCGTGCCCCGTGATCCGCCCATCCCAACACACTCTCCCAACACTTAAGTGCTTCCCGAACCATCTATTTTTTTAATGGGGCTGAAGAACCCCGATGCTTCCCTTTCTGAATTTTTGCCTTCCTGGACCCTTGTCCCTACTCTTTTTTTCCTCCCTGTTGATTTTTCAGCAGCCCTATCCCCGGGTTTACCCCCTTTGTCCCCTTGGGCTTGCAGGCGTTTTTGGTATATTCGGTGCATTGACCTTCCCCCGCCACATCCACCCCCTCCAGGATATCTTTTATTTTTTTTTTTTTCCCCCTTCGGCGTGCTTTTTCCAAGGTGCCCAGCGATCCCGAAATCCAATTCACTTAGTGTTTAACCGCTATCCCCTGCATTACTTCCCCCTATCTCTTAGCGATTTTTTCCCTGATCCCTCCCTCTGAGTTTTTACCTTTATCTCCCTTTACAGCGTTCAGTCAAATATATTTTTTCGGGCCAATTTCTGTCGCATTGAGGTGCCCTCGTTGACAGATTTTTGCTTTGTTTTTTTCCCTCGGGCCGGCCAACATTTCCCTCCCTTTTACCATTCCTTCGGTTTACGGCTTTCACACCCCCTCCTCTTTCCCCTCCCGTCCACCCCTCCCTCTTTTTTTCTTTCCTGCGCTGTCATGGTATGGCCCTCTTTACTCGTCTCCTACTCTTTCCCCCCACTCCCCTATTGCCTCGCATGTCCCCGACTTCGCGAGCGATTTGGATTCACGGTCTGATGTTGGGTTCCCCATTCCCAAACTGTATGCCACCCAGAGCGGTCACTCGTCGTCTGACCCCTGGGCTTGCTGGAACCATCAACTCACAGACGACCATTCCCTTCCACGATCCAATTTTACTTTATTTTTCATTTACTTTGGTTAGTACTGACTCGTTTTTCTGCAAACTACTACAAGTGGGGGACTCATTCTCTTTTGATACCTGGACCATTTGTCCGCGGTCGGGACCATCCCACTAAGACCCTGGTCTGCCCCCCCCCAGACTCCTTCCTGTTTCCAAGGGTTTCATCTTACCGCGTTTTAGTACATCTACGGTTTCTTGACTAGATTTTTGTATTTGGCAGTTCCAGCCGTCAGTAATCTTCTGCAGGGTTGGACCCCCCCCCGGTTCCCCGAGGATCCGCGTAGCACTTTAAACATTCTTAGTTGATTTGTCGTCCTGACTTCGATTACCCTCTTCCAAGTGTTTGAGCTCCCTGGCGATCCCAGAGCAGTTCGTGAACCCCTTCCGCTGAAGTCTCTGATTGTATTTTGCGCATACCACCGTTTGTGTTCAACGGAGTTCGTCTTTTGCAGCCAGGGTATGTGGCCAACAGGATTTTCGCAGTTTTGTTATAAAATGCAGCCCCCGACTTTTCAGCCACACGGGCTTTCGCACGCCTATGGACAAAATTGCTTCCTTTTTTTTTTTGCGACTGACTCACCCTTACACCCGTTTTTGTCATTTCCTTTAGACATTCCCTTGAACTCTCACCTGTCTAGTCCAAAGCCTTCGCACCTCTTCTTGCGCCTCCCCCTTCTTCGGCCTGTCCCCGAAAAACTTGGACCCCTGATAGTTGCGGTCGGACCCATTTTTCAGTGGGCAGGGCAGTACGTTTCTCTTTTCTCTTTGAGCTATCAAACCTAACGCGCCGAAGCCCCTCAGTTGTATTACCCAGTCTAGAACATTACCTTTGTGAAGTCTTCGGCACGTTCTCCCCTCAGTAAGTGGCACGATCCCCCTTCGTTTTGACCCCCCCACCAACCTTTTTTGGTTTATACACATGGCTGAAGCCCCTACCGTCTTCTCATGCATGATGATCGCCGTGCGGTCCCCATCCCCGCGGGTGCTGCTTCGACCCATTTTTATTCACGAATACTAAGGTTCTTCCAGAAGTATAAGTTTTGAATCCCCCCCCCCTTTTGACGAAAAGATTTCCCTCGTTTTTTCCGGTCCAGATACTCAATAATTGGTCTCCTTTTCCCCTCTTTTCGTCATTTTCTTCCCCCCCCCAA
>Ga0179593_1263668_pt1 | contig 10459 bp, 14 predicted proteins | sample CZODoug2_1_08_16_FD_185931 | JGI IMG/M metagenome (GOLD analysis project Ga0179593, IMG submission 185931) | Vadose zone soil fungal communities from Angelo Coast Range Reserve, California, USA - CZODoug2_1_08_16fungal (PacBio error correction) | ecosystem: Environmental > Terrestrial > Soil >... | reverse complement strand
TTTCCCCAAATGGAGTCTCCCTCCTTTGTTTCCTGACCGTCCACGGACGGTCTTTTTTCTCGTCCCCATTCCCCTTCATACTGTCTCGGACGAACTGCGTTTCCCCCTCTTTGAATGCATCTCCCTCCCTCTACATCCTTTTCATGCCCTCTTTATGTCGATTACTTTCTCCTTCATGTTGTTTCATCCTTTTCCTCGACGGGATGTGAGGGAGTTTTTCCCATCCTTTCTCCCCTTTCGTTTCTCTCCTTATCATCCAACTTTAACGGAAAATCGACGCTTTTTTTGGCCGCGCGGCGCTAAAGCGCCGGCCCTTCCCCTCTAGGTTGCCCCCGCATAACTAGTGAGTCTCCTATGCTCGTTTAAATGTCCAAATTTAAGGCTTAGACCTCCGTTTTGCCGGAGCGACTTTTTCTACATTCTCTGACCACTATCTGGGTTTCCCCTGTTGCGCCCTTGTTCAAGGACCACTGTAGTCCCCGACCCTTGAAGCGGCCTTGCGACCCCCTATTTGCAATGACCCCCACCAACTTCAGTCCATTAACGGCACGGTCCTTCATCCCAAAACGCCGATTCTTTTTCCCTTTCCATTCCTTTCACAGTCGGTCTGCTTATCTCCGCAGGACCTGCTTTTACTGTTCTCTACCTGTTTTCCCCCCCCAATTCTTGGGAATGACTGATCCTGATCGATTTACCCTGACCCTTTTGAAATAATATAAATGGCAGCCAGTTCTTCTGCTCTCCCTCGAGTTCTCCTTCCTTCTTTTCCTTTGGTTTTTGGGAAAATCAATCGGACCCGGCCGACTGCATGCTCTCCTTTAACGCGGCTTGAGTTCAGCGGTCTGCTTTCCCTTTGCGCTGTCTTCGTCGTTCCCCCCCAATTTTTCGTGTCCTCTTTGAAAAATTCATTTTTTTTTCCCAGTTTCCTTCGTTTAGGCCTTTTCGATCTCGCACTTCTCCAATTCCCGAGCCGACCCTGATTTTCTGACCGTTTTTCCTCTTCAAATTCGCTGTTTGATCCCTGACTTTTTATTCATCCCCCCTTTTTTTGTCAGTCATCGTTTTTAAGTTGTTTCACATGTCTCTTTTTTATAAGGTTCTTCTTCCCTGACCCTCTTTTTCTCCCCCCAAATCTCCAACTGTTTTGACATTCGCGCTTGACCGTACATGTAAGCCCCCACCCGCCCTTGGGTGAAGATGAGATCTAGTTGCGGTCTTTCTTGGTCTCTCTCTTCTCTTGCTCCACAACCAAACCGTTTACGGTCGATTTTTTTTGATTTTTTACTTCGCTGGTGGCTGTCTTTGAATGCGCTAGGATTTTGTTTTTCAACTTCAGCCTTTCTCCTGCGTCCCTTCTCCTTCCGGTCGAGTTCGTGTTTTCCGGACCGATTGAGATTGACGTTCGCCCGGTTTTTTTTTTTCCTAGACTGTCCCGGTCTCTTCTTTTCTGGGATCCTAATCATCGACTTGATCTTTGAAATGAGCCTGCTCTACCGTTGGCCCCCTTTTCGTTTTCCTTCACCTCGTTCCAACCTTTCCCCGCTTTTTTTTGCGATTCCCGCATTTCGAACCTTTTCAATACAACGACGCCCGTCCCAGCGGAGGTGTGGCCCTTCGGCGCACTCCCCCACTTTACTCGAACGCCAGGAGATTCCGCCTCGTCGATGCCCTTTGACAACCCAACGTCCATGGTTTTCAGCCGTCCAAGGTTCAATCAACGCTTCAGAAGCGGTTCAGGTCTCCCAGATGCAGCTCCAGGCGCGACTTGCTCCTCTTCTCTCATTATTATCAACCCCCCCCCCCCCCCCCCAACAAGAGCGAGGTTTACTTCAAACGTTGATCGCTGATTCAAGTCGTCCCTTCATCTTCTCACAACATTCCTGTCCCCCGTTGTTGCTTGGCCATGGCCAGATTCCTTTTTGACATCAGCTGGCACTTCACTCCTTGCAATTTTTCCCCATTACTTGAAGCGAGTGGATCTTCGTCCGCGTTTACCGCGAGTGGCGCGCTTCTTGATTTTCCATTCAATTATACGCGGCTCCAGAACCCGATGCTTTTTCATTTTCTTTCGAGCTGGTGCTCTCTTTCTCCTCTCTTTGTTGTAGCTTCTCACCGTTCGACAGAATGAACGGCCCGCGAACGACAACCGTCCTCCTTTAATTTTGTTTTTTCCACTTGCCCGCGCGCCACTCGCGCTTACGATCGACATCCCCCTCTTCTAATGAACCCAATTCCTTATTCCTTTTCTTTCTTTCGTATCGGGGGCTTCCCTGTCCACCCCTCATCTCCCATGAATGTTCTCTTATTTTACGATCATCCTTTTTCCTTCCCTACCCAAAACTCCTCTCTGGTTTGTTGTAATAAGTAGCCCTCTTGAGCCCGTTCACGTTGAGTTCGGCCCTTTGTCTCTGTTCCTCTCTTTTGCGGCGTGGCTTTCTGGTCTGTTTCCTAGACTTACCGTTTTTCCCCTTGCCATTGGTCTTCTGCTTTCTTTGGCGATGCCTTTTTCCCTACCAGAAAAAAACGTTTGGCTTTGGTTCGACAGCTTTCGAAAAGCTCAACGTCAATGCCCCCCTCCGAAATTTGGACAACGTTGACCTTTTCTTGACCATTCCACAATGTAGGATTTTGATATATAATTTCATGTCAAGCGAAGTCTCGACTCGTTTTGTTATCCCCAAGATCCTCCTTACTTCCTTCCCTCACCCCAAACCCCCCTCTCCTGCCCTTTTCTCCTCCATCTTTCTTCCAAAAACCCTTTCCTTACTGTGCCAGGTTTTCTTTAATTTCCCGCGCTTCCACTTTTCACAATTCCCTACTTCCCCATTAATCATCCCGCGCACCACCCTTCATCGGACCCTCCTTCTGTGCTTTTTTGAGAGCGTCGTCTGTTTCAAACGAGTTTCTCCCGCTTTCATCCTCGTTCCCTCGCTTCACGGCTCCGGCTTTTCCTCGCCCCATGCGCCTTTTCTGAAAACTTTCTATGGCGCAGGATTAACCCTTCTCCATACATCGTGACCTTTTCCCTTCCACGAAATCTTCACTAGATATTTCTTCAGTTGAAAGATATTTTTCTCTCAGCTGCTCTGACCCATTCCATCTCACCTCTTTTTTCTTCTGGTCACCTGAAGAATTCCTGAGATCTACCGTCTCATCTCCTAGCCTCATTCCGCTTTGGAGTCTTTTGCAACTAACTTCCTTGTTGTTTCCCCCCACACTGGAACCGCCGCCTACTCATCTTTCCTTCCCGACATTACCGCTTCTCCTTCGTTAAATTAGCTGCATCTAACTCTCTTTTTCTTTCTTCAACACCCCAACATTCCCACTGACTACCGATTACCCGAGCATGGATCCAAAGGCTGTCGCGATTTGTCTTCCATTTCTCTGTGAGTCCCTGTCTCTCTTATCAGGATAATTCTTTCCCCGCGCCCCTTCCATTTTGTGAAAAGCAGCTTTTAATTATTTTCTAACCCTTACATTCCTCTCCCAGTGTTTCAGCCTTCAATGTAACAGGCTGTTTGTGAACGAGTCCGACCTTTCTGTCTGCCATGTCAGCTGGCTTTTTTATTACCCTACCTTCCAGCCTTGCCTTTCGCATTTTTTTTTTTCTTGCAAAATATTGGGTCTTTCCTTCCGAGTGATGAGGTTTCCTACCCCACAAATTGTTCCTTTGACCCCAAATGGTTATGCCCCCCATGGGGCTCCGCGTGTTCTCCAGATACGGCCCCACTTTGACCCCTTCATCAGTTTCTTACTGTACTTCGAGGTCTAGCCCCCGCGTTTCTTCGGTTTCAACCTCTTTGGTATCAGCTTTTCCACACTTCTTTTTTTTTCGCCGCGCCAGATGTTGACCAGTTTTTTTGATTCCCTAAGACGCTCACGATGGACCGGGGCGCTTAACTGGTCCCTTTACCTCCCCTTTTTTTCTGTCCCTCCTCTGCAGTTTTGGACAGGAACTGCGTCCTAATTGTCCTCCCTACACCCGGACGCTCATTGCCCTTTTCTTTTTTGTCTCCTGAAGTCGTGAGAACAGAGTTTGCATTCCACGATTTAAAGGAATGGAGACCTAGGTATGTTCGTTTAATGGTTATGGACCCCCTTTCCTCTTTCCGGTCAATAGCGTTCTCCTCACTCCATACTCACTCCATTTTTTCTTCGTTTTCTCTCTCTCTTTTCCCCTACTCCTTGGGTTAGTCTTATACATCACGTCTCCAAGTTTGCGTTCAACTCTCTTTGCTTAGAGGACGATGCAGTTAGAAGGACGGAATGAGTACCATCCTTCCCTCCTCCTTTCCCTGACGATTCTCCATGCCGTAGTTTTAACCCATCGTGGTGCCCCTTTTCGTTTTCTTGACCTGCCTCTTACGGATTAATGAAATCTTCCTTTTTCATTCCCGCCTTCCAGCTGCAGCTCGTTCTATGACGGCTGTGCGGCCCGTGCGTAGTGAGTCTCCCCATCTCTTTGATTTCTTTTTCTGATCCATCTCCTTTCAGTGGAATACTTCGAGTCTTGCTTCTGCGTCTAAGCTGGCCCTGACCCCCTGTGTCCCTTTTGCTGAAACTGGCGCTGGAATTCTCAGGTAAATGCAAACTTTAAATTTGTCGCCCCTCCTTTTATCCTTCCTTTTCCAGCCCCAATGCGAGACGACATTATTCCTTCCTGCCCTGGTCATTCTGCCCTCTGTTCGCCCCCCCCTTTTTCGCCGAAAAGTCTTTTTCACGTCGCGAACCCCCCCCTCCTTGGCAAGAAAAAAACCCCCTCGCCACGGTAGGGTACTCACTCAAACTCCCTCCTTTTCCTCTCCGGCCACAGTTCGGTATGCTCTCTACCGCGCATGATGGCGCGTCATTTGTCGATTGCTTTCCTCTTTCCCCCAAAAATGGATTTGGTTGAAATGTCCATTCTTTCTTTATAACAGAGTTAGGGACCTCCCCCCCTCTCAAGGAGCAAATGCGTCGCCTTGGATCGCACTCTTTTCTCGGTTCGAGGATTCCTTTTTTTTTTCCCAAATCCCCCTTCTTACCATGCAGCCCTGAATGCGTACTTTACGCGTTTTTCGTGGTAAATGTCTTTTGCCTGCTTTCTTTTGATTCGCTTTTTCAAAAAGGTGGACCCCCTGTTCTGACCTTTTACCATTAGGACTCCTCCTTTCATCTGCGGAGTAGGTCGATTCTCGTACACTCTGCACAAGTACCTCTTCCTCCCTCTGGTGTTCTTCACCTTTCTTGCGCCTTCTCCATCTACTTTCATCCTCTGAGAGTGAAGAGTCTTTTTCCCCGTGCACAAGTCCGTCCTTGTCGCTTTTCCCCCCCTCTCCTTTCTTCCATTCCTCAAATTGAAGCGTTTACAGGCGCACATTGACAATCTGATTTGACAGGCTCTCCTAATATAGTCCGCCACTTCAACGGGGGTTTTTGGAAGATTCCTACTCTAGTTTGCGTGACGGCCGGTTGTTCGCGAGTTCATATGGCCGCCACTGCCAATTAAGGTTTCCGATTGCCGTCATTGCGCGCTTACGATTGCCTTACTCATTCAGAGGCCCCCCCTTTCAATTCCTGGAAGAGTTAGTGGGATTAAAGATTTCCCCGTTTCCTCCCTTTGTTGTCATTCCGAGCCTCACGTCCTCTAAAGGGTATCCTCCCCTCCTGTCTTCGATGGCCCTCCCCATTATCGAGTCCCTTTGGTTCAGAGTCCCTTTCCCAGAGTTAGCACCCCACCCATCTGAGATGCCGATTCTCTGATTCTACTCCCAAATTTCCTCTCCCTCCAATTTTTTTGCTGTAGCCCAAGTTCCTCTCACCCACCCCCCTATTATCGGATTCTCCTCCGTTCTGCCCTCAAACAATTTGCATTTTCCTCTAGGAAAGGTTACCTTTGAGGCGGTCGCCCGATACCCCAAAGATTGCTCTCCTCTGCTCTTTCTCTCTTTGTCGCGCCTTCCCCAACCTCTTTCCTTTTGTCGTCCCTCTTGCCACTTCATCCTTTCTCTCTTGTCTTTTTTTCGTGGTCAATTGATCCCGCTCCCGTTGAAGCGAATGGACAATTGACCCAGGATGGAAGATCTTTTCTTGTGAATTGTCTCAGCTCTTTTTCCTCCCTCGCTTTGCCGAGTATTCCCCATTCTAAGCGGCCGATTTGATCTGATCTATTTGGTTGCATCCCTTGTAATATATATTCATCAATCCCCCTTCCGTTTTTTTGTTATCTCTCTCCCAAAAGCCCTGTACCGACTAACAGCGTCACGAATCGTCGTTCCTTAGAATGGCTTCCTTAAGGTCCCCCCTTTCGATCGTTAGCCCCCCCACAACTCTCCTTCACTAAGGGCCCCCACATCTTAGGCTTCCCCTCTGGGCGTCCCTTCTTCTGTCGGCAATGTCCACCTCATCGCCAGGTGGTTCTTGCATGCTGTTACAGGCATCCTTCGATCTTGCTGGTTCCCCCCCAAACCTCCTGGTCCTGTTTTTGTCACCCCGCGAAGAGAAGCCGTCCTCTTAGAGTCGAGTCCATCTTTTTGTTCTGGCTCCCTCTGCTTGCGGGCTTGTCACTGTGACGCCCAGGTCTTTTGAGCTTTTTAATCGGTCGGAGGATGATCCTGCGCCGTTCTCCTCGGGTGAAAGTGTGGCGCTGCTTTTACTCCCCCTTCTCTCTCCTGGCTCTGATTGTTTCTTCTATCAGCTTCCCCGAGTTCAACGTCACTCGCCCCCGTACCATTGTGCAGTTACCTTGCCGCGGAAAAGGTCCCAACTGTATGGGCGTGCTCATACTGTTAATGTGTTCAGCGACTTATTCGCCCTCCCCTCTCTCTTCTCCTACATGAGATTTCCCTGACTTCGCCTTATGACAAAACCCCACCCCTTGGCCATTTCCCTACTCCATCTTCCTTCGAAACAACCGACCTCGCCCTTTCCGGTTGTGTTCCGCTCGCAAAATTCTATCGACCACTTTTTCCCCTCGCGCAATCCCTTTCTTTCACTAGCCTTTCAACTTCACTTTCCATGGAACCCTTTTTTTCCTGTTTGTTTTCCCCCCCCTATTATATCGCCAAGCGAACCAACAGGTACGCTTTCTTCTTCATTTTCCACCCCCCCCCCCCCCTGTTCGCTTTTGACGCGATCTTATCGGTTCCCGCGCTTTCTCACCATTCCCCTGTTTTGCTAAAATAATGTTCTCTCCGCGTTTCAGAACCTTTTTCTCTGCTACAACATCGACATCGCCGTTCAATTGTGAAAATCGCTTGCACTCCGCTATTTCTCCTTTCCACTTTTTTTTATCAGCGCATTTACCGTGGCACCCTCTTCTCCCACATCTGCTCCCCTCAGTTGACTTGCTCTAGCTAACCTAGAAGACCTCTTCGAAGGATGGATCTCCAATTGAACTTTTCCCCCTGCTTTCCACCTTTTTTTTTCCAAAACGTCGCCTTGACCAGCGCGCGCGATTCCCCGCACATTCCTCCTCCATCCGTTTTCCGCTGGAAAATAGGCGGATTGGTCGATTCTTTTCCAAAACAAAATTCCCATCGCTCCTCCCGCTCTTAGATAAAAGGCTGCCTTTGAATTCTTTTTTGATTCTCCATGGATCTGTTATCGATAAGGATGAAGTACCCGAACTCCATTGTGAACAAGTTACTTCCCTTTCCCCGTTACCCCTTAAGTTTACGCAGGCAATAAATGAAGTCTGGAGAACTGCTGATTTCCCCCTCTTTCTGGCAAGTGCCATCGTTTTTGCTGCTTACCTAGTTCCGTGATTTACTTTTGGGTTTTTTCTTGTCCTCTTGGAGTTACGTTTTTTCTTTCAAGTTAATTGAGGTTTGACTACCCCACCCACCCTTTTGCTTGAACTTTCTACCCCCAGCGGACTATGTCTCTCTTTCTCCCCCGCTCCGTCCCCCCTTCTCACACAGGAACCCGTTCCTTTTCAATTGTTACCCCCTTCAGCAAGGATTCGAGTGCTGTTGCCCCCCTCTTTTTATTTATCAGTCCATCGAGTCATTTGATGCGCGCTGTCGCTGGCTTTCAGTTCCCCCGTTTTAGAGAGCTTTGATCATAGCTCTTCCCACGCCTTTTTTTTAGCAGGGAATATGGGCCTGCTTTGACCCTCAACGGGCCTTAATCCCTTTCTTTAAAGCAGCTTGGACAGACTTCGATAATTTTCCAATCAGTCTCCCCTTGCGATTTATTTGACCAATCTTCTGCTGTTTCTTCTCATGGCATTTGCATTCCCACGATTTTCCTCTTCATGGATCATCTTCAGGACGGCGTCTGTAAGTTACTGGTCAGGGTTCCACCATTCCGTCCCTTTTCCTTTTCCCCTCGGTCGAAAGCAAGTGCTTTTTGACCTTTTCTCTTTTTTATCTCTCTCTCCTCTTTTTTTTCGAGAACCCTTTCCGCGATCTTCTTTCTGGAAGCTATTTGGCCTTCTCCGAAGGATGTCTTTCCGAAGGACTCTGGCCCGGATTCCATTCTGAGGTCCCTTGTTTCCTTCCCCTTCCTTTTTTCCCCTCCCTGAATTACCAGAAGATTTTCATGAAAGAGCGTTTTTTCCCTGATTTGGAGAATCTTCCCCTCTTCTTCGAGACGGCTTTTTTTTCTTTTTTCCTTCCTCCACAGATTCACGCCATCGTCTTTATAGAGGAGGACAAATAGTAACTTAGCTGCCCTGATTTTCCTGCGCGCTCTCCCCGGCCTCTCTTTTCGATCACCTACCCAGATAGGTTTCCCCCCGCTCCCTCCCCTCGGCGAGGCTGCTAAACAAAATTTACGTTTTCCTTGGCCGCAACTTGTTGTTTCCTCTTTGGCCATCGAGAAAGAAGTAGATTTTTCATGGGGCCCTGCTTGTTTTTCCTTCCCCCTTGTTGTAGTCCCCCGAAAAGGCTCAGCTTCTCGAACCCAGAATGCTGCCCCCACAACCCTTCCCCGTCCTTTTGAAAGTAATCCATCCTTTCCTTGTCTTTTCCCTTCCGACCCAGTTCCCCTTTCTGTTTGTTTATAAGGAAAGAGAATGATTATGCGTAATTTAATTTTTTTTTCTGACGCATTCCTTTTTCTTTCCCCCCCACAATGGCGGCGCGGGAACTTTAATATCTTGATCGATAACGCGCATTTTTACCCTAACGCAATTTCCCCTTTCCGCTCCTTTTTGCCCTCCCCTTCTTTATCAGGAGCGGAGTCTTTTGGCCAATAACGGCCCCACTTTTTCCTACACTTTACACTCGGGAGGATTTTGATCTTCCTTTTACCATGTTGCTTCCTGGAGCGACGGTTATGAAACAATTGGTGGTCACCCTTCCCTCTTTCCCCCTTCATTTAGACTCCCAGCTTCGTCAGTTTGTCTTGTTTTCTTTCTCTTGTTCCTTTCAACAAATGTACCTCTGCCCCCTGTAAGATTTGAGCGGGTTAATCTTACCCTTCCCTCCTGCCAAAACCTCTTTCCCTTCACCAATTCTTTTCCGCCGTCGTTGGGTTCTTGTACACCCATCGGCGTTGTTGATTGTAGCGTCTCAGGTAGTCCCCCTTCGCAATCATTTTTTCGTTTTGACCAATTTTCGCACCCCTTTTTTCCTTTTCTCCTCTCTTGAGTTCGAGAAGATCGCTTTTCACACTACGAACGGGGGTGACTTGAGCCTCTAGCGTGCTGATGCGTGGCGCGTGAGCGATCTCCTTGAGTTAAAAGTGAAGGGTCCCACGGAGTGATTGCGCGCTTTTTTTGAGATGTAGGTTGACTTTTTTTTGACACCTTTCTCAGCCCGTTCCCTTTCACTCCCCGGCCCTCTCTTGTGTTTACTGAACTCTTGAGCTTTTTTTTTTTTTCTTGGATGTCTTACTGCTCCCCACCAAGGTCCCGGGAATCTACATTAGGTTCTGAATAATAGAGATGTTGGGTCCCCTTCTCGAAGTGAGCCTCCTTTTATTTTGGCCCAACTTCGCTCCCTTCACAGACGTGTACAACCATTTCGATTTTTTTTTTCCCCGTTTTCTAGAGCTGATTTCCCAAATCTCCCTCCGACCAGCGGAGTGGTTCGTCGTCCAACTGTTCTTCTCCCTTCCCCGAGGAACTCCAGTTGAGAATCGCTCCAATGAAAAAAAGCGGTCCTCCTCAAAGTTTTCCCCTTCCCCCCGCTCCTCTTTTCTCCCTATACCTTGAGAAACTAGGACAGCTGAGCCTGCGGATTCTCGTCGCTCCTTCCCAACACACCCTCGAACAGTTTTTTTCCCTATGATGCAATACATGATCCCTCCCCATTTCAGGGTAGATGTGATGACATTCACCGATTTCACCCGTGCCTCCTCCTTCCCCCCACTTCATGCTGCAAATTTTTTCGAGAGTTGGGAGTGTGTCGAGGGTCCATCCTGAGTTGTCGCGAGTTTGCTGGAGGTCATTCCCCATACTTACTTCCTTTCTCTTCCTTGACTCTCCGTTTCATATTTGTTTTGTTGTTTCTGGGTCTTTTTTTCTCCTTTT
>Ga0179593_1260016_pt1 | contig 10459 bp, 7 predicted proteins | sample CZODoug2_1_08_16_FD_185931 | JGI IMG/M metagenome (GOLD analysis project Ga0179593, IMG submission 185931) | Vadose zone soil fungal communities from Angelo Coast Range Reserve, California, USA - CZODoug2_1_08_16fungal (PacBio error correction) | ecosystem: Environmental > Terrestrial > Soil >... | reverse complement strand
CTTCTCACCGACACCTTTAAATTCGACTGGGTTCACCCCGGTTTCTCGGTATCCACATGCATCGCACTTTTCCCTTAATACCCTACCGTGTAAAAGCACGGTTTTGGAACGGTGCTTCCTCCTTTCTGGGCTGATTAGATCTGCGCTCCTTTTCTACCGAGACGGCCAGGTCTATCCCTGGCCCGTTTCCGCAGTGTCCGCCCGTTAGCAGGAGGAAAGAAAGCGCTTTTTCGTCCCCTCCTTTTGCCCGAATAGCTTTGTCGAAATCCGGCAAGGTCCTGTTTGACTCCCTTTGCTCTTTTTTTCTTCTTAACCCGTGGGAGAACTATACATGTCGATCTTTTTATCACCAAAGATACCAGGCCAGTCGGGAGCCCGAACGCCGCTTTGCCCCTCTTGAGCGCTCGCGGTTGGGCGATCCGGACGTGCTTCTTTTACTTGATGAGTTTTCTAACCCTTTGGAACGCAGTCCCCGGATCCCCTTGGATCCTCTGGTCACGCGGTCCTGACGTACGGGGCTTGGTTTTTTACCCGCAGTGAGCCACCCCCCTCTTTCGTGCCCCCATAATTCTTGTTGACCGGCTTCGGAGACTTTCCGAAGCGGCGGGTCCCCCCTTCCCCGTTCGGGATCCTTTTCTCTCGTTGCGTTTTCCGTGCGGGGGGAGGCCCCGTTACACTGCCCTCCTCCGACAACACCGCGGCCCCCCTTTCGTTTATACTTTTTTTCCCCAAAGACGAGATTTCGTTTCTTTTAGCTTTTGGTGTCTCCCGGGAGAGTCCACTCAGCGACGGAATGGTAACCTTCCCGCCCTCTCCCCTTCCTTCTAGAAAGCCCATACCACCGGCATTGCCCCCCCGTCGACCAAAGCACGTTTTCCCCCCTTCACTTTCGCTCTTCGTAACTGGGGATCATTCCTGCAGATCCCTCCTACCCTCAGGGCAGTTACTTGATTTCCCTCGTTCCCCCCTATAAGGCTAACGCCCCGACATACCTGACGCGCTCAACCTTCCTCCATCCCTTCCTTTGACCGCGTGAGAAGTTTCACCGGCGAGTTCCCACCCTCCTGATTCCTCTCCCCCACTTCCTCTTCTGATCGATAAGGGTCACACCAGGACTCCTCGATACTTCCTTTGTTTGCCAACAGCCGGCTCCCATTCCCTCCTCGGTGTCGAACCCCCCGATTGAACTTTTAAATGCGAGCCGGGTTCCGTCTTCTTCTCGTTTCCCCTCAAACATGACCTCCCTTTCCCCACTACTTTTCTGTCGCTGGAAAACAGCTTTGTATCGCTTGTGTGACCCAGCCCTTACTATTTAGAGATCGAACTCGCTGCAGGTGCTTTGATTCTGAGCTTTTCTGTCCCCCTTTATTTTCTTTGCACCCTTTTCCTCCTGCCTCTCCGGACGCCTTGGTCGTTCTCGGTACGCGCTGGGCTGATGATGTGCTCAGCGTTGCCTCTTCCCCCTACGCTCTGGCCCCTTTCGGCCCGTTTCCTTTTCGCCTTATAATTCGAGGAAGAGTAGATCGATTCCCCTCCACCTTGTCCACGCCCTTTTCTGCCTCCTGCAGTATCTCTCATATCTCTCTTTTCCTAAGGTGTTTTAGTTTATTGACGCTTCTCTTTCCGTTCTTCCGACTTGGCGGTGGCCCGATGCAGGAGATTCTTTTCGAAAGCCAGGAATTAAGGGGTTCCTTCGACGACTTCCTTTTCCCCCATCTCTCCTCCGCCCGGGTTTGTCTCCACGCTTGAGCAATCTGTAGTAGAACTTTTCCGACCAGCTTCCTTTCTCTGTTCGTTTTGGGCGTCCTCTTTCCTTTCTGACGGCGGTTTTCGCTTCCCTTCTAAAGCACCTGCAGGCGGCCCCCTCTTCTCTCCCTGGAATTTCTCGAGACCGCGACGTTTTTCACGCGACAAGGCCCGTATGCGCTTCTCCTTCCTCTTTTCCTTTTTGGAGGAGGGCTCTCCTCCGACTTGGCTGAGAGGATAGAGCTTGCGCCTGGATGGCCAGGGGTTCAGTAGAGGAGGGTTCTACCTTGCCTTCTGGAGGGGGAGCCTCTTTTTTTTCTACCGTTATCTCTCGTTTTCTGTGACTGGTATCTACGCTTCATTCTCTTTTGATTCTGACGATCGATGATGTGCTTGAGCATTACCTCTAGTAAGATGTTGATTTTCGGGAGTCTTTTACTTGGCGGAGAGCGGAGGTGGGACTGGCGGACCGGAGTTGGAATCCCTTTCCACTTCCTGATTTTTAGTTCTTTGATCTAGGACTTCCAAGTCTGTAAAGGACGTCAGTTTCTTTCATGGGTTTCCGTACTTTTTTTCCTTCTGTGACGCGGTGTTAGCGTTCTTTTTGTTTTCGTCTCGGGAAGGGTCGAGGGACGATTCGGTTCGGGGGGTCCATTCTTTTCTCTGTCTCTGCGGTTTCGTCTTAAGATAACCGCTCCTCAAAGCTTTAGACCGTCTCCTGCCTCTTTGTGTGCCTCTTGACCTTCGCTCGGTAGCTCTTTTTCTTTTCATTGCTTCGTGAAGGGTCCTCCACTCCTGATCCCTGTCATGCCGCGGCCCACTCTTAGAGATCAAGATCGAAAGGATCACGACTTTTCCCCGAACTCAGAAGAAGATTCCTTCCCGTGCTCCTTATTCTTGATCGATGACCTTAACTCGGTGGTTCCCTTTTTTCTTTTACCACCGCTTGAATTAAATCTGTATAGAAGGTGCCATGTGGACATCTTTATCTCGGCATTCATCTTTTCTTTACTCCTTCAGTCTGAACGGTCCTGCTGCACCGCTCCCCTTTCTCTCTCTCCGTTTAGTTCTCCAGACGTCTTGAACTACTGTTAGAGTTGATCCTATAGACTTCTTTCAAGCCAGTCATCCCCTGTAGGTTAACAGAGCAGCGAGAGTTAACATCCCTTCCTTATTGTGAACAGCTCTCTCTTTTTTTCACTCCCCTTCTTATTCACTTCCTTTCTTCCTCCTGTATGTCGTTAGTTAGATCCGTAGTTTCTTTCATTCCCGTCAGTGTTAGAGGCTTCTTCGCCAGGGTTTCCTCCCTCTAATCGCTTTGTACAGTTTCCACCGGGCCACCCCTTCTCTTTTGACCGCTGTGTCACTTCACCCCTATAACTGCCACGTTGACTTTGCAATCCCTTCCCCTCCTTGTGATGGCGGGTATCCCCTTCCTTCGAATTTCGGCTGTCGGTTTAGACGGTAGAATGAACATTTGAGATTTATTCCCCCTGCCACGCGGGCGAGATCCGAAACCCCTTCTCCCTCCTCCTAAAAGGTTTCGCTCCCGTTGCGCCGCCATTTTTCTGGCGCCTATTTGAACGTTTTTAGTAGGCCGCATGTTTTTTTTTTTTTTTTTTTTTTTTCTCTCCCCGTCCCCCCCTCAGCTGGAAGAATGGCCCTTCCCCCTTACCTCTCCACCGTTTCGCCACGGGTCGGGGTCAACTTATTCTCGCCGGGACTGCCTTTCTTTTTTCCTCGTATAGAAGAAGGTTTTGAAGACGAGAGACCCCATAGAATACTTTTCCTTATGCGCGCAGGCTTAGCTTTCTTTTCCTTGCTTTCGTAGAATATCGCTCTTGGCTCTTTTCTACCCCCTCGAACACGCTGGGGGATACCGTCATGAACCGTCTTCCGATGTGGCTGACCCTTTTTTTTCGGACCCTTCTCCTCTAGCCTTTTCTTATTTTTTTTTTGTGCTCAGGCCGCGCAGAGAACCTCCCTCGCGTGGTTTCCTGTTCTTCTCGTTTCTCCGGGCCTTCCCACTTCCCTCCGGACGACTAGATATCTTTCCTTCCCTAAGAAGGTTGTTTTTTTGGAGAGATGGGGCTTCTTTTTTCTCCTCTCTCACTTCTAGACTCGCTACGTAGCGCCGCGATTGTTTTTAGGTCAGACCCTGAGCACCCCTCACTCCCCCCCCCCCATCTATGCAAGTCGCGGCCCTCGCCACAGGTTCCCCCCTCGTGTACTGAAGACAGACCTGTTCTGGTCGGATCCCTAGTTAGAGGGTGGCGCCTTCTAAGTTGCGAAAGAGCGTTCTTTTCCGTGACCTTACGGCCCTCCCTGTATTTTGCGTAAGCGTTCCAAATTGTCTGCTGCGCATCGAGACGTCTTCCTTTTTGGACGCAGTTATGGGTCCCTTTCTCTTGCCCCCCTCCTTTCGTCCATTCGCTCCTTCTACTGGAACGTCCAGATTTTTTATTTGGACTCCGCCCTAGGCCAGGCTCTGCGCCTCACGCGGGCATTCTTTCCAAATCGCCCACTCCCCGCTACGGGAAAGGCTCGAGTTCCGTTGAACGTGAGATGATGTAGTGGGCGGGGTGAAGGGGGAGCTCCTCTGGTTTCTTTCTCGTTAAACTTTTTTTCCCTCGACCCCTCTATGCTTCCCCGACCCCCCCGATTTCGTACAACTGCCCCCTCCGAACTTGGCTACTCCAATTCCCATTGCGGTTCGAGGCCTTTTCAACCGTGCAGGTCTTTTCCGCAAGCGCCGACCTCCGTTTGGGTCGGCACCCAGTTTTGAGTACCGCATGTTCTTGTTAGAAGATCCGGCACCCTCTTCTCACTGACGCCCTTCAGCCTTCCAATGCCCCGGTCTTCTCACCCTCACTCCGTCTCTCTTGAGTTAGAAGCCCTTCGATTCGCCTTTGCACACCATAGGACTCTGTTCAAGCTTTCTCATTTTTCCCTTTGGACCGGCTGATCGGGGTCCCAGGCCCCAGATTGACAATTTGGAGGAAGAAGTCCTATCTCTGATCAACGCGCTTTCTGCCATCTATCTAAAGCGCGCAACTCATTCGTCAGCTATCCTGGTGCGTTTCCTCCGGATTTGAAGGCCGTCGTTAAGTTGGTAAAGATGAGGGCCGCCCGATCAAGACAGGATTTCCCCCAGGGGCGATTCACCGTGATTTCCCGCTGTGCATCGATTTTCTGGTGTAACTGAATTTCGAAGACTTTCCAATGACTTTGAGATTTTCCTCCCGGAATTTGTTTAGAATCGGCTTAGTTGAGGATCGATCCGTTCTTTTTCCTTTCTCTCGTGCTCGTAGTGAAGTCGCTCTGAGGTGTTTAGACATCCCTTTGTTCTTTTTTTCTTACCTATTTTCCCGTCCAAATCGGCCTGCCACCCGGTTCTCCTCGTTTCACCAGCCTTCCGTTTTCTACGCGAGTCTTTGATCTACGCACAAATTTTCTCCTGAACTAATGGTACACCCTCCCTCCCACGACCTCTCCCTTCTTAGAATCCCTCCGCTCCGCACTTTCGGTCCCTACAAAGTTACCTCCCGCTCCCCCTTCTCTCTATGTTTTTTAACGGCATGGATCATCTCGATCCCGAAAGACCCCGTCTTCAGTCACTCTTTGTTGCGCGCCCTAAGTCTCCAGAGTTCCTTCCCCGAGCCCCTGCATTCCCGATTTTCGAGGCTTAGAGCCAGGACACGATTTTCGCCACCCCTCCCCCCTCTTCCTTGAATAGTCTCAACGTCACAGCCCTGACTCTCCCTCTCCCTCTGTTATCACCCGCGGTCCTTCTTCCAGTTTCTTTCCCTTCACAAGACCTCGAAAAAGTCCAGTTCCAGGCGCAAGGCTCTCTCTTTTTCCAGCTCGCGCTTCGCTCCTCAATGAAGCAGCGCTTCCATCGAACACGGTTGATTGGTAGTTTGGGACCCTCTTTTTCTGTCTCTCGAACAGGTGACACTTCTCTTTTGCGCGAGCGCTCAATGTGCTTAATTAGTCTCGTGGGCGTTTCCGGCCGCTGATAAAGATGATCGCTTGCATAGCCCTCCCCTTGAGCTCTTCCTCCCTGTTCTTTCTACGGTCTCTATTTCGAAGGATGTGCTCAGTGTGCTTCCCCCAACTAGGGCGCGTGCTGATTGCCATTCCTTTTCTTCGTATTCCCCCGGCTCAATTTCGTTCCTCCTCCTGAGTAGTAGACTTAGACTCCCTTTCCCACTGACCCCTTTCCGGTCCTCGGTCGAGATAATCGTCCTCTATTTCCTCTCTTTTTGTTGATGCTATTCTATTATCCGCCTTTCCGCGGGGCGGGACCCTTCTCTCTGTACTCTTCCTCTTTTCCCTGCACGAATGTTAATCAGGGGGAAGCCTTTGAAGGCTTCCTCTAGAGCAGTCCTTTCGTTTTGGCCACAGCCTGGAGCACCTCATCCCATCTTCGACCTGCATCCCGACCCACCGAGATGCTGGCCCGGTGTTTTCATTTTCCTTCCCTTACGCCCCACTTTTTGAGATAAAAAACATTTCTCAAGCATGTGACAGTTTCTATCTCCTCCAGTTGTCGTGGAAAGGATGTCTCCCGATCCCCTGTCACACGGTGTCCATCTACCACTGTTTTTTGGCTAAAACCCCCCCTAGTTTTTGGCTTTTTTGCTCTCCGCTCTTCATGTTTATTCTTCGAGCTTCCCCTGAGTGGAGCCTTTTCTCCTTGAGATCTTGGTGTTCAGAGCTTGTTTTTTTCTCCTTCGCCTCTTCTGGTTACTTGTTAGTTGACTGTTCCGGTACTATCTCGTTTCCTTATTCCCTTGTACTCCTTATCAAGATATTACTTGCGGACTCCTTTGACGGTGTTCTCTCCTTGTGTCTACTTTTTCTCGTTCTTGCCGGTTCGGTTGTAACATTGGGAGCTCATTTTACTCTGGGCGGAGACTTTTTTTTGTCTTCAAGCTTTTGATTTCCTTCGTGAGTTCCTTAGGGTGTCTACATTTTCTTGTACAGTTAGTTTTTCGAGGTGCCTTTTTTGATTCGGAACTTAGGTTTTTTTTTCTCCTTCGAGAGGTCTTCTTGAATTTTGAGGGTTTACCCCGTAGTTCCGCGTCGCCGTGGATGAGCTCAAGCGCTTCTCACCCTTCCTCTTTTGTCCTTCTCGGTTGGTTGGCAGTCTGAGTCGCGACTTTGTTTCTATTTTCTTCCTTTTCTTTTAGTGTACGGGTCCTCACTCAGATCAGCAGCGCCTTTTACCCTAGATCAGATCCACGGAAATTCTCCTCCGATCGATGATAAAAGTTCTATCTTTAGACTGCATTTTCAGTTCTTGTGGTTTTTTCTTACCCCGCCCCCGCCTTCCCGCGTGATCCTTTTGCACGCCCAGGGTATTTTTAGTCTGCAGATAAGTTGTCGCCGCTCATTTCCTCCCATGTAAGCGAATTTTCTGCCCCCCCCCCCGCGCCCCCGCTTCTGGTTTTGCTGAGGTCCTTGCAGCCTGATTTGCCTTTTTAGCGTTGATCTCCTTCTCGACGGCTGCCGCCCTTTCATCTCAAGGGGGCTTCCTGAAGCTCTTTCCCTCCCTGGCATGCTTTTCGTTGTGACCCAGCTCCTCGCTTGGTTCCCCATCTTCGTTTCTACTTCTTCTCCTGTGAGAGGGGGCTCGTCGATCCCTTTCAGTTTTCTTTCCGCCTTCGTCGTTCGACGGCTTGCCAGGATATCAGCCCCAGCGCATCTCGTGGCCGGCACGGCAACGCCCACTGCAGCTGTTTACCTTCTTGCTTGCCCAGGTCCTTCACCTCCAATGAAAAATTTTTCCGATTCCTTCAACGCTTTTTGGTGAAGGATATCCCTATGTCTAAGTTTTCATCGTTTCACCCCCCTTTTGTCTTCAACGACTTTCCGTATCCCTTTTTTGTCCCTGCCTCGGCGCTGGGTCCTTTCTTCAGGCCCCGACGCTTCATTCGAACCTGCTTTTCCTCCTCGCGATCATCTAACGTGAAAGGTATCCCGTGCGCATTAATAGGTAGTGGATTTAGGCGAGTGCCTTTACTGACCGCCGCTTGCAGCGCCGGCCTCTCTCTTGCCTTCCCTTACAAAGGTCAGGGTCATTGATTGTTCTCCACTTCTTTTCTCTCCGTTGGATGCCTCTTCTGTTGCTCGCTCTCCGGGTGTGACGACCCTTGTACACTCTCATACTTCCTTATTCGCGCAGGGAATATGAGGAGTTCTGCAGGACCTTGACGCAGTCCAGTCTGCACGCCCTCTCTCTCGGTAATATCCTTTTGCTCTTTTTTAAAGCGAAGAGGGTTCCTCCAGCTTCTTCCTCCCTAGCGGTATTCCGCTTGTTTTGAGGAGTGGGGCCTCGGGCCTTCTAATAGAATGTCTTCCTGATGCGCGATCCTGTTGCTGCCCATAGATCACCGTGCGAGCTGGGCTCCCCTTTAGGCTCGTGCATGCAGTTACCACTTAAGTTAGAGTACCCATCCCTCTCTTTTTCCAATAATTACTTTTTGTTTTGGCTTTTGTTAATCTCCTCTTCTTCCTTGGTAACTTATTGACACTTCCTTTTATCGCAAGTCTCTCTCTTTTACTTGTAATAGGCCAGAGCCCGCAGCCCCTCAGACTCCAGGGCTGATCGAGTCAGGCCTCTCCCCCCCCGCCTCCATTCCCTTACTCCTCTGATATGAATCGATTGTCCTCCCCCCCCTCTTCTTTTCTGAGCTTAGAAACCTTCTCGTTAATCTTTTGCTTACCTTCGTCCCTGGGTCCACTTGCCTTCAGCGAAATTCAGATGCCTTACTTTTTCCTCCGTCCGCTATGGAGAGTGAACGTAGGATTGAGTAAACCCTTTGATCTATCTCCCACACGACTTGCCCCTTCTTAGTGAGACATACGTTGGCACCCATCAGCCCTACTGTGGAGCTTTCCGGTCCGAAGCCTTTTCCTTCTCGGCGCTGCCGCTTGCACAAGGCGGCCCTGAAATCGCCGCCATCGCGGCTCATTCGTCCCGGATCGCTTGCGTACTTGAAGTCTTCGTGAGAGTTCGCTGAGAAGAAGATTTTTTTCTTCTCCTCGCTCCCGCGTTTTAATTTCCAGCACCCGCAGCCTGCTGCCGTGCCGACCCTCTCGTATATTCCATCCGTACACCCTTCAATTCCCTCCCGGTCTTCCTCCATCACCCCGTAGGTTTTTGCCTTCGTTTCAATTCGGCCGAGTGTTCCCGGCCTCCATCAGCCGCTCCCCCTCTGTTGGTTGTCCCCTTTTCCTTCCTCTGCGATGGAGCTGGATCATAATGGCCCTCCTCTACCCGACGCATTCAGCATCCAACTTCCGGATAAGACAGATCCGCTCGCCGAGCTATTCCCTCTGCTGTCGCTTTTAAAGACCCCCCTCGCTGCTGCTGTTACGTCCTTTCAGGTCGTTGCCCTTTCCCCAGTCTTCGGGCACCGGCCCCTTTTTCTATTTCCCTTCTCTCGTAGATATCCCCACCGGCGACCATTCGCTCCAGGAAGCGGTGAACCCCTTCCTGTCGAGAGCGCTTTTTTTGGGTGGGTGGTTCTTCGGACGTGGATCCATGAAGTGAAGAGGTCCCCGACAGCTGATGGTCTAAGATCCACCTGTGGGGGGCATGTCTGATTCCCTTTTCAGTTCCCCAGTCCTTGTCTGGTGTACCTCCTGGAGATCCCCCTTTCCTTGAGGACGGCTGGGAAGTCCTCCTGGAATTCTTTTATCTTTCTCGTTGGTCGATAAGTTCTTTATCTTAGATGCCCCGGCTTTTTCCTTCCAGTATTTGTGGAGGACCTTCCCAAGACCGACCCCATTCCCGGCAAGGAGCTGCTCGGGATAGTTGTTGCCGGGCCCCCCCATTCTCTTCGTTCTCCGTTTTAGTCTTTTGTTTTTTTTGTGATTTTGCGCAACTCTGCGATTTCAAATAATGGGACCTTCAGCCTTCGACTTTCTTGCTTTCCTCGCCTCAGCCTTTCCCGCTCGCTAAGACCACCTTCCTTTCCCACCCATCTTGGCGCGCTATTCACGCCTGATGCCCTGCCGTCTCCCGTAAGAGATTTCTTTAGGGCTTCCCTCCGTCGTTCTTTTCACCCTGGCCCTCATCCCCCCGTTTCCTCCGAAGTACCGCTACGAAGTCCCCTCCTTTCCGCCGCGCCCGCGAGGCTATCGCACCGTTCGTTCGAACCAAATCCCCCCATTTTTCCCGAGCCTTCCCCTTTTTTTCTCGGATACGTTCACCTCCCCGGCCGCTGAACTATTGCTACCAGCCGGCCCTCTTTTCGTAAGAAGCGTTCCCCTCCCCGCTCGTCTCCCCCCCGGACAGCTCCTTTCCCACGGGCGAGCCGGCCCAGTCGCTCGTCCTCCTCCCCATGACCGACTCGATATCCAGTCCGCCCCCCTTCGGTGCCTTTTTGAACAAGTTAACGGTGTTCACCTCCTCCCGTCTCTTTTCCACCTCTTTGAGAGAATTTCCTCCCCTGAATTGCTTTTTCTTTTTGAAGATTGAGTGGCGTCCTTCTTACACGAGGATAACCTTCCCCCCTCCACTTCCGCATCCTCTTCGGGCGTCTAGATTTAGTGCTGTTGCTCCATTTTTTGCTCGTCCACCACTACTGGCCCCTTTTTTCTTCTTCCCGATTTGCGACGAGCCTCCCCGGCCCGGGATTGCCCTCCTCGTTCGAATCTGCATCCTCGACCTTGTTCCCCCTTTTTCGCTCTTCTAGTCGGC
>Ga0179593_1651383_pt1 | contig 10460 bp, 3 predicted proteins | sample CZODoug2_1_08_16_FD_185931 | JGI IMG/M metagenome (GOLD analysis project Ga0179593, IMG submission 185931) | Vadose zone soil fungal communities from Angelo Coast Range Reserve, California, USA - CZODoug2_1_08_16fungal (PacBio error correction) | ecosystem: Environmental > Terrestrial > Soil >... | reverse complement strand
ACCTCAGAATTCAGAGAAACCTTCCTTTTTTCAGGTCCCTCCTTAGACACCCTGTCGACGCCCCATTCCTCTTTATTTTTTACCGGCTGTTTTCTCCCTTCTCATGGGCTTTTTTCTTTTAACGTGGTCTTGCATTGTCTTGGACTCGGTTTTCCAGGCCTGAGCCTAACACGATTCGATGATTTAGATTGTGTTTTCTCTTTATAGCCCTTTCGATCTAGAAATCTTTGGGTGTCACCCCTTTTATTCATGTCGGTCCCCTGGAACCTGGAAGTATTTTTGGTGGACCTTAAGTGACCACCTCCTCTTGCCCGAACCCTTAATATCCTCCCCTATGATTTTGAAGTTCAATGACGGTTTTCTTCCCTTATTACACTCTTGCGATCCCCGCAGTCTCAACACTTAATTTCTTGAGGTCCTGACATTTCATGACCTCCATAGTTTGTTCCTCCTCGGCTCTTGCCCCGGCCAAGGAGCCGCCCCGCCGCGTCCCTAGAATGGAGTTCCCTGGAATCCACTGGGCCCTTCGCTTTCCCCCCTGGAACTTCTCCCTTTTCTGTGGACCTTATTCTTAGGTAAACCTGTTTACTCTATATTCCCCCTTGTCTAGATGGCTCCTAGCAAGGCTTAGTGTCGACCTTTGGAATTGCACAGCCTTTCCCTTTTTTTTCCATAAGATGTCATTCAAGATAAGTAGGATTAGGCGATCGGATCGGCTACTCGGCTCCGGGTCTCACTAACAAACAGTCCGGCGTATTATGTTATGTCCCCCTTGAGAGACGTCCCTCCGACCTTCCTGTGTGCTTAGAGATGGCCCCTTGGGTTCCACTCTTCCGGCGATTTAGGGACGGCGCCCCTGTCCGGAACTGAGGGAACCTCCTTTTTTAAGCCCCTCCTTTCTTCAGACTTCGGGATGAGCTTCGGTTTTCCTTTGCCTTCGCACAACTTTTTACCCATGGACTCTATAAATCACCCTTCGAAATTAACTCGTTTAAGGTTTGCAAACCTCGTCGAATATGAATTCCCCATTACTTCCTCGCATTCTGTCAAAACTTTTTCTTCTCATGCTATAGCTTGGGAGCATGTTCTTATTTTTCCAACCCCCACGTCCAGCTAACCGCGAATATAGTCTCTAAAGAATTCTATTCCTGAGGCTTTAAGAAGAAAGACATGGGACTCCCCCCCCCCAAATGAGTACGTTCTCCGGCTTTCCTTTCCCCCCCCTCCCGGCCTTCTCGTCCAGGAAGTCGAAACCCTCCCAGTTCGGCTCCACGTCCCCTTTAGACTTCCAATTCCAGACCTCGAGAGGTTAGCAGTTGTACCCTTCAAGACTCTTAAACCTTTCTTTCTTTCCTCCAAATTCTTCTTCCTCTGGGAATTTCTTGGATGGGGCCTATTTTTTCTCTTCCATTACCATTAAATCCTCCTACCCCAAATTACCTAGTTCCGACACTGTCCTCTAAGTCACCACCGGGGGATCCTCCAGGCCGCCTTCCCTCCCTGGTGCCTAAGTTTTCGGAGCTTTTTCGTTTTCCCTAACTTCGCCGCGACCTTTTTTCCAGTCAAACCGAGTCGATTTTTCCCATTGCATGCGCCCCCCGCTCCAGGAGTTATAAAAGCCAGCCTAGCATTACCCATTTCGTTTCTCTACCTGATCTCCCGGCCAAGTTTTGACCCCCAGGCAAAGTTTGGCTGAAAGTCCCAGCACGAAAGTCCCCCTCTTGCCACTCCCTACTTAGTCATTAGTCGCCGAGGCTCCTTTTTCCATAGGGCTTCTGTACAATACGTACCCCGCTCCCGTCCCCCTCTGTGCGAAGTGTAACAGCCCTCGCCGACCACTGGTAACCCCCTTTCCCCCCTCGTCTGTCTTCGGAGCATGCAGGTCACCGCTTCTCTTTTGCTTCTCCTGCTAGGCTCACCCCCCGGCGGCACCTCTGTCCCCTAGCTTCCCCGCACCTGAGCTGGTCGGAGGGGGACGCCATGCCGGGTTTCGTTTTCTTTCCTCACTTCTCATCTCGGGTTCCCTTTTTTATACACCCTTCTTCCGATCGCGTGCCAAAGGAGTTTCTGGTGGCGTTTTAACCCCCGAAATCTCGACAGTGGTCTCTCACGGTGAACTTTCGCAATGGCTGTACGACATGACGCGCCCTTTTCCACGTATTCCGGTGAACCGGTATCAAGTTGCCGTTCCCCTGGCACCCCGGAAAGATGGAGGAAGTATCAGTTTTCCTATGCATCCCGATTCAAGTCCAGGAGATTCTTTTTTTCACCCTCGATATGTTTCGTCGCCCAATTACACTCCTTCCCCGCCCCAACGTAATCAGTGGCTAAGATTTCTCCTTCGATAATAGTTTGACATCAGGAGAGTCCACGACCTTTTCCGCGAAACTTCTTGGGACCCTTCAGGCCCACGGTCCGTTCGGTCGACCAATTCCTTTGTCGGCCCCCGGCCCCCTGGTCGTCGTCTCCTTTACCGGCTTTTTTCTTCACAAAATGAATCTCGCGCGACGATCCCCTTGCTTTACGGCCGGCACCATTTCTTATGCTTTTTCAAAATATTCTCTCTATTTTCATCCTCATTGATTCAGAGTCGGGCACGTGCCCAACCTCGTCGGGGTCCTTCCTTTATCCCTTCCCCTTTCTTTCTTAACCGAGGCCGAGATTAAACTTTCTAAACGGCCGGCTTTTCGACTTTTCTTCTCGACAGGGGGCCCGCGTGCCCTCTGAGGTAGGAGGTCATCTGGTTCGACCCCGTTTACCCCAGGGGGACTTACTTTCCCCCCAACTGGCCGGTTCTTTTTCGCTTTTTCCTGGATGTTTTTCATTTCCCGCTTTTTGTCAATCGGGTCGCACAATGCCCCCCAAGATGCGTTTTTCTTTCCCCCCCTTTTACGACTTCCCCCTGCGAGGGTGTTGAGGCGGAGTGAGCAGTTATTTTAGAGTTCCCCCAGCAGTAACCTGACACTTCGATATGGGCATGACTTTTTCCGTTTTCGAGAATTAGACATTGAGCTTTTTACTGGTTTTTTCTTTCCGTTCTAGGTGGCACTCCCTAGGGGCTCCGGTCCTTCGAGCGCCGTTTCGTTCCCCCTCAGCGTTAGGATAGGGTTTTTTTTTGTCGCAGAACTCTAATGTGGTCCCCTTCTCGTCTGGGCGTGGGTAGCGCGTTGAACCTGTGAGGATTCCAGTACCCCCCTCTTACCTGGCGGCATAGGGTTTCCAGACCCCTCTCTTTTGTTAGCGAATAGATTTTTTTTTTTTCCGCGTTGCCTACACTTTGAACGACGCAGTGCCCTTCTTCTTTCTCATGTCCATTAGCAAGGATACCGGGGTTCGTGGGGTCTTTTGGTTGTCGTGTCTATGGCTGAGGGCGGCTTTAGGGTTCGACTGGCGTTCGACGAGGGACTCTCGCTGATAGCGTCCCCCGGATTGGGAGGACCGAATTTCCCGTCTTTCCCTTCTAGGGTCTGATGTGGGACGTCTTCTGTCCCCAATCCGGTCTATCCGGAGTTTTTCGGTAGAGACCCTTTTTTTTTTGATTCTTCTCTGCGGCCGATTTCGGAGTTCAGTGTAAAGCCAATCTTCGGTGACTCAGGGGAAAACGACGGTCCTGATCTCCGGCATGCCAGGTTTTGTTAAGTCTCTTCCTGGTTTCTGGTGGGAGACGGACCTCCCTTAGGGGCGGACGGACTCAAGAAGCGGGCCACAGGTTTTCTTCGTGGTCAGCAGGTAGGTCACCCAGACTGGGAAGAGTTTCCCCCGCCTTTTCGTGGAAGTGGTTTGTTGATCCGATTGAATTTTTTTTTCGTTTTCCTCCCCAAGAAATCTCCCCAGGCCCCCCGATCTCAGTGGGACGAACCCTGAGGCCCCCGGGTTGTAGTCGCCTGTGAGCGGGTCTGTCGGTGTCGCTAAACACTCTCAGATGTAATTTCCACCCTGCCCCCCCGGTCGGGGCGGCTTTTCCCCACTGATCCTTTGGAGATAACTTCTGCGGCGCCTTTTTTAGACGTTCCTGTTCGGGGAGAAGAAGGCAGTGAAGAACTTCTTGGATTCTTTAACGTCTTCCCTGTCCCATCGTCTTTGGAAGTTTCCCCCTACTCTAGATTGGAGTAGGGGAGCGGCTTTTTGTTCTGGCTTGTCCATCACAGCCAGGCTACCGCCGTGACTTCTGCATTCCGCCAGGGGATTGCCACCGTTGAGGCTCCCTCCTTCTTCATTTCGTCTTGATCTGGCCGACGGCGGAGTTTACTTTTCCTTGGCGTTCACATTTTTTTACCTTTTTTTTGTAGACGGTCCCCGATCATCCCTCATTCCCTTCCCCTTGAGGTTATGGTTTGCCGGTATTTTTCCTTTCCTTCCCATGGAAACTATTGTGAGAATTTACGCCACTCGGACCAGATCTACCAAAGATGCCCAGCTTTTGGTTGCCAGATACTCCAACCTTCAACCACTTTTTCCCCCTCACCTTATCTGTCTTCGCCTGGGCATCGGCTCCTTTGGTTAGTAATCGACTCCTTTTCTTCGTGAGAGCCCCCCCTCTACGAATCCCTTAGTATTTCCCCTCCCTTCTTGGATCCGTTCTAATGGGAATTCGTCTTTGCCACATGCCCGTTTCCCCCCCCTCCCCCGATGGGCTTGATCCCCAGAGAGCCCAGAGATAGACCCCTCCTCCTTAACGTTTCTCTTTTCCTTAGTAAAGAAGGCAATTCCTCCTTGGTCCCTTTCTTACGGTCTTTTTTTCCTTCCGTGGTCACGTTTTCGGACGGCGTCTTCTGGGGGTCCCTCCAGACAATCCCGAGGGGTAACCTGGAAGGAGATAGTTCTCCCTTTTTCTCGGTTACCTCATTCGGTGGATGAAGTGTTGGTATGTAGTGGGCCGGGCGGAAGCCGGAGGTTTTATTTTCCTTTCCCCTGACAGCTGGAAAGTCGAATCTCCCCCCTTTTACCTCGCGATTCATGTTTGTTTTGGCATCGTCGGTGTTGGTCACACCTACTTCCCCGTTCAAGATGACGCCATCGTGGCATGTTCCCCCTCGGGCGATAGCCTCCCCCCGAAGATCGCCATCCCTTCGATCCCCCTTTTTACTTTCTCAGAACGACCTTTATACTTTCTTTAACCGTCCCCCTCCCCCTCGCCTGCGAACTTTCGCGCGTCCGTATCAATTGGTCACAAAATAAAGTGCGGCGACAGTGGTTTTTTCCGGCCTCCCTCCCCCTTTTCCTGTGCTTCTTCTCGTCTCTCTATTTTCCTCCGTGTGTTTCTCGTAATCATCAACCCGTTCGGCATTTTAAACCCTTTCTTAGCCCCCCCCCTCGGGTAACCCCTATACCGGATAGTGACTCTTTCCTCAAGTTTCCGTGCTGTTGTTACGATGGGATGCTCAGTTGCAGGTCGTCACCTCTCCAAACACGATTCCGAATTTCTTCCGCTTTATCGCTTCTACGGAGATCGCCATATTTTTTTTTTTTGGGTCACCAGGCCCTCCTCTTTGAAATGAAAGAGTTGGTCTGATTTGATAGACCACTCCTATTTCCCCCCTCCAAAACTTAATATCGCCCTAATTTTCAGCTTCTCATACAGTTTACGACCAGATGTCTATCACAGTGCTCATCAAGTGGCTCAACACTTCATCTATGAACCTAATGAGTACTACTTGTTTGTTTTTTTTTTTTTACCCCCCCCCCTGTAACCTTCTCCGGAGCTTCTGCCCCCACTACCCCCTCAAACCTTCCCCGGCTGCCATGGACGCAATCCTTGAATCGCCACGACCTGGAATTTCTCCCTCCTTCTCCAAGGTTATCATTATTAAGGTCTACGATGGTTTACTTGCTTCTCCTCCCCCCTCTTCGAAGTGTTTCCAAGGCGGGCATGTGTTCTTCTGCGAGGCACATTTCCAGCTGACTAGATAGTCGTTAGGAGGATCTTACCAGTCGACTGGAATCGAGTTTCTGATGAATCCCCCTCGCCGATTTCTTGCTTTCGGTCCCGTTGAGTCGGGTGAGATTTGTCGAGCTTATCCTTTTTCCGTCAGACTCTCGAGAAGTCGATACGGAGTCTTTTTTCCCTATTCCGGGGACAAACCTCGGCCGATTCCCTTTCTTCTTTTTTAAATTCCGTCGACCCCAACCCAGGGCCACTGGAATACTAACATTTTTCCCTGCTCAACGCAGTAGGGGCAAGGGGGCAAAACCGTGTCGTAGTCGTTTCCAGTACAAGAAGTAGTTCGTCCTACTCTTTTCCCAGGGCTTTGCTCCCTCCTTCCTTAGGAAGTCGCGAGGAGCGTAAGCCTGGACCCCCCCCACGATCAGCTCCTCTTGAATTTTTCCCCGCATTCCTCGGAGCCGACGCCGAGGGGAATGTAAGCAGGAACTAACTTGCAATTACGCATCCTTCATTCTTGCTCACTTTAACACGCGGTCCGATTTTCTTTTAGACCCTCCTTAAAACGGATATTCAAGTTCATACCTCCCGGACTGCGCTGGCAAAGATGTCTAGCGGGAAGTAAGCGGACCTATCACCTCACCACCTTTTATTCCCGCCCAAGTTATGCCTTGAAGCCTTTTATTTTCGCGGGTTTTCCCGAAGTCTTTTTTCGACATCGACCCATTGATCAACTCCTACGTCTTTTTAACTCGTCCTACTGGAAGTTCCTTGCTTTCAGCCCCTTTACCCTTTCCGACTGACGGGTGGCCCGCTAAGGGTCGATTCTTGTCCCTCCCCCCTCCCCACGGCGCCTCGACTTGACAAATTCGTCCGAGCGCTTTCCGATTCACCGGGTAATGGTCCCAGGTTTTTCCCCCCTGTCGGTAACGCCCTTTTGCCTGGCGTTCCCCTCTCCTTTTTGGGCCTTTCCCTGTCCCCCCCCGGCGAAAAGGGTCTCCCACCAGTCCAAGCACGCTTTTGACCTTCCTTCTCCCACGACGTCTCCCCTGTGACAGACGAGTCGGGCCCGCGACTATTCCTAGACCACGCTCGGTTAGATATCATCGGGGCGGCTCCCCCCCCTTCCCCGATCCTCCCCCGAATGGTGACGACCTTCAGCCATCGACCACTCAACTCCCCTTCCCGTCTGCTCTTTTAGCATGCAGGTAACCAGAGTCGACGTTGGCTCTTACTCGGCCCCCCCCTCTGACAAATATCCTGAAGCTTCAAAAGCCACGCGATTTCGGAGGTTCTCCCTTCTCGGAAGAAGTAATGATCCATCCCGGCGCCCCCCTGGTTGACTACCCCTGTGCACATATCGAGGAAAGGGTTTTCTGCGACCACACGAAACGGTTGAACGATCATTTTCGAAGGTCACGTCGCCATCGTTTGTCCGACGACGCGCCCCCCTCTCACAGGCCGGGGCGTTTGCAACTTTGCCTCTTTCTCCCCAACACTATGAAGGACGGACAGTTTTTCTTTTTCCCTCCGAGCCCCCCCTTCCAGTGACAGAAACTCCGCCCCCCAACTCAGAAGGCCAAAATCAGGGTCCCCCCCCCCCCCCCCCCCCCACACAATTAACCAAGACACAAGTCTTGTATGACATGGGCTCATATTCCCCATTCAGACCGAAATCAGAAGCCAGGACTCGACAACGACACCTCCCTAGTTCCCCAGTTTGGGACCCTTTAAGTCCCCTCTTCAGGTGAGGTCGCTACCCCAGTTAATCAGGAATCCCCCCTTCCATGCTCAAGAAGGAACTGGTTTTCCCGCCGGTCGGCCCAGGCCGGAGGTTGAATCTAGGACTCGAATTAATCCGACGTCCCCCTAAGGAATTCACCCGATCTCTGTGTCCCTTTCTTCCCCCCTTATATATTCTTCCCCCCCCCATACTCAGTTGTTTTTTTTTGAGAGCTATGATCCGGCACAGAATCTCTTGCACCGCCCCATAGTTTGAATTAGAGCCGTCTTTTTTCCCCCTTCCTTCCGGAATTCCCTGGTATCCAGACCCCGCGCAGAAGCCCTCGTAGAATACGGACTTTTAGGGTAAGTAGTTTGCTGTTTTCTGCCAGAAATAGGCAATGAAAGAGGGGGCCTTCCCAACCCTTTCCGGGGATGTAGTTGATTTTTCTCCCATTGAGTGGACTTCCTTTTCGATGATCTCCCCGATGACGTGAACTTTGCCCCTCCTCCCCCGATGACGTTGGCTAGTGGACCTTATATTGGGGATCCCCGGCTAGGGTTTATTTTGAGGATCAGGGCTGTCCCTGTCCTTTTATTCCCCCCCTTGTTCACTGAACCCTTATACGGAACGCCTTGGCCGGCTCAAGTCTGAGCCTCCTTTCTCCCGGGTCGCCTTATCGGGTGGAAATCTTCTTTCTTCCGTAAGGTGGAACACCCCTTCCGTTATAGCGCCCAAAGGCTCTTCGTTCGGCAGCGGCCCTATCGTTTTCAATGCATACGTGATAGATCGTCTGCTGGTGTTTTTAGTCTCTCATTCCCCCTTTTGAATGGAGCTGGGCCCCCCCCCCTCCCCTTTAGGAATCTTTTGCATGGGTTCCCTCCGACCAGCTCGCCCGTGGTTTTCTTCCCTGTTTTTCTCGTTGACGCCGACTCTCAGCGCAGCCCCCTTTGTCGACAGATGGTGAAGGACATCTTTGAAGCCTCTTTGGTCACAGTGTTTTTGTGGTAGTGGTCGATGGCCCAGGCGATCTGAGTAGGTATTAGAGGGGATACGATGATATCGTCAAGACAATCCTTCGACAGTCCCCCCAAAGTCGTCCTTATCTTCCCCCTCCCTTCGTTCTTTTTCGTCGTAGATTCATGGTTCGGTCTCGCCCCCCCTATTTTTTTTTTCAGTGTCTTGCCGTGGCGATTTCCCCTCCCGGGCCCAGGCAGGCGTCTTTTCAGGCCGAGCTGGCCTTTCTCTTGGTGAAAACCTACGAAAGGATCGCCCTGTTAGGCCAGGGTGGAACCTTCTCGTATGGTTCTGATTTCCTTGCTTGGTCCGAAATCTACTTTTATTTTCCCCCCCTTCGTTTCTCTGTCGGATTCCCCCCCCGGCGACTTCCTTATTTTACGGTCTGGAAGTGGTATCCTTGAACTTGGTCCAGATGTAGAGATCAAGGACGATGCTCCCATAGAAATTGGTTTCCCTCTTGCCAGTGGGTCCTCCCCTTTTCGAGTGATTCCTTCCCCCGGTTTGTCTCTTTCCGGTGGAGCGGGGTTTTAGTTCGCTGGACTTTAAGGGAGGGGCGGAGGTTGCCCCCGATAACGTTGGCTCGAAAATGGATTGTTTTGTCCTTCTTGTTATTTTGAGACGAGGCCGGTGAGTTACCCGTAAATTGGTGGAAAATTTTGCCCATCTTCGGCTAATTCCTCGTTCTTTTCCCCTCTATGATGGCGTAGGTGATGGATTGTGTTTCTTGAGGACTTCCCTATCCCCGGATTCTTGAGATAAGAGCATCGCCCCTTGCCCCTTCCGACGACCCTAAGGTATATGACGCTCTTTTCCAAGGGACCTTTGTTTTTTCAGGTTCTCACTGATTATCTTCCCTGGTTTTCGCAATGGGGTGTTTTAGACGGACAAACCCTCTCTTCCCCCGCGAAGCGGCCTCGGTTGCCCGGCACTGCACGAAGGTGCTAAGCCCCCTCTTTCCCCTCCTTCTCTAATGTCATAGAAGAGCTCTTCTTACCCCCCCCCCTCTTCCCTCTACTTCCTCCGTATCCAGCTCCACAGGTCATCACTTCGCGTTGTCCTGACCCCCAGAAACTGTCGTCTCGCCCCTCTTTGACAGTCCGCTAGGTAGCAAGTCCTCTCCCCCCGAATACTCCCCCTCTTTTCTGATCTTATTCCCTCCCCTTCTACTAGAATGCCCACATGCAACCTCGGCCTTTTTCCTTTCCCGATCATCTCGACCTCGAAGCTTGAATCACCCGGGTTCTTTTCTAGTAAAGCCAGCCTTAGTAGGCCTTTTGGAACTCTGCACGGTGATGGCGGGCCCTTTTGCCGCCGGCTGGGTTCTTTGGGGCTGGGGGACTTTCCAGCCAGTCTGGGTACTTCCCTTCCGAGTCTGGATGCTTTGATGGTCATAGGGGACTCATTTTGTGGCCTTCGCTCTCTCCCCACTCTTGGTAAGTGGGCGGCTTCCCGCACCCGTTTCCTTTTCTTTTTTTTCTTTTTTGGTACGCCGTCGGTTCCAAGAACCATTTCGTCCCTTTTTTTTCGGACTTGTCTTCTTTGGTTTCCCAGTTTTCCTCCCACAAGTACTTTCTTCAAGGCTTTCCCCCGCGGGGTAGGGCTTGAACCCCCCCATCTTTCGATCTCCTGAGCGATGATTTTACCCCCCCCTCCCTCCGGGTCTTTTCGGAATATTGGTATCTCCTGCCCTACATTCCCGGGTAACTTAGACCATTCCCCCCCCTCCCTCGCCCCGCGACCTTGAAACGGACGCCCCTTTTCCCTTTTGACCCCAATAAAGAGGAAGGGAGCGTTGTTCGAACGGTCCTTCTTGTTTCATGTTTCCCCCCCCCCCTT
>Ga0179593_1612172_pt1 | contig 10460 bp, 9 predicted proteins | sample CZODoug2_1_08_16_FD_185931 | JGI IMG/M metagenome (GOLD analysis project Ga0179593, IMG submission 185931) | Vadose zone soil fungal communities from Angelo Coast Range Reserve, California, USA - CZODoug2_1_08_16fungal (PacBio error correction) | ecosystem: Environmental > Terrestrial > Soil >... | reverse complement strand
GGCTTTTGCTGAAGAAGCAAGCATATTAGAGAATCCCCCGAGCTCGACAGCGTTTCCTTCTTTGCGCCCCCCCCTATAGTCCCTTGTATTCCGGCGGCGATTTTCTAAGAGATCAGGCCCCCAGCTTCCGTCATTTCCCCCCTCCTTCTATAGTCCCCTATCGTGCCGAACTTATCCTCTATTTTTTCCCGCCGGCGCTGGTCCGTCTCTGAGTCGAGCAGCTCCTCCTCCCCCCCATCTCATGCGAAATACCTTGCGAGTCGAGCCCGCATCTTCTTTCGTCCCCGTTGTGGTTCTTCACGTCCAAAAGGAGGCCCCTTCTCTCCGGCTCCCAGGCAGCTAGACACTCAGTTACGATCGCAGTTTATCTTGTCTCCGTAGCGACCGAGCTCGCCTTCAAGTCGTTTGTACCTCACGGCCCTTGTCTCCCGCCCATACTATCCCCGTCTAGCCTCAGCCGATCATGAGTGCGAACACCCTCTTGTTCAACTTGAACTTTTCAGAAGGGTAGCTATAGCGAGTCTGAGACAGGATCCTCTATCTTCCCCCCTTCTCCCTAGTTTTGTGAGCTCAATTCTTTCTCCGCTGTCACGCCGAGATCGACTTCTCCTTTTCCGTCGCAGGCCTTCCTTCCTCTTCTAAGGTTAGTGTTAGCAAACCTCTCTCCTTTCGTCGTGGATTCGAAGTGCAGTAAGCTTTTGCGGCATTCCGTGGCCACACTCTCCGGGAGCCGACGGCACAACCTTTCTCTTCCCCCTGCGAGCGCGGCGGATTCTGCGATTTGCCTGATCCCGCTCGAATCCGGTGTAAGCCGGGTGGCTCCTTTGACTCCCCATGCGGTAGATGACTCTTGGGTTTGACGATCCCTTCTTCTCGAAGATTCTATGAATATTCTCTTGCCATTATCCCTCGGGAGAGCGGAAACGAGTTTGCCCTCTCTGCGTATCTATTAGTTAGTTTTTGAGGATCAAGCACACCTCTTTCGTCTTGGATGACATATCCTCGTTTTCCTGTCCAGGGAAGGAATTAAAGGAACCCGTCGATCGATTCTCAAGCTGATGCAGCCCTGTAGCTCCGAGACGACTGCCGTCGTTTTGCGCTTAGGAGCCCCGGCTCGCGGTAGGGCCGGGGCAGTCCCTCACGGCGACGCGTTGGCAACTTCTCTTGCCCGGTCGTTTCTAGGACTCTTTCCCTTCCCGGTACCGGATAGGTTCGGAAACGCGGCGATCCAGCTCGAGCTTCGCGTGTCTCGATAAAGCAGACGAAGCGGGGGGACGGAGAGTATGCACCCGTCGCCCTCGGTAGGTTTTGTGGTAGTAGGCCGGGGTCGACTTGAGCGCTCCCGCATGACCCCTAAACCGGTTGGTTTAATAGCCGAGTCGGGGATTCCCCCACTCGTAGCCGTCGGGACTTTTGCGTCGAGGAGCGGCGACCTTTTACTCCCCGCCCGCCCCTCCGGTATAAATCTCTTGCAGCCTCTTCTCCGCGGTGCACCCTGATCTCGCGCCCGGGCTTCACGGGATAATAACCAGCCGAATTTTTCCCCTGCCCTTCGGGGCGCCGGAGTAGAGAGATTGAGCTCCGTCACGAATCATTCTAGATCTCTTGCCCAGAAGCGTGCTTCTTGTCTCGCGTTTCCCGGTTTGTGAGAATCAGTATCGAGGGCCTCTAAGGGGGGTCGCGCCGTTTTCCGTCTTTGCTCTCAGGCGATCGGAAGAGTCACTTTGGAAATTCCAGCCCCCCCCAGAGTGCTGGGACCCAGTTGGCGCCCCGATTGACCGTTTACGGTTCTCTCCACAGGCATGTGACCGGACCCCCCCGAGGCACCCCCCCCCCTCGCCCGATCGGCCTCCTAGCTCGGTTGAGGAAGAGCAGCCTCCTTCAGCAGAACTCTTGGTGAGCCCTTGGCCCTTTTCAGGATCGACGGTGAGAAAGGTTTATAGACCGTTGCACGAAACTACGGAATAAGGTACCGGTCGTTGATCCAGTTCCTACGGTCAGGCGAAGACTTTTGAGAGGAGAGCAGAATCTGTATTGGCCTGATCGCACGGGAAGTATTTCATCATCTATGGAGCCAGGAGCGCCGTCCGCCGAAGGGGGTCGTGTATAGCTATCGAGTTTACGCCCTTGCATCAGCAACCACGCGCCCTTTCCCCCCTCGAAGTAGGGCTCGAAGCCGTATGCCTGGTCAATTCTTTTGGGATGGACCTCACGGGTATTTTTTTGAGTAGCCTCGTCCCCCTCGACTTCCCCCTTCCTTTCCCCTGAGGGGTAGGGAGATCCCGCCCCGGAGGTACTTTCCGAAGCATGAGAGCCAGTGTCCTCTCCACACCGAGGGCCCCGAAGGGGGGTCACTCGCCTGGTCGTTTCCCACCGCTAGGGCCTGGCGCAACGCCCTACTAACTCATATCCTTGCTGCACAGTGTATCTTGGATCTGTTATAAGTCATTCGGGCTCCTGATTTTCTCTGTTCCCCCCTCCGGATCGCAGTGAGGGTCCCTCCTCCCGACGATCTCCAGGGATTTTTCGGAGCTTTGGCACCCTTAGGGTTCATTCGCCCCCCTCTCTCAAGCAGTGATTAACTTTTCTTGCTTGGATAAGGGCATAACTTCTGCTAATCGGCAAGATGGTAACTTTCTATGGACATGATGGATAGACTGAGCTCTCTCGTTCCTCAATCTGAAGAAGTTTTCCCATTCGAAGCATCCTTCCGGGAGTATGGTCGCGAATGATCCACCGACCCCCGTATCGCCATATCTCCAACGGGAACCTGGAGCTTAAGTATGCGAAACTCGCCTTCTTCTTGCTATTCGGAGCGATTACCCGGCAGTTCATCTACGGTTCTTGGCTCCTCCGCTTGAGAGCCGATTGATAGGCGTTCGATTCTTCTTTGTCTTAGCGGGGATCAAGATAGCGACTTCCTTTGACGGGATGGCTCGCTTTCATCTTATATTGTCATCTCAATAACGGTTTTCCTTTTTCCTTCCAGAGGCCGAACCCGCTTTTCCGCTGGGCAGAGCCGGTGATCCTTATCTGAGCCTTCCCCTGCCGCAGGAAGCCAAGCAGATATCTTTACCTGATAGCTCGCCCAATGCAGATATTATTGTATTTTCTTATTACTCTCCCCCTCCGAAGGATATTTGTCCATCGGAAGGTGGCCGCTCGCTCCCTAGCTCGGGGTTCGCGCCCGACAAGCTATAATATTCTTTGTCCTATCGACCTTTCTGGTATGGCTTTCCGCTCGAAGTCTCCTCGTCCACAGTTCCCTAGAAGAGCACGCGAATCGTGGACTCGCCACTTCGAAGCCAGACTTTTATCATCCCAGCCATCCAACCATTTTAGACGCTCCTGTGTCTAGGCTCGAGATCTTCTTACCTCCCTCGAAACAGCTACGAATTACTCCTTTTGGCTCCCATCCACGAACGTTTTGTTCACCTTCCCTCGTCTACTGTGTTTTCCCTCTCAGCAGTAAAGTCCCCATCTCCTCTGAGGTTTTCTCCCCTTTATTAGTGTATTCGGAGGAGCCATAACGAGCCTGGAGGAAGACGCCCCTCAGCCCAAGTGGTTCCCCTCTACCAAGACGATGTTGGTTTATTTTTCTTTGCTACTCGAATACGTCAGCCCGATCCGGAAGTCTCAATACTCATTCCCAGAGTAGAATTCTTCACTTTCTTTCCCTAACGAAATCTCATTTTCCGCAACCGAGCTTACTAATCTTTATTCCTATCCCCTTCGAAGACTAAGTAGCGCCTGTTTGCTGGTATTGCGCCATTATGCACTTCTATTTAGCTGTCTCGGATCACTTCCTTCGAGTTAAGGTCCGATCCAATAGACGGTTCATCTCTTATCGTAAGTGGGGATGATACCTTTCTAGTTCCTACAATTCCTTATCCTTTGCCTGTATCCATTTCTTACGAAGATGTTTTTATTCTCGGCCTCTTTTGTGCTTGACTTAAGAAAGCTGCTCGTCCTGAGGTTAGTGCTTATACCCCCCTTTCGAGGCTTCATATTTGTCGTCGTTTGCTTTTTTGCTTGGTCTTTTTCTCGGTGGTAGCGCCTGCATTTTTTTTCTCTCCGCTTTCATCGACGTCACCCTTTCACAGCCATTTTCTGGTTTCCCCTTTCTGTTTCTCATCCTCTTTTTTCTGATCTGTTTTCGTAGATCCGGACTTCAGTCTTTAAACAAGGGAGAAGCTCTATTTATCTCTATCACAACGCCGTGACAAATGAGCCTTCCCCCGCTGCTGTCTTCTGTTCCCCTTCAGTTTTTCGCTGGGTCAGGGCTTTCGGTTTTTTTCCGCGATAAGAAGGCTTCCCTGACCTCCTTCACCCTCCCTGAAGGAAAAGAGGTTTTGATCGAGAAGTATATAATTAGCGCTCCATCTTCTGGTCAGAAGCTCTCATCCTCTTCCGAGTTGGAGACCTCGCCGTCCGCCTTTGCTCTCCTATGCTCTCCAGTGAGAGAAGGACGCGGCTCGACGTCAGCGTAATCGACCAAAGTAATGATCTCAGCGCTCGAAAAGATCCTTTTTTTCCTCCTTCTACCGCTAATCCCTAGTCCGCAGTCAGAGCACCCCATGCAGTAGCTGCTAGACTTTGGCCTTCCCTTCTTCCCTTCTTCCTATAATTGTACGCCGGAGAAGCATTCCTTCTGACTCCCCATTGCATTCTTCCCTTCTCTTACGGCTTTCTCAAGCTCCTTGATTTCCTATGAAAGTTTTCAATAGATCGCACTTCCGGCTTTTTCCTGTCAGATCTTTCTCTGGGAGACTTTTTAGGTTTGTCACTTCTTGCTTATGATGAAGGGCCCTTCCTTCACCCGCTTCCTTATTCTTCTAGGATATACATCAGTTCCTTATTTATCCTATTTTAGATTCATTCCCCATTTATTCTTTTTCCTAGGATGATCAGGAACCTCTTCCCCAGTTCTCCCCTGAGACGCTTAGAGGTTGCCTTAAACTTCTAGGTTAACTAGAACTTCGTGATATCCTTAGTTTCGTCTAGATATCCTCCTCTTTCAGCCATGAACTTATGTTTTTTTTCTTTGAGTACCAGATCTCTTCGATTTCAATCGTCCCAGACTTGGTTCCATTCAAAGAAACCCCTCGTTTCCCCCTTACTGAGGTATCCTCCAGGATCCTTTTCGACCGCACTCTTACCCTCTACTTTCCCTAGAAGTTTGATCTTGATGTTTTAAGTCCTCTCTTTTCACTTTTTGCTCCCACGCCGATACTGCGTTCGCCCCCCTTACCCTCGCCCACAAGAAGCTTAGCGCTTTAGCATTTGTTGGTTCAAACTAAATTTAGGTTTTTTTTCCCTCCTTTCTCCTCCGAGGCACATCCTCGTTATTTGTCCTTCCCCCTCAAGAATTACTTCCTTTTACCCCCCCCCCCTCTAATCTTCCTTGTTTCTCGAGCTCAGGTTTTATTCTCAGAGATCCCCGTTCGCTCTCCGGCATCTCCCAATGCGAAAGGACTCCCACTTCGGGTGACGTGTTAGAAACCTTACTTCTATAGGTTTTTGATGGGACGCAGAGTTCTCCTGATCTTCTGATAGTGTGTTATAAAACTTTGCAACATAGCTCGATGAAGGGGTCGTCTTTAACCTATCCCCAGGTTCGAGACCTTAGAGGAGATGGGGACGGCTGAATCTTTTCCTTCCCGAACCTCTTCGAAGCCAGGTTTAGCGCGTTTTTCTGGAGTAAGCAAAACTCTTCTTCTTTCATTTGACTTCAACTCGCTGTTCTCTTTCGCAAAGATTTTCGTTAGACTCTTCCCCGGCTCCTCTCTACGAGCCCCCGCGTCTTATCTTGCCTTCTTGACTGAGCTTGATATTCCCCTGCTTTTTTCCCGAGTCTGTCGTCTCCCGCGTCTCGCGTCCCTTTCTTTCTTCCCACTTCCGCTGGGTCTTGTGGATGATTCCTCTTCTTTTCACCCCCCCGCCTTTTCAAGGAGCTCGTTTTGCGCCTTGAAGGGCCTTCCCTTCTCCCCCGCCGACTTCTTTTTCGACTATTGCGCCGTCCGTTCTACCTCTCACGGTTTTTTGAACTTCTTGGTTAAGTCCAGATAATGCCTCCGCTTTTTCTCGGTTTTTGCTAACGTTTCCGAGGCTGGTTTTAAGATTAATACGCTCGTTCTATTCTTTCACCCTTTTAGCGGTTAGAACTCCCGGTTCGATCAATTCCCCTCTCCTTTCTTAGTCTTAGTCCCCTCCTGATATGCTCCGGTATTTGAAATTAGTGGTGGAATCCATGTTCGCTGTAGAGGGATCTGCTCAGAATGCTCAAAAAGGCATCCCTTTGGCTCTCCGCGAGAGACCTTCTTTCATCTGGGTCGAGGACCTCTTCGACGTATTCCTCTCCTCCAGTCTCCTTGGAGCGACGGAGCCCCTCCCCTGTGTCGTCCGACTTGAATCCTCTTCCCCCCCAATCCGATAAGGTAGACCCCTATTCTTCTTCCTTCTTGAGAGCGAGACACAGCGGTTCCCCGCCTCTCCGGGCGGACGGGATCGATTCCCGATTCCCTTTCTTTTTCTTCTGAGGCTCCGCCGGGAAGGAGGCTCCTTGCCTCCTCTAGATTTGGCTTTGAGCATGACCGTCCAACCCAGTCTCCGCGCATTCACGAGGCCTCCGCCGGTCTTATGAACGTGATGATCTTTTCCCCCTGGACCCCTCTTCTCAGAGGACCGGTACCTTGCGTCTCGTTTTCTGATTCGTATCATTCTATCGCGACCCCTCATCCCTCACTGCTTGAAGGAAATTCACTCCTTTTTTTCCCCCCGATTTAAGGGTGCGTTGATTCCAGTTTTGACTCCGTCCCTGTGAACTTCTGACCAGACGTCGGCAGCTTCTCCCTCTCTGAAGCGTCTATAACGAGGGAGGAAGTCGGAGGCATCCTCCTCCTTAGCATTTAATTACGGCAGCGAAGGTGGCCTCGTTTTTTAGGTGTTTCTGACGTCCTCGGAACGGCTCCCGCGTTTTGGTAGTTTAGCTTTCTACTCCCCCTTCTCCTCTGTTTCGACGAGAAGAGGATCGATCTTGGTAATGAGATTGCGAGCTCCCGCCTTCAAGTCAGGATAGTCCCCTTAGTCCTTCTTCGAGCGAAGGACTGACTTTCTCCCTTCGTCCTTTGAGACTGACAAGCGCAATCAGCCGCTGGGTCAGTAGGTCCTCAGCTTTTGATTCTCCCTTTTGGAGTCGGAAATAAGGTTCTCTTTATGTTCCCTCTTCATAGTATTAGAGATTTCCACGGCGGTGGTGGATAGAAGATGCTTAGGACGGCGTCCGCAGCATTCGCTCACCTCCGACTCAGTGCTGGTTTAGGAGGACTTGAGGTAGCTCCCTGAGGCTCCTCCTCCCCCCTTGGCTATTCGCACTAAGTCCCCCGACTACGATCTTTTTCGTCAATCTAGACGTTGTTACATAATTCATCTATTTTCAGTCGTTTGGGCTCTTTTGATAAGTGATGAGTGATGGCGAGCCTGTTTTTTAACATTTTGCTCCGATCCTGTTGAAGGTTGATTTCTTAGTTTCCGATCATAGCAGCTCCCCTTTTCCCCCCGTTTATTTCCGGGAGGATAACGGGTGCTACCGCTTCGTTCTTGTCCTCCATTTCGGCCCCGCTGGTTAGAGGCTCCTTCTTCGACTTTCTTTTCCCGCCTTCCTTAGAGCCTTGAAAGCCTCTACCTTACTACTTTTTCTGCACGAAGACTCTTCTCTGGGGATAGTTCGACTATCCCCTCCCCTTCACAACATCGGGACTTTTCATAGTCTCACCTTTTAGGAGAAATTACGTCCCTTTATGCCCTCTAAGACCTCTCTGAATTATAATGGAGAGATTACAAGCTTTCCTTCGCATCTAGCGACTCGATGAGATCGCGCTATGGATCGGGTGTCTCATGCGGAGTGGGTATCTTTCAGGGGATCAAGATAACCACGGTTGACGCTACTCGGAGTTTCGAGTTTTTTGAATAATTAAGTTGTTGTTGTTTCTGTTGCTTCTTCTTTTCTCTATCCGCACCCCCCCCCCCCCCCCCCACGCCTCGGAAGGACTTTTTCAACGATGAGACCGGGAAAGATCGCCGTAGCCTGAGCACGCCGATTTTGTTCGCTCCAGATAGTTTCGAGACCATGCCGAGATTTTTTTCTACCTTTTCAGTTACGCCGGGCTTTTTTTTCCGCGATCACTCTGTCTCGTGTCCTTTTCTACGGCCAGGTGTATGAAGCAGGGAGGCGTTTTGATCGTCGCTAATATCCATAATACTCATTCCCCGCCCTGTACGGGTCGAGGTTAGAGCGGAGCGTCTCCAGAATTACCAGTGCACGGACCAGGGAATGGAGGAAACGTAGAAGAAGAGCGGGATCTCCCCCTACGCGGAGAAAGAGTGCGGGTGAGTGGCGATAGTTCCTTCCCCGCCCTCCTACAACTCCCGGGAGTCTGCGGGCTCCCTCTCACGACGAGGAGGGGGAGGTCAAAGCCCGACCAGGTGACGTTAAGTGAATCCGGTACTCATCTAATGGCGCTTAGTTGAACAGATGATGCGTGTCTCCATACGCCCTAGAGGTGGGAAGAGAATCTTCTAGCGCAGATCTCCTACAGCTCCCGGTTAATGCTCTTTCTCGTACAGTCCTCGCCGCGCGCATTCACGCCCCTCGGCGACCATTTCTTTTCATTGGGTCACGAGTCACGTCCAGTCCCCTTTTGAGCCTAGCCAAAGCCCGAGCTGGACATATTGATTCGCTTCCATACTTAGAGAGCCCGATCGGTGGGATGGACGCTCTTTATTCTCCACTTTAGGCGTGCGCGCCTGCTGCCGGGGCGCTCGCCGGCATCTGTATACCCTAAGTACTGAAGTTCGCCCCTACGGCGGGCTGCTTAACATAGTGCTTTCCCTTTCCCCTGCACTTGTCGAATGAGAAGAGTCGTTCGCCCTTCGTTTTAGTATTAGGACTGGCCTCTTGCTCATCTTCTTCTCCCCCTCTTCCGCCCCTGGCTCACCGTTGCAGGAGCGGCGTTCGCCTACGCGGTGTATACCAAGTTCATCCCCTTAATAGTCGCGTCTTGCAGCTCCCCCTCCTGAGACGCTTTTTTCCTTTCTTTTTCCCGCCACAGGCGCTGTGGTGGCCTTCATCGCCTCCTTTCACTCCCAGAATCTGGGTCCACGGTTCCAGGCCGTTACCAAGTCCGTGTTGACTTAGTCTGCGTTCCTTTCGCTCGAGGACCCACCAGCCCCCCAAGTACTGGCCTCTCTTTCTCACAACGCCGCACCCTCTCTCCGCCCCTTTACTGCCGATAGCATGGAGGAGTCTGACTCTGACCTTCCTTTGCGCCGCCCTCGCATTGCAGTTCCACGGATTTCGCCTGTCTATCCCGGTTTGATCGCATCGGTTTGCCGCTCCCCTGATTCGCATGCTTTCGAACTCGGCCGATCGTACGTCATCGCAGGTCTCTGCATTCGACGGAAGTGCGTCAAGTTCGGCCACTGAGTACCGCCAAGCACGAAGTCGCCAGCCTGCATTCCTTCATGATTCTGCCGTCCTCTACACCCAGTCAGACGAGTTCACTACCCACATATCTATCGAGTGATCGAGCTTTTGCGGAGAGTGATGAACAGGCGAGCCTTCGCCTTCCGAATTTACTCCTTGGCCACCGGCCTCGGCCTGGACCGAGAAAGAGACGCTTCCCCTTTTTTGGCGAAATACGTTAAGATAGGCAGAAGACACGTCCTCCACCCTCCAGAGACTGAAATAGATGCATAGACATTCCCTCTCTAGATTTTGAATAATATGACCAGGTAACTGAAGACGGAAGTGGGAAGATTTTCCTCCCCCTAAATCCTAACCAGAGATCGATTGATCCCCCCGGACTAACCACGGATGACGATCATTATACTCCGCGTTTTGGCTTCGAATACGTATTCATCTAAGCTATCGGATTCCCTTCTTCAACATTTTTGCGCGTTTTGAGCCGCCCTCTTTCCCCCCCTTGGTATCCTCCCAAGCAATCGCGGAAAACGCACTCCAGGCTCTCCCCCTTCCGTCAGATATAGCATCTTAGCTTCCCCCTTGCCGTGCTTCTCTTGCCCGTTTCAGCCGGTGAGAGCGTCTGCCCCCCTCCTCTAGATAGCCTTCTAGCAGATTCTCCCCCAGACCTGCCAATCCCCGACGAAGAGCTCTTTTTTTGGCCAAAGACCCCTTTGGTTCTCACTTGATGCGCATCTCTAGTTCCCCCTGCAGACCCCTCCTTAAGTTGTTTTGAGATTTTGATTCCTCCGATTGCGGGCCTCTACGATTTGCAGGAGACGTGCGTCCCCGGTTTCCTCTACCTGGGAATGGCTCACCCTTATTCCCAGTTGTCATCTGTCGCCTTTTTTATACGCTGGAGCTTTTCCTACCCTAGTTACCTGACGATAGATGGGTCTTCCCCCTTGAGACAATACTTCTAGGCCTGCCTTTGACGGAG
>Ga0179593_1591453_pt1 | contig 10460 bp, 18 predicted proteins | sample CZODoug2_1_08_16_FD_185931 | JGI IMG/M metagenome (GOLD analysis project Ga0179593, IMG submission 185931) | Vadose zone soil fungal communities from Angelo Coast Range Reserve, California, USA - CZODoug2_1_08_16fungal (PacBio error correction) | ecosystem: Environmental > Terrestrial > Soil >... | reverse complement strand
TTCTTCCTGTTTCTCCCACTTGCTTTCTCCACCCCACCTCAGACCCCCATACCCCACCTACACACCCCCCCCTTCCGACCATAGAATCCCTCCTGGGCGCGATATCCCCCGTCCCCCCTACCCCGACAATTATCCCCCCATTTTTCCAATGTGGTCCTTTGCCCAAAATAGAACCCCACCCTTTCCCCGGTTCCTCCTACAACTTTTTCGCCCCCCTACCTTTACCCGACGGCCTTTTTCCATTCTCCCCCTTCATACACACCGCACTGGGTCCCAAACCACATCGTGCCCTACCGCGTCCCAGTTGCCCAAACGTTTTGTTGACCCTTTGGCGTAACGAATTTCTCAACTTTTTTCCGTCCCACAAGCCCTTGTAGTAAGTGTTTCCGCAAGTCACTTCTACTCCGTACCTTCCCTTGCGTTTGGCTTTTTTTTGCCCCCGTTCCCCCCCCCAAGCTACAACGAAAAGGGCCGGATTTCTCAAATCGTGGTGTTTTTCACCGACTTGCCCCCCTTTTTGCTTTTTTTGCGCTTTTTTTTTTTCCACTACGTTTTCCTCCCTGACTTTACTTTTTTGTGAACCCACTGAACACAATCCCTTTCCCGCCTCCAGTCCGGGCCCCTGCGCATTCCCCCTTCCCTTCGACCTCCCCCTGCCAAACTTTGGGTCCCTCGTTGGCGTTTGCTGCTGAGGCGTCACCCCCTGAAACCACCCAACGTTGCCGTACCAAAAACGTTTTTGACTTTATAATGTCCCCCTGTTTCGGCACTTTGCCGGACTCCTAACCCCACCACAAATTTTTCCCATCCCGGGATCCCCCCCCCTGACTCCCCTTTTCCCCAACCCCCCAAATCCTTGGTTTTTCCCCAGATGCCCTTTTTTTCTTCCACATTGCAGCATCTTTTTAAAGCCCCCCCCCCCACCCCCCCCCGCCAACTGGTTAGTGCGGTAAGCTCCCGCAAATCCCCCCAACCTCCACCCTAATGTGTCTTTTTATGATGAACAGGTTTCACTTTTTTCCAGTTCCCCAAGCCCCAATACTAATTTTTTAGTTTTTCCGGATCTTGCATCTTCCCTTTTCTTTCCCTACACTGGTTTAGCCCCTCCCGTGGGACACCCCACCGACCCCCAGTCCCTTAAAAAATGGTGGGCTGTCCCACGTTCGACTTTTTGACCCCTCCTTGGACTTGTAGATGAACAATTCCCAGCGTGTACGCAGTAGAAGAAGCCGGCAGGTTTCTTCTGGGCGGGTTCCCCGGTACCCCTGGATATCATACCCCCGACAGGGCCTATTATTGGTCGTGCTCAGACTAACATTGGGTGGGGATTTCTATTCTTTTTCTTTGTGGATCCTCTTCCTTTTTCTTCCCCCTCCCCTTTACGTTTTGTTTGTTGTTTCGATTTTCTCCCCCCCCCCCAACGTCCCATAATATAGGCCCCCCACCCTACGAAAATCGGCAAATACGGCCCCTTAGTATCTTTTTTTCCCTCAGTGTTACCTGTCCCCCCTCTCCACTATCCTGAATTGGACTTCCCCTTCTGTCCATGTTAAAGTATGCCTGGTTAAGTGGTTTTTTTTCAGCTTTGCGTCACGCTCCCCCAGTTTTTGCTTCGTTTCTGGGGTTTAGGGTTTTCATGTGAAGTGAACTAGTACGTTCCTCCGACGCACCTTTCTCAATGAATCACTTATTTTTCTATTTCTCACTCCCCTCTAGTTCGGTCTGAGAAGGCTTTTGTTAAGAACCGCGGGCCCTTCCCCTTGGCGGGTTGTCTTCGATAGCTCTCTTTTAGTAGAGTCCCTGAGCTGGGTTTTGTTTTTTTCCTGGCCCTAAACAGGGTTTTTTCTCAATTTAGCCTGCATTCTTGTGTCCAGTTTGGACTGGCTTCTCCATAGATCCCCCTTTTGCCTTTTTGCGTTTTTTATTTCCCTCCTGAAGCGTCTTTTCTTTTTTCGTCTGTACTTTTCCTTTTGCCTTTCTTTGCTACCTTTTTGGCCCCCTTTGCCCCGAGTTTTGCGTTTTGGAGTTTCCTCCCGTGTGGACTTCTCATTGTCCCCGCTTGTTTTCCATTTTGGACTTTTTCTTATCTCCCCCCATGGTGGTTCAGGAACCCTCTCTTTGACCTTTTCAGCAGGTTTTGGAACCCCCGGATTTCAAAAGATTTTTCCCCTTCGTACTCTAGTTTATGAATTTCTTTTATTTTCGTTTTTCTTTTTTTTAGGAAGTTTTCCCTTCTTTGGGGGAGATTTCACTACGTTGACCTTCGTTAGAATCCTGTGCGGATGTTTTACGTTCCCCTCCCTTTTTCGTGTTTCCAACTTTCTCATTGGCGTGACTCCCCCCTGTTGGTTGGCCACAGTTTTTTTGCTGGGACGATGAAGTCCTGGGGTATTTGTCCCTCTTTGTGGTCTCTGACTGAGTGTCATTCCCCAAGGCTTTGTTTGAACGTCTGCTTCGCCGGCCTTTCCACCGCCAGTATCGTGGTTCCTCGTTGCTTGTGGACCTTGTAGATTGGTTGCGTTTTTACCCCCTTGAGGCGCCGCCCATGGTTTTCCAGAGGAAGTATGTAGTTATAGTTTTACGGGTGCGTTTTTTTTTTTGACCCGCAGGTTTAGGACTTACCCCTTTCTCCGTATTCTCTCTTCTTTTTAATCTCCAAGTTGGTTGTTTTTGATGCTTCTCCATTGTTGAATTGCTTACCTTTGCCCCCCATGGACCAAACCTTCCACTCCCCTCACCGGACAATTTTCCAACCCTCTTTATTGCGCGCTCGTACACTTGACTTTCCCCCCCACCGGACTCTCTACCGTTTTCCCCACCTTCCCCCCCTCCCCCCCCCCCAAGTCTCCCCTTTGTCGGCGGAAAGCGTCCTTCACGTCGCGGCCACTTTCTCTCAGTGTGTTAGCTTTTGGTTACTCTTGGCGTTTAAAACGATGCACCTCGTCCATCCGTCCTTCAGTTTAAATTACTTCCCTCCCTCTACACCTGCTGACCTTTCCCCCCACTTTCACCAAACGGGGACCCTACCTTTCCTACCGTCCTAGCTTTAACTTCCGGCGAGCCCCCTGTACTCCCTCATAAAATAATGAACTTCTCCTTTTTCCCCCACCCCTCTATAGTGGTCAGTCCTTTCCCCTCCCCCCCCTCCGTTGCTCTCCCCTTCACATCCCATAGACATTCGCCGCCCTTTATTATCCATTATCCCCTACACCATGTTCACAACCCCCCCTTGTGTCTCCCTTTTCCAGGCCCCCCTTCCCCTTTCCCCTCCTTTCCCCCCCCTTTTCTCCCCCCCCCCCCATCCGTTTTGGTCCCCACCGCCCCTCTAGGAGTTTTTCTTTATTCCAACACCGTCCTCCCCCCCCCCGAACTCCTTGCTCCCCCCAGATCTCCAAACTCCCCCTCCCGACCTCTAGACCCTGGCCCTCCCCCTTTTGTTCACCGAGCTGTCCTCCCCCCTCCCGCTTTCTTCCCTTTTCGGACCTTCCCGGCCCTTTCCCCCCTCCCTGTGCTTTCCTCCGGACCCCCACCCCCTCCCCCCCCGACCCTTCTTTTTCCCCTGCACTTTTTTTCATGCTCCCCTCACCAAGAATCCCCTGGGGTTTCCCGTCTTCCTTACCTCCTTTTTTCCTCCTTCCCCCCCTCTCCTTTCCATCCCCCCCCCCCCCCAGTTCCCCAATCCTTCGACCTTTCCCACTTAAAGACTGCCAAAACTTCTGTTCTCTTTCGTTGGCTGGCGGGATCGTCGGTCCCTGTCCCCCGTTTTCGCTTTTGTCCTAGCCACCGGTGTTTCCTATCTACTCCCCCCCCCGAACCAAAACCTCCCTCTCGGTTCTTTTTAGACTTCATGTTTTATGACTGCACCTCCTTCCCAATGAATAGTACCTTAACCAACCCCCCAGTCCCTTTGGTGTGTATTTCACCCCGTCCCCGATTTTCCTCTTTCCCCTCCCCCCGAACACATATCCCCACACCCTTCTGACCCCCCCCCCTAGACCCATCTTTTAATTTTTGCTTACCCAAATTGATAGTACACTTTTCTGGTAGTTTCCTCAGCCACACACCACCCCTCCCCTCCCCCATAACTTTCCTTTATACGCGTTCTTCCTAGAAGTTTTTTTTACTTGGCCCCCATGATGCATCCTTTTCTTTCAACTTCAGGCACCAAAACCTTGTTTAGATTGGCTTCGTCCCCTTTGCTTCCCATAGTCACGGGCACAACCCGCTTTCTCCAGCCCCACCTGACCGTTTCTCTTCTCTCTTTCCGATCGATTCCCCTTCCTCCTATTCCCGCCTTACCCTGGAGCCCCTGGTTACCTCCTCCCTTCTTCCTTCTATAATTGGCATTGATTTTCTCCTTTAAAAGAAACAAAGTTAAGCCCTCCCTCTCCCCTCTTTTCACTGGGGGGCTGGTCCCATACCCCCCCCCCCCCCCCCTCCCCCAGACCTCACTCAAAAAATTACCACTAAGGCTGTCACGTTCCCTCACCTCCTCTGAAAGTCTTGGTACTTAGTGTTTTTCCCAGTTAAAGCATTAGAAAAACACCCAGCTCCCCTTTTTCCCCCCTGCGGCTCGGCGACCCCCCCGTGTACTATCTGATGTGCAAAAAGTGTAACCTACCCCTTGGAACGTGACCCCTTTTTCCCAACTCCGTCTTCTCTGTTTTCCTTTACTATGCCCTAGTGTGCTTTTCCTTTGATCGTCCTTCTTGGGTTTATTTGGGCCCTCCTCCTAGCTTCCCTTTATGGACCCCCCCGACTATTGTCCGCCGTGTTCCTATTTTTCATACCCTAATAATTTCCTTTTCCTTTATTCTTCGTTCCGATACCCCCCGACCCCCGATTCTCCTCCCACCCCTCCCCCCCTCTCCCCCCCGAACAATAATGGAGTTATATCGCCTCCCTACTGAAACCTTTCTGATCAATGCCGGCTTTAGTTTCCCCTGCCTGTTACCCCCATTTGTTAAACTTCGTCCGTATCCGCTTTTCTTCCCTTTTTCCACTCCTTTCTACCCTCATATCTTCAATGTAAGGTTCCCCATGTCTCACCCCTTCGACAAGTTTGTGGTCAGGAGCCCTCCCCCTCATCATTACGGACCATAAATTCTCTCCATGGTCTTTGTTTGGGAGGTTTGTTTCGATTTGCGGCCATACCTTAGGTTTCTCACCTGACGCCACCATCCCAAAAACACGTAGAACCGCCAGCCACTGCTTTCCCCCCCCTTTTGCTACCACGTTTCACTCCCTTGCGGACTCCCCTTTTTCTTGGATGGACGGTCAATTTCTTTTTATCTTTGCACCCACCCGCCTTAAGAAAAGTATGAGCTCACTCCCCCTTCCTGTTTCCTCTCTGTCTTTTGTTCCGGTTGCCTTGCTATCATCATTTCATTCACCTTCAGGGAGTTTTAGCACCAGTTTTAGTTTTTTTTGTTGTCTTGGACCACCCTCCGCTTTGTCTCCCCAATTTTGGTGTTAAGTCAGATCCCTTTCTTTCCCCACCCCCTCCTTCTCCCCCCACTCTTCCCCCTATTTCTCCAAGTCTTGGCTCTCAACTCGCTTCATTTGTCCCTTCTTCCCCACACCCCCCCCCATCACACGGGTCCCCCATGCCCCACCCCTTTAATACTCCCTTTTTCTGGTCTTTCTTTCTTTCATTCCCCCGTGTGTGAGGACGTAGGACCTGGTCTTCCTCCCCCTCTTTTTACCACGATTTGCTTACCCCTCTATTTACCCGTTTTACCCCCTGCCCCCTTCACTTGCGCCTCCCATCTAGTCCAGGTTGTTTGGCGAGGCTTTTAGCAGATGTTTCCTATATGTTCTTTTTTCCTTCCCTCTTACGCCCTCCCACGATGATTCTCGTCCCGGCCTCAAGGAACTCTTTTTCCTGATTCTTTTCCCCCCCCACCTATAGATGCTGGTTTCGAAAGGCCCCCCGAGTTTACTCGAAGATTTGCCACCTTGTTTGGTCCCCCAGTCCCTCCCCACACTGGCTCCAGTCCTTTTTTCCCCCTTATTTTCTTGTACTTTAGTGCTTTTTTGACCCACCAACGTTACACTCCGCCTTTTTTTTTTTTTTTTTATAAGCGGGTGTAGAATCCGTTTTTCGTGACACGACCCCCTGTCCCCCCCTCCGGGTCTCTTTCTTTTCAACTTGGAGGCTTCATTCTCACCCTTCCCCACACGCATGTCGTGTTCTCCCTCCCTGTCCTTGTAAGGGGTTTGGGATCAAATCCCCGCTTCCCTTTTTTTCCCCCCCTGGACTCTTTCCCCCTTCTTTCTTTTTGGCACCCATGGCGGTTTTTTTCTTCGATGGCCCGGTGCGGACCCCCCCCCCCCAAAGGCGACGGAGTTTCCTAGATCTTCAATCCCACCCACCATTTAATTTTATATCCCCTACTTTTAGGACGTTTCCCGTAATTTCTTTGACCCCCCTTGAACAAGTGGCATGGTTCTCTTTTTTCAGTTTGCCCGGGAAGTTGGGTCTTTCCCTTCTCTGCGTCGGGTTCACCAGGCGGTTTGAGCCGTCACACCGCTCCCTCCCGTCATGAGGGAATGTACTCCCCTATCCTTTTTTTGTCTTTGTTTTCGTGATGCCTGCTCTTTCGGCTTTGGTTCCTTTTTTTTAGTGGGAGGTCCTCAGCAAATCTCTCGTCAACCCCATATCTGGTCCCTCGGGTCTCTCTTTTCCATCCTTCTTCACGTTCTCCCCTTCCCCCTTCCCTTCCTTTCCGCTTTTTACGAATTTTCCCTTCGTCTACCCCCCCTTCCCTCCCCTAGCCTCCTAACCACCACTTTCCAACCCCATTCTGTTAAAATACTACTTCAACATAAGACCACCCCTCACTCCCTGTCTCACATTCGATTTTTTTCCTTCTTTTCCCTTTGTTGAGTCCCTCGTCCCCCCCACCCCTTTGCTACTGGACCCCCCCCCAGTTTCTTCCTACCCACATCCTTGCCTCAAAGTTTGATGCTCTCAAAAAAATAGGACTTTACCCCCCCTCCCTCCCTTCGGTTGCGGAATACCCCCCTTCCTCGTTTTTACGCACTGGCTGAAAATATTTCTTCGACTTTTCTCTTCTTTGACCGCTCACCCTCCCCCCCCCTTCCCCCCCCAATTAGCATACCAACCCAAATTGGCCCCCTTCCCAACAACACTCCAACAATCTCTGGTCCCACACCTTCCAAAGGAAAAACCCTTCTCCCCGGCTCCTGACCTTTGCGGTCACCCTTAGACCCCCTACCTCCTTAACCACACACCAAAATTGTTACTCAGCACACACCTCAACCGAATTCGTTCCCCCTGTATAACTTGGGGGCCACTCTCCCCACCCTCACCAACACCCCCCCCCCATTTTCCAGCCGGGCCTTCTACCATTCCCCCCCTTCGAACACGTAGCTTTCGTTGAAGACGCCCCCGTTCGGTCCTTCCCCACCGTAAACTTAGCCCGTTCGATCTGGTTTGCTTCAAAAAAAAACCCTTGTCTGAATTAGGTAATTGCCCCTGCGGTTTCTTTCCGTGGCCTGGTCCCCCCCCCAGGAGGACTTCGCCCCTTCTTTTCCTGTACAACCCCTCCGACCTGATCCTAGCCTGCCTTTCCTTGCCAACCCAACCCCTTGCGCACAAGTTTCCCTTCACTCCTTCTTCCCCCCCTCCCCCACACCTGCGCCCCCTATGGTCCTTTCGGGCTGCGGAGGCTGTCCGTTAACCTAACCGTCCCCGAAAAAGCCCCCCCTTCTTTTCAACAAGTTTTGAGGCTGTCATGGCAATTGAAGATTAAACTTCCCCCACAAAAGGCCTGTTACTTCCCCCCCCCTGGATCTATTTAGACCAAGTGCAAACAACCCCTTGACCCACTACCTCCGCCTTCCCCAATTGACGGAAAGAGCTTCAAACAACCCCCCTCCCCTTTGTTTTAACCCCATCCTATTTCGCAGTCCATAGCACCACCCCGCCCACTATTGGACCTGTAATTCTGGGTGACCCCCTGGTCACAAAGCTTTTCCCCCCCCCCCCCCCCCCAAGGAATCTGTAATGTTCCTGTATCGCATTTTTTGTTTTCTGGTCCTGTTTGCTCAAGGTTCGCCGGCGGCCCTTTTGGTCTTGATGTGAAACTCCCACCCCCCCCCCCATCCGGAACCCTTTTTTCTGGGTTGTCCCCCCGCTCCCCACTGACCATCCCAGGTCCCAGTAAACCATGTGTCCCGCTGAAACCTTTTTTTGAAATCTGCAAAGGCTTTCCTTATATTGGTTTCCACAACCGGCCCCCTGTTTGATATCCTCAAAGGCCGGCTTTCCGCTTTTTTTCGGCGGAGAACCTTTTTTTTGTGTCTTTTTCTGATATTTTTGTTTCCCCCTCTCTCTTTACTCAATAATAATTTTGTTTTGTCAGAGAGATAGCCACCCCCCCATAATATAGACCACCCCCAATGGCGTCCTTTCCACACCATTCCCCCATTAATTTTACCTTCCCGTTTTTTTTTGTTTAACTTTTGTCAAACTCTCCCCACCCCACCCTACTTTCCCCCCCCCACACCACGATTATCTTTGATCCTATACCCTCCTTCCCCCACGGTTTTACACCCTTTTGTCCTTTTCCTAATTGACCTTTTCACGCTGTCCGGCCACAGGTCTCGTCAGCCCCTCCCTGTCTGAGAGCCCGTTTTTTTCTGTCACAGAAAGTTTACAAGTGTCCTTAGTCTTCTCTCTTTCCATTGTGTCCACCAGAGGACCATCCCCCCCCCCAGTACCCGGCCCCATCCCTTGCCTCATCTTTACAACTCCCCCGTTGCCAGCTCATCCCCCTTGTCACCTTTTGTCCCACACGTTAAAGTCTTGCCCCTTGTTTCCTTGACCCAGAAAGCCGTTTTTTTTCCTGTTACCCCCCCCTTTTGTCACCCGTGTCGTTGGTTTCCCCCTACCCACGTGGTCTTTGGTCCCCCTCGCCCCCCCCCTTTCAGATCCTCATCTCACGAGACACCTTCCTTTGTTGATCCCCTGCTTGTTCCCCCTTTCTTTTTGGACCCACAACCCGCGGCTTCGCCCCTTTCACTTTTGTTTTTTTGCTCTGCCCGTGCCTTTTTCCCACCACAGATTACACTCCTTTTTTTTCTTTTCTCTTTGTTTCCAACATCGATCCCCTTTTTTGGCCAATGGCATTTTTTTGCATTACCCCCCCTTTCCCCCCCGATTATAGTCATTCCCTTTAACTCCCTTCCTATTGGGTGGATTCTTGTACGCCGGCGACCCCCCCCCCGACAGGGAAGAAACACCAGATCCCAGTGATTTCAGTCGTTTTATTTATGCTTTTTGGTCCCATCCCAGGTGGACTTTTTCGCCCCCTTCCCCCCCCTTCATCATTGAGGTTTTGGGGGGCGGCCTTATTTTTTCTTTTCCTTAGATGATTTCTTCTTCGGCGTAGGTTTTTTATTCATCACCTCCCTAACCCTCTCAGCTGGAGTGAATTTTCTGCAGTAAACAACTCACAATCGCCCACCGGTCTTTCTTACCCCTGTAAGGGACCCATCTTAAAATCGAACCCCCTTCTTTTCTTGGTCCCCCCCCTCTCCCCCAGATGACCAAGCCCTCCTCCCTTTTCCTCTCTCTTTCTTTTGCCCTTTTTTTCCCTCGCGCCTTTCAGGATTAGGTTTTTCTTCATACCAGGTCTTGTAGACCAGACTACACGGCGAATTTCTTGGACACCTCGTCTCTCACCATTACCTTTTTCGGAAACCAGGCCCCCCTTTCTTTCCCTGTCCCCAGGAGGCGCCCCATTTTTTCAACCCACAACTGCCCCTCCCTCTTTAGGGGACATCCTCTAGCTCTACTCTACTCTTTCCTTCTCATTTGTTCACTGGACCCTCAGCTTTCCTAGTGACATCTTCCTTTCTTACTTTCAACTACAGTTTTTTCATCATTCATTCACTCTATTGTCTAGCCTCCTTTTACCCTATATGCTCAGTCTTTTTTCGCCAGAAACAACTTCTTGACTTGGTACTTACATCTTCCCTGATGATCGTTGGCTTTCTCCCCCCCAGCCCCCATGTCCCCCTCCCCGCCCCCGCCCCCAATTTTTTTCCTTAGCCGTACACCTTCCCCTTTCTCACTCCTTCCCTTTGTCACGTTTTCAGGGACCTAGTGTACCCCCGCCGCCCCCCCCTTCAGTTGAGACTCTCCCCTCCCCTGGGCACCTTACCTTTTTCCCTTCTTTCCGAGTATGTTTGCGTTGTCCTTCGTCTCGGCGTTTTACTGATGATGGGGTTTTTCCAAGGCTTTCTTCCCTTCCCCTGGGCCTCGACTTCCGACCCCCTTTTCCCAACCCCAGGCGAGACCGGTTCCTTCCCTTTGTGCAGCCTCCTTTTCCCTGCCTCGTTTCTGTGAGATCTCTTTGAGTTTCGGTTTTTCCTCCCCCCCCGTTGTTTCGTCTTTGTTCCCCCCCCCTTGCCTCTTCTTTAGATCACTG
>Ga0179593_1584495_pt1 | contig 10460 bp, 10 predicted proteins | sample CZODoug2_1_08_16_FD_185931 | JGI IMG/M metagenome (GOLD analysis project Ga0179593, IMG submission 185931) | Vadose zone soil fungal communities from Angelo Coast Range Reserve, California, USA - CZODoug2_1_08_16fungal (PacBio error correction) | ecosystem: Environmental > Terrestrial > Soil >... | reverse complement strand
CGATTTTGTTCGTCGCTGTGGGGCTCCGGACTTTTTTTCGGTGAAAACGATAGTGCGAGGATTTTTTTTTTCCTGAGGTCCCCCTTTTTCTTTCGTTCCAAGACAGGTGGTTAACACTCTTGACCGGGCATTCTTTCAGGGTGGAGCACTATCCCCTTATCGCCGTCGGGGGGACCTTTTCCCCAACTGTTTCTGGTTTCCCCTAATCCGGGCGCCGATCGGGGTATGCGTCTTTCTTTTTTTTCGGGGTTTTCCTTTTTGGGGAAGCCATCTCCTCTGCCTCTGCGAAACCTCCTTACGGATATAGTTCTTCGCGTTGAGTGGACCGAATGCTCAAGACGCCCCTCTTCCTTCCGTTGAGTGGTGTCCTTTCAGGGCGACAACCGGTATTCCGTTTTCCCCTCTCCTACTTCAGAGAAGTTCTTTAGGATCGACGGTGTTATAATGTGTGGTGGCACGCGCGTGTGCCTCCCGAAGTACCTGACCCCTTTCCCACTCCGTGCCTTTGAAACATGTACTCTTTTTTTTTCCCGCCCCCGAATGGCATCCTTTCCAAAGCCGAGCATTTTGCTTCATACTTCCCTCCTCCTCATTGGAGGAAGAGAGAGGAAGGACGGAACTTCTCTCTGATGGAGCAACAAGGCGATTTCTTTCCACTGTAAGAGATTTTTTTTCAGGACGTACCTTAAGGGAGAGTCGCCGAGCGGGAAATGATCCTTTTCTTCCCGGTCGTTTCGGAAGGCGTTCCTGCCGGCCATGTCCGGGCCGTTTTCGGAGAGCCGGGCTTTTTTCTCGGGCAGGGTCTTCTTATGGGCAGTCAACCTAGACAGCCGTCTCCTTTCGGAGAACCTGTTAGGGCTCTCCTTCCGGCGCAGTGGGCCGGACAAGGAAATTTTCCCCCCGCCCCCCCCCCCCCACTTCACCCTTCCCCTTGGGACGCTCGGCAGACCTGTTTCTTTTACCGGCTCTTCTAGGAGGTTTTTCCTCTTGGTCGACAGCAATCTTTTTCTTCTTTAGGGACGGACTTGTCTTGAGCATGCCGTTCGGTGCCCTTTCGACGCCGGGGTATCCGTTCTACCCTCAAAAGACTCCCCCTTTCTCCTACTCGCCGCCGCCTGATCAAGACAGGAGGCCCCTCTTTTCTTGACGGACCTTCCGGAAGCAGGTCCTCTTCTCCCCCTTTCTTGGTATCGCTGTCTGAAAGGGTTCCTCTTCTTTTCTGCCAGTCGGGACGTTTTTTCCCTGGACTGCGACCTCTCCCCTTTGACCTCCGTGGGAGGATCTCTACGTGGGATGAGCCTTGGGTCAACCGGCCCCCTTGAGGCATGAACAGGGGAATCCTCCTCCTTTAGACGCTTCCCCCTTTTTTTCCTGACGAATCGTGACAATGTTCTGATCAACGCGAACATGTGACCCCCCAAGGAGTATCTTTTTAGCACTCCGGAGCTTGGTTTTGCTTGTCGACGCGCTCGACGGGGCTCTCTTCCTACGCAACTTTTTTGAGGAGTTAAAAATCAATTTTTTTTTTGAACTGGCCCCTCCGAAGCCGCTTTGACCTTGAGATATTTCAAATTTATCCTTCGTAGAATAAGAGGATCCTGTACCGAATTTCTTTTTTTCGCTGGTGGGGGATTGCCAGTGGGGACGTCCTTTTGGCGCCAGTGACATTTTTTCGCTTCCAATGTTGGTTCCTAAGGATCCTTTCGGGTTCAATCCAGAATCGGGGATTGTCCTTCGCTTCCCTTTTGGTAGATCCCTCGCCCTTTTTTTTCCGGTGTCGGAGCTGAGACTTTCCCTTTTTCTCGGCGGCTTTCTTTCTGACATGGCCATACGAGAGTTCTTTCTTCGGACACGGAGAAATCTTCCATCGTTTTCTATACGGCCGGAGACCTGTCTCCCCGGCTCGAAACTTCTTGGCAGCTTTTTTGGTGGAAAAATCTCTGGCGGATGGAACCCCCCCCCCCCTATTGTCGTGTAGTTATTCAACAAAGACGTTCCACCCCCCCTTCGCAAAACCTCCTGCACCACCATGGATTTTCTCCCTGTGCTCTTCGACTGCCCCTTTAAGAGGGAATCCCTCCCCCTGGTGAAAGCCCCTACCAGGCGGTTTGAATGGCTTTTTCTTCGAGCTGGCCTCCCGCAAAGGCGCCCTCTTACAATTCTTCTCAGTGACTGCGTGTCCGGCCCCGCTCTCCCTGCCTATCTCCTTAAGATGCCTTCCCTTTGTGTGAAGCTCTTCTCCTACGAGTCTCTCTTCAGAAACGATATCCAGATCCTTTCCCCCCTAGCCGCTGGGCAGAGTCCGTTTCCCTCAACGGACAATCCTTACTCCGGTTATCTCCTGGGCAAGCGACTCCAGACGCGCACACACGTTCGGGACATCCCCCTCCCGCTGCTTTCGCCCCTGCAAGGAAAAGAACGAAGCACCCCCCCCCCCCCCCCCCCCCCCCACCCCCATGTGCCGGCCCGGCCCCCTCTCTCGAACGGTCTGTTTTGGTCCCCCAGCGACACCCTCTTTGCGCGGCCCTAAAAGCAATCCCCCCCCCTTCTCTCCGCCACCGCTTTTCTTCCCCACGGCAGACCGCACTTGCCCCGCGCCGCCTTTTTTCGTATGGCCCGCTGTTTCCGCTTTTTCTTCTTTCCCCCGCTTGGCCCCTTTCCCTTCTTTTCTCATTGGGCCTGGCCAGCGCAGCACCGCGCCTCTCGCCTTTTCCCCCTTCGCGAAGCTCGCCGCCCCCGCGCCCCTTTCTCCCGCGCCGGCCAAACGAAAAGGCCTCCTAAGATCTTCCTTCCACCCAGTTTTGCAACTCGGCTCCCTTCGATCTTGGCCCCTTTTCGGGACCCTTGATACCCATCTCGCGGACTACCTTTCGGGGTGCGGCCTTTTCCCTTTTTTTTGCTTGTCGGACTGCCTTTTTGACCCCTGATATTTTTTTCATTTTCTCGCCCATGTACTTACCCAAGGTGTCCTGGGCTCCCTCTTTTTCCTTTTAGGGGGTTTCTGAGGACAGCACGTTTACAGTCTCAGTGAAGTTACTTTTACGGGCGGGGTCAGTCTCCCGCGCGCGGGTCTTGTTGTTGTTCCTTCATGTCTTGCGTTTGTTTTTTCTCACGCAGTAGTTTTGCCTGGTGCCTCAAAGTTGTTTATGCTGCTTTTTTTTTAAGAATGACAACACTTCCTGAGTGTTCTTCTGTCGCGGCCACCCGTCCTTGTTCGATACGGTCCCCTTCGTAGCACGATACCTCTTGGACGCCGCTTCCTTTGGCCGCGAACGAAAGCCTTTTTCGTGCCCCGTTCGCAAACTGTCCTTCTTTCGAGTACACGATCCGCCTTTTCGGTGTGATCCCCCCCCGGTGGTGCGCGCCGTTCTTGGCGGGAGGCCACTTTTTCACCTCCCCCCCTTCTTTGCGAGCGCGTACCTCCCCCGCGCAACGCACACCTGGCGCGACTAGTGCCTTGGCCGAGTCTCCTCCTCTCCCAAAGAAGAACCCCCTTTTTCTCTTCGGGACTTCCCAAAACGACCAGTTCTTTCTTCCGCCGTCCGAGGACTCCTCTTCTTCGTCTCCTTTCACTTCAGGAAGAAAGCCGTCTCCCTTGGCCCTCTTTTCCCCTCTTTGAAAAGTCCTCAGGTTAGAATCTCTTAAGGCCACACGAAGCAAGCGGATATTCTATGAGGCAAGGTTTTTTTATGTGGGACCTTTTCTTCCTGGAGGTAAAGTTGTGATCGGTAGTTTGTCGATCGACGATCCATTGGAACGTTCTGAGCTATTCCCCTGTGATAACTCCTTCTTTTATCGACGAGTTATCCCCAAGCCACCAATTCTCAGCATATCCAGGCTTTCTCGCAGATTGAAGTTGGTCCTCTTTCCCTTTCCCGGCAAGAGCTTTCCTTCATGTCCCACAGGCATTTTTCTCGGATCAGCGAGGACACTCCTTTTTTTCGTTTCCACCATGGCTACGTTTTCCCTCCTTCTATGTACAGTAGAAGTAGCCCCTTCTTTCCATGACGCCCTTCTCCTAGGCGCCGGGCCTCATCCCCTTTCGCGAGGAGTTCTTCCGCGTCGGCTCGTCTCCCCCGGAGGAAACCCCCGGGAAAATACGATTTCTCCTTGCCGCGGTTTTTTTTCGAGGCCCTTCTCTCCCCTCTCCTCAGGGCCGGCGCTTCCCCTACACCTTTTCCTTCCATGATTCTTAGTACCCCAAATAGGGACCCCCCTTTCTCCTCTCTTCCTTGAATTTTGTCGATTTCTTTGGGGTTACTTGATCGACTTCTGAGGCGCTTTTTCCGAACCTCGCTCCTGACACTGAGTAGAACTGGTTTCTCTAGGGGAGTACGACTTTTCACACCGCGTTCTTTTCCGGGTTTTAGTAGAGCATTTCGTGGTCATTGTATTTGCCCTCCCCCTAAACTTTTTCTGGCAGGGCGCTTCCCGATTGCCATCATTTCTCCCCGGTTGGCGCAGCAGGGAGTACTTTCCTGTACATTTTGAGTGTTCGCTTTACGTGAATGGTGAACCGGTCCTTTCCCTGTTTTCCTTTCGGCTGATCCTTTTCCCAGACATAACAGACCCCTCGTTTCCTTTCAGCTCCCCCCCTCCCGATTATCCACCGGCAACTGCATCGGAGATATGATTCGCGCCTTCCCTACTTGTGTTCGCGCAAACGCGTCGCTCCCCCTTGTGATCAAAGTGTTTGATTTTGCTCGCCGCCATTCTAGGTAAGGCACTCAAAGTCGCTTTTCTTTCGAAAGACAGAGCCCTCTGCTGGCACCAAACCTTTTACATGCCCCCCACCCCCTGGTGTTTCCCTTTCAGCTCTGCCAGGATAGAGGGCTTCCCCCCCCCTCCATTTTCTAAGCGGAACTTCCTTTTCTATGGAAGCGGGCCTTTATGCCGCGACATCCCCCTTTCCCCTTGTGGTATCCTGGATTCCCTCTTTTTTGAGTAATATGCGTGATTCCTAGTCGGAAACTTCTTCACCACACTCAATCAATCTGAACACTCTTTTTTTCGGGATGGTCGCCGTTATGGATGCTTCCTGGCATTCTCCCTTCCTCCTCGGAGGGCGCTTGGTCGCGCTCGGCACACTTTTTCCCGCCAGGCGCATTGAGTGGCCATTCCCCGCTATCGACCGGAGAGCCCCCCCTGGTTATAATCCCCCCTCTTGATAAATGATGTATCTTTCTGTAGGACAGTTTCTTTCAGAGAGATAACAACTTTCTTGCGGTAGTTTTCAGATTCTTTCGGGTGTCCTCCGTCATCGGGATTAGACATTCTTTCCCGGACTTGGTGGTGGTCCCTAACGTATTCCTAGTAACCCTTGTAATCTCGCCCACCCCAGCATCGCGGTACAGTCCCTCCTCCTTATTACGCTCTATCGTTCTCAAAACCCATGACCGCTTTGGGACGCCCCCATAGTGTTACCCCCAGCGCGCTAGACCCCCTCGCCGCCCGCGGAGGTTCCGATCAAGATCCTCTTTGCTTTTCCTCCGCGAACAGGAAGAAACCCCTCCAGTAGTATCTTAATAAATGGAGGGCTTGAGAAAGAGTGCTCAGGAGATACCCATCCCGGCAGCATGCGGACCATCAAACCGTCCTCGCACCGTCCGCAAGTATTTTTCCTGCTTCCGACCTCTCACGCAGATTGCAATTCTTTTAGCCGAATCTTTTTTTTGGGAGGAAGTGTTTCTTCAGCAGAACGCCCTCTCTTCTGTTCCGAAAGATTTCCGGGGCGGTAGAATTGCTCAAGGGGACCTTCGGCGTTTTCCTCTGAGAGAGGTCTCCTCAAAGAGACTCCTTCTCGGCGGGGCCATCTTTTTTTTTTGAGGTTTGTTGGATCGCCTCTGGGGAGGGTCTGCGAAGCGCGGGTCCCCTTCCCTGGGGCTGGGCTACTACTCTCTTCCGCGGGGGCAATAAGAAGCCCTTCCTTTTTGGAAAGGGGCTTCGGCCCCCTGCTAGATGGGTTTCCGATAGCGATTTTTATTGCGTTGAGTTTTCTAGGAGATTTTCTCTCTTTTCAAAGAAAGGAACTTCGTTTTCTCCTCGGCCCCGGGCTCGTAATTGAAGGCTTCTATGGTGTGGTGATGTAATCCCTCCCCACCAGGCTCTCTTTTCTCGGGAAAGATATGGGTTCACTTTGAGTAAAGGGCCCGCGAGTGTCAGGTTAATTCACCCGGACGCAGTAACTGTTGCCTTCCGGTTGGGGACGAGTCATCGTTTGAGGAGCTTCGCTCTCTTATTCTGCGTCAGGAAAGAGCCCTCTTTATTCTCTCCCTCTAGAGGCGTTTTCCCCCGGACCTCACGGAGCTACTTTGCTTTTTCCTCTTTTTTTTTTTCCCTGCCCTTTGCGGACCCCCATTTCTCTTTTCCGACCAGGGAAAAGCATGGAGGTCTCTTCAGCGTCGGCGTTCGCTTCTCACTGAAGCACCTTCCCGCCATGTGGTTTCTATTATCACTTTTTTCCTCGGCGGCTATTTTTTTTTGACCTCCTGAAACGTCCCCTTGTACATCCGCCACTAATACGCGTTGTAAACCCCTCGCTCCTGAGGACTCTTTTCAGAGACGGCAGATCTCTTCCCCCGGCCAGCTTTCGATTTTAAAGTTATTTCGCCGTTTTTCTTCGTCCACCGCGATGGCCTCCTGTGATGATCCTTTTTTTCCGCGCAGAGCTACCTTCTAGCTCGAAAAAGTTTCTCGGCGAGGCAGCCACCTTTTTCCCTCTCCTCCCCGGGGAGCCGATCTCTTCATGAACCTCTCTCTGAAGCGATAGGCCTTTATCCCAAAAGGTGCCCACCATTCTCAGGAACCACATTTGTTACTCTTTTTGCCCAAAATCTTTTCTCCCCCCCACACATTTCCTGGAAAAGGAGTGTCCGTGCATCTCTTATTCGTCCCTTGACAGCCGATCTTCCACTACATCGAGGCGGAGTCCTACTTGTGTTTCCCATTCTCCTTTCTTGAAAAGAACTCCCGCATCTTGGCGTCAGTCCTGCCAGGCGTCGACAGGCGAATATCTAAGGAAGGTCTATAATAGGAAGCTTACTTCTGGTCCATTCCTCTCATAGATAATCCTTGTCACCCCTCTCTCCTACCGGTAAGCGTCTGCCGGAGGTTTCCAGGTTCATGACTCTATTGAGGTGGCGGTGAACACTGGCGTCATCCCACCCTTCGAGTTTTTTACCACCCGGTGATGGGGCCTCCACTTGATCACCCGCCCGACTGGCCTCAAAAGTGGCTGGATTTCTCGCGTTAACCCCCTTCTCTCCTTTTTTTGAGAAAGTTTCCCTCTTGGCTCCGTCACGATGCTTCCACGGTCTGATTTTTAATAGTGCCTTTCCGGCGGGTAATTTTGTCTTTCCCAAAGGATACCCCTTTTTTCGCAATGGGCCTCGAGCATGCCGGTCCTTCTATGGTAACGCCCGGATGAAGTACTCTTCGTGCGGCCCCGACCTAAGATAATAAATGTCCCCGGGGAATGTATGTAGCCTGTGTTAACCGTCGTTGTTGTGTGAAGGTAGTTCGATGCGCTTCCGGGATAGTCCCCCATGTCGCCGACTTCGAGTTCAGGCGTTTATGTGTGCAAGGCTTTTTCTCTCCCAAGACCCTTCCCTCTGGGTAGACGGATCTGTCTGGCCATGGTTATTTCCACAGTTCCCTTGCTACTCTCTCGCGACGATGAAAACCCCTTTTTATTATGACACCGAGCCGGCGCTTTCGAGAGCTTAACAGGACTGTGCACAGTACGAATTTTTTGCCCCATCTCCCCTTTTTTTTCAGTGGAAAGTTCACTCTCTGGTTCCGTGCCGGCATGATGTTTTCTTCCTCCTCGTCAATTGACAAAGTCCCTTCGTTATTCTCCACCTTTATGCTCGGCGTTGTCGTCCATCCACTTCGCTGGCTGCCGAGTACACTTGTTTTCCCTGATAAATAGGTTTTTTTTTCCCCTGCGAAGTTGGCAGTTACGTCGGTGTTTACGGCTCCGCGTGAATCTTCTTGTTACTACTCCCTTACTTCCCATGTAGCGCTTCTCAGACGTCCCCTTCCCGGTCCCTTATAGGTGGTGCCCTCTTCTCTCCAAGTGGAGCGCCCCCAACTAACCTCCCTTTTCCTACCCGGAGTAGGCGGCAAGAACAGCATTATTCCTCACCTTTCGTCAACGCGACCAGCTCGCCAGTTCGAAGAACTTTTTTTTCTCCACACTGTCCTCTTCCTTCCCCTCAGTAAGAACCTTTTAGTCCTCCTAGATAATGTTTGCGGACTTCTCTCCCTTCCATTGGAAAAATGGACGCCTCTTTTTTCTTCGAGACAGTATAGTGCTCTTCCACTTCTTGGGAACAACCAGCGTATGGGCTGATTTCTTCCTCTAGCGGGGCATTTCCCGCCATAGATTCCCTTCATTCAAGTTCACCGCTTTCACCTCCTCTCCATTTTACTCCCCCCTAAAGCGATTTCATATCGTGTTTTTTGAGAGATCCTTCTTTCTTTCTTGAAGGAGCGTGAAAGCGGTGACCTTTCTTCCTTTTATTAATTGTCCTATGACGAAGCACCCTCTTTCGATTCTCTCCCCTTCGTGTCAATGGCAAGGGGGCCAGGGTTTTTTTCTACGAGAATGTCTTTTCTTTTCCTTTACATGGGTGTAGGTTAGAATCTTCCTTTCTCTATCGGTTATGAGAGTATTTCTGACTCTTTTCTTAATCGTCTCGGTGGGGCCGCCCCTTTATTCATGCAGAGGAGAACTGCGCGGTCCCTTTCTAGTGAAAAGTTTCGTCCCTTTTTCCCTTTTTCTTTTATTGGAAAGGATAGCCTACTCCGTTTCTTTCCTGGCCGCCGGTGATCTTTTCCTTGACCGTTTTGAAAGGTTAGACCACCGGGAGCCCCGTTCGCGCCTACGAGAGAAGGTCCTTCCTCTCTTTGAGTATCCTCTTTTCGGGCAAGAGAGGAACGCTCTCATTACCTGAAAACAGGCTCCCTTTTTCACCTTCGCCTATTTTCAGCGTGGGAAATTTAACTTCCTCTTAACTTGCCTATTCTGTGAGGTTTTCCTTCAGAAGTCCTTCTCTTCCCCAAAGGTATACGGGTCACTTTTTATTTGAAGAACCTTCACGTGGATCCGGTGCTCGCACATTCTGATGACATGGGCACGCGCTTGATTTTGGGCAGAGGAAATTTTTCTCCGGTAGGGATTCTCCTTCTTTTCCCTTTCCTCTAGGAACTGATAGGTGTAACTCCCCTTTCTTTGGATCTTTCTTCTAGCTTCCTGTCTCGCCTGAAACGAATGGCCCTCCTAGCCGGTCTGAAAATTATCCTATTCGGGGTATTCCTTTCCTCCCGAGAAAGAATGCATCTCCCCTCTTCTGCGACCTTCTTACGCGTCGCGCCATGTAAATTGGGTGCCTATTACACAAAGGCCCCTGTGACTTCTTCCGCGGTAAAAGCCCGTGTCATAATGAGAGGTTTCCCTCAACTCTACTCTTTTGTCTATCCGGTCGGGACGCTCCCCTATCTTTTTCTTTGCTATTCTCCCTTAGTTCCCTGGACGTCCCAAAGCCTTGCCCGCAAATACATCGCCGAGTGCACCCTCTGGCGAAAGATATTGTTTTCTCGCAGTTCTTCTCCTTCCTTTCAGCGGGGGTACGAGCTGGTAGGCCCCTTTCCTCCCCTTTTCTTCCAGTAGGTAAGTGGATTCTCTCCGGCAAACCCTACGGGGCGGGAGCTTGGACTTCGCACGCTAGTGGTGAAGAACCTTCCCTTTCATCGGCTCTCCTCCTTCCTCCCCGCAGACGGGAAGACGCTGACCTTTTTTTCATCCGGAATCGCTTAACTGGAACGATCTAAAAGGCGTCTATAAGACCCTCAGGAGATGGTGTTCTCTCCTATAGCCTTTTTTTCCCCTTTTTCTCTAGATGGGGAGAGGAGTTCTCACTCCCTTTGTGTGGAATGTTCCCGACAGCCCTGAGACGAGCGGGCAGAGCGCCTCCTTCCTCTGATGCAACGGACGTTCTTTGCCGACTTTTTTTTTTTTTCCCCTAGTTTTTTAGTCACAACTGGTTGGGGTGCCTTTTCCTTTCTTGTCCCTCTTTTCTCGAATGCCGATGCCTTTAAGTGATAGGTTCGGTTCATCTCCTCGGATTTTCTTCGCAAACCTTGCTGATTTATTTTTCCCCGCCGAGCGGGCCCTTCTTTTTCTTAATGCTGAGCCAGTTCTTTCCCGTGACCTAACTGGGCAGGACATGGCCCTTTTAATCCGCGGAAAGCGCTGGACTGGCCCTCCTCCTGGCAGGCAAGGGAGAATCGGTCCTCTTTCTCCCCCGTAGTTTTGTTTCTTTTTTTCTCGTCTTTGCGGATGGACCCGGACGTTTCTTTTTTTCTGTAAACAAATCCCCGGCCCACTTTCTTCCCCCTCCCGCCAGAATGAACCACTTCTTCCATCCCGTGCTTTATCTGTCCTGATGGCGACCGAG
>Ga0179593_1511079_pt1 | contig 10460 bp, 17 predicted proteins | sample CZODoug2_1_08_16_FD_185931 | JGI IMG/M metagenome (GOLD analysis project Ga0179593, IMG submission 185931) | Vadose zone soil fungal communities from Angelo Coast Range Reserve, California, USA - CZODoug2_1_08_16fungal (PacBio error correction) | ecosystem: Environmental > Terrestrial > Soil >... | reverse complement strand
CCCTCCTCTCGAGGAGATTGGAATTTCCGATGGTTTCCTTTTTCATAGTCTGAAGTGACTGCGTTTTGTTGATTTTTTTCTCCCTTTCCTGCGTGGGCTCCCCTAAAAACACTCCCCCTCCCCTCTCACCATAAAATAGTTTCCCCCCCCTTTTAACAACATCTTTTGTTCCCCCGGGCTTATTTTTTTGTTCGCGGGTTCTCTTTTTCCCACTAATGTTTTTACCATTCTTTGAAGTTTGCCCTTTCTCTCTTTTTGACGGGGATTCCTCTGATCTTCCAGAAAAGAGCTTTTTTCCCTCTTTGTCGTTCTCCATTTTTGGCGCTGAGAGTGGTAATGTGTCCATTCTTGGGGCAGGAACAAGGCACTCTGTGACTGGGAAGATCTCCTTTTGGGTTGCTAGAGATTCTGAGTCTCCTCCCCCCTTTTCCCAAAATGGTCTTCCTGGCGTTCATGTCCACTTGTTATCTTGCTAATTTCTTGCGACGTGGCATCCCCCATTTCACCCCCAAATCTTAAGCACGGGAAGTGTTTTCCTTCCTCCATTGAAGAGCCAGCAGTATCCTCGGAAGTATGGACCTCTTTCTGTAGCGCCATTCTTAAAGTGAGCTGTATTCGGAAAGTCCCGCGTTTCAAGAATTAGTTTTCACCTCAGAGCTGACCCTCCTCCATACTTTTTTTACAGGGGATTCTCCCTTTCTGTACTTGGCCTTGAAGTTCCTTTCCATCTTTTTTCTAGTAGATCCTTTTCCTTGATATATCTGGAAGAATCCGAGTCATACTGTTCTCTTTTCTTAGTAGAACCTGGCGTCGTTCTTTCGTTCTCTCTTTTTTCGTTTTTTTTTCAGGGAAGCGCGGGCTGGACCAGTTTTTTGATTCTCTTGTTCTCCTGTGTTCGGCGTTCTCCCGTGCCTTTCTATATTATTCTGAGATATACCTGAATTGCCGTCGAGTCTTTTCCAGTTTTTTTTCTTTCCAGCCGAACATCTTGTTCCGTTTCCTTTCAATTGCCTTTCCTTCTCTTTTCGGATGAGTTTCTTATGCCTTGCTAGGCTCGTCTTTGAGCGTTGGTCGGTTTTCAAAAAAAAAGTTGATTTTAAAATTTACCTCCTTTTCCATTCGGAAACCCCTTGCTGTCCCCTTTCGTGTGCCCCTCCCCCCTGGGTGTTCTCTTCCTATTGCAAGCTTCCTGGGATTGGGCTTTGGGTTCCCTCTACAGAACAGGTTTTGGTTCGCGTCACCCCGCGTTTCCCCCCTTTTTTTTTTTTTTTAGAATCCCCTGAACCATTTCTTTCCTTCTATAGACCCCTCCGTGTCTTCCGTCCTCCTGGTCGCGTACTTTCCTCTTAGTGGAGGAGGTTGTCGGTCTTGGCGATTGGCTCATGGGAATCCACGGACTGGCTATCATGTGATTAAAAGCACCCCTTACGATCAGGTATGTTTTCCCCCCCCCCTTGGACACCGCGCTGCGGGAGCTTTACCCCCCCTTTCCCTCCTTAGTAAGGACCCGCGATAGTTATTTAGTTGCGTCTTTTTTTCTTTTCTTTTTTTTCGACCTTTTACGGAGCAGAATTTCGCTGTGGATTTTTTTTTTGTTTTTTTTTTTTTTTTTTTTTTTTTTTTTTTTTTTTTTTTTTTTTTTTTTTTTTTTTTTTTTTTTTTCTCTTTTTTTTTTTTTTTTTTTTTTTTTTTTTTTTTTTTTTTTTTTTTTTTTTTTTTGGAGTCCTTCTCGGCTTATGGCTCTCCTTTTTGATCGTGATTTCTCCGGTGATCGCGGTAGCTTTCCCCGGTGCATTAGTGTTGCTCGACCGGTGAGGCGTTTCTCTGTTTTATTTCTTGAGTCCTCCTCATATCTCTCTTTTCCTTTTTTTTTTTCGAGAGAGGCGTCGTATCAGCCGACTTTTTCCTCAGCCGGGTGAGTAACTCGTTCCCCCCCCTTTCACGTTCGGACGCATCCCTCCTAAAGAAACTTCGAACCTCACGTACCTTTGCGGGCTATAAATCAGTCCCGTGAAGCGATCCCTGCAGCGAAGTCTGCTACTTCCCCCCTTTTTGTTCCCAGAACTCCCCTCCCCTACCCCTCTTCTGTTTTTTTCTTTTTCTCCGGGGTACTGTAGTTGGGCCCAGCGAGGCGGGTCCTCGCCCGTTTTTTGCAAAACCGATCTGCTTCTTTTTTTTTGACTTTCCATCATCCCGTTCCCTGGTGCTACATTCCTTTCCCCCATCGCCCACGGCCCTCACACGCCTCAATGAGTCCCCTCGTCAGGCCCGATTCCGCCCCTTCTCCTACCCCCTCCTGGGTTTTTTGTCTTTCCGCACGACACCAATCCCGGTTTTCCCGGGTGTCGCCCAACGATGGTGATTTTTTCTTGAAAATCCCTCCCCTTCCTGAAGCCCCCCCCAAACGTTCCTCTACAAACATTTTTTTAGTTTTCCCATCCGTGTGAATGTTCCTACCCCCTTTCTTTTCTAATTTCACCCAAATTCTTTGAGCTTTTTCTCCCCTCCCCAATAATCATCACTGGCACATTTTTTATACGAATTGCTCCCGTCAGTCTTCGTCGGAACCCTCCTGTCTGAGTATACCCCGCGAACGGTTCTTTCGGCCTTTTATCTCTCCTAACCCAAAACACAGTCTCCTCTCCTAACCGTGCCCCCCTCCCTCTGGACTCCTGACACGCTGTGCCAATTGTTCTATCGAGTCCTGAGCTTCCCGCAACCACCTTCGATCCTTTCTCAGGATTCTTCCCTCCCTTCTCGAAATCTTTTTTTTCTCCCCAGGCCCGACTCGATTCGGGCCCGTGCGCTGCTATTCAGAGGCGATATCTCCCCGTACCTTGTCCCTCTGAGCCTGCCCCTGTCCCCAGCCAACTTCCCTGCTTTTGTTTCGCCCATCGTTAATTCCCAACTCTCTCTTTGCTGAAATCAGCTGACCCCATCTGACCGGCTTCCTTCTTTCGCAAATTTTCCGAATACGAGACCCGTTTGTCTAAACCAAAGCTTTCTTCCTCGTTCCTGCCTTCTTCTACACTCCGGTTTTTTTCCTCGAGCACATTTCCTTTCTTTTTTTTTCATCTTTCCCTTCTGTTCCTGCCTTTGTCGTCCTGCAATAGCCAGTCCCCCCCTCCCTAATCTAAAATAATAACACCCCACTCTCCATTTTAGGTCCCTGCCCTCATCTCTTCCTGCAACTGTGTGGGGGGGAATCTTCCTTTTTCACCCGTAAGCCTGTCATCCGTCCCTACAGCTTCCTCCCCCCCCCCAATTGGAACCCCAATTATCCTTACCCCCTATCGCCCCCATTGGCGCCCTCCCAAGCCTCGAGTTGCCCCCCCTACTGTTGACCTCCCTCCTATGAGGTTCCGGCTGACCCCCTGTTAATGCACATCATGATTCCACTATGTTGCTTTGCCCACTTTAGTATTTTCCCCCCGCCAACCAAAAAGTGGCCCCGGGTTACCCCTTCTCTTTTGTTGTTTGGACCCCTTCTGTTTTCTCTTTGGGTGGGGGGAGCCGCTTTGCTTCAGTTTTCTTCCAAATAGAAAGCAGCTGGTTTTTTCCACCTCAATCGATCTTCACCTTCTTTACTAGGGGCCATCTCCTCTGAACTCTTTTTCTCTTTTTTCTTTCTTCTTTCCTCGTTGTTGAGAGAATACCGCACAGAGGAGCTTGTCCCCTTTCCCCTCTTTTGGGATTTTAATTGGTGCAGAGTCTTGAGTTCTCCCATCCCCCTTGGTGCTTGGGGCCCAATCTCTGGAGCTGGAATTCCTCCCACCGCAACCCCCAATAAGCTTCCCCCCCCTGCTCACCAATGAGTTTTTTCTTTCAATGGTTTTTGCTTCTTTTTTTTTTTTTTTTTTCGCTTTTGTCAGTCCCCCTTTTCCTCACAAGAAAAGTCAGTGAAGTGCAGGACCTTCTTTTTTTCGTTTTTAAGTCCTTCCTCGGGCTTCAACTGCCAAGAGATTTTCTAGCGTATTGCTTTCTTCGCAAATGTTGGCGATGATTTTTTTCCTTTTCTTTTTGGGTGCGGCCCGTCTCTTTTTTTTCCTCTTTGTTCCCTAACATTCCTTTCCCCTGCCCTCCTATTAGTCGTACCAAACTGTTCCTCGTTGTCGTCTGTCGTCTACCTGTGGGAGTTCTAGGTGTGTTCCTGGCGAAGTCTCAAATTCCATTCCTCTCCCATAACGGTGTTCCCGTGGCCGATTTTTCCTTCTTGGTCTTTCCTCTTCTGCCTTCTCGAAGATTTTGCGCAGTTGGCGCTGCCTCCACTTTTCCCGTTTTTTTCGTTCCCCTCCCATCTATTTCTTAAAGAGCCTTTTTTTTGTCACTTTCTCTTTTACGAGCCATTCCTCCGTTTCATCAGTTTCCTTGAGCCCCTGTCTGCTTCTTGATTTTGATCTTTGCATCCCCCAGAGTTCTTCCCGATCTTTCCATATTCTTCGCTTACCTGAATCGAGCGTTTCCCTCGCGAGGTTCTCAGAGCCCAACGATTTCCTCTCTTTCTTCAGCTTCTTTTTTCTTTAGCGTTCCGTCCTTTTCTTCCAAGAGGAGCCTGGCCAGTTTTGCTGCTTCTGCTTTCCTGGCAGCGCTAGAGATTCATTTGTCTTTTTCTTTTTGACGGCGTTTTCTTCTCTTTCCCTCTAAAGCCTCTCCGTCTCGGCGTTTTTCTCGAAGCCCCTTTGTCGTTTCCAAGAAGGACTTTTTTGAGTTTTTCAATTGACCTATTCGTATTTTTATTTCCTTTGGTCGTTTTTTTTTTATTGAAATAAACCTTTGTCCTTCCTGAAACCTTGGAGATCCCGTACCTTTCGGTTTCCCTCCCCTCGTGGTTCTCTTTGCCGATTCATTTTTTTCTTTCTTGGGGTGGTAGCGCAGGATCAGCTCCCATCGGTTGTTTCGCGTTTTTTTTCAACACTTTCTGCGTCTTTTCTTCCCCCCAAGATGATAGACCGCCTTTTCTCACTTTTTTTTGAAGAGACCTCCTGTTGCGGAGTTTTGTCCTGATTCTAAGGGTAGAAGTGGCTTACTTATCATAGTGGATGGTTTTTCCACGACTACCTGCTAGGATGTCCACTTTCTAGACAGCCCTGAGTTTTCATACCCCAGTCGGATTTCAGAATCAGTTCCCCTTTTTTTCTTTGTTGCTGTAGGTTCTTTTCCCTCACACTTTTCCAGTAGAGCTCGCTGCTTCCAGGCTTAAGGTGGAGTAGTTCCTCTGTTTTTCCTGTGAGATTTAGCTTAATTTCTGTTTTTTTAGAAGGTTGTTTTCTTTCCCCTCTGTGGACCCCATTCTCCGAAGGTGAGAGGTTACGCCCATCCTCTTTTTCCTCCTCCCCCTCTGTTAGATGGCCTTCGCCCTCCACTTCCCCTGCAAGGAATCAAGTTACTTCCCCTTTGCCTAGTCCACGGTCCAACACCATTAGAACGATTTGCAAACGTTTCGAACCCCCGAACCTTTTTTAAGCTCCCCCTTTCTCGCGTCCCCTTTTTGCTACATTTCCTTTTTTATACCACTTTTTTTTTTGCCATCCCGCGCCTCTCCGACGCAATACCCTGTGAAGGAAGTGTTCTGGGTTTCGCCTTTTTTCCTGGGTTTTCCTTGTCATTCCTTTTCTCCTGGCTCGAGTTTTCCACCTCCTCCAAGTTCCATGGCCTCTCCATCGATGACCAAGGACAAACCTCCGCCCCCCCCCAATCCGTTTTAAACGTCAGCGTGCCCATTTCGCAGTTTTTTGGCTATATGATTGCCTGTGTTTCCGGGTTCCCCATCCTCCCAAGGTGTCCCTTGGCCTCCCCACCCTTGGGATCTCCTACGTAGATAGTTTCCCACACCTAACCATCCCAGGGACCGCCCTTTTTTTTAATCGGACTTAAACCCTTCTTTTTTTCTTTTCCCCCCGCACTTGCCGTACCTTTTTTCTTTTTAGTTACCCCCTTCTCTGTTTTGTAAAGTCAATACACTCGCACTCCTCCCTTCCTAAGATACCCAAAGTCCTCCGACACTCTGACTCCTTTCCTTATTGGTAATTCATTGTACCTTCTTTTCCACCAGCTAGCGACGTCTTTTTAAATTCCTTCGTCTTGTCTTTCGAGAACAGTTCCCGCTACCCAAGACCTTCAAAGTTCAGGAATGTTCCCCGTTTCCCAGTCATTTTTTCCAAAATCCGTGCCCGCCTCTTCCCCCTCCAACCAGCCTCCTTTTTTTGACTTTCATTCATTTCTTTCCCATCGTCTCGCAAGTCTGGTGCGTACTATTCCCCCATCTTTTCTCGCCAGTGCTCTTCTCTTCTCCTACCCTTGTATATTTCTGGCCTTTCTCTCTGCACTCTGGCCCCCTTCATCCACCTTTCTCAAAGCCATGACCAACTTCAAACGTTCGTTTCTTCTTATTTGAATTCTCCCCTTTTCGCCTCCATTTTTTTCCTCATCCTCCCCACATTTCTATCTACGGCCATTCGGCCTTCCGTCCGCTCTTCTTTCTCTACCTTTTTCTTGTGGAGTATCCCCTTGCCCTCTTTCTTCCCTTTTTTTTTGAATTCTCCTCCCCCACCTTTCGCCACGGTCCCCCTTCTCAGCTTTTGCCTTTTCCCCTCCCTACGAGCCGTTTATGTCCACCCTACCTTTTAATTAGCTGCAACTTGCCACATGTGGATTCCTCCATCGGAATCATTTGACCCTTTGAAAAGCATTCTCCAATCATCTCCCTTTCCCCCAATGAGTTTTTAGCGGACCAAGCCTCTGCATTTCTTTTGACCGTGAGTTTTCCTGACGACCCGACACCCCCTTGTTTGAGTCTTTATATTTTCTTCCCTTGAACTCGGTTATTTGACCCCCCTTCCCAAAAAAAAAAGATGCCCGGGGTACTTCAAAGACTTGCTTCCCTTTTTTTTTTTTTTTCTGGTAACTCGGTTGAGTTGCTGATTTTTGGAGTGGGGTCTTTTATTTTCAAAAACCTCAAAAGCTCCATTTTGCTCCCCTCTTACCCCCCCCCTTTTTTCCCCGCCCCCCGACCAAAGGTTTTCAACCTTTCCCCCTCCCCCTCCTCCCCTTTCTATATCTTTTACGTTTGTTTTTGTTTGAGATTCGAGTTCATTCTTGAAATGGTTCCCTGCCCTTTCATTTTTGTTCCTTGTTTTCTAGTGTCCTGCAGCTCCGCTTTTTCGATTTTTTTGACAACTGACGCTTTCTCCCCTTCTACTCCCAACAAGCCGCAAGTCACCTCCTTCCACCCTCTCCCGCGAACCCACTTAGGTACTTTTTCTTTTGTTTGTCTTTTGGTTTCCGTAACCTTTTTTCCACTAAACTTCAAGCCCGTCCTTTTCGTGACACCCCCCTCTTCTTTTTTGTGGTTGTACTTCCTCGGACGCTTTTGTTCAACTCCTCTCTTTTTGCGAGCTATGTTTTTCTTATCAATTGTTTTTCTCAGGTCCCCTTCTTGCTTTTTGCGGAATCGGTCGGATCTTTCTTTTTTTCAAGTATTTTCTGTGACGACGATCCCACAGTTGGCGTTCCAGTCCCCTCTCTTCTTCGTTTTCAACCACTGTTCTTTCGGTTCCTTTTATGCCATTGTGCTTTTTCTTTTGGAGAATGCTTTGCGGACTTTTTTCTTCCCCATACCCCTCTCCCAGATTTTCTTTGTTCGGTCTCCCCGAGTTTATTGTGAGTCCCCCCCGTAGCGGTGTGCCCTCCAGTTTGGACTAGTCCCTCCCCCCGTTTTAGTCCTTTTGGTCGTTCCCCTTCCCCCCAAGGACGCATTTTTTTCCGCTCTTCGTCCTTTTTTTCCCAAGACGAGACCGAGCACCAGCTTGCTCCCCTTATGGGGTGTGACGTGGCTCCTTTTCCCCCTCCCCCGTCATGCGATCTTTTTTCGTTGAGATATTTTACGAATCCGTTTTCCCCCTTGTCCTTCTTCCTCTTGTCCGTTTACTCTGTCGCCCCTACTTTTAAGAGTTATCTCGAGTCTTGCGCGGCGTTTTCTGTTTTTTTTTTCCGTCTTACTTTTTCCGTCTTCCGATTCCCCTTTTTTCTTTTTTTTTAAGCTCTTTTTTTTTTCTTTTCTGCCCTTCTCTCGGTGCGACGGCCTGTGAAGATCGCCGGACTTGCCGTCGACTTCTTTTCGCGTTTTGTATCTTTCAAGAGGTTCGTTTCTTCCAAACTAGTTACTTCTGATGTTTCCGGTCTCCTGCCTTAGGATTATTTTTTCTCTTTGGTGGTGGTTGAAACCTTTTCCCCTCCTTTGGCGTACTTTTTGCGGCACCTTTTCCTTTTGTGACTCCCCCCCCCTTTGTTTATCTTCCCTCCATTTCTTCCTGGGATTTTTTCTCCTATGAGAATTTTCCGCTCCTCGGTTGGTTTTTTTTTCCTTTCCCTTTCCTCTTTGATTTGTCTTTTACTTACCCCCCCAAGCTAGAGATAGCCCGCTTCTCTCCCCTTTCGTCGAGGACTTAGCCTTTGGCTTTGAGGCGTGTTTTCGTTCCTCATTTTCTAGGGGAGTAATCCTTTACGGATTATAAGGCGGATGTAAATCTTTAGATGTTCATGGCGCGGCGCTTCTTTCTTCTAATACCCTCCCCTCTGATTACATCGTAAGCAGTTCCCTTCTCTTCGTTTTTTTTGGGGAGGTGTCTTACAAATTTCTCATCTTTCCTATTTTCTGTTCCCCCATTAGAGAGCCTTGACGGTCGTTTCCAGTCGCCATCTCTTAGGTGAACTGTTTTCGGTAGCGGGAGCTTCTGCCCGAGTCATGGAGTTTTTTATCGACCTTTTTGCTTCTTTCTTCCGTTCGGGGATCTTTTCTCTCTCCTCCCCCTTTTTTTTTGAGATGTTTCTCCCCCTCCTGACCTTTGAGCCGAAACTTCCCACCGATGTCACCCTCCCAAAAACTTCTCTCGAGAAGTCAGCTTTCCCTCCGGTCTTACCCTCAGCTGTTCCCCCTTCTCCTCAATCCCGGTTGGCAGTCACCCCTCTCTTGATAATCGGTGCCCATGCCTCGCAGCCTCCGTCCCTCGGAGTAACTAGGACTTCATCCCGACCTTTTCTCCCTAGTTTGTCCCTCCTACCGTTGGCAACATCTACTTTTGATCTCTTTTGACGAACCCTTATCATAATTTTTGACTTATTAACCCCCCCTTCTTCTAAATACTCTCCCCACTGGTTCTACTTCCTCAGAAAAGTGCCGCTTTCGTGCTCTCTCCTAAATTTTTTTGGATTGAACGAACCCTCCAATTCTTTCCTCTTGGACCGTCCCACCCCTGGTATCTCATAGTATGTCTTTCCCCCCCCCTCCCCCAACCCTGACCAGCCCAATTCATCCTTTTTTGCTTACTTTTTTTTAATTTTCCGCAAGTTTGGAATTGCCCTTTGTTGACTTTTCCCCCCCCTTTCCCCGCCATCAACGATTACTTCACCTCTCCCTCCACTCGCTTTGCCTCAGTCCTTCCCTGCCTCTGTGTTATTCCACCCCGTCTGCGAAGTTACTATTACCGCCCCTAGTCCTTCACGCCTCGAATATCCCCCTCTTTCAAGTTTTTTTTCCCGAGGGAACACAGCGGCGCGCCCATTCCCTTTCCCCCCAAACCTGTCCAGGTCATTTTTTCGCCCCCCATTCCGTTTTCCTTTCTTTCCATCCTCAGGTTCTGAATCACAGTCGTAAGTACTGTTTTCTCCTTAAGATCCTTCCTTGCCAGGAGATGGATATTTCCCCGGCGACTTCCCCCGATCAGCCACACTTGGAACCTCAACGTCCGCAGCCTTTTTTCCCTCGCGAAACTCTTTTCTTTTGCTCTGTCCATCTTCTCGGCCTTTTCCCAAATTCTTTTTCCATTTTACGACGACGTGGCTTTCAAATGAGGCCATCTTTCCGACTCATGTCCCCTTGATACACTCTTTTTCTTCTCACGCCTTTTTTTTTGACCCAGATTGACTGTTCCGACTTCCCCCTTAGCACCGCTACATTTTCTACAACGATTTCCTACTGAACCTAGCGCTTGAACAGTGTTGGCGAAGACGTTTTCCTACTGTGGATCTTCCGTCCTCCTGTTTCCCCATTTTTTGCGAAGTAAGAATCTTGAAAACTCCCCTCCTTTCCCCTAAATTACCTCCTCATCGCCAACCCGTCTCCCTCCCCCCCTTTCAGAACAAACCGTTCTTTCCCCCCCCCTTCTTCTTTTTCCCCTGCCCTTCCCTCCCCCCCCCCCCCACCCTACTCGTCTTTCCCCATGAATTTTCCCCCTTCTTTTTTGAAAAGAGGACTGTCCCCCCCCTCTAAACCCAAGCAGGGTACTCGCGACTCTTTTTAGCGTTTTTTTCCTTCCCCTTTTTTTTCGTTGGATTTTTAGTGGGGAACTTTCTTCCCGACTGTTCCCTGTTTCTACCCACCACCTCCCAACAGAGGTCTTTCCTCCGCAATCGCCCACCATGCTTTTCGTACCCCTCTGGCCCTTTTTCCCTTCCCTCCTGAA
>Ga0179593_1295162_pt1 | contig 10460 bp, 16 predicted proteins | sample CZODoug2_1_08_16_FD_185931 | JGI IMG/M metagenome (GOLD analysis project Ga0179593, IMG submission 185931) | Vadose zone soil fungal communities from Angelo Coast Range Reserve, California, USA - CZODoug2_1_08_16fungal (PacBio error correction) | ecosystem: Environmental > Terrestrial > Soil >... | reverse complement strand
GGTTTCACCCTCGAAACAGCATGTTTTTCCCCTCTTTTGCCCGATGGGCCCCTGCCTGATTTCCTCCTCCTCGCCCCCATTGGCCGATCTGTTTGGTTGGTTTTGTGGCCAGTTTTTTTTACCCTTTTTCTTCCTTTTCCCCAAAACCGCGTCTTCATCCCTTTTTCTCGTGACCCAATGGGAGTCCTTCTTTTCCTCCCTTTCGAAAAGTGGCCTCCCCCCGTTCCCCTCCCCCCTGTTTTTGGAGGACTTTCGTTTTCTTTTATTTTTCCCCCCTCCACTCGTTCGGATAGCTTTGAGTGCATGGTCCTTCGGGGGTTTTTTTTTTCCCTACCCCCGACAGGCGGTCCTTGTGTAACGGTAGGGAAGTCCCCCTTTTTTAAAGTCCGCTTTTTTTTTCCCCAACGGTACCCCCCTGACGTCTTTCCCTGTTACCTCTCACCCTTTCCCCTGCCCCCAAAAGAACGTTTTCTTTTTTTCCCCCCCCCCCCACCTCCCTGCCGACATCTATCGGGTTTTCCCCCCAACTCCTTCCCCTGTCCCTTTACGATGCTTTGATTCTTTTTCCCCCCAGCCTCAGAAGGGCACTTCTCTTTTTCTCGAAATTGTTTCTGAATCTTTTTTTCCCGCCTCAATTTGGGAAACCTTTTTATCCTATTGCGATTGTCTAATTGCGTACAAGCTTTCCCTCCGTACCAGAACTGCTATTTGGTCTCTCACACGGGCAATTCCGAACCTTTTCCCCCTATATGCGCCTGTCCCCCCTGGTTTTTTTTTCTTTTGCTGGCAGTGCGGTGGTTGTGGTGCTTGCACCACACATTTTTTCCTCCATTCATTCCCCCTAGCGATTTGAAGATCTTATTGGTATTTTTGTTCATGTTTTCCGGGCCCCCCCCTATGGGTGTTTGTCCCCCAGTGTTATGTGATGTTCCAGCTCCTTTCGCCTGTCTAATGTCGGTCTCTTTGTCCCTGCCAGCCACTCAGCTCTTCCGTTTTTCCCCATTTTTGTTCTGTTCGTTTATTTTTCTTGATTGTCTTTGACTTGTCTCCCCCCCAGTTTGTTTTAGGTGTTTCCTCAGTTTTTCTTGCTGCAAAAGTGCTTCCTTCTTCCGATCGGCCAAAACTTTCCTGTTCCCCTTTCAGGCTGGTCCTTTACTGACCTGGAAGTTTTTGCTGACCCCTTCATTTTACTGCAGCCTTTTTTGTTTTAGTCCCTCTAGACGAACACTTTCCTTCTCGTGACTTTTTTCTTTTTTTCATGAATTTTGAAAAGTGAGGCTTTCTCTTCAATCTTGTTGTTTTCCGGTCTGGATTTGCCAGTTCCCTCTCAAGAAGTAGCGTACGTTCTTGACATGGTCTTGCTCTCAGCTTCCTGGTAGATCTTTTGTGTCTTCAGTGATTTGCCTCCAACCTTTTTTCAGGGAGAATACAACCTCCCTAACCCTCCTTCCCCCTTTTTTCTTTTCTTGATTTCTCAATATGCTGTCGTGTTTTTCCCTATTTTTTTCGATGGACTCCGGACCCCTTCCCCTCGTTGCACAAATTTTCCCCAGGCTTCACAGTATCCCCCTTTGTACAACAAACTGCTCCTCTCTCAATGGGAGGGTCCTCCTCGGTGTTCTAACCCCCCTTCGACAAAATCTTTTTTTTTTTCCTCTTTCTGCCCAGAATTTTTTTTGTCATGCGCAAGTTGTTTCCTTTTTATGTATCCTCGCCCCCCCGAGTACCTTTTACCTGTTTTTCATCTTTACCCTCGGCAACCTCCCCCCAACCTGGATTCAGTTCCCCACCAAATCCCCCCCCCCCCCCCAACCTTTTACCCGAACCTGACCTTCCAAGTCTCCCCTCTGGCGTCTGAGGAAAAATCTGGTGCTCCCCTTTCGACCTTCTCTGCCCCCAATCGTTACCGTGGTCCCAATCGAACCAACCCCTCAACCCCAAGTGATGAAGTCTAGTCCTTTGTCCCTTCTGTTTGAATGCTCTGTTTCCTCACAATTGGTTTCCCTGCAACACCCCACACCCGTCCCTGCTCCCCAGAACTGTACCAGTTTTGCAAACTCTCCCTTTCCATGATATTCCCTTTTTAGTTTAACGTCTATTCCCCCAATCGATTTCCCCCGGCGGTCGTTTTTTTTTTAAATCTCAAACTTTTTCGACTATTTTTCCCCAGCTTTTTTGTTCTCCTTCATCTCGTACGGCCATCTTTTCTTCTCCCTTATATTCTTTAGTAAGCCGTTTGATCCCTCCCCTACTTTTTCTCCTAGCTTTCTTCGTTTGTGTTCCCACTACCGGTCTTTTGGCGGTTTTCTCTTACCTTCTCTTTTTTTGGTGTTTCCGTTTTTTACTCCTTCTTATGATTAAAACGTCCCCAGGTCGGCCTTCAAAGGAACGGCTTTGGGGCTTGTCTTTTCGACATTAACTTCTCTCCATGTTTATTTTTGTGATAGAAATCGTTCTTGCTCCTCAAAGCCAACAGTCCCGCCTCCACACCCCCCTTCCCGGACGTGTCCCTGCAACCTTGTTTCTCCCGGTTGATTCTCCTTCCCATTCACGACCTGAACTTATGACGTTAGTCCTTCTTCCTGGTCTACCACCAACCAACCTTGTTTGCAGGCTTCCCCTTTGAACGGATTTTTTATTTTTTCCGTGTCGGCCATCCTCGGGCCCGAGTCGGTTTTCCTCGTACCGTAGACCTTGGTCGGGACGTCTAATTTTTGCCGGCGGAATTGGTACGTTCCTTTCTGTAGGTTGATTTTTCGCTTCGTTTTTATTTTTCCCCCCCCTTTGCCAAACAGATCCCTCGCACCGCGTCTTTTCCTTTCTCCATTCATCGTTCCCGTCCCGATGACCTGATTGTCTCCTGGATCTGTTGTCACCCTTCTGCTCGTCGGACCCATTGTGCCCACCCCTTTCTCCGGGGATCGATTTGGAAATCCCCCCTCTGCTCCACTTGCAGAATCTCAAGTTGTTCGCGGTCCCCTTCCGTTTGGTTTTTCCCCTCTTTTTCTCGTTTTCTGTTTGCGCGTTTTTTTTCCGGTTGCGTTATCCCTTCGACCCGGGGTCGCTTACCGGACGGCTTCGTCCACAGTTTCCCCCAAAAAAAAATACGGTTTACGGACCTGTTGGTCTCACACAGCTCTGTACCCCTGTTTTTTCCGATACCGCGTCACGGTCTCTTGGGCCCCCCCCGACGCCCTTTTTGTCCAAGCTTTTCACTAAGCAAGACCACACCTCTTCCCACAAACCACCTTTCCTCCGGCAGACAGCGACGCGCTCGCAGTCTCAACGCCTTTCCCCCTCCCCACCCCGGCGTCGACCATCTTTTCGACACACCTTATTTTTCGTTTTGCCCTGCTTTTTTTGTGCCGTCCCCCCCCTACCGTACCCCGTTTGTGTGCAAACTTTTGTCGGAGAGTGCCTTTGATTCTCCTGGCGTTTGTCCTCCCATTTTCCGAAGACCCCCCTTTTTTCTCCAGCCCCAATCCCTTGGTACACCATCTGTTTCTCCCTTTGTCGCCCCACTACCCAATAATTTTTGGACAGCCCCTTTGTCCCTGCGCCCCCACTCCCATTTTCAGCACCCCCCCCCGTTTCCCGTCCTCTCATCTCTTCAAAACTTTCGTGATGCTTTTTCTTCGCCTCCCGGTTATCACCCCCCTGAAAAATTTCCCCCCCTTTTCTTATGCCCTCCTTGTGATTTTTCTCTGTTTCTGGTCCTGGTGGTGCCCGTGACCAACCTTTTTTTTCTTCATACCTTTGCAACGGGCTTCTTCCTTGCTAAACAACTCCCCCTGGCCTCTTCCTCCTTTCCTTTATCTGGTTAACTACTTTCCCCCAACAACCAATTTCCATGTGCTGACCACCGATCCTCTTCGTGGTGCCCCCCACCCCTCCTTAGTACTTTTGGTTACATTCCTTTTTTGCAGTGGGCGTTCTGGTTTAGGTATTCTTGGCAGAAATCTGGCCCTTCCCCGTGTCGGAGGTCGTCACCCCCTAAGTGCCTCGCATTCACTTCCCCTTTCGTGGGAGTTTTTCCCGGTAGCCCAAATGGAATTTTTTTTCCCACCCGTCTTCCCTTCCTTTTAACTCACATGGCCCCTTCAAATTCTTGAGTGAAGGCTTTTCCAAACGTGTCCTCGGGTTCCCTTCCCCCGGTCCCCTATTGATGGAACTCCCCTGACGAGCCCATTTTTTTTTCTTTCAATCTGCTATTAAATCCCCCTCCCTCAGCCTTTTCCCTTGTCAACCAACTTTCCTAGAGGAGTGTTTTCCCCCCCTGATCCCCTACCCACCTCGCTCCTTTTCCGTCTTGGTTTTTCCCTTGGGATTGGTACTTGGTTTCGTGCGACTTTCTTCTTTGGTCGGTAAAATCACCCCCTTTCCCTTCAATCTTTTTCAACACAAAGCCCCACGTTGCTTGGGTGGTTTTTTTTTTTTTTTACCGACGACCTCCCACGTTGTTTGAGCTTGCTTGTGATAAGTATTCGTGCTTCCGACTTTTGACCTTTGGCGTTCCCCTTTTTTACGTTGATTGCCGGGCGGGAATCGCTTTTTTTTATTTCCCCTTTCGTTGAATGTTTTGACTCCCCTTGTGCTTGGGACGTATGAGTGTTTCCATCCGCCGGCCACCCGGAAGTGTTGCACCCTTTTTTCTTTTGAGGTAATTCGAGTTCTTCTTGTTTGGTCCTGGCGGTTTCCTTTTTTCAAAATCTCCGCCTTTTCCAGAACCCCCCCCTTTCTTTCCCCAGGTGTTCACTGTTTCGTCTTGTTCCCCCCCCTATGTCGCTTGTAGAAAGATTAATAACATTACTTCATTTTCCGATAAAACTTTTTCGAGCTTTTTTGTCCGGTTTTTTTCCTTTGAAGTTTCTCTTGCAACGCCTTTTTGTTTTCCTATTTTTACTTTTTCCCCCCCCAGTTTTTGTCCTCATTTCCCGGAAGTCTTCCAGCTTCGTTTCCGGGCTTCGTACATGTTTTTTTTCCCACCCCTGGACAGTGTTTGACCGAGCGGCGGTAGGCAAACCCCCCCCTGGCCCCCAACCTGTCTGTTCTGGAACCCTCTCTGCTTATTGCTCCTCATCGGTTTTTTTTTTGTTTGTCGTCTTTTCTTTTTCTGTAGAAAAATTTGTTTCCTTTTACGATTTTTTTTTTGCTTACATCCTTCCTTAAACTTTCACCAGTAATAATTTTTGGCGGAAAACCCCCTGGCGAACTTCCCCCCAAGGTTCCCTTGGAGAGTACTTTCCACTTTCTATTCAGCCCTTTCTTTACCCTTAGCCTTTTTTTACCCCCACGTTATTTAGTTAAGAGCCAATATCCATCGTCTTGGCACCCCCTTCCTTTGGAGCACATTGTTCCTTGTTCATTTTTTTCGATTGACCCACGGATCCATCCTCCCTAGAACGTACCAGTGAGGTCCTTTTCTTCCTGTTTTTTTTAGAGGTGATTTCCGCGCTTTCGGGAACCCCATATGGCCTCCACCAAAATACTTCCTGTTCCCCCTTCTGGGGCCTTTTTTTTTTCCCACAACACCTCCGGACCCCCCCATTTTTTTGGTTGCCCACATTGTCTGTTTGCTTCTTCCTTTATGGACCCACCCTGCGTCCTTTTCCAATTCCCAAGGTGTCCTTTTTTTTTGACAACGACCGGCCAAGCCCCCCAGTTTCTGTTTGGCACCGCCTGCCTCAAAAAGTAAGAACCCAAAGGTCCAACCTTTTCTTTTTCCCATCAATGCAACGTCTTTTTCCCATCAAACCCCCCCCCCTGACCAACAACCAGTTGCTTAGGACGTCCCCACAACACCACAAAACAATCCCCCAACATTTTGGGCTTTATTGACCAGATTTCACTCGGTTAGTTTTACCCCCCCTCATCTCGCCCAGTCACCCGTCCCCCCCATCCCCCCCAAGTCCTGAAGCCGAGAGCCCTTTTAGTCCTTTGGCGTGACACGTGAGACGCGCTTCCAGTTTTTCACCACGGCCCCTTGGTCCCCCTTTTTTCGTATAATCTCCCCTAATTTGAAGATGCCTTAGTTTATCTTTAGTTTGTTTTTCCCCCCACACAATACTTCTTCCCCCCGGTCCCCCCCGAGACCGAGTAACCCACTTTTAGCATTCGCCCCCGCTTCCTTACATTTGTTTTTGTTTCCTTCCTGAGTCCATTTTTCGGCAAAACTTTGACCCTGTCACCACCGGTGATCTGTGGTTTTGTTGCCTCTTGAAAATCCTTTTTTTTAGTAAGTTCGGAATTTCCCCCCAAAAAGGCCTTATTCCCGACCTTCGTTGTTAAAGGTTTGCTCCTTAGTGCTTTTAACACTCCTAACTTCCCTGTGCAAACCCCCTTTTTTTTTTCCCCTGTGCATACTAACTGGTGGTTTCCTCCTTCCGTCTATTTTTCAGGCTTGGCCTTTTTGGTTTTTTTTTCGATCCCAACCGATTCCCTTAGTCCAATGAGGTCCCTTCCCTCAACCTTTTTCTTGTTTAAAGTCCCCTAGTCCCTTTGGACCCCCCCCGAATTTCCAGCGGTTTTTTTTTTTTTTAATCCCAACGCCCTCACCACTCAACTTTCGTCCCACCACATCTCCCCCCTTTTTTTTCCCCTCTCTTTTTGTGAAAAATATTTAGACCACATCCTTTTTTTCCTCTTTTTAGAGTTGCAAGTTCTTTCTTCTGTAGGTTCCCCCCGGCGTTTAGTAGTTTTGGCGTGTATTCACTCCTTTCCCCCCCCTTTTTTTTCTGAGATTTCCTTGAGGTTTGCTACAGCCCACAGGGCTTATTATTATCAATTTCTAATATTTGCTCCCTTTCCAACACTCTTGTCCCCTGCCGCTGATTGCTTAGGGTTCAGTTTTTATGTCTTCCCCTTGGAAATCCCCACCTCACCGCCAACCGTTCCATCGCCACTTGTCCAACCACCCGCTTTTTACGTCAATGGGGCTTTTTTTTTTGCTTTTGTCCCCCCCACTCTCAAGCCCCGGCGAAAAAGCTCCTGGGGTTTTAAAAAAAACCCTTCCGGACTCTTTGTTTCGCCATGCCCTCAAGGCCTGCGATTTTTTCCCCTCCCCCCTTTTAGTCTGACAGTGAAGACCAAGAAGACCCTACCCCATTTTTTGCCCCTACTATGACCCCCCCGCGTCCCCCACTCTACAGACCACCCTACTTGATCCATTTTGGTCGTTGCACGCACTCTGTCAAGGGACATTTGTCTTTTGCCATCTTGTTTCTTTACCCCTTTCATTTCCCACTTTTTGCTTCATTTTAACCCGTGGTTGATCCCCCACTTGCCGTCCACATTTCTCCCTCGGCACATAGTAGTTTCCACCAACACTTCCCCTCGAGTACCCAAGGGCATTGTATGACCGACTCCGTGCAAAACTTTTGTTTTTTCCTGGACACCCCCTCCCCCAGCTAGTCCCCCTGGATGCTTCTTTTCTTACCATTCCATTCATCTTTTTTTTGTCCCTTCCCGGTGACACTCTGTGCCTTGCTTTTCAGCCATTTTCCCCCTCAATTTTTTTGTGGGTTTCTCGTCCTTTTTTCGAGGTGCTACCAGGCGAACAAAGGGCATCTCCTTAGACCACGGTGGACTTTTCCTGCAGGTGTAATTGAAGATTCTGTCGGTGACCACCCCGTATTCCCCTTCTGTGCTCCCTGATTTGCAAAACCCTTTTTTTTTTTCCACGCGACACCAGCCCGCCCTTTCCCCCTCGTATTGTAATTTGCAAGTCTTTCCGCCCACACTGGCCTGTCCATACAAACCCTTTTTTCTTTCCCGAAACCCCCTCCACTCTTTTTGTCGAATTCCCGTCCGTACTGGTCCCCTTCATCCCTTCACCCTGGATCCCCTCCTTTTTTGTTTGTGTTATGACAATACTCTCCCCTCCTCGCTCTCAAGTTCACATGGAATGGGAATCTTTTCCCTCAAAAGGTTACTACCCCTTTTCGGACCCCCCCCCTTGTCCTTGGACAAACAGTTAGCCCCGGTTGTGTTTTTCGGCGGTCTTTTTTTGTTAGTAGTCCTTCCCCTCCCTTGGTTCCTTGGCTTTCGCGAGAATTTGGGGTTTCTTGCTTCTTCGGCACGACCCCCCAACCCGCCGGCTTCCCCCCCGTTTTTTTTTTAGTCAAAATATGAGCAAGACGTTTTCCTTGGCGCCTCTTTTCCCCCACCCCTTGCAACACCCCCTGGATTCAACGATCCGTTCAACTTCACCATCCGTACCTCCCCTCTTTTTCCTTTTTTTACACACCCTCCTCCCCTACCCTTTCCTTCTCGTCAAGACTTTCTTGCATTATCCCTCCGGTCTGCTGACTCCCTTTCCTCTGTGCTTTGAATTCTCCCGATTGGGCGTCTTCATTTGTTTCGCCTTTTCACCTTTCCTATCTGTGGCAAACGTTCTTTTTTTTTGCTGTGATTGGGCCTTTTTTATTGCTCCCTCCTTCCCAACGTCCCCTTCCCCCTTTTTGGTATTCGAAACCCTTCCCATAAATTTTCCCCTATCTTTTCCTTTTTTCTTTCTGTGATCTTTTGGGTTGTTTTGTTGTTTCCAAACAACACATTTTTTTTTTTTTTTTTTCTCCCCCCCGCATTCATTTTCCCCTCGGAGATTTCGATCTCTTATCCTTTTGATGCCCCTTGACCACCGGTATGCTGATTTTGGTGCAATCTCCTCTGGACCCTTTCTATTTGAGGGCCCCCTTTTTTTGTCCTTCTTTCTCCTTTTTCTCTCTTTTGGAAAGTTGGGTTTGTGTGTCGGTTCAACGCGGATTTCTCATGTCACTCCCCTTTCTTTCTTCGTTGGCCTCTTTTCGCACGTCTGTCCCCAACGGAGGCTCTCTTTCCTAATGATCTCCAAGCCGCCCCTGGTCCTGACAATTTTTCCCCCTTCTTCCAAGATTGACGGAACCGTTAAAGTTCGTCCTTTTTTTTTTTTTTAGTCTTCTATGTTTTTTCATGACAACCCCCTTTGTGTACCCTATGGAAGGCCGGCTGTGCTTCAGTTTTTCCCCAGTTTTGAAGGTCGGCTGTAGTCCTTTTTATCGTTGAGGTTGTCCCGGCGGAATGCTTCTTTCATCGACCGAGTGCATAGACGAGGACATGTTTACCCCCTCCCCTCTTCCCCAGCTCCACCGACCCAAACTAGGCTGCGTTTTGCTGATGTGCTTTTTTATATATCTTTTCCTCCTCCCTCCCCCGTGGGGTGGTTTTTTTTTTTTTTCGAGCTCTACACAAGTCTTCTTCCCACGTTTTTTGCACTCTTTGAGCTGAATTCAATTTTTCCTTTTAACCATGTCTTGATTTTTCTTTCCTCTCCTCTCCCTTTTTTCCGCCAACTTTTAAATTCCCCCTCCCCTTTTCAAACCACTTTTGAGAACCACGGGGGCTATTATACTTTCTTGTTTTCTCCGAGGGGACCCAAACCAAGAGGTCTTTCAAATCGGATGTAGCTTCCTCTTCCAATTCTTTTTTGATTATTCTTCGACCTCTTCCCCTCCCTTCCGGTGTGGAACTTTTGGTGCGGACCTCTCAAACTTCCTTTCCATAATGTTCCCATTCCCCCATTCAAGACCTGTTGTTTTGTTTCCTCCGGCAGTTCCCTTTTCCCAATGATTCGAGTCCTTTTCCCAGGGACAAGCTTTTTTACACAATTCTCCATTTCCTAGGAGTCTGACAACAGCCCCTGGGTCAAATGTGCCTGCCAACACCATACACCTTTTTTCCTCTTTCAATTCCCTTTCGGTGAGCTTTTCCTTTTTTTCGGTGCGCCCCATTTTTGTTGGCCCCCCTCACCCCCCCCCCCCTTCCGAGACAAGAACCTTGGTCCCCGGCGCCCTCCACGGGACAAAAAGAGTTGGTCTTCAGTGTTTCTTTGCCTTGGACCCCCCCCCCCTCAGCATTTTTTACCTTGGCCCCAGGCTCATGCTTGCCTCCCCCCCCTCGGCCCCAATCGTTGTCCTCCTTTTTTTTTTTTTTCCACAGATTTCTACTTTCACAGATTTTCCAATTTCTTCCTCCCACTTCCCAATTCCTTTCTATTTCGTTCATCTCCTATTACGTCGTCCTTCTTCAGATATACTTTCCAGGTTGAAAGATTTCCCTTCTCGTTGTGGTCCTTTGATTGGTTCATTACCCCTTGTTTTGTTAAGGGGTTCCGTTTGACTCGTGTTCTGATGCTTCCCTTAAACGTTGGTGTGACCCCCTTTTGTGTAAGCCCCCCGGAGTTGTTAGTCCGAAGAATTCCACCCCCCCCCAGGGCTGCGCCATGCTTTCTCTAGGAAATTTTTCCCCCCCAACTGCTTTTTTTGTATAACCGTCCCACAGCCGGGCGACCCCCACCCACACGGGGATACTTTTATTCCCTTTTTTTTTTTTTCTACCCAAGGTAGGATCGACTTACCCACCCCTACACCTTCTTTCCCCCACTGAAGCGTACAAAGCGAGCGACTACACGTTCACCACCCCAC
>Ga0179593_1364494_pt1 | contig 10461 bp, 10 predicted proteins | sample CZODoug2_1_08_16_FD_185931 | JGI IMG/M metagenome (GOLD analysis project Ga0179593, IMG submission 185931) | Vadose zone soil fungal communities from Angelo Coast Range Reserve, California, USA - CZODoug2_1_08_16fungal (PacBio error correction) | ecosystem: Environmental > Terrestrial > Soil >... | reverse complement strand
AGAGATTCCCCTTCCCCCCCCTTTCTGTGCTTTCGCGGATGTGACTTTTGTTCCTCCCATCTACTCACTCCCCCCTAGGTCTTTTTAGCCTAACGGTATAAAAGACCCCCCGCGCGCCTTTATCCGCCCATCCCATTCATTGATACGCATAACGTCCGGCCTCCTCTCTTCCTTTTTTTCCTGCCCCTCTCTACCTCCCTAACTACAGGAAAAATAACCTCGTGGGATTCCGCATCGAATACATTAAAGGGGACCATTCTCAAGTCTAGCCGTCATGGATTTTCGCCGTCGACTCTTCACCCTCGTTCTTTTCTCTCCCCCCCACCCTACTCCCTTCTTGAAAGCCACGGAACCCCTTTTGGTGCCCGCTGACTGAAAACAGTTCGCCAGTCATCCATGTAATCCTTTACCTTGCCGTTTCTCTAATCCAGGGCCGGCTTTTCTTTTTTTTCTCGTGGGTCTTGTCCCAACTATTCCCTTTTCCCAGTGACTCCTGCAAAAAGCCCATACGCATTTCGCGAGGCGATGGTTCTCCCCCCTTTGTTTTATTACCCATTTGCGTTCACATGAGCTGTGCTTTTCGACGGAGGTTGCCATCCTCCCTCCCCTCGGTGCCTGGTCATTTGCCTCAAAGACTGGCGAGATTCCCTCCTCCTTTCCTTTGCATCGTCACTCTGCTCCCCTAAAATTTCGACTGCGGCGCCATCTTGCTTCGGTTGCAGCAAAGGACAATTAGCCTAGCATCAAGTTGGGCTTCTTTCTGTCCTCCCGCAAGTTCTTTTCCCTTTTTCTTTTTTTTCTCATTTGGAAAAATAAGAAAGCCTTGATGATGTGTCCCCCAGTCTCTTCTAAACAGCGCTCAGCACTCCATCCAACCTCTACAGCTGATGGTGGTGTCCCCCTTCCCCTTTTCCCTTCCTCTTTAGACGCCCAATGCAGTTCTGGTTTCCCCCCCCCCTTGGAGCGTACAGGATGGAAAGATGAATATTGAGTACATGTGTTTTCGAACTGCTGCGTCACTTTCTTTTTGTTTTATAGGTCCAACACGTACCTTTTTTTTTTACCTTGTTCTGTCGTTTTGCCATTGCTTCCCTGCGCACTCAATGCGATCGCTGAGGAGTGTAGTACTTCTTTAATTTCACTAACGCCATCGTCCCCTTTTTTCTCATGCCGTGGAGCCCCAACTTGTCTTTTTTTCTTTTTTGTCGTGATGCCGCGTTACCATCGCACTTTCAACCCCCCCCCCCAGCTGGCATCTTTTCAGTCGGAGCTTCGGCTCCCAGTTGCAAGCTTTCTCCCCCCCCTGTTTTGATAGAACCCCCTTTCTACCCCCCTCTGTTTTTCAGAAACTGACGGTACTCTTCCATCCTGGATTTCAAAGCGTTCTCCTAGTTATCGCCGAGCTCCCCTTTTTTCGAAACTCTGGAGATCCGTTCCCCCTGCTCGACAATTCTTTTCGGTTCTTCTGTCCGGTATTTTATCTAGCGAGGTGTAGGCATTACTTATCGCCGTTTTTTTTGCGCTTTTCGTGCTTCTTTATGGTTAGCTTAAGTTTTTCAATCTTTCTTCCGGGGGGATAAATAGCTGATGGTGTGGTTGGGCTGTGTCGTTCTCATGGGCGAGTGTTGAATGCCTCGCTTGCTGAAACCCCCCCCCCCCATACGTGCTGGTCCCCTCCCCCCTTTTCTTGCATCTCACGCTGACCTCTGGGGGTTAATCTCCCAGGCACGGTTTTCCTTTTGACTCCGACGATTCTTAAACCGTAATTGAGTTTTCCTCTCTCTTCTTTTAGTTGTTGATTGCCCTTTATAATGATAATTCTGATAGTTTTTTTGATATCAATGGATCGTCCCTTGTAGCAGATTGTTCTTACTGTCGATTGGTTTTTCTGTTCGTATAGGTTCGCGTTTTTCTTGTTCCCTTCTGCCAGATGTTGGATTATGGTTGTACGTGCAAGTTCTGGCCCTTTAACGCAGTAGGTTTCCTTTTAAGAGGTGTTTTTTTTTTTGGTGGCGGTAAAAGGATCTTTTCTTTCCATCTTCATTTCTTTTGGAAAGTTTCAGAATCTCTTCCCTCTCCTTTTTTTTTTTTTTTTAGAGATGATTATCTAGCAAATAAGAATGTATAAAGTTTTTTCCGACCACACCACACAGCCACGAGTTAGTGCCAAAATGGTTCTTAAATACACCCATCGTCTTTTGCGTAGGAGAAAAGAAAACAAAGATTTTTTCTCCCCCTTCCCCCACCCCCCCCCCCGCCCCCCCCTCACCCCCCCCCCCCTCCCCCCCCCCCCCCCCCCCCCCCCCCCCCCCCCCCCCCCCCCCCCCCACATCTCCTTCCCCCTCCCCCCCCCTCCCCCCCGGCGGCGCCCAAGCCATGTGACATTGATATACAGTCCGAGGCTAACTCATCGTAAGCTTCTTCCCCTTAACACCGCAAAAGCAGGCGTCTCCATCATCAGGGAATCTCGTTCTCCTTCCCTTTCCCGACCCCCCCAGGCCTTCTTTCATTGATGTTTTCCCTTGCTCTTTTTATGTCGCTCATTATGATATGAAGCACCCCCAACGGTATGGGCCCTCCCAGAGCGAAGTCCCCAACTCTCCCCCCCCCTCTTCCCCCCTTTTTCGAAACACAAACAGGGACTATTTCCCCCCCCACCCCCCCATGAACATGAAGATAAACACAAGCCCATCCCTCCCCCATACACAGGACACACCCCCCCCCAAGCGCAAAGTTTAATACGGTTTCCTTCCCTCCCCCCCTCTACAAATACCTTCAGGTTTGACACCCTCCAAAGTCCCCTTCGAGCGGGAGCGATAGAAAGATCCCCCCTTTTTCAACCGACTAGGCGTCACTCAGCCCTTAGGAGACTAGGTACCCCTCCTTTCTTTCAAGTCAGTTATTGATTTCCCTTGCTCAGATTGGTACGACCCCCCTCCCATCCCCCTCTGGCAAACTGTCCCTTTCTGAAGACAATCGGCCCCTGACCCCTCTTCCTTTCTATTTCATTTTTGTTGGCTCAAAAAAACTTCCTCCCACCACGGCAGCCACAGTTGGCCTTGAGAAAAAGTTTCATGATTCCCCCCCCCTTTAACGATGGCGTTTTACCCTACCTAAACAAAACCCCGCCGCCCTAGATTCTCCCCTTTTTTCTTCCTCTTTTTCCTCTTTCTCTACTCACACGATACTTTGCCCTCGTTTTTTTCCCCACTGACACCTTCACTAACGCAGACAGTTTCCCCTACCCCCCAAAGTAATTCCAATTTCCCTTCTCTCGGAACGCCGCACACTTCCCCCCCCCTTCTATGCCCCCTTCTAAGAGGTGTTCTCCAGCCAGCAGCAGTGACCGATATGTTCTGATGTCTCTCTCCCCGGGTAGTTTTCCGATCTTTTTCTTCTGACCCCATCATCCACGAAATTTCCCCTTTTCCCCTCGAGTTCCATCATTTCTAACCTCTGCGGGTGTGATCAGAGAGCCAAGACTACTACCCAAACAACTGATTTTCCTTCTTGTTTAGGCGTGAAGACACCTTTTCATTTCCCCCCCCCTCTTTTTCCTCCTCCTTCTTGAAGAAGTGGCATAGCAATACTTCCCCTGCCTGGAAAGAGTTCGTTTACTTCACCCTTCTTTGCCTGGACCCAGTCTGATGAACCATGCCGCTCTTCAATCGTAAAAGAGCCATGCCTTTTCTTCCTCCCCCCCGTTCCTAACTCCTCGAATCCTTGGTGTATTTTTCCTTCGTGTCCGGAGCTGCACATTGAGTGGTTGACCGTCCAACCCCCCGACTGCTTTATGCAGATCTCTCTCGGCTGCCCACCTCCTCCTTGTCCAGCAGTTACGTCTCGTCTGTGCTAACTGGCGCGAAATGGTCGGTCCTCCCCGGGTGCACCCATTTTTTCCAATGATGGTGACCTTTCCTTTTTTTTTGGAATTTAGGATAACCAAATTTTGACTCTTGATTTTATGGCCTCTGCGAATGAATCGATACGGCTACTTTCTAACTTTTTCCTTGAATGGTCACAAAAACCAAAACAACCCCCCCCCCCCCCCCCCCACACCAACAAAAAAACAACCCCCATCAGAAGAATGCGACCCCAGACACCCTTTCCCCACCTTTCTTGACCTGAAGGCGGTGTAAGCTCTGGCCTGAACTTGACTGAGAGAGGACAGAAGGTGTTATGCTGTATCAATATTTTTTGCGTTGTCTCCCGCTTAAGGCGCATCTTTCTTGATCTTGTCGTCCGCCCCCCTTTTCTTTTTTCCCTTTTCTGGTAGGCGATTGTTAATACCTTCCCCGCCCCCCCTTAAATATGGCCGATAAAACGCACCCCCCATGGAGTGATTCTTCTATCTCTTTCCTCCTGAGAGATGGAGATGACTCCTCCATTTCGGCCAGCAGTTGATGTATCTCCCCCCTATGTAGTGAGTCAGATCAATCGCTTCAAATTCAATTCAGTCTCCCTCCCCTTCTTCGCCTTTCTCTTCCGGCGGCAACCATCCTGATCCCCCCTCTCCCTTACAAACCTTTCGCGCGCGCCAGTTCAGGCAGGCTGCTTCCGGGTAATAGTGAAAACATGTGGATCCTCCTTTTCTTCTACCAAAGTTTCCCTCTCCTTCCTCGTCATCCCTTCTTCTTAGCGAGAACATGTGCATCCCCCACTGCGGAAGAGCAACGGCCGCTCCTACGAAATAACCCTTTTTGCCAAGCTCACTGACCGATTTTTCCCTTTCCTACATCCTATCTAATAAAATGCCCTCCCTTCGTGTCGCTCCATGCATACTTTCTCGGCGTGCTCCTTTCAGTGGTGTCCTGTCCAAACTCTTCAGCAGTGCAATCCACTGCAACAGCCTTCCCCCCTCCCTTCTGGGACCCCTCTCCCCCCCTTTCCCTTCTTCCGAGGGGACGATTTTTTCTCGACATAAATCGGTATGGTTTCCCTCAGAATGTTTTCCCTCAAAGGTCAGTCTTGTACCCTCTTTCTTTTCCCTTCATCCGCAAATGCTCCCCTTTCGCACACTTTTCTTTTTTTCTCCTCGAGGCATCGTTGCGTTAAACTAATTCAGCGTCTGCCATATAGCCCTAAAGTCAGGGCGTTAGTTCTCTTTTCTATCTTTAAGCCCCCCTCCCTCCTTTTTCCATTCTTTGATTCCTCAAAACTCGTACCCTTGCCTTGTGATTGTTGTCCTTTGAAAAAGGCTAGCTTTAAACCCCTTTGTCTCCAGCCCCCTCCCACCACTCGGACGCTGTGAGATTCCTTCCTTCCCCGCCGAAGCACAATTTAGGCCTTTTTGCCGCGTAATGCTGTTCTCACGATGTAATTACTAATTTATGTTGTTTCCTCATTTTTTACTCTGATGTCTGTTTACTCGGTAATTTTTTCCCCTTTTCTTTTTGTCAATTTTTGTCTCCTATAGAAATGCCGCTTCAATGCTCTTCGTGGCGGCGGGTAGTTAATCTTCAGGGTTTCAGGACCCGCCACCCCTTGTAGCGGCTTTAATTATTTGCTACAGCCAGTCTCGCTGCGGGTTCTTTTCTTTTTTTCCACCTTACCAAAAGTCAACAGCCTCCCGTTGCATCTTTTTTCAGTGCAGCTGTGATGTTGCGTGTCGGTCATCCAGTTCCAGTCCACGGTCGTTTATCTGTCACAGTTCCTTTTTCCTCCCTTCCTTTTCTTAATCCGCAGATGTTTTCCCCCCGTCGCAGTGGACTCGAGCAAGGGAAGCTAGAACTCTTCTTCTTCCCCCCTCCTCCCCCTAACCCGGCTTGCCTGAGTTCTGGATGATGAAGGTGATCTTAAAGTTGTAGGACAACCAGTTTAATGCTGGAGGTTGCTTGTTCGAGTCTTTTTTTTTTCCCCGTTGTTGACAGTCAGCCGGTGTCTTTTTTTTTTTTTTCAGTCCCTTCTGATGGTTGCTGCTGGAGGCGACGTGGTTGAATGTCGCGTGCTTCTTGGCGGCAACTTCCATCCCCCCTTTTTCGGGGGCGAAAAAACTTTTTCTCTTCCCTCACCTCTGGACCCGCGAGTGTAATCCCTCCCTTCTTCCCTGGGGTGTCATTTGAGCCTGATAGATAGTAACGTAAACCGTTCTGATTGATTGCGACTTTCCCGGCGTTTGCGTTGTGTTATCCCGGACTTCCAGTTAACGATGAAGTGTGATATTCCCAATTTATGGTCATCTTTTGTCCGCCTCCTGTTGAATGGTTAGTACCTGTCCTTTGGCGATCTCTTGGGTGCGTCAGTTTGATGCCTCCCCTCTTTTTTTCCTCCTCTTTTTTCTTTCCGGGCGCAAAAAGTGGTGGCAATGACCCTTGGTTGGTGGTGCTGGTGGCGGACAAGTTCGGCTTAGAAATGAGTATTGCCCCTTTTTCCCACGTCGTTCATATCTCTCCCTCATCTTTTTGAACTTTCGATGGGACCGTAAAAATTGTTCAATCCCTCTTTTTTTTTCCGCCCCCAGCACACAGCCTAAAGCTGTCCCATTCCCCCCCCCCTTTGCTTCTCGCCCCGGCAATACACATCAGCATTTGGCGCCGGGCAAACCATGAGCTCCCCCGATTTTACGATCCGTTTCACACGGTTATCTTTTGACAGTAACAACAATGCGCCTCACCTCAGATTACCATGTCTCCGGCGAACTCATTTTTTTTCTTCTGGATCCGTGATGCCATTCAAACAACGCAAAAGCAGGGAAGTCAATTGTGTTGGTAACGCCCCCTGTCTGTCTCCCCTTCCCAATGTCCACCGTTTCATAATTTCCCCCTATTCCCCTTTTTCCAGCGATGATGCGTCTCCAAGTTCTCTCCTCCCATTGCTAGCAACGGTATGGAGGTCGGTCGCCAAGAACCGCAGCTGTAACCACGTCGGCCATCGAGACACATAGGACGGACCACATCCTGAATCCTCTTCCCCCCACGTTTGAAAACGTGCACACATCCCTATACACGCCCCAAGCGCAAACTGATTCCTTTTGTATGACTCCACTCGCTATAGATACCCCGCCTTTGAAACAAACAAGTCGCGGGATCTTCTCTCCCCTCTTTCTCGGTGGGCACTGCCCCCCCCTAACGGACGATCAGACGCAGTTGAATTCCGGATGATGAGAACCGTCAGTTCTCTATCCCTTTTTTTTCCCTTTTATATAACCCTCCGCTCTTGCCCTGGAACGGCTGTCCAACTACGATGACACTTCAAACAAGATGCGGGTAGGGCAGTATTTTGCTGGTAACCCTTTTCTTGACCCCACCCATAGCTCCCTCTCCCTTTTTCTTTCGACAACGTTGCCTATACATCCCTCCCTTCCCCGATTTGCCTTCCTTTGACCCTGAACTAAAATCGAGACTACCCACGCACCGCGATCTCATTGATTGGCGCATTTTCTCGATCCCCTTTTCCCTACACCAGGGACGTTTTCTTTTAACAGCCTTCCCCTTTCTTCCCCCCTTTCCTCCCCAGTTAGACAACAGTAATTTTTTCAGACACCTTTCCTTCGGGATGACAGGTCATGTACGCGGCAAAAAGGGCAACAGGAAGCACAATTGGCGTACAAGTAGTCCTCCCAAGACTCTTTTCCCCATTTATTTGATGGCGTTTTAACCCTTTTTCTTCGAGCCTGTTTATGCAAAAACAATAAGACTCCCATTTTTCTTGGTCAACTCTCAAATCCTTGCGAAGGCCCCTTTTTCTCTGTGAGAAGCCGAGGCCATAACACCACAACTTGATTGCCTTTATATCCCATGGTCCGGCGCTGCTGCAATTTGCCAATTTCGCCCCCTTTTTTGTATTCGTCGGTAGCTAATGTCTCCCCCTCTTTCTCTTTTTTCCTCTTCTCCTCCCAAAAGTATTTGTGAAGTCTGATGAAACATGCCCCTGCCCTTATTCGCTGGCCCCCACTGTCCAAAAATCTGCTGTTACGCCTGGCAAAAGAGCCCTGTTCCTTCCCCCTTCCCCATGACCCCTTTATGTGAATGAGCAGGATCTCACTTGACTGCCTCCTTTCCTTCCCCACCCGATGCAGTCCAGGCAGATTTCTTCTCCTGATTCTTTGGAGACAAGGTAAAGCAGTTATTACAATTCGTTGATGGATGAACCTGGTGAAATTCGCCGTCAGAGTTTTTTAATCCCCCGTGTCTTTTCTTTCCCTTTAAGGGCTTCTTTTTGCTGGCTCCGCGGCACTATTTTGAATATGTAATGAGTCATTCTTGCGAATTCCTTCTCCTTCCCCTCCTGCTTCTAACCTTCCCATGCGTATCCATTAAAATTTTCACCCCACACCCAAATGTATCCCCGGAAGCGGAAGCTCTGACCCCTTCCTAGCGCGTCCGTTTTTTGGTCACTTCTGTTTGCCCGCCCTCTTCCCTTCTCCTCTTCTTTTTCTTCTGGCTACATAGTTTATTTGATTTTAGTCTCTTTGATCAGAAAAGGCAAGCATCCTACTCCTTCTTGGCGATACGCCCAATTTTTCCCATGATCTCCTATCTCCTTTGGTTTTGTTGAGAAGAGAGAACTCCCTTTCTTCCCCCCTCTTTTGTTTATGAGAATTTTAGTCTTTATGCTGCCTTTTGCTAAAAACTCTGCCTAAATCAAATCAAATATAATAGGCTTGCGTAAGCTACAGAATACTGCTATTGTCGGCGACAATTCTCACACCCCTTTCCCCCTTTTGCGCGCCTCGGCCAGTTCAAGGCCCCCTTGAATGGTATAACAGTGTAACCCTTTTTCCATAGTTTCCGTCTTCGACTCCATTCAAGGGGTTAGCCTTCTCCGTAATAGGATTTTCTTTTACCCCATTTTGATTCAATACAACCCTTCCTCCAACCCCCACAGCAAACATCTCCTCGCCCCTAGCACTTACAAAACGCTTGGCACCGATTTCCCTGCCCCGTAACCCCCGTTTTCCCATCAATAAGACCCCATTTTTACTTCTTCTGGTCGAGAATAGGCGCGGTCACGGGAGTGTCTTCCCGGGACGGGTTCCCCTCTTCCGTCCAATGGCCTTTTTTTCATTCAAACGATGTCGCCGTCGCCCCTTTCCGTGCCCGTTCATGATCTGGTTTTTTTTTTGACGAGTTGTTGCCCTTGCGTTATAAGCTGCATGGTCATCAGACTGGGTCTGACCCAGAAGGGGAGTCGTACCCGAATTTCTTATGGCCTCAGCTGCTCACTTCTCGGAGACATTTTTCACTTTTTAGCAAAATAAGCCAACTATCAAGTTTTGGTTTATTTCGTCTCTCTCTTCATCAAGATTCACGCAGTGTCTCTCTTTTTTCTTCTCTTTTTCCCACCTTTGCCTGTCTGATGTCACCAAAGTCTCGCTCTCCCAAGTTCCAGCACCTCCTCAAAGCATTGCACCAGAGGCTGATTGATGTCCCCTCCTTCGCTTCGATTCCCTTCCGGAATGTCTGCGTACCCCATCACTTCCCGTCTGATACTTGCCTAAGTGGAATTAAGTTTGTTTCTTCCTTGTCGTTAAGGCTGCTGGTGCTGTTTAACGAGGTCATACTTCAAGTGTCTTTGTTCTCTCTCCCTCTCATAAATGACGCTGGAGTTAGTATTTAGTTACTTCTTCTTTTTCTTTAAACGCCATCGTCTCCTAATATCCGTTGTCGCAGCCCCCCTGGTCCTTTGTGCCATGGTTTAGTGATGCCGGTTTTTTTACCCGATCACCACTCACTTCCCTCAGCTCTTTTTGACAGTTAGCGGTTTAGTTGTCGGCATCATGGGTCCAGTTTGCCATTAGGCTTTTCTTTTTTCTTGATTCCAATCGGCAACGTTTTATAGCTGTCCTTAACTGGACGTTTTCAGCTCTTTAAACTGCGTGCTGTCTCCATTTTTTAGCAGTTATGCCCTGCTATTTCCCCTTTTGCTAAAAGCTAGCTGCCGGCGGTCCTTTCCGGTCTTGCTAAGAGATATAGAGTTGTATGGCCCGTAACCCCCCCTAGTACTTTAGCGTTAGGGATGGTCCTGATTTTTCTTTCTGCGTCTGGACCCGTTATGTTTTTCCAGTTTCCGGTGTTATTGTTTTCAGCGGTCTCTTCTTTTTTTTGCTTGCTAGATGCGACGTGTGCCTGTAGATTCATTTTGCAACCGAGCATTTTATGGAGCAGCAACCTTTCTTTTCTCACCCTGAACGAGAGTTTTTTCCATCGCCTTAAGCCGGGTCATTGAGTGCGGACAGACGATTCTAAAACTGATGCTTGAGCTTTTGTTGCGTTTTTGATGGCATCCCGCTTCACGATGTCTTCTGTCCCTGGTAATGGATCTCCTTGGTCGCCGCTTGTGCATTATTTCTTCTTGTTTCGAGCTTTTCGTTTTATATTCCTTTGCTGTGGCCGGTTTGCGCAGCCATGGGCCCGCTTATTTTGTTTCTTCCCCGATGGGGGTTACCCGCAGTGGTGGCCTGACTCTTTTTTTCTTTTTTTTGGTGTCGGCGCTCGGGCTCTAGCAGTTGCAGTTTTCTGG
>Ga0179593_1315763_pt1 | contig 10461 bp, 12 predicted proteins | sample CZODoug2_1_08_16_FD_185931 | JGI IMG/M metagenome (GOLD analysis project Ga0179593, IMG submission 185931) | Vadose zone soil fungal communities from Angelo Coast Range Reserve, California, USA - CZODoug2_1_08_16fungal (PacBio error correction) | ecosystem: Environmental > Terrestrial > Soil >... | reverse complement strand
GCTGGCCGAAGAAGTCTTCTCGTTCATTCGTTTGAAGATCCTTTTCCTTTTCCTTTTTCTTCTCCCCAGCGTCACTGTTCTATTTCCTGCGACGCTTCGGTCGCTCCGACCATAGTACATCGTTTGATTTCGGTTAGTGTCTTTCAAAAAACAGCGAGTCGCTCGCGTCCCCTTTTTTTTCGATTATCCTTTTCTTTCTTTTTCTTCAAGTGTATGCCGAACCTTCGGACAAGCGACTCGTCCTCTTTAGGCGCGTTGTAACAAGGTTCGCTCTCTTTTCCTCCTTTGCACTCTTAGCGGCCCTCGCGCCTCGCCTTATTTTTTTTTCTTTCCTATCCGTTTCCAATTTTTCCTGAGCAGTACTCGTCTTTTTTCGCTCATGTGTGCGAGGGCTCAAACCCTCCCCCTGGTAGGCCCTTTCTTTTGCGACGTCGACCCTCATTCTTCCGTCCTTTTTTTTTTGGCCACTTCTCCCTCCCGCTGTGTGACTGCCTCGACAACATTCGCGCCCTCGGCGCGTCTGCCTTCTCCCCCCTCATTTCGCCCCCCGGACGAACTAACCTGACGATCTCTTTTCGTCGCCTGCCCTACCCACTCCGATTTCCTTTTCTGTGGCGCTCATCTCCCCATCACAACTCCCCTCTTTCCATAGGGAACTCAGTCTTAGACGCTGCACGAGCTAACCTCCGTTTGCCGCGTGGGTTCGTCCCCCCTCTATCTTTCTCACAGCACGATGCTCCCCTTTGTGAAGTTTTTCCCAACTTTCTCTTTTTTGAGTTTCCCTTTTTCAACAAGTCCCAGTAGTTGCCGACGCGGGCGTTTCCCCGTGATCTCCCCTCGCCCCAACTTTTGCGCGGCGGGCGTCTCCCTCGTAGTGATAACTCTTGTGCACGCTTGAACGTCTTCCGTTTTTCGCTTTCTTTGTGGTCATTGCGGTGGCTCCGTCAGCTGATATGTATCGACGTCGAAACTGGGATGAGGCTTGTGATGTGCCGCGCTTGGGCTCTATTGTCAACCGCTTACGCAGCCCCTTCTAGTCTCCTATTTTCACCATTTTCTCGGTGCTTTCTTCCTTTGGTCGCCCCTGTGGTCGTGCATCCCATTTGAGTACAAGGTTGTGTATTTGTGCATGGTCCCCGTTGTCTTCTACCCATAGTTTGCGTCTGGCGCCCCGAAAACCCTCCTTCACCTGGTCCCCCCTCCCTCTCAATTCTGTCGGCGCCTGACGGCAGTGGTGTTTCCCTTCTTTCACGCAGTTTTTCCTTCCGCTTCCTTTTTTTTCTCCCCCGTGAATTTATGCGACAAGTCTAATCGCCAATTCCCCAAAACCTCTCCTGAAACGAATACCCAGGAGATCTATTTCCTCAGATCTTACGTTTGGCTTTCATCTTTCTTTTTGCAAGTTTGCAGAAACGCTGAGAACCGGTCGCACTAGTTCCCTCCTGCCCCCTTCCCCGTTTTTTTGTGGTTCCTTTTCTTTTCCTTTGAATTGATTTAAGGTTCCAGTTCCCCTGCGGCGAACGTCGCCGCGCTGTCGGGAGGTTGGTGCATTGAAGCCCTGGAACCCAGTTGGCGTTGCGTTCAACCCCGTGAGCCCACTTGGTTTTTAGCGCAATCCGTGTTGTTGGTTTTCTTCCGAGTTCCTTATTGCTGTTAAGGCGCCTCCTCCCTGCGTTTCCTGTTATTCCCTACATCCTCTCTCTCTTCTTTTTCCCTGGGACGAGCTAAACCTTTCGTACGATAAAATTCAGCACGAGCCCAAGCGAAGTAGCGCTTGCGCCCCCTTTTTTCTCTCATGGGGCCCCCTCCTTTTTTTTCCGTGTGTCTGCACAACTGCACGCCCAAACTCCAAGAGGAATGCCCACATGGATGACCCCTCTTTTCGTAGTGCGTTTTCTTTTTGTGGTTTAGGAATGGATTAATGTTGTCGATCCATTCGCGTTTCGTTGCTTCACCCTCCCCTTACCTTTCTCCCAACCCGGGTTCGTCCTGTTATTGTTTCGCAGAGGCGCCTGATTACTGCTTTTTTCTTTGAATGTGCTTCTTCACTTTTAAGCCTTCAGGAAAACTTTGTACGTTTTGTTGTCCCTTCTTCTTTCCAAAACTGAGTATTGACTTACGTTATCGGGGCCGACCAATTCTAATTCCTTCTGCCACCTGTCCACAGTATCCAGACCCGTTCGTGATTGTCTTGCGACCGAGAGACGCTGCTCTTGCCATCACTCATTCCTCTCCCGTTTGATTCTTCTCTCTCTCACCAAAGGTTTCGCTCTCAGCACTGCGACTCAGAATCGACCTCACACAGGAATAAACAGTTTCCGCTCTCGCTACAACTTTGCCCCCCGCTTTGACGTGTACCGGCTCTTGGCTCGGCGCCCCTCTTCCCCGCCCAAGTTGCTCGATCGATGAGTTTTCTTCCTTTGCCTTTCTTTGCCCGGCCGATTCAAAGTACCACTGGAATTTGCCATAACTGTTTTGCGGTGGTCACGTTGAAGTCTTTTCTTCGTGTCCCTTCATACCCTCTGTTCCGAACGACGCGCCGAACGCTTTCATAGCCCCCTCTGAAAGCTGCTTTTTTGGATAGTTTTTTCTCCTTTCTCTTTGCTAAGAGCGCCCCCCCTTCCTGTTTTTTTTTGCTTCAGTGCGCCGTTCAAAAGCTCGACGGTGAGCGGTTTTTCCCGATGCTGAAACGATGTGAATGCGCCTTTTCCTTCGCCCGCAGTCTTTTCAGGTTGTCGAGGAAGTGAGCATTCCCCTCTTTTTAAATTCCATTTTTTTTTCGATCTTCCTTGTCGATTGTGCTAGATTACGATGCGGGGACCTTTTTTTCGAGTCGCACCTTTTCACTCCATCTCGAGATGCTTCAGCCAGTCGATAATAGTCAAAGCTGTTTCTTCTTGCCCCAAACCCATTCCCTCTCTCTCATCTGATCTGTTCTCCCTGCACTTGCCCAGGATGATTCTGAGAACCCTTTGTGAACCGCCATTCCGTTACATCTTCCCGATTAAGGAGAGAAAGAGTCAGGTATTACCGAACCTCCCAAATCCTTCTCCCTTTCTTCGAAATCTCTTTGACGAGCTATAGATAGGCCGGATGTCCTGATTTTCCTACCCTCCCCAGTTCGACGATTCCTTCGCGGGCTCGCGCTCTTCCCTTTCCCCGCCCTACTGGTCTTTCTTTCCTTGTCACGCACATACCGATTTCACCGTCCTGTCGTAAGTCAGTCAAGCGTGGGGTTTGCAGTTTGAGCCCCGACCCAAGGCTTCCTTCGTTTTTCCTCTCCTTTTTCTTTTTTGTGCGTAACCTCGCGCTTTTAGCAACTGCCATGAAAGTTTTGAGCTTCTCTCCCACCCACCCCCCCGCCCGACCGCCGCCCCGGCCCCCCCCCCCCCCTTGCGACCCTTTTTCTATTCTCCTCCAGAAACCTCTCTACGCGTCACCCTCACCAGGCGCTGATGGAGTGTCCTTTCTTTTTCCTGCACTGCGTTCTGAAGGCGGCCCGCCATAAGCTTCCTTCGTCCCCTTTCACTGGTTTCACCGTGATTCCCAATGCATTGTAACCGCCTTGGTGGGAGGTGTAGGCTGTAGAATTTCGCTTGGGAAGCTTTCCCCAGTTTTTCTCCGGTCCCTCCCCCTCCTTTAGCCCGCTACGGATTGAATCCTTCTTTACACACGCGCTCGCCGGCTTACGCCAAGGCCATTCGAAGGTTCTTCTTCTTTGGGGTTGCTAATCCAATTCCCCACCCCTCTTTGTTTCCTTTATGACCCCCGCGACGTTGTCTCACCGTCTCCGTTTCTAATCTTAATTTTGTTTTGACTTTCGTGGATCAGTCTTTTCCCGCTCCTTCTTCTTCTCAATCTTTGTTGTTGCTTGAGATCTCTTCGCCCCCCCCGGGATCCACAGCGCGAAAGTTTCCCCCCCCCGGATCGTTCCTCAAACGGTTGCAATGTATTTGCATCGTCGGAGTTTTCTCCCCTCTTGCCTTTTTTTTTCATTGACTGCGCCCCCTACCCGACACTAATTTTCTTTAATTCTGTAGGGAGGCTACCCATTGGTCCGTTCTTCTTCGTATCCCAGTGGTAAATCGAAATAGTCCTTCTTTGACTTTTTCTTTTATGCAGATCAGACCCTTCCCCTGCACCGCCGCCGACCAAGAGCGGTGGACATCGCCTCCGAGTGAACCTTGCCTCTCCTCCCTGGACTTCCCTCCAAATTTCCGTTTGTTTCCCCGATGAAGTCCTTAAGAACGCCCCCACGTTCTCTTCTCCCGATGTCATCTGAACCCGCATCCGCGCCTTTGAGTAGAGCTTTTCTTTTCCCTCTTCTCTGCATACGTTCTTTTTTTGAGGTCCTTTTCCCTTTCAAACATTTTCCTTTTTTCATTCAGTTGACTCCTAGTTCCAGACGTACTCAGGTGCGTGACGCGTGCCTCTGCTCTACTTACGGAATTGTAGGTTACAGAAGTCTTTCTTCTCTCATGTTTCCTCCTTTCTGTCTCCCTACGAAAACTTCACCTCCGGCTTTTTGAATGAAAGTTGAGCATCGCGGCACGGACCTTACCCTGGGTCCCGTGATCTAGCGTTCTTGACTCGTAGTTCAAAACAATGTTCTGCGCGATGCTCCTTACTTCTCCCCCCAGTCTGTGTTCTCCTTCCGCTTCCGACAGCTCGGACGCAGCTTAAGCCAGCGAATTCCCACCGAGACCGGCTCACCCATTGTTCAAAAAAGCTGCTATTTTTTTCCGGCCTTTCCAGACTCACTTTGTGGTTGTTTCTTCGTCCTTCTACCGCCCTTTTTTTTTTCTACCAGCTATGTTTATCGATTTTTGATGGAGCGTCCAGTTGGTTATCCCCAGCTTTCCCCTTGAGAAGTTTTCGCACAAACCCGCCCCGCTTGACGGCTACCCACCAGTCATTTTCATTTTTTTACTGGCCCCTTTTCCGTGAGACTACTTTCGATGCTGTTCGAAACATTCTCGACGTGCACGTCGTGTAGCATTCGACATCCTGCAGCAAATCGACCGCGCTCACCTCTTTAGTCCCTCCCCTCCCCCACCAGAGCTCCCAGGCGTCTCCTCGAATGTGTGCGCTTTTTTCTCCCAACTCAAAGCCATTAGAAAATTCCTCCCCTGTTTGAGTCACCCAGGGTTTTTCCGCGCGTTCTCGTAACACTATTTCTTTACAAGCCCCCCTTCAAGGCGTGACAATTCCTCTCCCAGTTCTCCCTTTTTTTTTATTTCTTTTTGCTTAGTTGCCTCCTCACACAGAGCAATGTTTGCCCTTCCGGAGAGTCAAATCATCAGATCGTGTTTGAGCCCTTGGATTTTTTTTGGTGCTCCCCTAAATAGTGAACTAGTCTTGCAGGATAGGCTCATTACTTTTTTCACTTCCCTTTTTCCCTTTTTTTTCTGTTGCGTTTCTTTTTTGGTTCTTGCTCCTCCGTCCGAATCCGTTAATTCCCTCCCACCCTGGGATATGTACCGCGTCGAAAAGCAGTGCTTCGGTTGTCTATTTCCTGAATCACACGGTGCCTCTTTCTGAAAATGGATACTGTTAATTGACCCCCCAATGTTTTCTCCCCCTTCAGTTACGTATCTTTTCCTTTTTCCCCAGCTGCTGTCCGCTCTCCCTTACCGCAGTCGCACTTTCCTTCTTCTAAACAGACAAAATCGCTGTCCCTTTTTCCCAGACAATCGGCGTGGCCTTACCTTATTGGCGACTCTTCTTCCCGCTTTTTTTCTGATTTCTGTTTTCTCCCACGCGACGTTCTCCCCGGCCCCACTGCATCGCATTCCTTTTAACCTAAGCGGAAACCGCCACCTAAAAGTCTTGATTTTCATCCTTCTATTTGCTTAGCCTTGATTGTGGTTTTGTGCAGCCCGTGTCCCGCTTTTGCCCTACGTTCTGCCCTCGTTCCCCTGCATTCTGTTCGGCTTCTCGTTACACTCCCCCTTTACGCAGTACGTCTCCAAACTTCCTTTCGCGTCTTCCGTAGTGTTTTGTCAAATACCACACCCACAGTTTTGTTCCTAGTCCCTCACGTGAGGGCACGAAAGCTCTCTCTTTTTTTTTTTTTTTCACGTTTGTGTTCTCTAGTCTTTCGTCTTTTGTCGTCGCCTCCTCCCTTTCCTTTTTTCCTTTGGTAATCACACACACGCTAGAGAAATTGAGGAGTTGAGATCAGTCTCCGATACCCTTCCTCACCTCAGATAGACCGATTGCGCCCAACGCGTAGCGAGTCCCTTCGGAATCCTCGTGTTGTTGGGCCCCTTAGCAACCTCCCTGAGGCTGCCAAATAGGGTTCTTCCAATAGTCTTTTGTTGCCCTTTTCGGCTTTAGCATTCAGGCTTTCTCCTGCGATGCAAATTCGCGTGACTTAACGCCTAAATCGACCTCCCCAAACGTTTGCCCTGTCCCTTGTAGGACACCTTGCCTTTCTCCATGGGTTCCTCTCACCCCTCCTATCTGGTCTTTGTCGTGCGGCGGGAATTTTGATTCTGCGTTATGTTCAGCTGAAGACCTATGGTTCCTTCCTCTGCTTCTACTGAAAATGGACCTATCGTTCCCCTTAATGAGCCAATTCGTCCCCCCCCCCACAGCGCCGACCGTACAATTATCCCCCGTCCTGACTTTACCCGAGATGCGCGCTTGTACATCACGCTCGCGTACATATCCCAGTTGCGGTCTTAGTCGAGACATCAGGGAGCGAAGCGCCCCTCCCTCCTTATGCATCCTATTTAACCCCTTCCTCCCGATGCTCGCCTTCGCTAACTGCAACAGTGAGTCTAATCTTGGCTTCTCGCCCGAGCTTTCCAATCGCAAGTTTGTTCTATCGAGAGTTTGACTCTCCTTCTTCCCTCCGCAGCCTCCCTTGGCCCCAGTCCCCAAACGTCTGTCCTTTCCCCCTGCTTAGTTTCCGCGTCCCCCTCCCTTTGACCAAGTCGGTTGTAAGAAAAAGTTTCCGAGCCCCCAGAGTCCGAAAGCTCCAGCTCTGTTCAACTTTTTTTTCTTTTCTTTTAAGGGATGTTGATTTTTGCTGAGCGGAAACATTCCGCTTCCTGCGCCTCTTTGTTCTTCCTTTCGCGACAACTCTCCTCTTTCAGCTTTTTTCGGATTATTCACATTTCTTTAGAATGCGACCTCCCCTGAGAAGTCGCTGTCGTCTTCCGCCTTGCTAACTTAAATTAGCTTATGGAACTTTCTGCTCCCTTCTCGTCCCCCCCTCGCCAGGCGGAGGCTCGATTTTTTTTCCCAGGAACTTGTATCCTTTATACGTTTACTGCTCAGTTCCTTCTCTACAAGGGAGTCTCGGGCCTCTCCCCCCCCCCCCCTTTTTTTCCTTTTTCCATTCTGCGTCTTCGTACGGTTTTTTTCGTTCCCCCATCCGGGGCGGAACGTAACTTGTCGTCTAGCCCCCCCAAAGGACGAAATGATTTGCCGCGATGGCTAAGTTTCTTCCTTTCAAGCCTCCCCTCTTTGATTGATTTTGAGCTAAAATTCGGCTCCAGGCTAGCAAGCGTTCTGTTGTTTGATCCCAATACCACACCTCTCGTACCCCCCTTGACTTCATTGAGCCGTTGCGTGCCTCCGCCGCTTCTCTCCCTTTTACTTTCCTGACGTTTTTTTCGTAATTACAGCACCATCTTCAAAAATCCTCTCAAGACCAAGTCTTCTGCGTTCCAAAGGTGTCTAAAGCCCCGCTGCGATAGTCTGTTTCCCCTTCCATTTTTTTTCCTTTTTGGAACCCGCGAGCTGAGGCAATGAATGCCAGTGTTGGTCTGGTCCCATTCCCCTTTTATGCTCAATCTTCCCCAGAAGAGAACTCGCGTCCCTTCCCCTTTTCCTCTTTTGTTCTTTTTCGTCTTGCTTTTTTACCGCGGAGGAGCAAGTTGGCTTCTCTTCGCTCGCATGACCAGACCCATTTTAGCCCGTTCCCCTCTTCCCTATGCCGCCTTTCAGTGAGATGGCCGGCACACGCCTTTCTGGGAGTTGAATTCGCGGCTGTCAGAGACCCCGTTCCCTGCGTTTCGACTTTGCACGACCTACGGTCTATCCGTACCCCCCCTCTCCGATTCCTTCCTCTACCCCATGAAGAATTCTGTTTCCGTGAGAGTGGTTTTTGCGTCAATCATAACCTTTCCCCGATAGGCTGGCGGCTCAGAAAGATGCGAACTTCACATTCTTCCCCCGTCTAGCCGTTGGGTTTTTTCCCTTCGATTTTTTTGGTCGCAAGAAGCTGGTTTTCGCCTTTTCTTTTTCCTCCTTCTGGCATTTGTTGTTCTTTCTAAATTCGCCACCGCTTGCGCTCTTGAACACTCGGTGCCAGGAGCCCAAGTGCGCCACCACGGATCGTTAGCGACCCCCTATTCCCCCCGTCTTTTCCCCCCATTTTGTCTTTTTCTTTCTTCTCCGCCGGCCGTTCTCCTATTTGGGTCGATAGCTGCAAAACGCCTTTCCCCGACCACTTCTTATTAATTTGTTAGAAAGAAGAGGTCTGTTTGTTGTAGTTTGATTCCCGGTCGTCTCCGTTTAGTTCTCACTTCAGTCTCTTTTCATTTTTCTTTCCTCCCGCGCAATTCAAGCCCCCCCCCGCAGTCCTGCAACACTCACGGAAATCCTCCTTTGGCCGTCAGATTTCCTGCCCGGTCCGAATGTTTTCTTTTTTCTGAAGCGACTCTTTCCCCCCCCCCGTATCAGATTCTGCACCCTCAAGCGTTCCATAAGAGACCGTTCTGCTCTTCTTTCTTTTTTCTCGAGTGAGCTCTCCTATGTGCGATTGCATTCCCCGTCTCAACCACCTCTCGTTTTCCTCTCGCGTCCCGCCCCCTCAACGGTGGAGCGTCTAGCGCGACAAGACCTTTTTAGCCTTTTCCCCCCCTCGCATTCTTTTCGTAGGGCCTTTTCTTGAAGATTCCCTTACGGCCCAATCTTCACAGTACAGCCTTTCCTTTTTTGAGCACCATAAGGTCACTTTTTCGAACTGGATCGAGGTTCGTCGTCCACACGCAGTTTGCTACTCCTGCGCATTCGCTCCCCCCTACATACTAGGTGTATTGAAGTTAGCTATTCGTCACTGGATGGCCCTCCTCTTCTTTCCCATTTCCGGCCTTCCCGGCGTCACCAGTTTTTCGCGAGTTTCAGCCTGATTTTCCCCCCTTTTGAGCGCCCTCTTTCTCTTAAGCGCTTTTGTTTTTTTTTCGAGTCTACTCTCTTTTCCGACTCCATTTTCTCCTCTGGAGCTGAGCTTCTCGATTATCCCAGCTTGTCGCACCCAACCCTCCCCCCGAATCACCGCTCGCTCAGCCCTTCACCCGACACTTCTTCCCTTCCGCTCTGGGTCCCTTCTCCCTACACTCCCCGCTTCCTCGCCCAATTCGCGAAGACGGCCCTCTTGCGGCCTTGACATCACTTCGCCCCCTCCGAGAAACCGCTAAACGCTTACGCTCTCCCTGACTCCCCCCTGAAGACCTCGTCCCCTCTAATTTTTTGCCTCTCTTAGCCCACATTCCCCTCCATTAGAAAAGCTTTTCCGTCCCGCCTGCGTTGCAGATGCTAAGCTGTCGGCGCTGTTCCCCCTTCTCTTACAAGCAGACGATGTGACACAGCAGGCGCTCCTCCAACTTCTTTCCTCCTTTTTCTTTGTTCTTTCCTGTTTTTGGCACGCCTGTTCAGCCTTCTGATTTCAAACCCTAGATATATACGAGCCAAACTTGGCTTTTTGTGCCTCGGTTCGAGAGACAATATTGTCTGTAGTTCACTGGTGCAGAGGAGATCGGAGCGGGACTGCATTCAAAGTTCTCGATGTTCTTTTTTTTTTTTTTTTTTGTCCGTCCTTTTTTCCCTTTTTGCTTCTTCTTTCTCCTACAACTGGGTCTTAGCTTCGATTGATGTTCCAAGCGTCTCCTCGGCCAACAGAATACCTCGTGCTTTTTACCCCGGTTACTGGGGCTTTTAATGACCTCCCTTTTTTCCCCCGTCCGACCTTTTCCCCTCCCTTTTCATTTTTCATAGGCCTCCGCCGCGTACCCATATGTTTCGAGCCGCAAGAACCATTCCCGCCGGGCCCATTCAACTTGACCCAGATTAATTTTAGTATGAAACGCCGGGCTCCCTTCTTTAGTCCCCCGCGTTTTGGGTTTCAGTCTTTCCTTTTCCCGTTAGACCATCGACCCTTTGATCGACAAATTTCCGCCAATCTCACCCTCCGCGGAAAATAATCCACTCCCTCCTTTTACATACTGCTATTTATCCTTGGAAAAGTTTTCATCCACGGGCTTTCCTTCTTTTCTGCCCCTTTGCTTTTTGCTCCCCTTCGGCCCTCGTCTACTTAGCCTTTCTGCGCCCTTCCCGTTGCTGAATATCGTTCCCTAAATTTACGATAGTCCCAACTTCTTTTCGCGCTCTATTCGTTTGCGCGTGTGAATCCCGAACGCAAAGTTCTGGCCTTTCCCCCCCCCCTTT
>Ga0179593_1310224_pt1 | contig 10461 bp, 15 predicted proteins | sample CZODoug2_1_08_16_FD_185931 | JGI IMG/M metagenome (GOLD analysis project Ga0179593, IMG submission 185931) | Vadose zone soil fungal communities from Angelo Coast Range Reserve, California, USA - CZODoug2_1_08_16fungal (PacBio error correction) | ecosystem: Environmental > Terrestrial > Soil >... | reverse complement strand
CCCGATAACCTTTGATTCTTTGACCCCGGTCTAGGATTTATTTCTAAGCCTTTTTTTTGGTAGATAACGCTTTTCTTTTACAACACCTTCTCTTAGCCTTGTGGGTATCAGGAACCAATGGTCCCAACCTTTTTTCCCGATATCCGGATTCCTGCAAATCGGCTTATGCACTTGGATCTTTTTTTTCATTCGGGTTCGGTGGGTCCATGTGGGAGTTAATGCTTTTCACTCCCCCCACCCGATGAGGCTCGAAGCCCTGAGAATTCTTTTTCCCCTATCAAAAGGAGACTTCCTTGATAGTGGTATGCTGGATACGTTCCTCCGACGGGACGTTAACGGCTTTCAATCCCGCGCCCCTTTTTCTTGCTTTTGCTGAATGTTATTGTCATTTTTTCATGCTTTTCTTTCCTGCCTGATCTTTATGAGGTAATCATTCTTCGCGGGTGTGGTTAGCCCCGTTATTGATGGTTGCGCCATGCTGTAGGGTCAATACTTTAGGTATGACATTTTGGTTCACAACAACTCTGTGTTAGGGGTTCACCAGTCCCTGAGCTGTGTTTTGTCCTTCATTTCTTTGAGGCTCGCCTGATTGCTTTCCCCCCTTTGCGCTGCTGGTTTTGGTCGTCACTCCCGGTGTGAAGGACAGTTGTTTTTTTAGTGTCTCTGTTATACTCGCACCCTACAAGTTTTTTTTGTGGCGCATCATCGGTTGCTGTGTCGCTCTTGATTTTCCTGCCAAAACGGGTTGAAGTACACACCCCTCATGGTTTCCCTCGCCCTTTTTATTTGGCGACGACCTTTGCCGGCTTTCCTTTCCTTCTTGGCAGTTCAATCTCCGCAATGAGGGAGTCCTCCCGGTTTTTTTTTTTCCCTTTTTTTCCACTATTTGCAGATTATGGGTTCGTCTAGTTTGGTTCCTTTTTTCCTTCTCAGTAATTTAATGGGGGGGGGTTTAGTACAGGTGATATTTGCTCCGAGTATGTATTTCCCACTTCTCTCCACCCTTCCAAACGTTTCTTAGATGGGACGTCCTTCATTTACCCCCCTCCCGGCTTGCTGCCCCTGCCGGGATGTGCGCTTTCTTAAATCATGGTTTGGTCCCTCAAATGAAGCCGAAACCCCCCCTTGACCTCGCTTGTTGGGAGTCCGTGACCCCCCCCCGGGCACTCATCAACGATCCGGATGGGCCCACGTTTGTTTGAGCGACTCAATTCTTCTCTTTCCCCCAAAGGTTCAAGTTTTCTTTGGTTTTTTTTTTTTTTGTTTGGGATGCAAGGGAGGTAAATCAGAGACCCCTTTACTTTTTTCCGCCACTTTCCTGGTTGACCCTAAAATGGCCATCAAGCCGGCCGATTGCAATTTTTTTTTCCCCCCTTTTTGGTGCCTTCAGTGCTCGTTCTCTCGTCTTTTGGCAAAGCAGGCGTTTTTTCTTCTGGTGAGGGGCCTGCAAGTCAGCCGTCTTCTCAGTGCGCGCGCTGTCTCATCGCTCTTTACTGCAGTTTTTACCCCTCCTTCTGTTACGGTTAGCTTCTGTTTGGGCCTTCTTTTTTTGCCCTGTTGGATTACCCAGCTGATGTAGGGTTCCCATTCCCTTTCCCGCTCCTTCGCTAATGTCCGGCTTTCTCGGGGCTGGCGGGGTTTTTTTCTCTGATTTAGTCTCTTTTTCGTTTTTTAATTTCGTTGCGTTTGCGTCTTGCGGATCCCTTTTTGATGAAGAGTTGACGAAAGGACCGGCGTTTTCGTCGACCCTTTCTTCTGCTCTGGCGTACGCAACGGCCTCTATAGATGTTTGGCGGCTTGCTGATTCTGCCATCTCCATTTGAGCTTAGTTTGCCCCCCCAAGCCCTTTTTAACCACTTTTGGTAAGGAGGTTCGGAGCTTTGCATCGTTGGAACAATTCACAAACAGGCGCCCTGCGTCAGGCCCTCAGGTTTTTTGCCCTCCTCATGAATTCGGTGTGAGTTTTTACGGCCCCCCCTTGTCCTTCGTCTCTCCCTTGTTTAATGTTCCCTCCCTTCGGTCTTGATTTTTTTAGCGACCGACCGCACTGAGCGGCCGCGCTGTAACGGCTGGACTTTTTCCTTCTTTGCTGCCCTATGCTCTTTCCCTTGAGTACCCGAGTGCTCTCTCTCAAGACGTTGTTTGTGAGAGAGCGCTCGACCTCATCCAAGTTTCCCCCGATATTTTTAAGGCCCATAACTGAAAAATCCGGGACAGGCGGCCCCGGAAAAGGGATTGCTCTCGACCGCCTATGGTCTCCCTTCCTCTTTCCATTTTTCCTCCTTACCTGTTTCGCGTCAGCAAGCGAATTTTTGGTCCTTCTTTGTCACGTGCATTTCAGTTCCAGTTCAAGTCTTCGTTTGTGAAATTGATTAACTCTCTCCCCTCCGGCACCTCATGTTGTGCTTTTAAGCTCCCTTCCACTTCTTCCGCAATCTTGATATGGGTTCCATCAGTCCCTGACGGTCGACAGCAGGCGCTCCCTCTTGCCCGTTTTTTCTTTTCCTCTTCTGACAGGCGTACGGTCCCACGTAGGGGCCTGCATCTTCCTCCTCCCTTCTTCATCAATCCTCTCCCCGCCACGCTTTGAAACACATCCGCCACTCATCACTGACGCACCAACCACAATTCAGCCCCCCGCCCCCCAACCTTCGTCCATTATCGTGCCCTGGAATTGTTCCGTCATCAGTTTCCTCTGACACCCCCCTGACTTTCCAAGACCCCAACCTAATCGGCCCCTTCCCCTGACTTTTTTTGGGCACCCTTCCTGTAAACTCTTTGCTGATTGCGCCCCGGCATAACTCTGCTTGTGACGTTGCAGACTTTTCCCCCCGCAGCAAGCCGACTTTTGACGTCAACCGCTTCAGGATCTAGTCCCGTCACCACGTCCAGGGACAAATGATCGGACGTCTTGATTTTTTCCCCCATTTTCTTTCAGTCAGAGTCTTTTCAGTTGCGGGCACATTCAAATTGTTTCCTTTCCGTTTCTCCCTCGTAGAACCCCCCCCCTCCCCTCGCCCTTTCATGCTGAAGTTTTTCTATAATTGAGGTGCGCCCCACACGTTACAATCCTCTCCTCATTGTCTTTCGTTGGGGTCTGCCGGACTAGTCACAGAAAAAGCCGGTCCGTTGTTTAGTTTGACCTTGCTCCCCGTCGCCCTTTTCCAGCGACCCCCCCGGCGGAATACCTTAGTTTTATCGTCGCCCCCTTGCACGTCCACCGGTTTTACCACACTTTGTTGCCGATTCTTGCGATCATCCTTTGTCTGTCCACGCAGAAACCTAGCACTAAGCATTCCTTGTCCTTCTTTTTGATCTTCGCCCTTTTCTGCCCACGACGGTCCGCCCCCACACACCTGCAGCTAGTTTCTTGGTCATAAAAATTGGATCGTGTCCTCCCTTTGCTGCCATTTCAATTGCAACTGCCTCATATCCTTTTCCAATGAAGGAAGCATTTTACTTTCCGCTTTTGCCATTTCCCAACCCGTGATTCCTCGCTTTTTCTCCTTTTTTTTTCGTTCGTTCGCGCTTTTCGTTGCAGCTGATGTGCGTGCGCGTGTTTCGGGTCCGCTTCCCAGAACGCTTTTAATAAAACTGAACCTCGTCCTTCACCCTCCCCCAGCGCATTTTTGAGGAAGCACTGTTAACTGCGGTTTTGTTTCCCCAAAGCCTTCCGAATGTGCCACACAGTTTCTGCCCTCACCGGTTTTGTGCCACATTCAGGCTTTATTTCCCCCCTTTCTTGACCCCTTTCACCATTCCGTTTTACACCGCTTAAGCTTTCCCCCCCCTCCATCCCTATCCTTCTTGCCCAATGCCATTCATTTAGTCCCTGTTGGAAAGTCGTCCTCCCCCCATCCAGACCCCGTTTGATGATAAGCCGTTTACACTTTTTATCGTGATTTCCCTGTATCCACAGCTACATATCAGTTCTTCATTTTTTAGATGTGAAAGCCTGCGACCGCTTCATTCCACCTTTTTTCCTTTGGTAGCCTTCCACGTCGCCCACCTTTTCCCCAACCCTTCCTTTCTCGATCCCCATTAGCCAGCATGTCAAAGACGGGCGTTGCGATGAACAAGGCCGACGATTCCTCTTCACCAAGTGTTTTTCCTCTTAGGTTTCCCTATCTCCCCCCCTTTTTCGACGGTGTTTGTCCTCAATCGTTCTACGCCTTCCTCACCTTCCTTAGCCATACTAAACCCACAACTGTCACCCCAATATTCCCCGGCGTGCCCGATCTTTTTCCCTCCGTTGTGTTTTTTCGTAGATACTTTGATATTACATGTGTTTACGGGTTCCCTATTTGGCGTTACGTTCTCCGCCTTTCGTATTTTTGCGTTCAGATAATTTTGAGACCAAAACCCCCCCTTCGTTCCTTGAGGGGGGTTGAGAGAGTTGACCTAATGTTACCCCCCCCACTTTTTGGAGCGGCCGGCCTTTCCGAATCCAGCTGCCCTGATCTCCGGATAAGGGATCGAGGAGGCCGGGTTTGTTGCATGCATCTTTAGTTTCATGTTTTCCAAGGGAGGATTATTTCTAAATTTATTTCCTCCCCCGCTCTTCCAAAGATATAATACTATTATAGTGTTCTTGTGAGACAGGGTCCCCTAAACGTCGCCAAAGGGATTTCCCCTGCTTTCTCCCCCTTTTCCTTCCCTGTTATGGATTGTCGACTCGTCTGAAAAGGGTAATTCTAATTGTGCAATGTCTTTATTTTAAGCTCCTGTCGGGATGAGTGTTACCTCATCCGTCTTCGCGTGTTGTGCTTTTCGCTTGGAGGATGGTGGCCCTATAGTCCAAGAACGTTTTAGGTTAGATTTTCTTTCCATTTTAACAAAACGATTTGATTTCCCCTGAAACGTAGGACCTGGTTCATTCGGTGCTTTTTCCACCCCACCGGCTTAGCCCTTCTTTTCGTTTCCCCTTCCCCTTGACGCTGGGGATTGTTTTTCGTCGGTGTTCCAGTTTTGATTTAGGGAGTGCTGTTGACGCGCAAACTACACGAAACCGCCCTCGTTTGTGTCTCTTTCACTCGCGCCCGGCTACAAAATCTTTACAACCCTGTCTGCCTTACATCCCCCCTTGGTGGCCCTACGAGCTTCCCATACTTCTGCGGACTTTGGGCTGCCGTTCAATGTCCCCCTTTTCACGGTTGTATCGCTCCATTTTTGTACATGCCTTGACTATCTTCCTTTATGGGTTGCGTCCAGTATTTGCGTTTATGATTCCCCCCATTTTTTCCCAGTGGACCCGTTCTTTTCATTCTTTTTTCCGCTTGGTAGTTCATTCTTCTTATCCCTTCCTCCCCAGGTTTTCTTATCCCAGCAGGTGTGGATTTCCGCCCTGCCCCCCTTGTGATGCGACGTGGGCTTTACGTCTCCGGGTCCAGCCCTGTAGTCCTCCCTCCCCCGTGAATTTGTTGGATCGTACCCTGGACCCCCCCAACCCCTACATACTTTGCACTTCCCGTATGTTTTGCGGCCATACTTCCTCCCTCTGAACCTTAAGATCAGGACCAGGCCGTGAGTGGGCCGTTTTTTGCTGAGGCACTGGGGCACCATCAGGCCTTCAAAATTTTAGGGTTTATGCCGCCCTCCATATGTCTGACTGCGCCATTCCTCACCTGACGTCCGATTTCTTTTGTTTGGAGTAGTTTGTGTTCTTTCCTGCTCCCCCTTTTTTTACGCTTCTTCTTTTGTTTTCTTCATGCAAAGTCAGTGGCGTCCGCGTGCGCCCCCCGCAGTTATGTTTTCTTTTTCTAATCCACTACGATGTTACTGGTTGGTGGGTCTCTTTTTTTTTTTTATTTTTTCTTTCCCCAACCTCTGTTCCATTTTTTTTTGCCACTGCTCAGAGAATTCGGCCTTGGATTTCCGGGTTTCCATGGTTTTTGGGGCTTCCCCGTGTTTTTCGGCGTTTCATCGTGGCGTGCGTTTCGGGTTTGTATCCCAGATTTCGTTTGAAGTGCCGACTTTTCCCAGGAAAGCCGGCTTTTCTTTTTTTCTGACTTTTTTTGAGTTACAATAGAACGGTTGCTTCTCTCTCTTTTCGTTTTTCTGCTGTGCACCCTTTCCATATTGCAGTTTTTCCCGTTTCAAAAAGACCCGTCTTTTCACCATTGCTTGTTACTTCTTTCGGAGTTGCCGTGGACACAAATTCCCCCCCCCTGGCCTTGCAACTTTTCCCTTAACGTTTGCAAATTTAGAATTCGGTGTTTGATTTGTTACCTTGAACCATTTGACCCCCGTCCGCGATGGACGCTGGCAGCCACGGTGTTTTGAGAGACAATCATTTTGAATTTTGGCGACCCTTTCCCTTCCAAGCTGCTGGGCCTCTACTGATAGTTTTAGGGATATTCTTCTTTCCTCTCCTTTCCTTTCGTTGTTTCTTCCCCTTTCTTCCCGCCAAGCAGCTTGTCCCGTGGAATTTCCAAATAATTACCCGTCCTCAGGTGGAACACGCTCCTCTTACTTGGCCTTTTCTTGGTACCGAGGTCTGCTTCCTCTCTTCCCCAGCAGCCCTCCCCTTTCCCCTTTCCCTCTTCCATCCAACTTAATGCTGGTTGCACCCTTGAATGTCTGGACCTTTTCCCTGGACTTTTGAAGTCAATCTGCAAAGCTCCGAACCTCCGTTCCATAAGGGTTAGTATTGTTGTTGTTCTTCCCTTGCCCCCCTCTTCTATTGCTTATGGTTGCCGACCGCCAGATTCCCTCCAAGTAGGTCCCCTTTGGCGCTGGTACGCCTTCCTTGTACTTCTCCGTTCTCCGGTCCCGCCCCAGAGGTCTTTCTTCGCCCCTCCCCCGAGGATCCCCTTTAACCCGTCCCCTCAACGTCTTTGACTAAGTCCCACATAACGAAAGAAGCCTTTCACCCCAAACCCATGCCCTGCCCTCCAACCTTCCACATTATCTTTGAATTGACTTTGTAACGCATCAGCTTGCACCTTTTCCGATTCCCCGACACCCCCCAAACAGTGTACCGAACCCCCCCGCTCGCCATCCCCTTTTCTTCCATGGCGTAAGAGCGAGCGTCAATGGTTGCGCACGGCATATCCTCTCTTTTCAGCCATTCCCCCGTCCTCCTCACGCGCCGCAACTTCCTTTATCAATCGTACGTACTCCACCCCATATCGGAGACCCCCTGTCGGCCGTCTGATTTTCCCTTTGATTGGCCTGGAACCTTCACTGTTCTTCTCTTTTGTGCTTTTCCCGAAGCCCCTCCCCACTTCGTCCTTGTCTGAAGGTCTCTAAGTGTGTCGCGCAACACCTTTCCCCCCACGTGCTCCTCTTAGTTAGGTTTGGGGTCGGCCTTGTCCCAGAAATCTTTCCTTTTTTCGTACTTGCTGCCCCCTTCGCTCAGCCCGTTATCCTTTGATTAATTTTGATCTTTTGAGTCCAAACTCTTTATCCTAAACTTTTTTTCCCCTTTTATTTGGATTAGCCGTTCTGTCAAGAATCGCCAGACTCTTTCCCCCTTGTCTTTTCCCTGTCTCAACATTTGCTCCGAAAAGTTTGCGCCCGATACAAAACATATATGCAGTTCATTTCTTGGTCATGCCTTCTCTTGGGACTCCGCATGCGGATAGTTATTACTTCTCTAGCTCCTTCCGTCCCCAAACGTTTCTTTTTTTTCCCCTCCGTTTCCTTCCCCATTGTGGCGACCTCGGTTTTTCTTGCCGTCCGTCTTTCGCTTCACGTCCCCCCATCTTTGTTTCTTGGCGTTGGCGGCTCACTCACTCCCCACTGCCACGATCCCCGAGTCTTTTGAGTCCCCCTCACTCTTTTCATCCTGGTTTCCGCATCCAACACCTTTCGTTTCTTTTTTTCCCTTGTTTTTGTTTTCCCACAGGACTCCCTCCCCCACGTTCTGTCCAGCTACCCTAACGGCGATTGCCCCCCGCGAAGCCATTTGTTCCCCACCTCATTCTCTTTCTTTCTTCCCCTCCCCCCCGCCCATTTCGAGCCCATCCGAACCCTTTCCTTTTATACGAGGTTCCCTTCCCTTTTTTGTCCGCCGGGCCTGTTCCTCTACCTTCTTCTTCTACTTTTAGAGTCAGATAAGGATTTGCCTGTAATCTCCCCTTTCTTTCCTGGCCTGGGTGTGTGGCCCCGTACACTGTTGTGCACAAACTTTGTCCTCGATCCCTTAGCAGAAGTCCCCTCCTTTCCCAGTTTTTCGGTTTTCCCGGACCTCTCTTACACCGTGTTTGTGGCAAATTAGTTTTGTCTCTCTACCCCTCAGCCGACGTTTTTTTGTATTCTCAATCTTTTCTCCCCGCCCCTTACTAACGGCTTAGGACCTAAATCTCCTTACATAAACACCTGTCCCATCCCCCTGTTGAAGATCTTCCTACTCCTCAGTTGTTGTTGTGAGTCCTCTTTTGATTGTGACAGTGGTTTTACGGGTCCTGGATAGGGTCAGGGTTAGTAATTTTTAGATTACAACCCCCTTCCTGCTTCTCCGGGGGTTTTGAGGTGAAACCAAACCTGTGGACGAATTCTTCCGTTCCCTCCAACCACACTCCCATGCGTTGTTCTCTACTTTTCTCAGATTCCCCCTGGGTTTTTCCGGCCTTGTCGTTCCTTCCTGCGTGGACCAAGGGTGAGGCCTTTCTCCAGGCCTCATTCCCTATCTGTCCCCCTCTATAACAGTAGCCTACCTCGTTGGCTACCTTTCAATCCGGCGACAAAAAGGGCTCTGCTATCCCATCCCTTCCTTTTTGGCTTTGATCGACTTGCCAGGGTCGTCATGTTGCCATGATTGCTTCTTCCTCTCCTGCCTTCCGAGGTCTGTTACGTTGTTGCGTTCCTTTAGGATGGTGGTCCCCGCGGGTCAAGGTTTTAGTTAGATTTTTTTTGAGTCCTGAAATTGGTCACCCAAAACCGAGTTCTTTCACATTCCCGAGACCGTTTGCCCCCCTTTTGATGAGTTTTTCCTCAAACCCGGTGATGGCGGTCCCCTCACCCCTTCTTGGTTCGGTTTTTCCTTCCGGTCAGTTCCTGATTGCTTCCTCGCCACCCCTAAAAGAAGCCGTTAGCTTGTGCTCTTTTTTTTTTTTTTCTCTCTCCACTGAAGCGGCAACAAAAAGATTAACCCTTTCGTTTCTTTTTTGGACTGGCGCCTTCCACGTCACAGGTGGGAATGGAAAAGCTCGCGCAACTTTTGCCGAGATTTAGTTGCTCTTTTCTTCGTTCCCCCTCTGGGAGTAATCCTGTGCGACCCACTGGATCTGCAGATTCTTGGTTTTAGTACCTGTGTGTCGCCGGATTTTCCTTTGATCCAGACCTTTTCAGGACCTCAATCTCTCTTTGGCTCCTCCTTTTTCGACTTTCATTTTCCTTCCCCCCTCGTTCGCCCATCCTAAAGTTGTCTAAAGGCGGTTTGTTTATCGTGCCGACTCTCCCCGGCGTTCTTGCCGCCTGCGTGCTCTTATGCCGTGGTGCCCGCACAATGAGGCCCCCCCGCACCCCAAGTTTGAACTTTTGGTCTTTGGAGTCGTCCGCCCCCCCCCGCCATACCTTGAGGACCGGATTAAATGTGTCGGATCAAGGACGTCTTTCAAATCGCAATCCAGCGAATTTTGCTGGTGCCGGCCGGCAAGTTTTTGGGCCACTCAGAGACACCACCTTTTTCCTTCTGCCACCCAATCGCGACTGACTCACCTTACTCACTTAAGGACGTCGGCCTTTTTTTCGGTTTGGCATGCGTTTACGATGGTTGCGGCACCCGCTTTCGTTCTCTGTTGTTTTCTGAAGGTGTATCCCCCTGCTGCCATAGACCCCTCTTCTGTTCCGCATCTCTATTGCGCAGGTGGTCAATCGAAGTCTCTTTGCTCTTCTGCTTGTTCTAGTGTTTTTTATCTGAGGGTGGAATTAGAGCTTAGGATTGGAAGCAACTTCCCGCGGCCTCGATCATGTTCCTTCCTGATGGCTTTTGCTGGCATGGGGTTTTTTGCCCTTCATTTTTGTGCTTCTGTGGCGCTGTTTTCCTCGTTTTTGCGTTTCGTTTTTTCTTTTCGGTGCTGAATTCTCCGGCCCTCCCTGACCCCTGTTTGACTCTTCTCACGTTCTCCTTTTCCGGCGGGAACCAAGTCTCAACGCCCTGACTCTTCGCGACTTTTTCGTTTCCTTGTTGCTGCTCTCCCCATTGCTGCCCCAATCTTCGAGAGTCTCTTTCTACACCTTTTCTCCAATCTGAGTGTTTAACGGAGGTGTTAGGAGTTTTACTTAAAATTTCCCCCGGACTTTCCCCCCACCGTTTCGCCCTTCCATTGTTCGCCCTAAGCAGCATTAGTTTTTGAGAGTGCCCGTACCGTTTCCCATTGCCGTGGCCCTTTCTTTTTACATCGTGCAGGGCACCTCGGGAGGTCAAGTAGCTCCTACCCCGTCCCTGCCTCCAGGCTTCGCGTCACCTGCTTGGTCACGCTGATGGGCTGCTATTGTAGGGGACTGCTCTTTGGC
>Ga0179593_1648558_pt1 | contig 10462 bp, 12 predicted proteins | sample CZODoug2_1_08_16_FD_185931 | JGI IMG/M metagenome (GOLD analysis project Ga0179593, IMG submission 185931) | Vadose zone soil fungal communities from Angelo Coast Range Reserve, California, USA - CZODoug2_1_08_16fungal (PacBio error correction) | ecosystem: Environmental > Terrestrial > Soil >... | reverse complement strand
AATTTCCTCCCACCAACAATTTTTTCCCCTTTTTCGAGATGAATTTTTGAAAGCACCTTCCCTTTACGCCCCCCCCCCCTTTTTTTTTCGCGAGTGTTTCTTTTGAGTCATTCGGATCCTTCACCTTTGCTTGTGCCCCTTCACCACACCCCTTAATAAATGATTCCCGCTTCCTTTCGTAAGCTAGCGGGCGAATCCTTGGGGTGGGCCCTCTGGAATGAATCTTCCCTCCCGTCGGTCCCGTCGATTTTCCACCGCGTTTCTCTTTCTTGGTCAGAAATTTTTTTGGCTACCGAAGAAATCCCCCCCCCTTCCTTTAAGACTCCTTTCCCTTAGCTCACCCCCCCGCGCAAAAGTTCCTTCATTCCTTATTTCCTAGACCACGACCCAATTCTCCCCTTTGCTTCCACCAGTAGAATCGGAGAGAGAGCGGCCCCTTTTCCCCTCTGCTTACCCCCCCCGTGATTGCTATGCCACTTGAAAAGGAACCCCTTGAAACCACCCCGAGGTTGGTCCCACGAAGTTTCCAAAATGATCGCACGCTGCAATAGATATGTTTTATTGTCCCTCTACCATCTTATTCTTCACTCGAGTTGCCCTTGACTTATTTTTTTTTGGATCTTAGTTCGGCCTTTGAACTCCCCCTAAAAGTGTTTGTTTCTTCTCCTGCATTCCCTCCCAGCGTCTATGGACGAGCCACTAAAAAGGAATTTTCCTTTTTTTTTTTTTTCTCCCCGAGTTGACCCGTGACTTTTTACGGAAAATACTTTCCACCTTTTGTGCCGGTTCTTCTCCCCGAAAGACAGAAGGGCCTTCCCCTTTAGATTCCGTTTCGGGCCCCTTAAAGTTGATCTTTCTATCCCTTCTTTCTGAAAAATACGCTGACTATTTCCTTCAGAGCCCGATTATTGAATGTTCAAGCTGTTGAAAGCAAGACCCCGGTCGTCCCCTTTCATACGCCCGATTGCGTCCCCTCCCACACCCGCCCCTGAGTCCTGAGCATCCAAAACCTTGCCTCCTGACACAATTCCCAGTTCCTTTTTCATACGAAACCCCCTTCCAGCGGAGCACCCCTGTGTCTCCCTCTCCGTCAAAGTCAAGAATTCCTTTCCCCATACGAATTCCTGGATTTCTCGATGTAAAATTCCTTGATTTTCCATGTAATACAGTTCCTAACATGTGTTATAAAGCGGAGTGCTACCTTCCGTCCATAGTAATGTGTAACTGGTTACCTCCTGCGCACCTTCACCAGTCCTTGAAATGACCCGAACCCCTTTCGGCCCTGATGAGGTCCAATGTTTTTTCTCCCGATTGATTCTTCGGCATTCAGTCTTTATGAAATCGGCGTTTACCTTCCCCACTCTTCCTTTCGGATCTCGTCTAGAATCTTCCCCCAGTTAAGGTGTTGCTGTGAGCCCTTTCCCCGGTCCTTCTTCCTTGATCCCCAAGTGTAGGTCCAGTTCCCTTTAAAGACTGAATCTATTTGTTCCTGGAGTTGCATAACTCCCTTTAGAGCTCTCTTGACTTTTTCTTTTTTTTCCCAAGTTTTGAGGACTCCGATCTCCGGTTCCTAGTTGAAGGTCTAGCGGACCCAGCGAACTGCCCCCCCTCCCATCGAGGGGGTCATTTTTCAGCTGTACCCGCAATTGCTGTTCCCCCTTCTCTTTTTTTCCCCCAAAAGGGATGATCTTCAATTTTCGTGCCACCCCAGGACTTTAGTCTTAGGAGGGCTGACCGTTCTGGTCCAGTTCCTGGAAGGAAGGAATTGGCAATCAAAGGTTTTTTCCGTGGGCGAAGGCCTCCGAAATGCTGCCATGTCGGACAACCTTCACCAAGTTCTTTCCAGAAGCCCCGAGCATCCCGCTTCCAGAGAATACCAAGGAATTAAAAAAAAACCTAGCCCAGCTTGAACGGACCCTTCTCCTGAAATTTTTCTAGACTTTTTTGCTGATCCTTTTCCCCTGCTTCTTCCCTTCTTTTGGTTCCGGCGCTGGGAACCCCCCCCCCCCGACCATACCCTACTTCCCATTACTACCCCCTCCAAACTTGGTGAACCCCCCCCCCCCCCCGAGGGCCTTGAGAAACCCCCCCGGTTATGGACCCTGAATCTCCTGGAAAGAGACAAAAAGGATCTCTGCCTGATTCCAGCAAGCCCCCTTGAATCCCCCGAGCCTCCTGCCAAGGAACGCCTCTGTTAAAGTATTCGAAGGGACCCCCCCCCCCCTCCCAGCCTCTTCTCCAACAAATTTAAGCGGAAGAATCGAGAGCGGTCCCAACAGCGATTCCAGAGGGTCTTTTCACAACTGGGGAATTCTCCCCTGTTTGAAGACTTGGGCGCAAATTTTCATGATGCCCCTTCGGTTTTGTGACTCAACCCCCTCAACCTCCGCGGTTACCTGGCCTTTACCTTCTTGGCATTAAGAGAATCCGTACTCTGGCCTGGTTTCCCCTTCTTCCCAATGCCCGCCCAGAAATCCCCAAAGTGAAGAACCCCTTCCTGTTTTCAAAACCACTTACACCCACCAAAACCCCTTGCTGGAGAAGTCCGTGGGTGGGAGGGGCCTTGATTTCTAATGCCTTTTTTACGCTCCCAGTACTTAGACATGGCGAATTCTGTTGATTTTTTTCCCAAAAGACCTCCTTAGTAGGTTCTGGTTTATCGTTCCCTCAGATTACATACCTGCCCCCCTCAATCTTTTGCGCTCCCAACATGTTGTCCGCCTAACTCCCTCCACCGTTTCCTATTCAGACCTTAAAAGAACCTGCTGTTGGTTTCACGTTTCGTTTTTTCGCCCTTCCGTCGGATCCCTCCCACCTCCCTCTAGGGAAGAGACCCATTCTGTGTTTGTTTGTCCGCACCTCCCTCTGTGAGAGTAACTCCTGGGCTCTTGACCAGTAACGTATAAAAACACTGGCTTCTTGAGCGGAAGTTCCACAATCCTTTCCTGAACATAAGGGCCCCCCCCGATCATCTGAGGATTGCCCAGTATGTTCCATTGCCCCGGGTGATTCGGTTTTGGCGCAGGCCTAAAGTCCAATACTCCGAGAGGCAACCCCTCTGGGAAGTTGTCTATGGTGGGAGACTTCGCCGCATAAGTGCCTTGTGTTGAAATATTCACTTCTCACCCAAAGGAGTGACCGCGCAATCGCGTCCAAAGACCCCCCTCCAATAATCTTCCTCTCCCAAAGATCGCATGGGAGTATCCTAACTCCCAAGAAACTTTACCCCCCCCAACATTTTTTTTTTCCCCCTCGGTCTGATACCATTCCTCCAACGGCCCGTTTATTGGATTTGTCTTTTTCCACCTTTTAGCCCACCTCTCTTAGAAGGTCTCTGACCCCCCCCCTTAATAAACAACCCTTAGTTCCTTAAAACAACCACCTCACTTGATTCCCTCATGGACGTGGATTACTTTTTTCAACTCCCCCTTTTCGAAAAGATCCCTGGGGGTTCCCCTTTCAAAGACAATACACGAGTTCTCCCTCATAGAAGTTTTCTTTGGGAGGGGGGGACTTCTTGGGGGGAACCGCGTTTGGAGGGCGCCGTGGGGAGAGGGCTTTGAATGGGAACCCGTCGGGGCGGAGCTGTTCCCCACAGAATGGCCCCCGAAGGGCTCTCTTGTCCCCCGGTACTCGGAGGGGTGAGGGCCTTTAAATAGCGGTAAACGCAGCTGTCCTTTTACATTGGGACCGTCGTGAGGATTTCAGCCAGCCGGACCTTCGAGCCTTCGCACGGAACCGTTGGCATAGTCCTTAGTCGATAGTCCTCCGGCAGGGGGTGACGTCTTTTAGGTTTTGTAGCCCCTTTTCCTCTTCCCCCTAGTTGATGACCTTTATTGATGACTGCAGTCCTGCACAGGGTTGTCTTTGTTTCTTTAGGCTAGGAATGGTTCCCCCCCTATGAGAAAGGCCTCACCCATTTGTGACCAGGGCTTTACCTTTTTTTCCCCAGGTTCCCCGGAGTAAAGAAGACTTTAAAAGAGGCATCCCACCTCACCTCGCCCCCTGGAATTTGCGCGTTGACAGTCCGGAACATTTTCCCTTTTGGGGCGTGTGTGCCTTTCCTCTTCTTCCGAGAGATGTTTTAGGAAAGTACTGGGATTTTTCTGACTGTTTGAGGGTCTTTCAGTATCTCGGGATGAAAAAGTTTCTTTCCCCCTGTCCTTCCGTGGTCCTGCACTGACCATGTAAACTTCCTGTAATAAGCCCCCTTTGGGTTGGCTTTTGCACCCCCCTTGAATGGGGGTCCACTTTTTAACTGCCTCAGTTACCCTTCCCCCCAAAGAGTTCCATTCCCCCCTTTCGGGGATGGATTTTAGAAAAGTTTTTTTTCGTGATGGCCTCGCGGACCCTGCGATCCCGTTTCCCCCCCCTCGAGGAAACTACGAAAACCTCCCTGCAAGTCTTTCCGTCGTTTTTCCCCCCCTCTAACTCCTTTTTATGAACCCCCCCCCGGCAAGCTCGAATTGGTTTTCCCTTTCAACTTTCCCTGTAATCTTTTCCTTTCCTCACTTGACCCAGTCTGCCTTCTGGCTCATCCCCCTTCCGCGTGTGCAAAAATTTGTGAGAAGCCCCATGTCTTCTCCGCCGAATCTTAGTAGTCCTCATCCTCCCCTGGTTCCTTCCCACACCTCAAGTTGGCGCTTTTTTATTCCTCCCCCCTCCGAACAAATTTTCCCCCTGTTCACTTTTCTCTGTTGTCTCCTTGGTCCCAGCCCCTCCCACAGGACGTTGACTCTCTCCTTTTTTTTTTCCTCCCGATTCGATACTAACTTCTTGTTTATCCGTATTCGGCCCCTTATAAAAGTAGTCGTTTCAGTCCCCAACTCCTTCCCAGATGAAGTCGTATTGAAACTTCTAATTTGCCCTTCGAGAAAAGGTGGGCCACGGCTTCCTCTTTTTCTAATGCTTTTTTTTCAGAGGTTCTTTTATGAGAAGCTTCTCATTTTCCTTTGTCCTTTAGGACAGGACGGTCCCTTTCCCCTGGAGTAATTGAGGGGCGCGCAAGAGCTTGACCTTGTCCCTCGAAGTTCCTCCCATAAAGAAGATTCTCGGCCCTCCCCCCCAGAACCCTAGGACGATTGCTTGTCAGGAAGAGTTTCACGATCCCCCCTTGTTCTGCCAGGTTGCCCCTAGGGAAAGGAATTAGAAGTTGGCAGGAGGGAGAGACTAAGCGACTTGAAAATGCCAAAATTTCAGTTAGTGTCTAAAAACGTCTGAACAGGATCAGCTCTTTTAGGGTCCGATCCACCCTGAAGCACTTTGGTTCGTGCTTCTAGTCAACACTCTTGACCCCCTTTCACCTCCCATTGCATAGTAAGTCCTCCACACCCCCCCCTGCATTGAAATTTCACTTTTCAGCGTCTCCGCCTTTCCCCAAAAAACACACAAAATCAAATGGACCTCCTGATTTATTTTTCTCGCAATTAATATCCTCCTGGTGAAGAGACCATCCGCTCTGTTTCAATATATATTGTCAGCTTCTCACGCTCCCTTTTCTGCAGGGACAACGGCTTGTTTTTTCTTTTCCTTTCCTTTTCATCTGGCATCGCCTTCGCGTTTTCCTTGTTGAAAGTGGTTTGCAGCTCGGCTCCTACTTGAACTTTCTTTCTCAACGAACCTTTGGGGATCTTTTTCTTGAAGAAATGCATTCCAGTAAGTGCCGCTGATAATCAAAGGATCCCCCTCTCGGTTTGGGGTATTTCCCATCCTTCCAAGAAACCCCCTCCCAAGAATTTGAATACATTTACTTGTCTCCATTGTTTTTTCTTCATTCCACTCTTGGATGGCGCCTTGATCTTACGAAGCTTCTTCCCCTTTCCTATGATTTTTTTTCGGTATTATGGGCACCCTTTACGACCTCCGGACTCTCACCCCCCCACCCCCCAATCAGCGACCCCCCCTTGGGCCCCCGGGATCTCTTTTGCTTCAACGCCCTTTCCCCCCGCAGGGTGGTTTGTGGGAGGGTCTTTTTTTTTAGACAATATCCTTGTTGTTGTTAGAGAGCCCCTTCTTCACACGTCGCTCCCGAAACAACACCCGACACTTCCCCTCACCCCACTCTCCTTTTCCCCAGAGAACCAATAAATTTTTTCGTGGTTTTTTGCTCTTGTATTTCGTCCCCACTTTGTGGCAACCTCCCGTCCCTAACAAAACCCTAACCTTATTAGAAGTAACACCTTTCATCTTTACCTTCCTCCTCCGGCTCTTTCTGAATTTTCTCCTCCACCAGTAGACCGGGCTTGTTTTCCTTTCCTGAGTCTGATTGTCGTTTTCTCTATAGCCTAACACCCCAATTTCGCGTAAGGACTCTGGATTCTAGACGTTTTCCACGTTCACCGGCACTGCTTCCCTCCCTGACCTATCAAGGTTCGTTTGTCCCCTTAGATTTCTTCGGGTTTTGCTGCGGGCATCAACGCTCTAAAGCGACTTTTTTTCTATGCCAACTATTTCTCAAAACCCCCTAACAATAGGGGTCAGCGTGCCACTTTTCCAGGTCACTCTATGTTACCAGCTGCCTTTTTTTTCTCGTTTGTCGATTTTTTTTTTTTTTTTTTTTTTTTTTTTTTTTTTGTTTTTTTTTTCATGCCGCCCTTCCCCTTGTCCCCTCAGGAGTTGTTGTTTGTTTTTTCCTCTTCCCCTGACGGAAATTTCAATCAGTGACCTGTTCTTCCCCCCTGTTGACTCTTGCCCCTTTCAAGGTTGACACTTGGGATCTGTCTATTTGCCCCCTGCTGAGAAGCATACCTCATCGCGGCGGTCTTTTTTCCCCTAAATGCTGCTTTGGGACTGCCCGACGCCTTAACTAAACTTCCCCCTCTTGGTCCATATTCGGTAATATACTCCCCCTTCAGGAAACCTTTGGACGTCAGCCAGAAAGGGACACCCTTCTTTTCTGTGCTTGTGATCCCCATATTACTTTTCCCAGATTCTGTATTTTTACGGAAGGCCCTCTTAAATTTCTAAGTATTCATCCCGATAAGAGGCTTGCTATCCCCAAACCCTCGGACCCTTTTTCTAAAAAAGGCCCTTTGATTAAGTTTCGAAACTTTCCACCTAAATGCGTTGATAGGCGCATTGCCAACTTGTCCGGAGTCCACAAATAGATTCCCCTGGGTCTTTTTCTCTTCAAAGGAAACCCAGGTTTTTTCCCGGAACCCAGGCTTTGGCTCCTTTTCTTCAATCAGTTCTGATTTTCCCATCCCCCTTTAGGACTTAAACTCATCTTTTCAAGCGGCGCTGTAAAAATGCACCTCCATCGTCCTTACTAGACCCAGACAGAACCTTGTTCATTCGAAAGACCCCGACTTGCTTAAAAGAACATTGTCCCAAGCTTTTTCCTTCGGTCCTTACCTCTGCCTAGAGGAACGACTCGACTTTATATTCGTTTTCCGCAGGTACGCTCGAAAAAGTTTCTCCGGGCAAGGATGCACAGTCCCTCCGCTCCTCAGATCCAGAAGAACCCAAAGCCCCCCCCCTTTTTTAGGGATCCACTCCCCCGTGAAAATGTTTAGGTATTGACAGGCTTTTCCAATGAAGCGACAAACACCCTAATGAAGCTGGGACCGGTCCCAGAAGAAATGCCAACGTAGAGACTCCCCGCTGGAAAGACTTTTTCCCGGAGTTTTTCGCCACCATGGGGGGGTACGTTTGTACGAGACGGTCGACCATGGGGCCCCTTTCCCGCAGGCCCCCCCCTCCCACCCCCACGGCCGGACCCGCTAAGGGATCCTTCCCTAAACTCTCCCTACCGCCCGCCAAAACATGCGAACGCCAAATAGACACCCGCCCTCGGGGAAGATCTGGAAAACTCCAGCTGAGCGACGTCCCCAAGTGCCTCTCAAAAAACCATGGGAAAAAGAAACGCCCTGAATAGTCGAGGTTGCCTTAAAAACTAAACCCCCCCTAACCTTCCGGCACCCGTTAGGTGACCTCCCTTTGTTTGACGTGCTCCAGGACCCCTCTTTTTGGTCCTTCAGGGGGGACAGTTCCCCACAAGGGGCCTAAATCTTTTTCTCGAAAGGAGCTCCCCCCCGGAACAGACAAGAACTACATCTCAAACAGAATTCCGTAAACATTCCCTTTCGTCGCGGCTCCAAAAATTTTCCTCCCAACCCCGAAGCATTTCCGTGGCAGTCACCTCTGTAGTGGAGATACTTTTTGCTTCCCCGCGTTTAAAGATGTCGCGGTACGTTGGCGCCCTCGAACAACACACTGGCCCTCCCCAATCCCCAGAACCAATCTTGGAAAGGTCGCATCCCGAGTTCCCACCGGCACCGAAGCTCCTTGCTTTCCCAAAGGTCGTGTTGAAATCAGTGGAATGGCCCTTCCCTCTAAGTTTTCAAGGCCTTGAAAGCGAGACGAGCGTCCCTGAACAAATCGTTCGGACCCCAAATCGCGTTTTTAGCTACGGCCGACGTTCTTTTTGGACCAAAACGCGATTGCCCTCCGGGGCCAGTTTTGAGTGACTACTCGAGTTATAACATTGGCAAGGATGTCCCCTTCGGTTCCGGTGGGAGCGTTTCCAGACTCAAAAGCGAAGCCTCACCACCCGGGGCTCCGGATTTCCCTTGGGCAGAGGTCAAAAATTGAAGACCCGAGACGGGTCCCCCTGGACTCCATTCCAGGGCTCAAGACCTTCGGCCACAAAGAGGCCCACATACCCCTCCACCATTTTTCTTGAGAATAGCGTTTCCTTGGGCTTTTCTTGTAAACATGATTTCTTTCCCTATTTGATAATCCCTCGCCCTTTCCGCACTTCGTTGACTTTTTTTCCTCCAAACGAAGTTAGGGTCCTGTTCTCTAAGTAGATATTCTGAACTAAGGTGCCTGTAAAATTTCTCAGCTCTGCAAATACCAGAGAAGTCCCTCGAAGGCCCCACAGTGGTCAATACGGCTGAGAGAACTGCACAAGAGTTTTCTTTGTTTTTTTTTTGTTTTTTTTATGCTGCTGGAATTCGTCCTGCCCCTTGGTTGATACTCCCATTCTTTTTTTGCCCTTTTTTTATCGCGATCATGGAGTCACGCGTCACTCCCCCTTTTTCGAAGGTGAGTACTCCCCCCCGGCCAGGAATTTTCTGCAAAAACAGCGGTGGTTTTTCCCCCTGCCTGAGCCAGGGCCCTACAAGCTTGTTTTTTTCCCAGTTTCGTATTCTCCCCCAACAGAGCCACGATCCCCTCTTCGTGTTCACGATTGTTATAGCTCACAGGTTTCCCCACGACCCCGGAAAAAAAAAGTCGTCCTTTTCCCACCGTCGTAGGTGGGATCGGTTCGCCCGGTTGTGTTTTTGTGTCCACTCCACTTTTCGTTTTTCTTTCTTTTCTCAATACCCAGCTTCTCTCTTCTATACAGGATCATGGAAACCCCCCTCGATATTTGTCCCCGTGGCGGATCGACTTCAAACAGACTTTTCCCGTCTCTCGTATGGCAATCCTCACGTGCAGCCCCCGAAACATCTTGACTTGTTCCTGAAGAAGTTTTAGTCGTATTCTTCCAACGGGCACGTCCCTATCCCTCGTCCACTATGTTAGCTTATTCCCGCCTTGACTGGTTTGCAAACATGTGTGCGGGACTTGTTTTGTGATTTCTGTGGCTACATTCTCCCCCCCGTTACGGCCCTTATCTTTGTTTGTCTTTGATTCAACATGTGTATTCGACTACCCTGTCTTGTATCTGGTAAGGACGACCAAGGACTCCCACCCTTGTGCTTATATTCCCACACTTTTTCCCCTCTTATTTGTTTTGTTTTTTTTTTTTTTTTGATGACCCCCCCACCCTGCGTGACTTTTAGAGTGCTCATTTTTTTCATAGCTGATTCGTGTTACGGCCCCCCCCCCCCCCCCCCCGCCGCACTGCTCTATCACTCCTCTTTATCTTTTGGATAGATATCACGCAAATCGACACAGACACCGTTTTACCCCCCCCCAGCATAAGTGCCTCCATATCAAGTGGTTGGTTCTGTACGTGCTGGTGGGGTGGACCATTATTTCGCGCATTCCAAAAGGGCCCAACCCCGGACGCCTCAAACACATCCCCCCCACAACACTACCCCAATTTTTTGTTCGCGTCCCCCCCCTCTTTTTTTGATTTCCACGGCTACTACCCTGCCTGCTCCTTTTTTCTGGGCCCAAGTCCTGGCGTGAACACTGCGCCCCTTTGGATTGACGAAATTCCTGTTCTTCGGACCTGTTCTCTGGTCGTTGTCGTCTCAAATCATTCCTTACGCATGCACCCTACAAATTTATCAGCACACTTTTGCGTCTTTTATTAACGACCTCACCCCGGGTCTCATTTTCTATAGGTCTCCTTTTTCTTCGTTCGTATCAATCACACCCCAACACAACATCAAATTTTCAGTGGCTGGCTCTCTTCCTTCACGGAAACTGGGGGCCGTTTGATTTTTTCTTGTGATAAACCCCCTACTTCAGGTGGGAACTCCCACCTCTTTTTAAGGAGATGTTG
>Ga0179593_1612063_pt1 | contig 10462 bp, 17 predicted proteins | sample CZODoug2_1_08_16_FD_185931 | JGI IMG/M metagenome (GOLD analysis project Ga0179593, IMG submission 185931) | Vadose zone soil fungal communities from Angelo Coast Range Reserve, California, USA - CZODoug2_1_08_16fungal (PacBio error correction) | ecosystem: Environmental > Terrestrial > Soil >... | reverse complement strand
GGGCTCTCCTTCAACGGCCCTCCGTAAACGCCCCCCCCCCCCCCCAACAGGCCTTTTTTTGTCTGTTAGTCGAGAGATCTGTTGGGATTTTCCCCCCCAAAAGCCGGGTTCTCGCATTCCCCTTTTTTTTTTTTTTACTCTCCTCCGTGCCGTTGCTCGCCCCCCCTTTCCGTCAAGAACCGGCTTGGCTCTCGATCCCCGGCACCCCCTTCCCCCTTTTCTCCGCTCTTTTCACGCCTAACTTTTTCAGCGTTTTTAGAAAGGTCGGCCGCTTGAGATCAGCCCCCCCCTTTTTCCCTTTGTATGGTATGGGTTAACTTCCCCCTCTACAGAATTTCAGGCGGCGAATTCCTTTGGCGATTTTTGGTTTCATTTGTGGCTCCCTTCCGACCAAACCTTCCGGTCGGTCTTTCCCGGGGGAGCCGAGGAAACCGTGATCGTCCGTTTTGATAGAGACCTTGTCTCGATCGGACACAAGCCGTTTCAGCGTCCAACATTTTGGTGGCAATGCTCCCGTCGCCCAGTGCCCTCCCCCCCTCTTTGCTCTTTTTTTCTATGCGATCTAGCACCATTTGGAAAGAAGTTGCCCCCTCCTTTTCCCCATCGTTTTTTTTTTGCTTTGGGACATCGACTTTCCTCCGAACCCGCGGGAATCGTTGAAACTGTAGTCGTCCTTTCTTTACCCTCTTTTCCTTCAGCAAGTCTCCCATTCCCGGGCGTTATTCCCCTTCCTATATCTGGCGTTCGCCTGGGGTAAGTGCCTTGGCCCGTCATCCATTTTTTCACCGAATGACGATTGATCATTCTAACAGTGAAATGCTCGGAAGCAAGCAGTCCCCCGTTTCTTTCCGCGATTTTCACCTGCCGAAGCAGCCTTTTAGAAGAGTCTTTTCCCCCTGCGGTCTTTATTTGAGTCTTCTTCCTCCCGGGTTTTCCCCTGCGGCATGAATACTCGCTCCTAATCCATCCCTTTGCCCCTGATCGAAACGCCGTTTGCCGAGTTCGATTTTTTTGCCCTCCCTCTTCCCCCTCTCCTCGCTTTTTCCCTGTCGTTCTTCGAAAGGAATCGGCTTTCTTTCTTCTTTTGCCCTCTTTTCTTCCCTTCAGTTGTCTCCCCTGGATTTACCGCCCTCCCAGGTTTCCACCAGCGCCTATCCTGCCCATTCCCCGTCCGCCAGAAGGCTTCCGGTCCCTTCCACCGCTGACGTCCGTTCTTTTTCTACGAGACGAACAAAACTTTCTGTTCGGCAGGGCTTCCCATTTTCTGACGGCGGGTCGCTTTTGTATCTTCAACCGTCCTCCAGACCCCCTTTCTTTTCTCTCGGACTTCCTGCCGCAATTTTATCCCCCCTTCGCAGCGCGTCTCTGCGGTTTTTCAGCTTTGTAAAAATTTGGCGGTTTTCCCTCCCTCTGGACGCTGTCTTCTTTTTTTTAGATTCCGTTCTTCGTGAGGCTCGTTTTTTCGCAGCAGCACTGATTACGGCAATCCTTTCGAAATCGTTTGTACGGCCCCCTTTTTTGCTTCGTGTCGGTTCGCTCCGTTTTCCCTGCATTTTTGCTCTCCCCCCTTTCCCCCCTTTTCCCCCCCTTGAAACCATTTTTTTTTTTTCTTCTGCTTGGACCTCCCCTAAGTTTTCCCCGAAACAATCCCTGCTTTCTTTTCTTTCGAGAGACTTTCCCTTTTTTCTCCTCAGTAGCATGCTCGGTTTTTAAAGCGTCCTTCTCAAAACTCCCTTCTCGGTCCCCCCTTCGGGCACCCGCAATTTCCCCCCTCCATCCTAACTCCTTCGTTATGGGAACCGTCAGTTCCCTTTCCTTCCTCCTTTTTTTCTGCTTTCCTGCTCCCTTCGCGGACCTCTTCTTGGCCGAGCAGCAGCTGTTCCTTTTCCTGCCGGTCATTTCCCTCACCCACATCGAGTTTATTGAAGCCCACCCTCTCTTTTTTTTTCCTGCTACAAGCTTCTCTTTTTTCGGAAGAATGACTGACCCACAAAACTTTCCCCCTCCTTTCTCAATTTGCTTTTCTCTGCTTGCCGTAGAGCCTTTCCCAGCCCCCCTTTTCTTCATCGTAATTAAGCGGATCTTCCCTCTTTTCTCTTTTTTCCTCCCCCTCTTTTAGAGATTTCCCCCCTCCGTGGCCATTACGCCGTCATGTTTTCCCTCCGTTTCCGGCTTTTTTTTTTCCTCTCGGCCAGCGCGTATTCCCCTTTTCCCTAAATGTTGTTTTTCTCCCGTCCATTTCCTGGCACACCCCATCCTTCTCTTTGTAGCATGAAAGCTCCAGTCTCTTTTTTCTTCTCAACGGCGGTCCCCGAGCGACGATGCCTTCCCCTCGCTCGCCCTGCCCCCCTTTTTTTGTTTTTTTTCCGCAGAATTTCCTTTTTTTTTTTCCGCCGGCTTGGTGAAGTTCTGCCGGAGGCAATTTTTTACAGACCTTCGGTAGGATGGGCGTGTGTCCCTTTTTCCGAATCCCCAGGGGGGCTTCTTCAGGAAAATGACGCTTTCTTCTTTTTTCGATATCCCTTCGTCGACCCTGTACGCCCCCTTTTTCCCCACCTGATGGGGACTTTGCTGTATTTCTTCCGCTGGGCACACTCTCAGTCAAATTTTTTCTTGAGGAACCTTGTTCGGTACCTTTTTCCAAATCTCGTCCCTTTGCGCGACCCTTTTTCCCCTCATATGGCCTGGGCAGTAAATACCCCTAGGCAAGCAATTTTTTTTTTCCTCCGGATTTTTTTTTTCCCTTTCTTTCGAAGAGAACCCCCTGTTCCCTCTTCCCAAGGTACCGGAAGAAGAGGACCTGGCCCCCTCTTGGCCTTGGCCCACCCCCCTCTCTTTTTTTTTTTCCTGATTTGTTTATCCCTTTCCTGAGACACTACGCGTCCCCCCCCCGAGAACCCTTCCCCCTTAGGAGGTGCAGATATCCCCCCCCCCCCTGCCCCGCCGGCGGCCAATGTTCTCTCGGTCTGGGACCCGATTTTCAAAAACCTTTTGTTAGAGACGTAGAAGTTGGAGGTCTTTTTCCTCGTGTCTCTTTTTTGCCCTGTGCGGCCTCTCCCCCCCATGAGCTTTTTTAAATGGGAACTGGGGTAAATCCATGTGTCCCTGATTCTGGGTTTCCTACCGCTGAGCCGGCTTTTTTTTTCCCGCTGAGCAACTCACCCCTGAGTTGCCGCCGATTCGCACACCCCCCCCCCTTTCCCCCCTTGCCTACCGCGGTCCTCTTTTTCCCTGTGCTGCAAGCTTCTTTGTCTCGTGATCGATAATGCCTCCTTTGCGACCGCCGCCTTGGGTGCCCCCCCCCAGTCTCCTTTTTGCATGGAAACCCGTCCTGTCCCCGCTGCTTCCCTTTTTTCCCATCTTCTACGAGGAATGTTTTTACTGCCGTGCTGCTTCTTTCCCTCCTGAGATCCCCCTTTATAAGTCTTCCCCTCCCCTCCTGATGTTTCCGGTTTTTTGCCCTTTGACCACGCTTTCCCCTCCAGAATCCTTTTATGAGAAACAGGGATTTTTTTTCCATTGGAAAGTGCGCTGGCCCCCCCGTTCCGGCCCAGTTTCATCTCGATATCGTCTTTTTTCCCGGTGGTAGGTTTTTTCCAGAAGATGAATCAAGCGACCTTTCCGTGACGCGCCTTGCACTTTCTACGATTCTGCCTCTGTTCTATATGATACAAGAGACGACCTTTTCATAGGGCGAAGGAAGAGTCTCCCCTGCGCTGGGGTCGCCTCACTCGCTTTTGCCCTTTTGCCCCTTCCGCATCCGCTACCGCTTAGCAATACTTTCCCCCTGAAAAGGAGACTCTTTCGTGGTGGGGGCTTTCTTTGGACGACACCCTCCCCTGTAGACAGACACATAGGAAGAAACCTCCGAAGGATACTTTCCTTAGGCGTATTTCACACTACCCCCCCCCCCCCCCCCAATTGGGGTGGAAATTTCCTCCCCGAGGCTGTGTGAATTCTTTTTCTTCTCCTTTGGAGAGTGAATCTCCCAAGGCCGAGAACGTCACTTTTCTCGATGATTCCTGACGGTTCTCTTAAATTCTTATTGCCCCCTCCGGGAAAGGCCGTGCTCCCTTTCCTTTCTTCCCCCCCCCCTGAGATCGAGAAACTTTTTCCAAAAGGGCCCTTCCCTGCCCCCTCCTGAAATGACTCGGTGAAGTTCATTTGTCTATCGAGCTCACTGAAGTGATACTTCAGTTGTTGTTTGTTTTCCCCTCATAGTCGTGTTGCTTCTCTCCCCCGCATAGATGACCCCCGGCCTGACGTTTTTTCCCCGAGAGACTTTGTTTGAGATGCCGACCCCCAGAGGATCTTTTTTTTGGAACATCCAGATCCCCCCCCCTTTTCCTGATTGGTGACGCGCTTTCCCGCCTTTTTCGTCGTCACAGTTTTCAGCTCTCATCTTGCCATCATGTTACTTTGCTAGCTTCTGTTAACGATCAAGCTGGCCTCTCTAGAAATTTTTTTCCTTCCCTCTTCCCCAGAAGGGTGCACAAAAAACATGAGAGCTGGGTGAAGGCTCGCGAGCCCCCCCCTAGTAATCTCCGTCTCTATGATGTTGAGAGGCAACGCTCCGGGAGCGCCCCCCCCCCCTTCCTTCTTTTCATCTCCGTTTGCCTTTTGAACCCGCTTGATCGATGAGGGCCGATCTTGGCCACCAGGCCCCCAAGGCTGCTTTTCCACCCTCCCTGTCTTTGACCCCGGAAGTTTTTTTTCTCCCCTGATGAAGAAAGACTTCCCCCGTGATCAGCTTTCCTTTATATTTCCACTCCCGTAGTAGATAAGGTCCTTTTCCCAGGATCTCCCCCGGGGACATTTCCGTATTCTTCTTTTTCTCTCGGGGACACCCCACAGAGGAAAAGCACGCGCACTGTAGTCGCCTGTCCTCCCATTTTTTTCCTTTCAAATGCAGCCAATGACCCCGGGGTCCTTTCTTTTCCGGAACTGGAGTATTTCCTCGGACAGGACGGTTCCCCCTTTTCCCTTAATTGTAAGACTTTTCACAGTTCAATGATAGATTTTCTGGGGTTCTTCAGTTACAGCCACTCCCGTATAGATTCTTTTTCCGAGAGGATAGACGCACTTTCCGCGACGGTCTCTTTGCTCGGAAAGAACTTTTTTTGAGAGGGCGAAACCCTGAGGCATTTGTGGCCTTTTCGGTCCCCCCCCCTCTTTTGAAGCAATTTCCCCTCCCCCCTTGAACCAAGCCTCTTTCCCCCCTTTAGATTCTTCTCGACGTTTCCAAGGACTTTTTTTTTTCCAATTGTAGTGCGTCCCTCTCCCCCTTCTCCGGGGCGAAATGTGAGACCAGTGGGATTCCTCATCCCCCCTTCTTCCCCAAGTTCAATTCCTCCCGTGAACCCACAGATCCCCCATGAAAAATGGCCGAAGATTCTTTCATCCGACTCCCGGGCTGCAGGTTACTGCCCTGCGAGACCCCCCATAGGTAGAAGGGTTCCCTTTTTTCATAGGAGACACTGGGCGCTTCTTTCTCTTTGGCTTGATGGCCCCTTCACGACATTTTCCCCCCTTAAGGGGGAGAGGTCTTTTTCTTCTGTTCAGTAGTTAAGGCCCCCCCATCGTTCGATCCTCTTCTTCTGCTTGTGCTTCCCAGCTTGTAAAACCCCTTTGAGCATGGGCCGAGGTCCTTTTTCGGATTTGTAGATGACACTCGGTCTTTCCGCCGTCACCCGTTTGTAGCCGGTACGGATTTCCCCTTCCTCGGGCGAAATCGTTTCCCCGACGGCTGTCCGGGGTTTTTCATTTCCTCCAGATTCAGTGTCTTCCTTGACCGCTGTAGCACTTTGGCCTCAATCAATTCTCTTTTTCGATCTTTTCCCATCGCCCTATTCTCAGAACCATAACTTTTTTTTTAATTCAGGTGGTTGCTTGTTCCTTAGTCGACGATTCTCTTTCTCGGCGTGTGTTTTTGTTTTTTCGCCACGCATAGACATCGCTTGTCCTTGTGAAACTTCCCCTGGCTTCAAACTGTGAGGACCTGTCCTTTTCTCCTAACGTGATCACCCCTTACCTCCTTTTCTTATCTTCCGCAATTGAGCTCCCGAGACCTTCTTCACTCCGTTTTTTGATCCGGACCTCCCTCTTCAGAACGACGCCTTCTCGTTGAGTTCCCTTCCCAGCAAGCGGTCTTTTTCCGTGGTGACTTTCGGCGCGGGTGCTACCATCGGAATTTCCAAATAGATGGAAGATTTCAGCCTCCCTCGGGGGTTGCTGGGGGAATTTTCTCTTCTCCCCGTTTACCAATCTTTCTAGACTTTGGAATCCTGCCGAGATTGGCCATTAGTAGAGAACTTCGTCTCTTTCTGAAATCGTCCTTTTCCCCTCGCCCCTTCTGTTTTTCACTTTTTTCCCTAATACGTTGTGTTTTTTTTTTTCTCTCGGTGAGCAGAAGGTCCTCTCCATGAAGATTTCGACTTCCCCTTTTATAAGGACAAGCTTTGGTCCCCCCTCTCAGTCTACCCCGTTTTTTTTTTGTCGCCGCTCATTGTCCTTTCCCCCCTTCAAAGGATACTTTTTTCCTTTCTAGAGTGGCTTAATAAACCCTTGTGATTCCCTCCTTGAACTTTTTCAAGCTGATGCGCGACCCGCGGCGTGTGATGAACTATCCTCCTATCAGGAGGAGAGTCCCGCGGTGAGGATTTTTCAGTGCCTTTCCTTCTTCCTCATGAGGTATTATGCTTTTTTTCTCCATTGCTGACTCATGGTAGAAAGGGGTATGTAGTTCGCACTTCCCTTTCTCGTTCTCTTCAATGCCCGGGGCAACTTCGTCGACCCTGGACGTCCCCTTCCCCACCACAAATGATGAACGCGGCTTATTTTTCTTTTCTGTGGTGAAAATGGTGCCCCGACTTTTGGTCCCAAGCCCTTTCCGGAGAACTTCCCCCCCTTCGGGCACCTGTGTTCCCTCGACCCCTTGTCGGGCATGGTTTTTCCCCCCCTTTGATTTAGTCATTTTTCAATGGCCTCTCCAGAATCGATCTTTCTCGCGTTTTTTCACCTTCACTTTTCATAAGGAGGCCTCGGAAATGCTCAAATTCAGATGTATTCCTCCTTGTTCTTCGCTGATCGACAGTATTTTAGAACCCTTTGAAAATACGCCCCTCACAAAGTCGGATTTACTTCCCAGGGAGGTTTTGCCCCCCTCGACCAATCGCTCATGTCCCTCCTCTGATAGAGAGCCTTTGCCCAGATGTTGGACCACCCCTTGTTTTCTGCCCCTTGAAACTGTCCCTAGGAAGGAGCTTTTCCCTGTAGATTTACTCGGAGTACTCGGCCTCTTTTCCCTTTCGGTGTCCTTCCGGCCTTTCACCAGGGACGGTACGGCATCCCCCCCCTAATTTTGATCTTTTTTTTTTTTTTTTTTTACGGAAAATTTTTTTGATCCGGGGTTTTCCGACAAGTTCATCTTTGCCGACTACAATCCCTTTTTCCCTGGTACGCCGGCGGTTTCGCTTTCATGGTCCCTCTTTCAAGCTTTTCATAGTTCTTTAGCGCAGTTTTCGTCTTAGCGGGTGCTTCTTTCCAAGATTTTGTCTCGGTTTTTGCTCAACGACGCGGCCCATACCCGGAGGACCCCAAGCGAGACTTCTCCTTCGGTACTCCTTTTCGACTAGTTCCCCCCGATCATTTAACTGTATAAGTCCCCCCCTCCGTTACCATGATGGATCTGCATCCCCCCGCCCCTTCCTTTCGCCGCGATTTTTCCATTGGATGATGGCCTTCCCGCTGCCCGCAACCCTCTTCTTTTTAGTTTAAATATAGATAGATTTTTTTGGGACTGCATTCGATTTGTTCCTCCCCCCAGCCTGCCCTCTTCCACCGGAGAGACGCGGCAACGGGTCCTCTATCGACGACCTTCGATAGAGACTCTTGGCCGAACACCCTTCTTATCTGTTTTTTCTCTTTGTCGTCGAAGCCTCGCTGTGGTTAGATTCCTCTTTTTGGAAGCGCTAGGACGCATCCCCCTCTGCCGCTCGGTTTCCTCCCCCCCGGTAGATTTTCGTGGTGGGTGGGCGTTTTCCTTTCCTTTACGCACCCGATCTCAAACATAGCCGCCACTGCCGGCTCCCTTTGGGTCTGCTGTACTTCACCCATCCCGCTGCCCCTCCCCCACATTGGGTGGCCCCCTTTCCGACACCGCGGCGAATTTCCTTCTCGCTGCACTTCTTGTTTGGTCCTTCCCCCTTCCGAAGCAATTTTTTTTTTTGCCGATCGATTCCTCCCGGTGATTGACTACATTTCTCATTCATCCCCTGAACGTTTCTGGCTCGGTCTTCAACCGAGATACGATTGTGGTGGTGTCCACCCCATTTTTGCGCGCGCCGACCCGCTTTCGACGTATCCTGGCCTTTTCCTTTTCCAAAGATCTCGAGCCAGATCCATATCTCTCTTTTCCCTCTCCTTGACTAAATGCGTCGTATCGATCTTCCCCCTCCCCCGCAGGATGATGCATGGAGTTAGGAGCGCGCCGCTTTGGGATGCCGACCCCCCCCCATTTTCTAGATATAGTGGAACCCCCCGGCTTGCCCTTTTTTTTCTCTCCCCGAATTTTCTTCCTTAGTAACCCCCTCTAGTGTATTCCCCCGACCCCCCCTCCCATTTTGACGTTCCTTCCTTGATATCTTACGATAAAAGCCCCGAGCCGATTCCCCTTCCCCCCCAGACTTTTCTATTCAGACAGGTTGTTACCCCCCAAAATTTGGATTCGGGAAGACTCTCCCCTTCTTGAGATACCTTTTCTTCCTTTTTTCATTACTGCTGTTTGGTGGATGTCGCTCCTTAGGGTGCGGCCCTTTTCCACACCAACACGCCCCTCCGATCTCCGTGGCCTCCCTTTCTGCCCAGCAAGCTTTCTGAGGCAGACTCTGCCCCAGGCCCATTTCCCTGACCACAAGCGCGTGTCAGACGCGGCTTCCCCGTATGTATCCTCCTTCGGAATCATCTTCTTCTCCCGATCTTTCCTTGGCAAGTAGTAGCTTCCCTGTTCCGTCCTGCCACTGTTTTTTTTTTTCCTCGATGGAGTTCTTCCGTTTACAATAGAATTTCTCCCCCCCGCGAAAGAAAGCTCCACCCACGTAGTCGCCGGGGATCTTCACGTCGAAACTTTCAATCTCCGGCAAACCCCCCATGGGTCTCCCTTCTCTTTTTCCGACTGGCGTGGTAATGTCCCCCTCCCCTGAGACCACTTTAAGACTTTCCAGCCTATAACCTTTTTCTCCGATCCCTCCCCAGAAAGTAAGTACGCTGGTCGCGCTTGGCACCCGCTCCCGAGTTTTTCTCTGTAGTTAATTGGCTTTTCCCAGCTGAGTTTTCTTAGATAGGCCCCCTCCTGTAGGAGCCGGGCGTCCTTCTTTTGTCTGAATAACCATGTTTCATTGAAAATTTCCTCCTTCGTAGGACTCTTTCGTTTGCTCATCTGCGGCAACGCTCTTTTTCTTTTAGTGAGATCTACCCTTGCGCCGGTATTTTCCCTTTCAATAATGTTGGATTACGCCTAGGACCCCCTTCCTCCCTTTGACAGGGTCCCCCCCCCCCCTTCCCTCGAGCAGAACATTTCCCATGAGGGACCTCTCCGTAATCGGCCTTCTTTCTGTTTCCGTTCGACGCTCCACCCCTTTTTATTGTTTCCCTCGGAAGGCTTTCCTCTGAGCATCGGTCGACCCTCTCCCTTTATTCTCCGTTTTTGATAGGCCCTAATCAGAAACTTTACGACTTTTTTCGGTTTCTGGAGTAGGGTTCTGCAGAAAGCTCTCGTCGAGAGAGCCCTTTTTAAAGCGCCATGTCTTTTCTCCCCCCCCCTAGTCGGGCCTTCTGATGCTGACCGTGAGATCTTTCCCTTATTTCTAGTAGGCCCCCCCCCAAGAGCGATCTTGAATCATTTGGCTTCCCCTCTCGCCCTCTTTGGGCCAGAATGTCTGTTATCGTATCTCTCTTTTCCAGATGAATCGACCCCGACTTTTTCCATCAAATCGTTTCCCCCTTTTCCTCTTCAAAGCGGAAATACCCTGAGAAAAATACCTCCCTCATTTGTTTTTTTTCGCTACGTCCTTGTCTCCTCTTGCCATTGTTTCGTGCCCTTCGAAAGAGTAATTGTCTCCCTCGAGCTCCCTACTGCCCTTTTCAGCAACTGGGTGTTTTCCCCCCGAACTCCCCGGATGTCAAACGCACTGGCTCCCTTTACATGCTTTCCTCTTCCGCCGCGCGTGCCTTCTCGGAATTTTTTTCCCTTCCAAAGAAGCGCGCTCCCGTGCGGAGGACCCCTCCCCCCGTCGAGTCCTTTTTTTCCGAGCACCCCCCCTTTTTATGAAGACACCTTTCTGCTACACGGTATTCTTCCTGGACAGAATTTGCCATGAGCTTTTTCCCCCCCTTTTTAGACCGTGAGACTTTCTTCGCCGAGCTTGGCCGTTGGAGCCTTTTTTACCGTTCAGACTGGTCGGCC
>Ga0179593_1497146_pt1 | contig 10462 bp, 21 predicted proteins | sample CZODoug2_1_08_16_FD_185931 | JGI IMG/M metagenome (GOLD analysis project Ga0179593, IMG submission 185931) | Vadose zone soil fungal communities from Angelo Coast Range Reserve, California, USA - CZODoug2_1_08_16fungal (PacBio error correction) | ecosystem: Environmental > Terrestrial > Soil >... | reverse complement strand
GTAAAGCGAGGTTGAACGGTCAGGGCCGTGGATGACCCCACTTCCCCAGCGCAGGTCCCCGACCCTCCGGCTGACTTGCTCCCTGCGCGTTCTTCCACTTAACCCACCCGACCCTTCCTCTCTTTCTTTAGCGACCCCTTGACACTCCATTCGCGTATTCCTTATCCATCCTTCTAGGCTTGCTGAAAACCCTCCTCCTTTTCCCAGATTCTTCTAATGTGGTACCCAAGCCGGCCAGCCTTGTCCCCCGGTACAGTCCTTTTTCCCCTTCTATCGGCACTAGCATTTTTAATGAAGGCATTGGGTCTCACCAGTCACAAGTCCCCCCTTTCTTTGGAGCTGAATGTCATTCACCTTCGGTCGCTCAGTTCCCACGGATCCTTTCTGATGATGACCACGGCTGGACACCGTAGATGATTTCCTGTACAAACACTTGCCCCCTGCCAAACGTCGGAGGTTACTATCTCCCTATTCTTTTTGTTCTTCTGAATTACTTTTTCCACCCCTCTTTGGTGCGCGCAAACCTCGCGTTCTTGGGCTTTTTCTGAGACTGGCGCTCCCTTTGGTGGTTTCACCAACTGACACCAATTTTTCCTATGTGACCCGTCCGGTCTGTCCCCCCAAGAAAGGAATGAGGTTTGCCAGCTTTCCACCCTCAGAGGCTTGTCACGTTTATCTACGTCTCAGGGTACCGTCCCCGCCCCCTCTACACAACCTGCCCAAGGGGATGTTTTCCCCCTTATTTCATGCCCACTCGTTCTTCCCGGTGTCTTCTCACCAACGCTTCCCCCCTTCTGTTTGTTCTTCTCCCCTCGCGGACTCCTCCCTTGTTCCGAGCGTTTTCATCGATGTTTTGGAAGCACTGTGAAGTGCGCTTCTCCCCCCTTCTTCCGTTGTGACAGTGTCATCAGAAGGTCGAGGTCTATTTCTTCTCCTTTTCCCCACCCTTCCAATTTTCCACTGGATTTTCCCACTTCCAGCTCCGCCAGGCAATCAGAGTCTTTTTTTTAGGCCGTCCCGCGAGTTCCGATCCGACGTCACTACATGGGACAGGGATTCGTTTCTTTTTTCCTCTGTCCCCATTCCTTCTTTCTTTTTCCACGTCGCGGGCGATTGTCTTTAAACCCCCCTACGTGCCTTCTGCAGATATCCCAATCGAATTCTCGGACGGCTCCAGTCACCGTTGGACTCCCCAATCCCCTGGTTGCTAAGATCATGGTAAGGCACCTCCTACGCTTCATCAACCCGGCCCTTTGTTTTTGCTGATCCCTTCGGCGTGTTTTCCTGGAGGTGTGCGTTTTCTTTTTTGCTCGTCACCTTTCCATTTAAAACGTTTATCCCAACCGCAGCAAGAAGATGTCAGCGGGCCATTCCCCACCAATTCAGATCCCCTCCGCCAAGACTTTACCCCTTTTCCCCCCTGGTGGTACTTGATCAACGTTTTTGAATGTTGTGTTGTCCCTTGATTCTGTGTTTTTTCTTGACGCAACAGTTAAGTCCTCCCCCTCTTGAGGAATGGTAAGGTGTTCTCTGTATGACCCTGCTTAAATTGATCCTTACTGCGACACGACGTTTGTGCTTCTTGTACCTTCCTCCTCCCTTTTTTTTTTTTGATCAGATCATGTTCCTTCCCCTTCGCCGGATCTGGATTCTCCCCTTTTCCTCGTTCATAATCGTTGAACATGAAAGGCGATTCGTGTACTTCTTTTCCTGTCCCCCAAAATCGACCACCTTCCGCGCCCTGTCCACACCCCCTCCCCTTTCTCTTTCGTCTTCACAGCGTCCCTTTTAGCTGTCCTTTCTTTTATGATTTGGGACGGGTCGGTCAGTTGCTGCTTCGGTTCTTTCTTTTTCCACCGGCTGGCCCGCCGGCACACCAGCCGAACAAGACATGGGTGCCCGCTCCTTTTTTTATCGCCAAAGCATGGCTGCCCGGGTTTTTATCCCCCCGGGGTTTTCGTCTTTTCTCTTTTCTGCCCTTTCTCCTAGACCAATTTGATTTTTTTTACGTTCTTTTCCCCTCGTACTTCAGATTGAGAGACTCATCCTAGTGTGACTTGTCCCCCCCCCCATAGTCCACTCGCCTTCCACTCTCCTTCTTCTAAGTTTTCGGACCCCGAATCCAGGTACCCTTCTCTCTCTGACCTGATTTTTCCGACAAACACCATCCTCTTATTTTCCATGATTCCCTTGCCTTCTTCATTTTCTTTGATTGACTTCTTGTACTGTTCGCCACCTTTTCACACTCATATTCTCTCTCCCTTCCTTGATGCCACGCTGTCCCTGGTTCGAGTTGTTTTTGCAACTAGCCTTCTCAACTCGATGTTCCCCCATTCCCCTTTTTAGGAAGCCCAGGGTTTTACCGCGGTCGGCCCAAACAGATCGAATGAGGTTTTTACCTCGTCCCCCGCTTCCCCCCGTAGTTTTGCTTGGTCCCCCTCCGTTCCAAACCCCTCCCCTTGGTCCCTTGAAGCTGTGTTTGGCTCTTGGCGTACCTGTACGTCTACGCAAAGTCCCCCTTCTGCTCCCAGTTTTTCGCTGTTCCCCGCAGTCATGTTCTTCCTTCCGCAGGACTGGTTTACACCTTCCTCTAATCTTTTTACGTTTTTCCTGTTTTCACCCCACAATGCTTAGCTTCTTGACCCCCTCCTATCGAGGTAGTTTTCTTTCCCCAGATATTGGTGGTAGTCCTTCCTCTCAACCCCCCTCCCAGGGTGATATAGTGCCTTAAGAAGTTTAATGGTTCCCTTTTTTCATCCAGCCGGTCCTTTTCCCTTTTCCCGTGGAATGTCTTTCGAATGCTCCGTTTTTTGCCACCGTGACATGACGAGGTCATTGCCATTCAGCGCCCCCCCCCTCAACGTTTTCCCTGAATGGTGAACCCATTGAAGTGGACACCCCCTATTTTTCCGCCTATCTTTTCCTCTTTCCCTTCTGAAAGTTCTTCCTCGGTTTGACCCCCTCTTGCTTCCCCCAGATTTCTTGAAGAATTTGCCTCCTCTCCCTTTACGAGGCTGGAGATATATCATTTTCTGCTCCTTTCTTACCCTTTGTCGAAACTCTGTGCCCAGATTTTTTCGGACGGTTAATTTGTTTTCCTTTCCTTTCTAACGCGACTGCCCCCTCCCTCCCTTTCTCCAGAGTAGGCCTTGCGCGGTGTCTGTGGTCTAATCAAGTACCTGTCAATTCCCCCCTCCTCTTTGTCCATTCATCTCTTTCCCCTTCCTTCCCTTTTTTTTTTTTTTGATTGATTGGAATCACCGAGTTTTCTTTCCTTTCTTTGAGGTTACCCCCCCCCCCCGACACAGCGCACCCCTCCTCGCGTCTGTTGACCCTAGTAGGAAAGCTAAGTTAGATCTCATCCCCCTCAAACATCCTCCCCTTCCTTTACGACCAGTTTTATACAGATTTCCCCTCCCTTGAGAGTCTTTTCTTCTACTTCCCATCCTGTATTTCCGGCGCTGCGGAAAGCTTCTTCCCAGGTATAACTGATCGTTGAGCCCCTTTTTTTCCCCGGGCAAGTTCCCCCTTCTGCTCATCGACACTGCGAGTTCTTCTCCACCCTGTATTTTCACTCCTTTTTCACCCCAGTAAAATCCCCCCCCCCCTTTCTGTTGTGCGCTGACCTTTCCATGATCGGCTGAACTTTGCCCCCCTGCTCATTCTTCGACCCCATTACCTGAGTCATGGCAAGAGTCTGGAACTCCCCCAACCAAAAGTTTTTTTCCCCCTTTCATTCTTCTTTGTTTTTTTTCTATCCACCCTGGTGTTCTTTGTGTGTTATGACTTACGGCCACCCCCCCTTCTTTTTTGACTCCCACACTCGCTTTGATTTTTTAGAGAATTTACTCCTGTCCATTGGGGTTTTTCCACCCCTGCACAACTATCCCTCTGTGTGACAGTCCGTTCTTGTAACCTTCCTTCTGCGGGCAGGAGTCAACAATGTCACTGTCTTTCATTTTTTGCCGTTCCCTTTTCCTTTCCTGATGGACCCCCTTTCAAAAAGCACCACTGTGCTTGGTGTTTTTTCCCTGGTCTTTCTCCACTTTGGGATCGAGTGGTCGCAAAAGTTCTCTCTTTTGCTAAAGTCGGTGTACTCCTTTTCTTCCTCTTTTGATTTTTTCTTGTTGCCCCCCTCCCATGTGGTCCAGTTTCCTTCTCTAACTTCCCCTTAAATTTTTCATCGATTCCTTCTTCCTCATGAGTTCTTTAAGTTTTTCCACATTCCCCCGCATTGAAACCAGACTTCCTTTGGTAATCCCTTTACCCTCCCGTGACCCTCCAAGTTTTATGTGTTGTTGTCGGATTAGCTCCGTTTTCTTAAGAAAGGGTTAAAGGGATTTAGGGGCTTTCTTGTTCCCTACGAACTATACCTTCCTTCTTTCCCTTCGAGTACGCTTTTTTTTCTAACAACAAAGAGGCCCTGTGACTAGATCCCCAGCTTCTTTTCTCGGTACGGACTTTTTCTCCCCCCCCCAGACCTTTTTTTAATATAATTTTGATAAGACCGTTACTCAGCGTATCAAACCTCCTTTCCATTTTTGTTTTCAACCTTACCAAGGGCCCAAGTGTTTTTTGTTCCATGGTTTTCTGGAGTTCTCATTTGTGACCCCTCGAACCTTCTACCAGACTGGTCCCTTTTTCCCAAGGCACCACCCCTTCCCCCCTTTCACACGTTAACTTTCCCCCTCTTTTTTTTCGTACCCGGCCCCGTTCGACGTTTTGAAGGCTCTTTGTTTTCGTATGTACCGCACCTGGATCTCCAAGAATTCTCTTTCAGTGCTATGTTGACCTGCTTAAACGGCTCCCCCAGGCTTGAGCCCCCCTCCCTTTTTTTTTCGGCACTATTTTTCATATCCTTCGTTGGTTGTGTCTCTAGCTGACCCTCTAACCCCTTTTTTCGCCGATTCTTCGGGCCTTTTCATGCCGTTCTCATCGTGAACAACAGTTCCTCTGTTGTCAGTCCGGGTTTGCTCCCCCTCCAACCCCGAATCGCTCCCCCCCCCCCCTTTCCCCCGTGTAATCTTTCAGTTCTCCACAAGCGGTCCCTGGTTAGGTGGAGATTCCTCTGTTTGTTGTCATGTTTTCGTGCACGCTCTCTTTTTATCCTTGTTACGGTTTTTTGCGGAAACCAGTCCCTCATCAACTTTGGCCCGTTTTTAATTGTTTGCTACCCCCCTCAGGGCGTTCCGAGGTGGGAACTTCGTCTTGTTCACATAGCCTTCAGACCCTTTTGTTGGTTCTCGAAGTCTACGGCAGCGTAGATTGAGAGCTTCAATGCAGTTTTTGATTCGGCCCCCCAATCGTTCACTTTTTTAAGGACTGGATCATAAATTTTTTTACCCTTCATCAAATCACCCCCTTCCTTCTTCTTCGGATCGTTTCTTTTTTTTAACACCAAATAGCTCTTGCTTGAGGAGTTCAATTTTGTGTTTGCCTTTTTTCGCTCGGTGATGTCCGTCCCCCCCCCTTCCACTCCCCTGTCTTTCCTCGGACATCGTGACAAGGGTAGTATTGCCCTTTTCTTCTCGCCCACTGCTTACATTCTTCCCCCAAATATCTCCAACTCACCCTAGTAAGAACAGTTCTTCCCCCCGGAACATTCTTTCTCCCCACCTCTAACTTTTTTCCTCCCCTTTCGTTTTCGTGCCCCTCTTACCCCCCCCGCCCCTTTGATTTTCCGCCTTTTGCGCCGCCTTTTCTGCAAGTCTCCTGCAACCGTGCATCTTGATTTTGTGATCTCCCCCGCACGAATCTTGCCTTCTGCTGGTTCCGAAACGCGGTCCTTTGGTCCTTTTGTCACCCCCAAACTGCTTTCTTTCTCCTCTAACAACACAGCGCGATTGTGTTGTAGTAATACTATATTTTTTGGCCCCCTCCTTTCCACTCAACACCTCCCCCCTTTTACTTCCTTCCTTTGTGTCATGTTTACAACGTTGTTTGCCTCTTCCTTTCAGTTTTTTCTGCCATGCCCCGTTTAAAGGTTCTCCTTTCTTTGTTGGAAAGTTTCACTGTTCTCCCCCTCTTTTTTATGCCCATTCCCAGTCCACCTCATTTTTCTGGTGCTTTCCTGTTTCACAGTGAACCCTCGTTTCTACGCCCTTAGTCCCCCGTGTTTCGTGATTATGTTCGAAGGTCCTTCTTTTTTTTTCCCCCCCGTTTATCCAGATTTCTTTTCTGACGTCATTTAGTGTTTTGACTCTTCTTCTGTCTCTTGCCTTCGCTCCTGCTTAATTTTTCTCCCCCAGTCTTTTTCCCCTACTACCTCCTTCGAGTTAATTTTGTTTGCGACTTGAGATCTCCTTTTGAAAATAATTAAAGCCCTCGTCTTCCTCCTGTTTTGCGTTCCCGTTGGTACTCCAGTCCCTAAGTCCAAATTCTCTATCAATCTCTTATTTTCCCCCTTTTGTTTTGAGCGAGGCGACTCTTTTAACCTGCCGTATTTCTTCTCCAAGTCTGGTCCCACCTTATTTTTTTTTTTGCTACGGAGTCTGTTCAGAGAGTTCTATCCATCAAGCAACCATTTCCCTCCTCTGTTTATCGAACCATAGTTCTACCCGAGAAAGCAAGGCCGGGGGGCACCCCCTTTATTTATCTCCAGTGACTCTTTAACTGATCTTTTTTTTTCCCAATCTTCGGTAAGATCGTGAGCCCAAAGGTTTGTTCCCCCTCTCCATAATTCCCCAGGTAATCCCTCCTTCTAACAGGATGCAGTGTACCCTCCGAGGTTTTTTCACTTTCTTTGTCTTTTTTTCACATTTCCCCCTGTCCCCCTTTCTGTTGGCCCGCTTTTATGAATTTGCCTTCCGCCCCAATGATTTTTTTTTTGCCTTCTTCCCCTTTCATTCCCCTTCACGAGCATGATGGACCGTGCCAACCTTTCCCCTCCCCGTATTAGTGCGACTTTCTGGGTCTTTTTTTTTCTTATTTTTTTACGTCCCCCACACTTTGGAGCCCCCCCTACCCCTTTTTTTTTTTCTCGATCCCTTTCCTCAGAAGTTGTTTTCACCATGACAACCATTTTCCGTTTTGCCATTAAGGATTCTTTTTAAATTTTCTTTCTTTGGGCACCCACAACTTCGCGGGAACTTTGCTTTTTTTTTCAGAAATCGACCCTTCTCCCCTCACTGTGCTGGTGTTTACTTCTTTCCCCTGCCAAAACTCGGTGGATGATTGTTCCCTTCGCAACAACCCTGTACTCTCTTTTTCGGAGCCTCCGCTACTGGGTATTAAGTTTGTGAGTTTTTCCTGTTTCTTTTGCTCACTTGGTTTCCTACTCCCCGGTTGACTTTTCATCGAGTCTCTGGCTTCCTTCCTCCTTCGTTCAGATGTGCCGCCTGCCAATCCAAGTTCTTGGCCCAAGGCCAAGTTGATTCATTGGGACCTTCCTGCCCTGCTATCCTTTTTTTTTGTCTGAGTCGTTTCGTAGTTTTTTTGACCTAAATTTGTCCTTTCCTTTCTTGGTTAGATAAATACTAACCCTTTTTCCCTTTGAGTGATCTTGCTTTCACACACTTACTTTTTTTTGAGATTTATAACGCCCTTATTCCTTTTTAGCAGTACGGAGACCCAAAGCCCTTTTTTTCTAAGATACTCGACGCCTTCCTGACCCCCCCCGAGGACCCTGCTGACCCCCCCTCCTCCTTCCACCGTGGCTTCTTTTTACTGGTCCTGTTGGGTGACGGGCACTCTCAAACCCCCCCACTCGGGCCCTGAAGCGAAATCAGATTATCTCGCTCCTTTTTCTCCATCTCGGAAACTTTTCGAATGGGGTTTTCCCCTTTTGTCGATTTCTGCGAAAACCCTTTTCCCTTCTCTTTTTCCACGATGCTTCCCGCCTACTTCAGTAGCGAAACCGACTGTCAGAATCTTCTTCCCCCCCCCCCCCTTTTTTTTTTTGTAGTCTAGACAAAACTGTTTTGAGCTTTTTCCTGTACTTTCCGCTCCCCTTCCAGGTGATTTCTTTTTCTTTCGGTGAGTCCAACCCTCCGCCCAAACGAAGCGCCACATTCGCCTAGTTCGCCCCCTTACATGGTTTTTGGGTGATGTGAATATTTTCTTTTTTTTCGTGTCCCCCCGCGCTTCCTTTCACCTCACGCCTTAGTGCCAACCCTTTTGGCCTTTTCGCGGTTGGTAGTGTCTTTTTTTCCTCCGACCATTATCTTCACCGTTATTTTTTCTAGGTACTCCCGTACGTTCTTTTTCTCTCTTTTTGTCCTTTTTCCGCGGCCCCCACGTTTCCATCAGGAGTTTTATTTCGTCTTGCAACCAGAAGCGCTCATCAGTTCTTCCGGATCGTCCTTTCCTACACCATAGAGTTTTTTTGCCATAGCCTTTTCCCAGGAGGCTGAAATTGCCAGATGAACTCATCCTATCTCTCCCTTTTCCTGGTCCTAGGTTCTGCTGCCACTTTCCCTAAACTTTTCCCTAACAGTCTACTCTTCTCGGCTTTCTTTCCCGCCACACATTTTTGCGCCGCCCCGTTTGGTTTTTCGTACCACACCCGCCCTGTGATGTTTCTGGTTCTTTTTTCTTTTGACAACCTTCCTCCGCCGGTGGATTTCAGTCCTTTCTTCCTTCCTGTCCCATTCCCGAGCTTTTTGACCCAAATATTTCTTTTTGTTCCTAAACCCTTCCCTCGATTCTTTCTAAGCCTTTGTCCCTTTACTACCCCTACAGGGTCTCCCTCCTCCGTTTGGCGTTTTCAGCAGCTCGGTGCCTGACCTTGACGGTTAGTAGGTTGTCCATTCATTTTCGCAAGAACGTTTCTGTGCCCTCATTTTTGAAACTGTTGTAACTCGCTTCGCTGCCTGTGCCGGTCCTTGGTGTTCCCCCACCTCTTGCTCCGCGACCACCGATTTTTCCCTACCGCGTTCCTACAGGCTATCCTTAGACGCGCTCCCAATCTTGGCCACTCGCCCGCCTGCTTAGTAATGGTTGCTCTACTACCTCGACGAATACGTTTTTTTTTTCCAAGGTAACCATACGTTTGTTTCGTGCTTCCGTCCCCTTCGTTCAACGATGGTCATCTCTCATCCCCAGTTTGTTTTTTCGAGAGTGATTCCGGTTATCACCGAACCCCATTCTGCCCCGCTGTCTTTCAGGGTAGGACCTGCGTTGTGTTTTGCTTTGCCCTTCTTTTTTTCCCCCACTAAGGGGTGATGCGCCCACGCTATACACGAGCCACGAAGTCTCCCCTCCATTCTTTCCCCCTCTGCGTGCTTATTTCTTTGACTGGTCCCCAACCGGCAGACTGCCGTCAGCCGCGATCTTTTTGCGTCCGTCACCAGTCCACACCCCGTGCGGGTTTGCTTTCGGCAGTTTCAGTTCCCCCCGGAGAAGACAACCCCATCCGCCGTTTGCTGGCATTACAACGTCATCCACTCTTGGGCGTACACCGGTGGGTTCTCCCCCAATATCTGGGTTAAAAGACCTGTTTTTTTTTTTATCAGTTTAATCCTTCCTTGTTTTTTTGGTTTCACATTCCACTTATCGACTGCCTCAATGGATCGGGCATTTGCGTACACCGCCTCTCACTTAGTAGACTTTGCATTTAGATCAAACCAACCGGTTTTTTTTTTTACTGACCTCCCAACGTTTCTTCCCCCGTGCGTCGCACCCCACCCTTTCGGATTGGTTCTAGACGTGGTTCCACTGGTCCGACGGACGTGTTGGCATCACTGGTGCATGTTTTCCTACGAACCCTTTCTTCTTGACCCTTTCCCTCTTTGCGTTTTTTCACGTGTCTTCTCTTTTTCTCAAAGTTCACTTTATGTGAATCTTTCCCCTTCATTTCTCGGCCGTCCCCTCGTGCCTGTGGTTTCGCGTCTAGATTTCCTTCTCCTGACGAATAACTGGGAGTACGGGTCTGGTGCCGACTCAATTATCGTAAACCGTTGATGGATTTGACGCTTGGTTTGTCCTCTTTAAAAACGAAGTTGCTTCCTCTCCATCGGCTATGCCTGGTTCAACCCCTTGAATCAGTAGGAAACCCCCACCCCTGCCCCCCATTTGTTGAGAAGAATTTCGAAAGACCGACAGCCGTTACTCCCCCGAGTGCGCATGTTTTTTTTTTTTTCATAGCCACCCTTCCGTCTTTCACTTTTTGGTTGTGTTGAAGTCTGTTGAGGGGATGGTTTTGACCCCGTAGACCGACTCCCTCGGTCCCTTCCCCGCCTAAAGTAAACCTTCTCCTCGCCCGCAAACAAGGGATGGGTCAGTCCCCCCCCTCCTCGGACTTTTTAGCCTGGTGTGTGTTCCCAGGCCCTGGATTCGTTTTTTTTTTTCCTCTTTTTGAGCGCGAAGACCCCGAATCTCATGTCAGTGTCCCGATGTATGTACCGCTTCCATGTCTATTACAGGGATTCCGCGACACTTTACCCTTTTTGTTGGGCATCTATCTTTATTCTTGTTCGTTGTTGTTAGAGCTCTCCCCCTTTAGTCAAACTGTCTTCCCTCCGTA
>Ga0179593_1471636_pt1 | contig 10462 bp, 18 predicted proteins | sample CZODoug2_1_08_16_FD_185931 | JGI IMG/M metagenome (GOLD analysis project Ga0179593, IMG submission 185931) | Vadose zone soil fungal communities from Angelo Coast Range Reserve, California, USA - CZODoug2_1_08_16fungal (PacBio error correction) | ecosystem: Environmental > Terrestrial > Soil >... | reverse complement strand
GCCAAATCGGCACTTGTCTTTGGTCTGGGAAGGATGGAAACTATCCTTCCTTTTTTCCTTCGACCTTCCTTCTTCCCCCGCTTAATTCTCCCCTCCTATCTTGGATGGACCTCATTAAGTCCGTTTCCTTTCTTCTTCCAATTTAAGCTAGGCGTATCGAATGCTCTCTCGCTTGACCTCTGTAGATTTACTTTTTGACCACCGCTATCCTTCCAAATTTATTCTTGTAGACTCCGGTTCCCCTCACACTGCGGCTTGGGCAGAGGTTTCCACATTCTCTCTGGGATGCTCCTAGCTTTTTGGACGCGATTCCTGCTTCCACATTGGATTTTCCTTTTCTCAGATCACCTTGATTCCATCATATTTCCCATATGGAATGGGGCCTCCCCCCCCCCAACGTTTGCCTTTAGTCTCTCATCTACTGTTCTCATTATTTCCTGGACTGCTTTTCTCTATACTTCTTCCTTCTTGTGATGCGCCCCTTTTCCGGCCCATTTTTCCTGCTACCCCGTGGTTACAGTAAGTTCTTTGATGCGTCTTCCTACTTCATTCTCTTTTTAAGAATCCCCCGGGGCTGAGAAGAAGCAGGATACGACGCCAGTCCCCAGCCTCCCCTCCGCGGAAGCGGCTGCATGCAGCGCCTAAAATCTCCGTTTTGCCTTTATTCATTCCCTTCGCTTTTATCCGACCCTAAACTTTTATGGGTTCTAAGCTACTGCACCTCTAAGACGCAGAAAAGGATTCAAAAAGCTCACTTCGCTTTGAACTGGGGGTTGGCTCCCCGCATGGCCTCTTTCCCTCCACCACCCCCACCTACAATGCCCCTCCTCCACCCCCACCAACCTCTCCCTCTCCCTCATTCCCCCTCCCCCCATCCTCCACCCCCCAATTATCCTGAAACCCTCCCCCACCACCATACCCCCTCCACCCCCCCCCACCACCACCCATCCCAATCCGCTCCTTCCCGCTCCCCAACCCACCCGTTCCCCCTCCTCCATTCGCCATTCCCCCCCCACCCCATTCCACTCCACCCTAATCCCCCACTTACCACCCCTACCGCCACCCCTCCCTTCCTCGTCCCTATCACTCTCTCTCCCCACCGCCCCACCCCCTCACTTCCCACAACCTCCACCCCCCCCCCCTCACTCCGCCCCTTCCTCTACTGGTCTCCCACTTCTCACTCCCCTGCCCTCCTACCATTCCCTCAACCTTTATCTCCCTCCCCATTCCCCCACCTCCCAACCCCCCCCCCTTATTCACCTCCACCCATCTCCCTACCCCACACCCCCCTCTCTCCCCTTTCTCTAACCATATCACCCCAAAACTCACCCATCAACTTCCACCCCTATACCCCCACTCCCTAACATCCCCCCCCATTCTCCCCCCCCCCTCTCCACTCTTAAACAGACCCAACCAACGGCCCTCAACCCCATCGAATCCACTCCCCCCGCCTTACTCAGCCCGACTCCCCCCCCCTAGAACCCTCATTATGCTTCTCCCCCCCCCCCCCCCCACCCACCCCCATCCCCCCTCATACCCTCTACTTTTCTCTCACTTTCACCCCTCCTCCCCCCTCGCCCACCCCCCCTCTCCCCCCCCCAATCACCTACCAAGCTGTCCCCACACAAACCCGCCCCCCCCTCACTTCTCCTTCCCGCCACTACCTCTCCCCCCCCCCAGTGTCCACCACCCATCTTCCTCTCATCACAACCCTTCCACCACCTCTACACCACCCCTCAACATCCCGCCTATCCTCCCCCCTCCCCCCCCTCCCCCCCCAACAATAGCTCTCCCCCCCCCTCCTCCTCCACTCACTCCGCCCTTCTCCTCCTCTTCGCCCTACCCCTCCATACTCTTCCCCTCACCCCACCCCCCCGCACACCTCATCCCATACCCCCTTCTCTTCATCTGTTCTACACCCTCCCCCCCCTTACCATCCCCCCGCCTCCACCCCGCCCCCCTTTCCCCCCCCCCCCTCCACCCCTTCCCCTTTTTACTCTCACTCCCTTCCTCCAACTCCCCTTCCCCCATCTCATCCCTCCCTCCCTTCCTTCCCCCTCCGCACCATCCCCCACCAGACCCCCTTCTTCCCTACCCCCACCCCCATCTATCACTCCCTATCCCCTCAATCTCTCCCAAAACAGATTTCACCACCCCCTCCCTAATTCCCCTCTACACAGCCCCCCCCCTCTCCACCCCTCCCCCTCACCCATCCTACACCTTCCCCCTCCCTTGCAACCCATCCCCCTCCCCCGACACCCTCCTTTCTCCCTTCCTATCCCTCAGACCTTACTTCCCCCCACACCCACCCTTCCCCCCCCTCACACTCATCTAATCCCCCTCCCCACCTTTCCCCCTCCCCCCCACTCTCACCACACATCCCGCTCACACCCCCTCCCGTCCCCTTTCACCGCCATCCCCCCCCCACCTTTTCCCCTTCTTTTATCCCCCGCACCCCCCACACCCCTACTCCCTCCACTCGCCCCGCCGTTCCCCACTCATCTCCCGCCGCACATCCAACCCTACCCGGGCACCCCCCCACCCCCCTCTCCTTTTTCCTCACCCACTTCTCCCTCGCAACAACCCCGAACTTCTCCCCCCTACACCCCCCTCCCCCCGCTACAACACATCCGCCTCTTCACTCAACCCTACTCCCCACCTTTTTTTTTCCCACCCCCCTTCAATTACCGCCCCCCCGCTTGCATCCATCCCCCCCCCCTTCCCATTCCCCCCCATACCCCCCCTCCCCTCTTCCACCTAGCCAACTCCCCCCCTCCCCCACCTACTCATCCATAATCCTACGCCTCCAACCCTCCTCCCCCCTTCTCACCTCTCCTCTCCCCCCCACCCCCCCACCCCCCTCCCCCCCCCCCCCCACCCTACCTCTCCAACCCCAACACCCCACCATCCCCCGCTTCTCCTCCCCTACCCCCACCACATTCAACCCAGTCTACGCACCCCCCGCCCCCCTACCCCCCCGTAACCCCCACCTCCCCCCCCCCTAACACCCGACACATCCCACCTACTCCCCTCCCACACCACCCCCACCGCAAACCTCTGTTCCCATACCCCCGCCCTCACAGCCTCAACCCACTATCCCCAGCAACCTACCTACCCCCACACCCCCAACTCCCCCTCTCCCCCCCCCCCCCTCAGCCCCACTTTCCGCCACCACCTCGTCTCCCACCCCCCTCTCACTTCCACCCACCACCCCCCACCCTTCCCCCCCCCCCAATCCCCCCCTCAACCCCCCTTCCTCCCCCTCCCTTCCACCCATACCCTCCCCCCCCCATCCTACCCACGCCTATCTGTCTCCTCTAAATTCCTCATCCCTCATCCCCCTCCTAGCCCCCCCCCACCCCCCCCATCCCACCCCCCCCCTCCCCGTCCCTACCCGCACCCACCTCCCCATTACTTTCTTTCCCCCCCCCCCCCTTTTTTCTGGTGGTTTTTTATTGTAGAAGATTTTCTCTCCTCCTGTGGCTGCCCGGCCCCGAAACGCCTAGACTATAACCGGTGTCCCCTGGTATCGAAAGGATGGCGCCAACCTTCTTCCTCTCCAGGTTGGTAGAGCCCCTCTTTTCTGTCTCCTTGCATTTCAGGGATAGTGACATAGGAATCGGCTTTTCCTTACCTTGATTTCCTTTTTCGGCTCAGAGGATGTAATTTTGTCGCCCTACGCTTTCCGAGGAACTTGGCGCGAATGGAAGTCCCGATTTTGCCGCTTCGATGAAGAGTTACCCAATATCATGATACTTTCGTAGGCGATTTTCACTTGGCTTCCCTATGATTTTCCAGAATTAGCATTCTCGACACTCGTGCGCTTATCTCTGAATATTCTTGAGTTGTCTCATTCGCCTTCCGGTTCCTTTGTAACGGAGTTTTGGCCCTAGCAAGCCAGCGTTTTCACATGCCCGGCTTAGTGTTGACGCTGTCCTGTGTCCCACGGTCTCTCTCTGTGAGAATCGACGTGCTCCAACTCTTCCTTGGTTTGGTGTTTTTAGTGACCCAGGTGGGACAGACTGTCCCCTCTTCTTGCGGTCTTTGAAATCCTCAGTTCATGACCCTTCTTGCCGAGGGGTTCACATCTCTGGCTCTTCTTTTTAAATCGTTCTTCGCGCCGGATCAATCTTTCTCCCTAGCCGGTTTGATTTGCAACCCCTCCCTGGCTCTTTTCGCCTTGTTCGTTTACCGGTTCTCGAAGCATTTTCTCCAGGTAACCGCTCTATGAATGCTGGTTTATGCAAGATTTGCAGTCGGCCATTTTTTTCTCTGATTCTTTGATGTAGCTTGCCCATCTCAACAACGGCTGGTGGTCGACGGACGTCTCCCCCCCCCCCCCCCCCCCCCCCCCCCCCCCCCACACACCCCTCCCCTCCCCCCCCCCCCCCCCCCCCCCCCCCCCCCCCCCCCCCCCCCCCCCCCCCCCCCCCCCCCCCCCCCCCCCCCCCCCCCCCCCCCCCCCCCCCCCACCCCCCCCCCCCACCCCCCCCCCCCCCCCCCCCCCCCCCCCCCCCCCCCCCCCCCCCCCCCCCCCCCCCCCCCCCCCCCCCCCCCCCCCCCCCCCCCCACCCCCCCCCCCCCCCCCCTTTTGCCTTCCGGAAATGTTTCTCCGGCGTCTTTTCGAAGTCGGGAGCGAGGGGGCTCTTGCCCTTTTTTTGTCGACGTGTTGAGAATCCCCAAACCTTATTGCGCCCCTTATGGGCCAGGGAGGGGGCGAGCGATTCACTCGCAGCCTTCGCCCCTTGCGATCAATTCGCCCTTTTTTTCTCACCCTCCCGGCGGCGTTTCAGACTTTCTTTTTTCAGCTGGGCTATCTAGACCAGTCAGCGGCCTTTGTAAGAATCCTCAGTTGGTTGAGAGCCTCCCTCTGAGTAGTTGCGCCTCTAGCCATTCTTTCGGCCCGTCCGGTTTCAAACCTCCTGGGCCAGGTTTTCCCCTCCATTTCGAATTTAGAGCAATGTGTCCTAGCATTCCCCACGACGTTCCCATAGAGTCTCCGTAGGTCGACCATTTTCCGTCGCCCTGCGGCCCCCCATTCGCACCCCGCGACCCCTTATCACCCTTTTTCCCTCTGAGTCCCATTTTCCCGTCTTACCTCAAGACCCGACTCATCTCGATCAAAGACGTTTTTTTCGCCTTTTCCTAAGCGATTTCCGTGCGAGTCCCCTCCCCCCCCTTTGCCTCCCCCCTTTTGACGAGTGCAGCACAGAGCGGCACTTTAACATCTTCTTCGACCCTGCCATTTTACATGAGTAGCTCGTTCGATGGCTCCAGAACAAGCGACGCGCCCTCTTTTTTTTTTGGACCAACTCACACCCGGTTTCCTCTAAACTGGTCGAGCCTATCGCGCGATTTATTTTACCCTTTCCCCCCCCTCTTTTCCCCGGTCCAGAAGTGTTATCTGAGAAGCAACTCCATGCCCTTCCAAGGAGGAGAGTATTTTTTCCGACCTTTTCATTCCTCACGACAGACGGTGCTTCACGGTCTCTTTTTCAACCCGAGCATGCCATAGATCCCCCCCACAGGTCCCCTAAACTACTCACTTAAGAGTGCACTTAAGTTATTTATTGACGAAAGCCGTCCTCACGCTTTGTCTCTCTTTTCTATGTCCCCCCCTACTGCGCGCGAATATTTCTGAGATTTTTTTTCGTCCAGATCTTGACTTAGGCCGCCCCACTCGTTATGGTGGTGAATCGCAGAATTTCTTCTCTCTTCGAGGTGGCCTCTCGAGATCTTCACTCCCGCACAGCAGCCCATTTGTAGTCCCTTCGGCGCCCTGTTCCTCTCCCCCGCGGTCAGTAACCCACCTCTGCTCTCCAATGAAGCCCCAGAATTCCTTTAAAAAGCCATCTTACTCAAGTTGATTAGGGGAGGAGCCTACACCACAGCTCTCCCCCACCTTGTGCCGCGTTCCCTTCTCTTTTTCGCAGTTTTGTCTCTTCCGTTATACCTTGCGTTCTCCCAAAGATTATATGAAATAGGCCGACCCCAATCCCAGCGTCCCACCCTCCTCTTTTTACCAGCCCTCTCTAGGGAGTCTTCCTCTCTGTCGGAGTTAGCTCTCCGCAATCCTTTTCCTGGATAAGCGCTGCTAACTCTGCCCCAACGGTTCGTTTGAGGTTTATCTTCAGCCTCCCCAGTGTGTAGGAATGTTTTTTTTCGGAAGTATGCTTCCTTCTCAGCAAACCGGTTCTTCGATTCACTTCGACTTCTTTTTTCCTTCTTCTTCCTTCTCGCCGGTCACTGTCACGTTCCTTCCCTTCCCTGTCTTTTTCATAAATGAATTCCCCCTAGATAACTAATTCCCTACTTTGCCATATGATTCACTTTAACTGCCTTCACTTTGGGCGAAGCAGAACATATGTCCAGATTTGCCAGATAGCCCATCCGGAATACGCCCTCTCCCTGTCCATATTCCTTCACCATTGCTCCCCCTTTATCCCGTAATGTGGCTGAATCCTTTACCCTCTCTTTCTGAATATTCATCCGTATTTTTGATCTCGTGCCTCACTCTGCTGCTCCCTCCGTTTTTCACCCCCCCCCCCCGATGATCGAGCTCATTTCATGCGTATCAGAGACGCCCTTTTAGTCCACTGATAAGTCGCCCAGATCTGGTTTGATGTATTTGTTCGCCTTCCTCTCTCTTTCTCCTGATCGCAATCTCAGGACTTTAGGCTCGTCCATCAACAATTAGCGTCGCACAACTATTAAGATAGGCCCGCATCTCGTCCGCATTGCTTCTTCAGTCGAATTTCCCCTATTGCTCTACTCTTCTTTTTTTCCCCCACCGCTTTCTTGTGTGCTAGTCATTTGCGGCGGTGTTTTTTTCAAATCTTTGGATTACCTTTCCGAAGTCATATAAAGTCCCTCACAGTGGTAACCCTGTTGCTTCCCTTTCTCCAGTGGTCGCACAATTTCAGCTCATGCTCCTTCTTCCCCCCGATTTTTTTTTCTGTTTTGACATAAGAAGCTCTTCTGTTGGAGAGTTACTTGAAAGTAATTGCACTTCATTCACGCTCCGGGCTTAAGTTACCTATCTTAGTCCCGGCGGGTCCTCCTCGGGCGGACGAGGCACCCGGACTTTGCGGTTTTTCCGGCCCTACTTTTTGCGTTCCTTAGAGTCTCAGGTCTTCTTGCGCGTATCTTTCAGTTTTTCCTGCCATTGCGCCGCCTCAGTCTTCCACATACCGGACGTTTTGACGCAAAATCTTGGTCACCCCCCAAATAGAGTTAACTTTGGTTACCGCGGACCTTTCTTTCTTCCGGTTTTCCATTTAGAAACGGTCCCCCGCCCCTCTCCTTTCCGGCCGCTCTTCCAGCTTGTCTTAATTTACTGTCTTCCGGCCCCCCTTCTCACATCGGTTTGACCGCGTTGTTTTTTTGTTTAAAAGTGCATGCCAGGCTCGTTCAGAATCGGCCCTCTTTACAAGCCAATACTCCTGTTCTCGCTTCCTTCTTGTCTTCCTTACTCTCGCGCCATTTGGGTTTCCCCTTTTCTCGCGAGCAAGAATGACTTCTGATCTTTTCTTCGCGGCCACTGCTCCTTCTTTTTTTTTTTACCACCGACAGATCCTCTCTCGCTGCCCCTTCTCTTCCTCCTTTCCGTAGTCTGTGCCGTGTATTTTCCCCTTTCCATCTGCGCCTCCTCGTTTTGGGGACTGAAGCAGTAATTGCCTGAAACTTTTTTTCCCCCCAACTCGAACCGATCCTGCTTTTCTGAGTGTTCCTTCCCCTCGATTTTTCTTGAGTTCGAGAGTGGGTAACCTCCTCCGTTGGACGCGGCGGTCGAAACTAGCGAAGTTCCCCATTCTGGCTGCGCTCCTCGGGGGATATCGCTATATTTCCTTTAAGAGACTGAACTTCCGGCTTAGAATGGCTGGTACCAAGTCTTCTCTGAACCTCCTTGTTCACCTCTCAGCTCTTACCACCCGATGTGATGAATTTGTTCGTCCGGTTCTTCTTTTCTTTTTCCCAAGCTGTTAATCTCTGGCACGTGCAGGGATTGCTCTTGTAAAGCCGTGAAACCCGAGATCCAGATAAAGTTCCGCGGATTTGCAGCCCCCGTTTCGTCTCTTTTTTTAGCGAGCTTTTCCTTTTTCTCTCCCGCCCGTCGGGATATGTTTCCGCGGCCTTGCGCCCGTGCATTAAACTACTGGAACGATCCGCGCACCTAAGAATACGGCCGAAAAATGACCTAGTGGGTCAGAACAAAAACTTTCCTGGGAGTTCTCCGCAAAGCCGGTACTTTTCCGCCGCTTACCCTTCCTCCCGCTCCGGCGATCGACAGCCCCTGCTCTGAGCTGCCTTTAAGTAACTTACGTGTACCTCGAGCAAACAGATATTACTTCTCTTGTCAACCCCCCCCTCGATTCGGAAGAAGAAATCTTTGGAGCCGTATCCTCCCGTCTTTTTTTCGCCAGGAAGGCACCCCCCCCAGTCCGCCAAGATGTTTGACAAGTCTCCTCTTTAATTTAGAGTCGCTCCCGTGATCGTAAAGGTCCCCGGCTTACTCTTCCCCACCCCCTTTCCCTCCCTCCTATCCAAACGGCCTTCTTGTTTTTTCCAACGCGCTAGTTTCTCTTTAAGTTTCGACGGACCCCTGTTCGTGCTCGCATTGTGGCTTTTTCTTCTAAACCGCTTAGTTTTTGTTTTCTTTCCTCTTCTTACGATCCGTTCGATTGAAGCCGCACACTTTCGTCGGCGGCCAGAGAACACCTGGTTTCATTCATTCAAGTGTTCCTTATGCCGAAATGGCGACGCTCGCGTTTCCCCCTCCCCCTTTATGAGATCGATCGCCTGGGCCCTTCTGCGCTTTTTTTTTCTTCAAGATATGTCCCATTGAGCCTGCTTTCCTAGCGCGGCTATGGTGGGACGTTGCATTCCCTTCTCGTCACCTTGTGGCCAATAAGCTGGCCTCTCTTCCGCTACAGACGATGATTTCTCCCCTTTTTCTTTCTCCCTGTTCTACTTCATAAGTACATCTTTGCCTTCGGTCGCCCAACGTGACGTTGACCTCCTTGCGGACCCCCCTATCGTCTTAGAAGATTTCATGCCGCGTGTGATTGTAGAACGATCCCTTCCTGTGTCTTTTCCCTTCTTTTCCTTTCACATGTACGGCGATGGATCTTTCTCCTTTCCGAAGCCTCGTTCCTTTCTTGTGATTGACGCAGACCTCCTCGACAGCGAGAAGCGTCTGTGAAGCGCTCCCTTTTTTCCTGTTGGCAGTAAGACTGCCCTTCGCTTCTCTGGGACAACTCACTCCTCCCTTCGCTCCCTCCTCAGCGAGACATTCCGCCTCCCTTCGAGTGTTTTTGCAATCGTGTTGTCCTTGGGGATTTTTTTGTACTGTCGCACTAGAAGGGCGACACCAGCCTCTTCTAAAAACCCGTGGGGGTTCTACTCCTCCGACAGGGTCGACCCAACCCCGTAGCACTCCTTCCCCCCCCTGTGGCGCTCTTTGTGTTCTCCTCGTGACCCACTTATGTGGCTGAAGGAATTAGTGGGAGGCTGCTTTTTTTCTAGGATTAGTGTTTTGTTTGTTTTACTTTTCTCTTTGACAGAGAGGAAGAGTCCCCTTGACGCCGGAATGGAAGTTCGACCATTGGTCGCTTTTTTCGTAAACGAAGAAGAACCTCCCTCTTTTCATTTCCATCCTCTCCTTATGAGGGACCTCAGACCGCTTCCCTCCTCTTCCTTCCTTATCGCGAGCTATTTTTCTTTTCCCTCCTTCTCGTTCCCCCGCGCAGCGTGTTCCCCTTAGTCCCGAGCACTTGGCCCGTCGTTTGAACATGACCAGTCATAGTTTTTTTTCTCCGTCCTGGTCCCCCTCGGATCGAGATAAGATGGGTTTTTATATAATTTTTCCCCCCTCCTTGTTTCTTGTGTTGATGTTGCCCCTGTTTTACAAGTATTGCCCCTATCTTCCGCCTTCTTGCTTGGTGGTCGCCCTTTGTCCTTTGCTTGCTGGTACCCGCTTTTTCCAAAGAGTTCTCTATCTTTCTCGACCAATTTAGTTCGCGCGGTTTTCTTTTTTTGCAACCAATCTTTCCCCCGCTTTTCGCTGTTCATTCTCGTTATTTTTTTCAGTCCGCGATGCTGCCCTTTCCCCTCGTTTTGGATTCAGCTGCTGGCGTGTCCAGAGCTCTTTGGCGTAGCTTCGCCCCTTTTTTCGCCAAAAACCTGGGTCCTGGTTCCTTCATCTTCCAGTTTTTTGACGGCGTGAGGCCGCTGTTCGGGTTTTTACTGAGGACCTTTTTGACGACAGGCTTCCGAGGGTGCGAAGTTTTTTTCTCGCGAAGGTTCATTGATGTGACTCCCCCCCTTCTCCCCTTTCTTTTCCTTCGGGTCGAGCGACTCCCCTCTCATCTTCGACCCGCTTTTTGTCGCCCTTCGCCAGGCTAAGGTTAGGAGTCCCACGGGCTCATCTTTCTCTCATAAACTTCCCCATCTGCGGCCATCT
>Ga0179593_1325769_pt1 | contig 10462 bp, 17 predicted proteins | sample CZODoug2_1_08_16_FD_185931 | JGI IMG/M metagenome (GOLD analysis project Ga0179593, IMG submission 185931) | Vadose zone soil fungal communities from Angelo Coast Range Reserve, California, USA - CZODoug2_1_08_16fungal (PacBio error correction) | ecosystem: Environmental > Terrestrial > Soil >... | reverse complement strand
TGACCCCTTGATTGTCACCATCCTATGGTTTCCTCCCCCGCACACTTTTCCATGTGCGGCTAAACTACATGCCGGGCTTCTTTTTTTATTCGCTGTTTTTCCTCTTTCCTGAAGTGCGTCCGATCCCAGCCCCCCCTTTCTTTCCTTTCCCCCCGATGACGGTCTTCCTCATCCGCCTCCCCGATTAACCCCTTCCACAAACCCTTCCTGTGGCCCCCCCCAGGCCCCCCCATTTTTTTTGTTTTTTTTCTTATTGACAACTACGGCCGCCTTCGGGCGTTGGGTCTCCTTGGGAATGCTATTCTCGACAGAAGTTGTCTTTGTCAGCTTGTCCTTACATCTATTAGTCGCATCCACGATTGGTTGTTTATCCAGTCGTAACCCTCCCTTCGTTTGAGGATCGCAGTGTTGCCCATACTTTTCTCTCCTTTCGCCAGGTTGTCTATCTGAGGCGATTTGTCCTCCTGAGTTTGGCAATTCAGGTTTTGATTTAGCTCGCCTCTTTTCATTCGGGTTTTTCCTTATTCCTGTTGTTCAGACGCGGCCCCGGAACTGCCTCAACGCGCGCTCCCCGTTACTTAAATGTCGGGCTTCTTCTATAATCATTGCCCCTGGCTTTTTGTTTATCCCCACGTTTTGCACCCCTCCCTTTCTTCGCTGGATGTTGGCTTCAACCCTCTTGTCAGCCTTCTCAGAGTTACCAGTCATGTTCCGTCTCCCGCTGCGATCGTCAAGTGTCCTGCGCGGCATCTCTGTTTTGGCCCGCCACATTTCGGTTCCGATGCTTTCGCCATGCCCGCGGTGAACGTTCAGGAACGGACCGTCATCTGTCCGGTCGTCTCTGGCGTGGACGTCCCGGGTCCTCTTTCGTGTGTACGATGTTCTGCCTTACTTCTATGACCCGCCTTGGAGAACCCTCTGTTTTTTATTTTGACCTTGTCTGAAGGTTTTCGACGCAACTCGGCAGCCCACGTTATTTCGGATTTTGAGGTCCCCTGATGTACTCCGCCCGTCTTTCCATCGTTTTTTTCCTGTGTTGGTTATGCCTTGCCATCCTTTACCTATCCAGTTTTATTCTCAATTTGTACAGTTTTTTCCCCTACACCGTTTTCTGGTCGCTTGCCTTTTTCACCTTCCTCCTTAGAATGCATAGTTTTCCGTATTTCTCGTTTCACGTCGGCGAATTTTTCTTTCTCCCGAAGTCATATCATCTCTTATCTGATTGTCTCTTTCTCTAACAGTGACCTTTTAAGGGTTTTTGACGATCCCCCATTTACCCGTCGTTGACTGTCTTTTCTCCTTTCCCCGACACCCCACGCCGCCTTCTTATGTTCTTTTGCTTCTCCAAATTTGTACCAACCTTTCCTTTCATTTTTCCGTCGGGATTGGGCGGCCCACCCAAGGCCTGATTTGACTCCTCCTTTTCTCAACTCTTTTACTTCTTCTGGTTTTTTTTTGAGTTTTCAATAGCCCCCTCCCCGGGCCTTGACGACTTCCTCTTTGGGACGACCCCGACCCCCCCCAAAAATTCGGAGATGTCCCTCTTCAGGTTGCGTAGATAAAAGTTTTTACTCTTTAGCCGAGCCCACTTCAACTCGTTCGGCCCCAGGTGGCACCTTCCCTTGACTAAGTCCCCCCTACCTAGTTTTTCTCCTAATTTTTTGTCTCCCCTTTGTCTACACAATTTTCCGTAGGAGTTTTCAGTCCCCAGGCTCTTTGGATGGTCAATCAACTATATTTGGCGTTGTTTTAAGACTAACCCTATCGCTCGGCGCCCACCTATGCGGGTTTTCCTATTGACACATCGCCGCATGGCTGCCAACAGAATGCCCCAGTTACCCCCCGTACCGTTTTTCTTTTTCTACACATATGAATTATTTCCTTTTTCTTGCGCTGGGGTCCCCTGGCTCAAAGAAAGAAGGCCTATTTGTTTTTTAGCGGTTCATTCATGTCCAAGTCTTCAGTGTATTCAGTATTACCCAGCGGCGTTCCCTGGTGTCCCACTCCTTTGTATTGTGTCTCATATCTTGAATTAACTCAGCTTCCCCCTGTTGGGTGTTCCCTTCCCCCCCCTGTCCCCCTTTCCCCCATAAAATACGTGGTCCACCTGGACCGGATCCCGTCTAGCTCTCGATCCATTTCTATTTTTTCCTCCTCCTGTGTTTGATGTTTTCTGTTTAGTCCTTCGATCACTCTCCCGCCTTCCTCCCGTATTCTTGTTATCGTCCGTTTATGACCCCCACCTTGATGGAGCGGAGTTTTCATTCAGTTCTCCACCGCTCCCTTCGTGGGTTTTCCACTTTTTCCCTCCGCGTTTTCCTGATCCCCCTCTCCTTCTTTCCCCTTCCATCACCCTCCAACCAACAACGGACACCTTCCCTTGGTACCCCCCCCCCCCCTCTGCCCCACCTAGCGTGCAAGCCCGCGCACCTGGAATAGGTCTATGTGAAACCATACAAACCCCGTTACTTACTTTTGGTTTTCCTCTCTGGCGTCCTCTCCTGCCTATTTTTTTCTTCACTTCTTCCATTGGTCGACCCTCGGCATAATGTTCGCTCCTTCTCTTGGGTTGTTCCCCGCCGTTTCTCTTTTTTTGCCTCAACGCAGCAGTTCTTGCAGACGCCTAATGCCTCCTGTGAGCCAACACCTGGCCCCAGTTGATTATCCCGTTTTCGACCTTTTCATGGACTCCTCCCTTTTCATCCATGGTTGACATTTCAGTTATGAAAGCTGTACCCCCACTCTTTGGGCACCTCTCAACCAGAGGATGTTCCACTATCTATTGTTTTGTTCGTCCCCCAACCCTTCGGGCCTTCATTTTTAAAAATGGCTGGGTTTGCAGTGTTTTTCTATTGGACCCAAAACACAGACTCAGTTCGACGTGCTTTCCCCGGCCTTCCTTTCACATAGCTTTCTATCCCGTCTCCCCGGGAAAGTTTCGTCACCCTGGGACCCTTTGTACCCATTTCGGGACGTTCAGCCTTGGACTCCGAAGCTAACTTCTTTATTTTTCGGGATTGCTCAAATCCTTCGGTCACCCTCTTTTCAAGTGTTTCGTCAACCCTTACCCCATTAGACATACCCGTGACAATCCAGACACTCTTTATGAGTTTTTTAGGAATTAGAGCCCCGTCTCGAACTTGCGCCCTAAAGAAGTTTCACCCCTTTCCTTGGCACCATATGTGTCAGGATCATTGTTGCTGACCCTTGCGCCCTAAGTCGTTTTTTTAGCCCCTTTCTCCCCATACTTCCCGTTGGCGCGTAAACCCTTGTTTCAATTGATTGCACATGTAACACGAACTGTTCTGCCCCCCCCCCTCGACTTGGCCCTCTTCCATTTTTTGTCGTCCCTTTTCCTCCGTCCCCTCTCCCTCCCCCCTCCGGCCGTTTTTTCAGTTGCCTAAACACCTCACAGTCCCCACACAACCTAAAGCCTTGTAGCCTCGTTATCTTCCTTTCATTTGAAGAGAGAAAGCACTTATCCCGGCCCTCTTGAAAAGGATTCCTCCTCACTTAAAGGTCAGCTCAGCGCACCAGTACGTTATTTCAAAACCGGGGCATGGCGATCATTTCCCCCTCCATGTGTCTTTCCCGGAAAAACATTTTGTTTTATATTAAAGGGAAGTTTCCCTATCGCCGCCTCCCCCGAACTCCTTCTAACTTGCCTTTCCTCTCTCAGGGTTTCCACAATTTTTTTACTCCCCAGTCCTCCACGCGACTTCTTTCTTCTTTTTTTTTCCATCCTCAGCAATTTGTTCTTCGACCCCTACCTACCTGGTCGTACCATTTATTCTCCGTCCCTCAGCAGCCCCGTCCATGGAACTTACCTTAGGGCGGGCGCCGGTTTCTTAGCCTATTTCCCTTGAGGAACCTCCCTCGAACCCGCTAGGCTCTTGCATCTACTGCTCTCGAAATCCCTCTCTGTCCCTCCTCTGACCCAAATCGCCTCCCTCATACCACCCTTAGAATTCGCAAGGCAGGAATCCATTTCTCTTCTCTCGTTAAGTTTCGTTTACCCCTTTTTCCAACTAACCTGACTCGTGTCGTCGATCTCCGCTCCGTTCCATAGTGCGGACCCCCCCTTCAACAGTCATTGTCATGGACTTTCTTGCCCTTTTCCCACTTCTCGCGTCCAACGAACCGAAGTTCGGCCTTAGCTCCATCCCTGACCACACCCACCGATGTGTTGCCGGTGTGTGGCCTCTGACCTCTTTTTTCTTTCCCGTTGGTCATCCGCTGCGTGGAGTGAATCCGCCCTACTTCTTTTTTTTCCCACCTGAATCGCTTTCTGGATCGAAAACTTCTTCGATAGTTCGCTCCCCCCCCTCCCTTTCTTTATCGGATCCTACTTCTTCCACTTTACGCAGGCGTATCCGCTGCTTTCCCCCAGCTTGTTCACCCTTTCAGTCAGTTAGTTCAAGATAACGTCCCTTTTTCCGTGGGACGGCAACGATAGATAATACCTCCACCCAATTCGTTTTTGAGCCTTTTTCTGTACACTCTTTCCTGCGTTCCGAAATACGCCCGAACTCCCACCAAGATATTTTGAATTAGTCTCTTTCCGGCCCGTTGACCTCCCCCCATATCTTCAGTTATACTTCCATAGTACACCCCACTTCCTTCCATTAAATATTTTGCTGTCATACAGTTCCGCCGAAAACCCGTTTTTTCTCTCCCAAATGGGGATTCTTTTACAGCGGGGATTCCTGCTCCTTTCTCCTTTTCCTCCTTCCACGCTGAAACCCATCAATGTGACGGCATCAAACCCCCCTTCCCTTTTTTCCTACGTTGACAACCTGTTTAGACCCCATTATTGGTTGCTGCGTAAACGGCCCCAATACGAACTCGATCGACTTTCTTAGCAGGCTGGTTTCTCGTCCGTCTGAGGTAGCCGCCGTACTTTCGACCCCTGATCCCCCGCAAATAATGACGCCTAGCATCTTTATAGCTGTTGAAGGTTTTCTTCTTTTTTCTTATTACTCCTTTTTAATTTTCTTTCTTTTATCATCTTTTTTAGGATAATTGTTAATGTAGCGTGGCACCAAATCCCCCCCCCCAATTTGCGTCCCCCCCTAGAACATCACGTTCACGAGGAACATAATGCAGGTTTCCAACCTCCCGATGGTGAATTTATCGTCTCGGCTGGATTGCCCATGGCCGGGGCCTCCTCAGCGAACGGTCCCGAGGTTGGGGCGGTGTTAGTCCACTTTCCACCGTCAAGCATTTCAAAAGCCTTCATTTTACATAGATGCATTGAAGATCGCTCTGTTTCCGACCTTCGCACAACTCCCCAACCCAAGAGACGACCGGTCCGGAGTAAGGTGAGAAACCTTTTCTACTACGCGCCCCCTTCCCTCTTGCCTCCCTCCCCCCCGGAACCGAAGTAGGGCGTGGTCTGAACAATTCCCTGTTTTTGTCAACCTGGGTCTTCATTACTTGGTTACAGACGCCGGTATTCTCATCAGTCATGCCCTGTCACCAACAACCCTCCAACTCCGGGACTTTTCCTTCCTGATGCGTCTTTTCTTTTTTTCTTCTACAAGCCTATTTCAACAGGCAGGACACCATGCTAGGCAGATCCCAAGTCTGTCCCGTTTTTGCAAGCCGTTGTTTTTGCGTCTCCCTTTCTCTTGAAAGCTGTTATCCTCAAGGGCATTCAGACACACGACCCTCTTCCGCGCGTTTCTGGCAGCATTTCCCGGTTGTTTTTTTCTTTTCGTTGATTGTTTTTTGCAGTTTTGGCAAGTCTCTTCTTTTCGGAATCCTCCATGCTCTTCACACGATTCTGGGGAGCGCTGCACTTAGAGAATCTCCGGTAGTTTTCTAGGAGATACACGCAGACGGACAGATTCATTAGTTTTTTCCTCCCCCTCCACACGTACCCCCTGACGACTTGTCTCCTCTTCATTTTGCCGCCTTTTTCACTCCCCCACCCTTTCTTCTCGGAACCTTTACAAACATGTTTTTCCCCCCCTTACCTTCCTTTATCAAATTCCTCTTTATCTAAAGTCCTTTAATTCATCCCGGTGACTCCCCCTTTTAGGGAGACGGAATTGGCCCCCATATTTTTTTTCTCCCCGCCTTACCCCCTCTGACCATTCATTGAATATCTACCCGTGGCGGGCCCCGTTTGTTCCATTTTTATCCTTCAAGTCGACCCTCTACTTCCTACGATCCTCCTCCTCGCCCGCATTGTGCCCGAACGCTCTCCCTCTTCTTACAGCAACTGTCAACCTCACAACCCAGACCCCTGCAGCGATGGCCTTTCCTTCTCCCTTCACGTTCAATAGCGAATACCCCGCGTCACTCTTCCCTTTCACCTCCTCCCCTCTTTCCACGAACGCTCGCCCCATGCCTTTCCTGTACCCTCCCCTTCATCCAACCTCTCCCCCATACTCCCGCCGCACTTCTACTCTGCCCCCAACACATCCTTCGCTTTCCTCCCCCCCCTTTGGTTGTTTTATCATCTGGGGGTGGTTCTCGGAGACTCCGTTTCTTTTGTTTTATGGGGGTCTTTTCTGTCCCTGTTGATTGAGGGAGAGTGGGTACCGCGTTCGCGATGGGGTCAGGCTTCTTTTACTTCTTTCCGTCTGTCAAAAGTTTGCTTGTTATTCGTAATGACGTGCATTCTGACTTCCCCGGCCAACTCTTCCTATTTCGTGTGTGTCTTTTTTTCCGAATCTGCTTATGCTCTGGCAAGGCTGTCGCTTGAGGCGGCGCGCTGACTTATCGCAGAAGTCCTTTTTTCTTCCCACGACAGATGCTTCTCCCGGTGTTTGAGCGTTTCAAGAAAGTGTCCTTGTTTCCGGGCGGTGCTAGCACAGATATTGTCTTCGTCTCCTAACATTTTTCTTCAGCCGGTCCACTGCCCGCCTTACTCTAACTCTTTCTTTTAGACAGTGTTACTTCTACAGTTGTCCCCCCATTTCAACCTGTGTATTTCTTCCCTACCTTGGGCCACATGGTGCACATTGAATCGGTAATGTACAAGTAGGCTGGGTTCCTGTTCTGCTTTCCTGAGTTCCTACGCGCTCGTCTGCTTGCCGTTCCAATCAGCCTAAATGAGAGTCTGCTTCATTTAGTCTCTCCTCTCTTCCTTTTCCCCTTTCCCTGGCTGTTTTCCAATCCGCAGTCATTTTTTCAATCTTCCCACAACTTCGCCGTTTTCAGACAGAGGACTACCGTAACTTCGTGCCCATCCGCCGACTGACAGCCGTTATCTTTCGTCTTCATCGAAAGTGCGGACTTTCACCGCTTCTTAAGGCGAATGGATTTTCCCCACCACCTCCTTTCACGTTCCCCCTCAGTTTTTTTTTGTGCTATCAGGTGTCCTGACTGGTTTTGAGCATCGCTTTCAGAAGATTCACCGGCCTCTCATCCAGTCCCCTAAACTCTCTTTTTGCTTGTTGTTTTTGAAAGGCTTAAATTAGTACTAGGCTCTTTACCACCCTGCGGCCCAAGCTCCCAAAGTTCATTGGGTTCGCCCCATCCGATATGTAGTTTCTGCTCGGGGCCACTATGAGGCGGAGTCTAGACGCAACGTGCTCCCTCGTCAGCGGACCGGTTCTGAGGGTTGGCTTGTCGCGAAGATGTACTTCGAGCTTCAATTCTCTTTTTTTACCCTGCTGGACATGCTGTTTCGTCCCCATAGGCTCCCTCCGCCAAACCTCCCGTCGCTTTCTTTCTTCCAGAGAGCCAGTTTTCCCTCCCAAGGCCTTCTCCTCCCCCTCTCTGGCGGCCGCTGCAGTTATGTTCTAGTGGACTTGAGGGTCTATTTTTTCTCTGCAATTGCATTGGTTATTTGGTTTGCACGAGGCACCACAAGTTACTATAACCTCCCCCCCTTTCTACCGCGTCAAAGGTACCTCCTTCCCCTGCCCCTCCCTTCCCAGGGTTCTCCAGTTCTTACGGCGCTAGTGATTGGCTTAATGGTCCTCCACCCCGTGCAAGTCGATCCCCTACTAGTCCCATCCCTGATATTCCTTTTCTATCGCTGTTCTATTAGTGCCTGCGTGCCGCGGCAGCATAAGTGGGCTACCCTTTCGTTTTCACGTGCCGGACACATCTCTCTTTTTTGCCATGTCCTCACAGTGATGTTCTCTCTTGTCGCGGCCATTCGGACAAAGCTCAGTACTCCTCTTGCCTGGTGCCCCTAATCCCCAGTTTTGTCTGCGAAACGGTTTTTTCCCATGTCGGTTCCTACTCCTAATGTTCCTCTTTTTGGGTAGTTAAGGTAGACATTCTAGGATGTGTGATGTCACCCCCCTTACGTCCAACCACCTCCCCCCGTTCCCTCTGATCGTGTGTTTCTTCTTCGGGCTTATTCGTAAAGCAAGGAAAATTATTCCCCCCCCATCTCCGGTTCCTCCTCCCTGGTTTCGTTTGCTCTTCTGTGACCCTGGACCCATCGAACCTTGTCGTTATCTTGTTGCCCCTCCCTTTCCAATTGTTCCAAAGTTGTAACAAGATAGTCCCTACTCCAACTTCGTCGTTGAGCCCTTTATAATAAATAAAGCCTGTCGTATTTTCCTTCGACTTAGAGTGCTTTTATTTTTTCGTCCTCGCTATTGTCTTTGGCAAAAGTGCAGGGGAGGAATTCCCCCCCTCCTAGCTACCAAAGCGGACACCCCAACCCCGTCATGAGGGCCCCCCAAAGGCAAAACACACGCCTCTATTTGTGGTCAGGTCCTATCTAAGGGACGCGTTTTTTTTCGAGAGTGCCCTGTCCTTAGGACCTTCCGTTGACAATACTGTGATTTGTTTCATTAGGTAATTATATATCTCTTCCCTAAGACACGAGTTTTTTTTTTCGGGGTCACTTCTACCGCAGTGTTGAAGGATCGTTCTTGATGTATTGCGAGAGGCTCCAGGTTGTGAGAGAGGATGTATTTTTATTTCTTTTTTTCTCTAGTCTCTTTTTAGACTTCGTTTTTGTCACCCCCCCCCCCCCCCCCCCCCCCCCCCCCCCCCCCCCCCCCCCCAACCCACCACCCCCCCCCCCGTGAGAACTTATAGGGGTTCGAGCTTGCCCATTCCTCGCATAACCTCGTCCGATAGGTACCTTTTTTTCCCCTGGTTTTCTTTTTCTAGCCTCAATGTCGACCAGGTCTCTTGTAGGTTTCATCCCCCCCCCCAATGCTTCTTCACCCATACCGGTCCTGAGAGGTGAGAGGGGGCGACCCTATGTGGAATCCCTTCCTCGAGTCTCTTATTCCTCCTTTCCTCTTGATCCTCAGAGTCCGATCCTGAATATCACTTTTTTCCGTGTGCGCCACATTTCGGGAAACGATGATTCAAGCCCTCCGTTTTTTCCCTTTAGGCGGCGCGGCATTCTTTAACGGTCGTCTATTGCGTGAAGAAGGGTCCTGCGGTCCATTTGCGTTCCTTTCTTCCCTTACACGGGTAGTGAACTCTGTTATCACGTTTTATTTATTTTGGACTGTTTCCGGTGTTCGCGCGCACAATCTTCCGTTTTCTTAGGAGTTCTTCATATTCTGCTCGATCCTGCTAGGACCTTTAGTTGTCTTTTGCAGGATGCGGGTTCTGTGCCTTTCCCTCTTCTAGCAACCGTTATTTCGCCGCCTCATGTTTGATCTCAGGTTCTGCGAAACTCTATATGCTATGCATGCCCCTGTCTCTCCCCCCACTGCCTCCTATGTGACGAGGGTGTCCGTAGTTATCTCCCTTTTCAATTTTTTAGTCGAGAATTCATCCATCCTTATAGTGCTGTCTTGTCGGTTTTCTATTACATTCCGACTTTTATGTTTGACTCCGACCCCATCTTGACAATTTCCCTCCGCATTTGCTCTCCGACAAAAGCTCCTAGTTTCCCCATGCTGCTCTTCAAGAATTTGTTCCCAAAGGTACCGGCGTCGCTTTGCCGGTCCTCTTTTCCTTTCCAAGGCTCTTGAACGCCGCGGTGAGCAACTGAACTTTTCTGGGGTTGTTGGTTCCCTCTTAGTCCCCTTCCCGTACATGGGTAACCTGTCTCCCGCCTTTTTTGGGGGACGACAACGACCCCTCGGCGCTGGAATCCCTTTCTTTGTTTCTGTCTGATAAAGCTGTTTTCCCCCTTTCCCGGAGCCTTCACGGGCGTGATTTTGCCCCGGTTGCTTCCCTTACATACGACTGTTCCAACGGGAAGTACCGCCCTGTGCCTGTGGGTTCTAACCTTCACAGGTGCTTATAGTGCGTTCGCAACCGCTCTTTTTGTCGTCCCAGAAAGTAAGTTTTAGACTCCCCATAGAGCGCTCTCTTTTCCTTTCTGAGGGGCATTTATCCGATTGCCACTCGCGCCGCATTCTGCACAGCTGCACCCGAAGTCCTAGTACAGGTTCTGTTTTCCCCCATAGGAAGACGATTACTTTAGGGGCTTTCCGCTGCGGGGTCTTTTTTTAAAGTACAGACGGTGAACTTGTTGTTCTGGAGGTTATGATGTCCCCGCTGCATCCGTCTGCTTCAG
>Ga0179593_1287456_pt1 | contig 10462 bp, 16 predicted proteins | sample CZODoug2_1_08_16_FD_185931 | JGI IMG/M metagenome (GOLD analysis project Ga0179593, IMG submission 185931) | Vadose zone soil fungal communities from Angelo Coast Range Reserve, California, USA - CZODoug2_1_08_16fungal (PacBio error correction) | ecosystem: Environmental > Terrestrial > Soil >... | reverse complement strand
TCATCCTTCGGTGGTCGGGCCCTTTTCCGTGCGATTCCCCCAGTGAATTTCTTTTCCCACTCTTTCTTCTCCGCGTTTATGGACTCTTCCCTAAAATGGCTCTGATGCTATTTCCCCTTTAGCCACCCCTCTCCTCCCCATCAGTGAGGGAAACAACCATTTCCACTCCCCCGTCAAAATAAAACCCCTTCAAGGACAATTGACTTGCGACCCCCCCCAGAGTGTGTTGCGCGCCGGAAAGAACCCACCAATTTGCAAATCCCCCCCCCTACTTCGTCTGACAGTCGCAAACAATTTGATTTTTCGTCTCCCTACCCCTCCAAAACTTTGCCCAACCAGGTTTAGATTGACATGGAGTACTCGCCGGAATGTCCTCGTCTCCATGCGCCCCTATCTCCCGCGCCTGCGGTACCGTATTCTCACCTGAAGGTGACCCCCCCCCCTGGAAGTGCTGACCTACACCATAGCACATCAAGGCCGGCCATGCCTTTCCAGGATATCGTTTCTGATATCCGTTTCCCCCCCTGGTTTTTATGAACGTCTTTTTGATGTTTTTTACTTGTCAGTTTACACTCGGCCCGGCTTGCAAACGTGCGGCCCCCTCACGTTCAGAGAAACTAGCCTTTCTTTCAAGTCACAGGTGTTAGGACTGTCTGAACACCTGGTACGCAACAAATGTAAGAATGTCTCTGGCCCGATTTTACCTTTGACCAGATCATTCCCACACGCCCAACGCAAAAATTTCCGCTCTACCCCCCTCCCCCCCCCGCCCATGTTGTTTCCACACCTTTCCCGGATCCCCAACATTAGCAACTTGACTTCCCCAAGAGAGACGGCTTTTTCCCATAATTGGTTTTTACCTTTGCCAGGAGAATCTGCCACCCCCCTTTTTCCTGGTCCCGCTGGAAAAATCCTCTCATCCTCCCCCCCGTCCCCCTTTGAATGCTCCACCTTCAAACTGCCCCAATTTAGAACAACTTTTTCACCTTCCCCCAACCCTTCCCTCCGTATGGGAAAATGACGTTCCCTCTTTTCCCCATCCGCGAACCTGTGCGAAAATTCTTCCGTGCATGTTTCTTGCGGCTCCTCATGACACGCCCTAGATTACTCGGTCCTTTTGTCCCTTTTTTTCCCTTGGTGAGTTTTCCCCTGTTTCTGTCACCGACAGCTTTGAGACAGACCCTTTTCTTAGCAGTTGTTTCCTTTCCCATTCACAAGGTGGAGCAAAACCGCGGGGATGTGACTGTTATCCTTTACACCCTTCCAATCAACAAAATCGTGTTTTGCTTTCCTCTTTCCGGCAATTCTCTTTCATAGGTTGGACCTTTTTGGAGGGTTTTTTCATCCACCCTGTTCTGGATTCTGGGGAAGTGGTTAAGAGGTCCCCTTACATTTCCTTCCCGTGACTAGATTCTCGTTCCCCTCCCTTTTCAGATCCAACTGTTTTACCGTACGGTTAATTTCTGGTGTATTTTTCTACAAACGAGATGGACAGGAGCATAAATTCTTTCTCCATGATTCTGACCAGATTGTTTTTGTTTGTTTTGGGGAGTTTTGGTTGGGGTTTGGGGGTGGTGGTGGTTGTGTCTTGGGTTTTTTTGTCTGTTTGGGGTTTGAGGGGGGTGTTTGGGTATGTGGTTCGGGGGGAGTGGGAGCGGGCGGGGGGTGGTTTGTGGGGGTAGGGGTGGGGGTAGTTGGTGGTTGTGGTTGGTGTGGAAAATGGTTTGTGTTTTGTTTGTGGGGGGGTGTTGTGTTTTTTTTTTTTGGGGTGTGGTGTTTGTTTTTGTTTGGGTTATTTGTTGGGGGGGGGTGTTTTGGCGGGGGACGGACCCTTCCCACTCGCTCTCTCCTGCCTTCTATTTGGGAGTTGCGGAAGAGAACATCGTTCCTCCCTTGGTTGGAGTTTTGTTCATCCGGAGCTTTTGTTGAACCAGTTTTGCCCGTATTCCCCCTCTCTTCCCTCCCTTTTCCCCGTTGTGTTGTTTCTGAGAGCTCTTTTTAGACATCTAGGGGCCTCCTGACCTTGTCCTCCACGGCTCGTTCACACCGCGTGTCCAATCTTTTTCTTGTTCCCCAAACTTTTCCCCCGGCGCCCTGTTCACTCCATATCTCCGCTTAGTTGAACTTTCCCCTTTGTCGTTCTCCCCCTTTGCAGCTTCATCGTACCAATCTACTTCCCCCCAGCGTCTTTTTCCGTTTGCAACACGCTTACCCCTTTCCCCCACGGTCCCCAGGTTTGATCTCTGCCGCTTGAAACCACATGCCTAAACATCCTCTTTCTTATCAGACGGATGCCCTGTCAATGATCTGACCACTCTCCTTTTTTTTTACTTTTTTTTCCCATTCCTCCCCGAAATACCAACTCGCCCCCCCCCTAGCCCACCCCTTTCTTCAGATCAACTAGATCCGGTCAACATCTGCCACGTACCCTTAAGTGGTTTTCTTTCCCCTCCTTTTTTTTCTGAACCTACCAGCCATGCCCGTGCCTCGCACCGTAATTTTTTTTCTTTCTTCCCCCCCCCGAAAAGCGGGGGACCCTCTCCCATTTCCCTTGCCCCGTACCCCCCCAATGAAAACAGCACACAACTGACCCCAACCACTCTCATCCCATCCCTCCTCTAGGGTGGCTACGAGTGCAAGCGCAATCACCTGCGTTGTTTCTCCGGTCCCTTCCCCCTTGTCTGCCCGTATTACGCGCCCTCCCCCTATTACGTCGGCATTTTTTCCAGAATGACGGATGGGCCTTGGGTCTGTGATTTGTCGTTTTTTAATTGAAGGCTTTGAATTCTTTTGGCAGGTGTGTTTTTCCTTCCTTGACCTTTCCCCATAACGTCGATCTTTTCTTTTTAACACTGGATGACCGCCTCTCTGATTGCCTTCACTTTTAATGTGTTCAGATAAAATCTTGTCCCCCCCTTTTCCCTTCTTTCTTTGTTTGTATCGATTTTGCTTGCCGTCCTTCTAAACATTTAATAGCTGGGTTCCGGGAAATAGTCTCCATCTGTGTCTTTTTGTAGTTTGTGTTTCTCTCTGGATTTTTTCCCTCCAAGTCTCGGTATCTACCTTTGACTTCCCCTCCACCACGTCACGTTGTCGCCCCAGAAGGAGCTCACTTCTCTCCATCTTTAATCATTTCACCATGCAATTTTACCATTTCTCTTTTAGTTTAAGTAATGCGAATGGCCTTTTTCTCTTTCGGCTCTTTTTCTCGTAAAAGTGTTCAGTTACGTTTTCTTCCTCTTTTGTATCCATTTGGTTTCGACGCATGGCGGTTATTCGAGTTTACCCTCCCCCTTTTCCCTCTGCCCCTCTCCCAGCGCAATCAAGACCGAAATGGCCGCTGAGTTTTTCATTTTGTTTCTACTCAACCGGTGCCAGGATGTAAAGACCCTTTTCTTCATGTTTATTTCTCCGGTTGCGCCGTGCACCCACCCTTTGGTCTCCCGACACCACGTTATTATTAATGATTCGTTCTTCCTTTTTCCCATTCAAATTGGGTCTGAAGGATCCGTTTCTCCTGGTCCCCCCCGCGGTCTCATCCGTCGAAACCGCGTTTGATCAGTCAACGTTTTTGCTCTCTGCCTTCAAATCTTGGGTTTAAAGGAGGCAGGTCGATTTGTTGAGAGCTTTTTGGTTGTTTCCCTGTACCCCCAAAGTGTGCAGTTTCATTAGGATGTGTAGAGGTTGTGAGGATTTGTACTCCGTTTTTTGTTGTTTGCGCAGACCATGCCGAAAAACCGTTGTCGGTTTGTTCCTTGCTTCCCTCGGACGTACTTGAACGCGTTCTCCGCCGCAGAAAAACGTCCCACTTTCTTGCCTCTTCCGCTTTTGTATGCGTATGGGATCCTCTCTTTTGCGGTGAGAGCACCTATAATTAATTCCCCTTACTGAAAAACTCGACTTAAATCACTTCCCCTTCCGGTTCTTGTCCTGTGTTCGGAGGCTCTTTTTCTTCAAACCCCCTTTCTATAAATGCTGACGCCCCGGAATTGGTCCGTTTCTGAACCTTCTTCACACCATTTGAGTGGAGAACCTCCCCTGCCCCCCGCCCCCCAAGTTTCATTTTCGGTTTGTCTGTTTTCCTCTTCGCGCACTTTACTTTCCTCCTCCTTTTTCCAAGCCCATGCGGCGGGAATCCCCCTTGATCCGATCCCCCTCCTCCCTCTTTGACGTAATCCCGTGCCCCTTTATGGTCGCCGACAACATCGCCCACCCGGCAAATTCCCGCAACTGATTCGCTCGAAATCTGTCACCGCTTCCTTTCCTTCCACTTCCAGGTGATGTCTAAGAGCCTGGGGTCGGCGCCAACTTGAACGTGCGTGACCTTTTAAGAGAGAATTTTCCCCTCTAAAGTATTATCTTCCCGTACAGCGGAGTTTCTTCCATTGTGTCCTTCCCCTCAGTTCCCCCCATCCCCCACCATGAAGAACATCATGTTTTCCGTTCCTTCACCTGACCAGTATTCCATTCCCCCCTCGCGGGTGGACCTCCCCCTCCACCCCAGCTCAAAAGATCCCGGGGGACCCCTCTCTTTGAATATCCATCTCACTGACGGAACCGCTGAGTGGGAATCCATGTTCCCGGTAACCGCCTCTGATCTCCGCCTTCAAGAGGGACCCTGTCCAGATACACCTCCTTCCCCACTTCCCTTTCCAGATCAATCCCCCCCTTTTTCCCCTTCACGAACGTACATCGCCCAAACGGCCCCCACGTTCCTTCTGGAATGCGTTTAAGTGACCGTCTTCCAGCAGTCTCCATAACTTGCCCACCCCAAGTGAGGCCAGCCCCCGTCATGGGCCTGCGCGATCTTGTGCCCCTGCCCCTCTCTCCCATCGTTTCTCTCTTCTTCTGGAAGTTTTCTGGTGTTGTTTGTTGCAATTACTTTCTTTTTTTATCCGTTGCTTCGGTGCAGGTTCCCACGGGCCCACGTTTTTCCCCCACACCTTCCCTCTGCAAACGGCTTTGGGGGAGGTCTTACTCTTCCTTTTGTTCCCCACTTCCCCCCACTGACGGATCAGTTTCCTATTGTCCCTGGCTCTTGCTTTTTCCTTCCCCCAGATTTTGCTGCTTGGAGTTTTTTAATCAACCGTCTTCTGGGATTTTTCCTTGTTTGCCCTGGTAGAAGTGTTAAAGTGTTCCTCTTTCCCCCCCCGCGTTCTTTTTATTTTTGACCTTTTCCTCTCATCTCCGAGTTGTACTTAGTGAATAGGTTTTCTTCGTGATCCCTTCCCCATCGCCTCGGCGAGATCAGAGATTTTTCCGATTCCTTTCCCATTTGGTAACTCGGCAACAAATTGATTTACCGCATATTGAGCTCGTTCCCGATCGTCTTCTTTTCTTCACGGTCGCTGGTAGAAACGGGCTTTTCCCCGGTGTTTTGAGTCCCTCCGGGGTTGGAATGTTTGTGCCTCCCCTTCTTTCCCCCCCCTCGGTGTGTTGTTGACTTTTTGATGTGCATTTTCTCGTTTTCATCATACTTCCCTGGTCACCTTCCACCCGCAAAAAGACCCCCCCTTGGTATGGAACCAATTTCTTTTTTTTCCGCCCCGTTCTGTCCGAAACTAGGACCCTAGCTTCCACGTTTCGGTGTGGACACATGTGCCTTTTTTACAAGGTGGCAGCTGTTCAGTCCCCTCCCACCCATGTTCCCTCGCGAAGTTAAATACACCGCTTCCCCCCTTTTTTTAACAACACTGTACCGGATATATGAATCTTCAACTGTCCCCTCTTTTCGAAATCCTCCCGGGAGGATTCATCCTCAGATAAAGCTTCTTGACACCCCTTTTCAACGTCCCGCCCATTCCCCCTCCCGTCCTATTTTTTAACATAATCTTAAGACCGCCACATCTTGACCCTCCCTTTCCTTCATCAGGACCCCTGGCCCAAGATAAGTCAAGGCTTTTCCCCCATTCCTTTTTTCTTCCCATTCCTACCCTGCCCACCAGGGGTCTCCCCGTCACTGGAGTTTTCTTTCCCCCTCTGAACCCCTGTCCACAGTCCCAAGAATGTCCTCCAACCCTTCCCCCAACCGCCCCCCCACACAATATGTCCCCGCATCCCGATTTTCCCACTAGGGCTTGGCCCAAAGAGACCATCGTCCCCCCACTCAATTTTTTTCCTCGGCCTCCTCATAACTATTCGTTGCCCCCCTGCCCTTTATTCGGCATTGTCATCATCCTTGGAGTTTGGCGTTGATTTTTGTCTTGAATAATGCCTTTGGCTTTATGCCTTTATTTCTGAGTGATTTTGCCAGGAAGGGAGATCCATTCCGGCCACCAATGTTTGATTCACGCCCTTTCTTCTTTCTTTGGCCTTCAATTTTTCTCCGGTGGCTACGATTCAATCGGCCTTGAAGGCCTTGTGTGTGTCTTTGGTACCTCTTCTTATTTTTTTGTTGCTCACTGGGTCGTTTTGGTCCTTTGTTCTTTTCCATTCTCCGTTTGCGTAGCTGAGTTCCCAACTTCCCCCCCTTCCCTCCTTCTTGTCTGCTCCCCTTTCTCGGTCTCTCCAATTTCAGTTACGCACCTTCAGACAATCTGCCGGCGTTTCACTGCCTATCCTTCTCTTCCTAACGCAGTAGTTTTTGACCCCTATATCCTGCCTGCCCCTGCGTCCTTCCTCCCGTCTTTGTTGCGTGTCTTTTGCAAAGTCCCCTTTACTTTCTGATCAGACGCTTGATCCTCCGCCTTCCCCCTGTACTTTCATGGGCGGTCTCTTGGAACCTCCCTAGCCTACCAGCCATCGGCAAATGGGTTCCCCTAACTTTTTTTTTTTTCAACTTTCCCTTTTTGCCTTCTGTTCTCGAAAGAAAATTGTGCAGACTGTCAAGCGAACTCTTTCTCGGCAGATAGGCCACGTACTTGCTTGTTCCCCCCAGGGCGCAACGCCAACTAATTTGACCGGTGCGGTGCCTCGTTTTGAAGTTTTTTACGATCAAATCTACGCCGTTTTCCGGCATCCGGTAATCGTCTCCACCCTTCTTGGGCGGCCCTCTCCCTTTCCCCTTTTTCGTGCCTGTTGAACTTCGTTTATCCCTGCGGCCCCGGTCTCGCACGGTCCCTCCCCGGCCTCCTGTATACCCCTCCTACTTTTTTGAGTCTATTAACTTTCAAGCCTTTTTCCCCCCTTTACCGGCGTTCTTTTTCCCCGCATACCCTTTTGTTCTCAGCATCTCCCCCCGTTCCCCCTTTGAGCTCCCGAAACCCCGCTATTTTGCCTTGTGAGCAACCTCGAAATTTTTCCCCCTTTTTTCGGTCCAAAAAACTTAACGTCCCATACCAAGTAATCATTCGACTTCCCGGGCCTCCAATTTGTTTGGTGACGAGTGGAGAAGGCCCCCTCAACCCTTTCTAACACGCGCCTTCTTTTTCGTTCTTGCACACTTTGTTTTTTTCTTCACCTTGCCACACCTTCCCCAAGTTCCATTCTTTCCCAACTTTAGATGGAGTGGCTTCTCAAGTGTGACTGTCCCTCTCCCCCACCTTGATAGAACGACGCGTCTCCCAGTTTTTTTCCAAAGATCACGATGTGCCATTGACTTTCCTGTCTTCCCAACCTCCTCCCCCTCCCCCCACCGGGTCCATGAAAGGCCCGTCCTTTCGCTTGCAACTGTCCTCCCCCTTCTGCACTTCCCGGGATTGTCGACTTATTGAATTCCTTCGTCTTGTAAGGGAAGCCCCTGTTCGAGAATTACCGATACCTGTTTTCTTTCCGCCTTCAATTCCCTTTGCAGTTTTTTTGAAACTCTCCAAGAACCCATCACCAGACGATCCTTACCCTACCCCTCCTTTTCCATGTCCACTAAAATTCCAACCCTCCCGAGCCTTTCCCACCAGAAACCACCAGCCCACCGACGGTGACCCCCTTTCCATTTCCCCCCCACAAATTTTACTGCCACCTTTCATGCGCTTCTTTCCTCCCTTTTCTTAAAGACATTCGAGATCCGAAGTCACCCCCCGCTGCTTTACCCCTTCCGATTCACCCACACCGGCCTGGACTCAAAACTAAATCCTTCCAATTCCCTACTTAGACGCCCCCCACACTCCTCCCGTCCTTACCCCAATGTTTTCCCCCTTTACCCCATGGCAGCACCGACCCCCACTTGTTACCAATTGATTCGACCGCATTAGATTGACGTATTTGCCCCAAGCCTTTCCTTCACTAGGGATCTTGTCCGTGAGAGTTTGTCTGTTTCCCTTTTTGTTAATTTTTTTGTTCCAATGACCGTTTTTTTCTCATCCTTTCCTCCCCCTTTTCACTTTCGCTTTTCGCATGGCCATAAACAATTACTGTTCTCTTCACAAACTTACTTTTTTTATTCTGTTTGCAGGTACCACTTATGGCATCCCCCCACGCCCCCACTGCACGTATCCTTGGACGCTTGTTTGACCTGGAGTTCTTGAGATGGTGGCGATGACATGCATTTTGATGTGTTTAATCAACGTGATCGGGATTACTTCTACTTCTCCTTTTCACTCGGCATGACCTGGGCATCGTTCCTCCTCCCCGTTATCTTAATCATAATGTTGACGTTTCCTTTCAGCTCTCAGTTTTTTGTAATCGTCCTTGTTCGCCCCCCCAACCCCCCATTTTCCCTCGTCTTCCTTCCTTTTTCGACTTCGCCTGCTTTGATTGGAAGGATGTGAAGCAGAGTGTAGCGTCCTGCTATTCTTCTTCTGTTGCATCGCTTCAAGATTTCGCCCCGGTCTTGTTTCGGTGTTTTTTCCGAGAGTTCATTTCCTTTCTCCTTATGTAGCGGGCCAATCCAAATATATATTCTTCCCCCTCATCCGTTTTGTTGTTTTCTGAGACTCGTCATCAGGGAGGCACTCATACGGAAAGTTCCTTCCTTTTTGTCCCAACACCGCCCCAATCCCAACTCTTTCACTCCCCGTTAATGCCTCCAACTCCATTCATCTCCCGGTCCGCTCAATGAATAAATGTTTCCGGCTTACCACCTTCTCTTTTTAGAAGTCGCCAACCAAGTTCGCATTTTCCGAGCGGTGGTTCCCTTTTTGTCTGCCCCCCACCCACGTCCCCCAGCCCAACGTCCACTTTATTCTGTCCCTCTGGACCATTTCAAACTTTGAAAATTAAAGGGGATTAAGAAGAGGACAGTCCCCCTTCTCTTTCCCACTTCCTTAAAGGAGAAATTACTCCTCCCTTCGTCCTAAACCCAGCCCACCCCCTCCTTCCTCGCCACCCATCTTCCTCCCACATGGAAGGATCAAGTCTCAACATATTTCAACCTTCACTGTCAGGCTTTTGTCCTTTGGAAAGCGGTTTTACTGACAGCCTCATCCTAACAGTGAATTTTGCTTGTTTCCCCTTCGGCCCGCCAGAGTATAAACGATTTCCCCAAAGGACCCACAAATGACCACCCGCCCCCCAATACGCCCCACTTCTCACATCATCCCGACAGATAGTGTGGTCACCAACGCTGTGCCTCCCCTTTCACCCTTCTTTGTCGACCGGCTCACTTAGGTCACCGTATTTAGCTGCTCCCCCATTCCCCCTTTTACCGGGCATTGCCTCCCTGCCTGATGCCTTTGGCTTTGTAAGTACTTTACTTCCTTTTGAGTTTTTACTTTTCTCTCAGACCTGTGAGTTTTATCTTGCAAGTGTAACCAGGGTCCTTCTTATATTTTCCTTTCCGGTAAAATGACCCCCTCCGCCTTTTGTTTGGTCTTCCCTGCTTGTTGTGGATTCTGACATACTTCCCCTTTGGCCATTTTTTCTTTCTTTTGCTTGATTGTGGTCCAACTGCGGAGGTAAACATAATAGCTTTTCCCCGTTCTTGCCTGCATCGACCCTTCATGTGCGATTGTTCTCCAATGCCCCCCTTTGCCGCTTTGACTTTTGAGCGATCCCGTTCTCTGGACTTTCCCTTTCCCTCCCCCCCTCGTTTTCACCTCTCCCCTGGCATTTGCCGACGCATCAGTTGAAACAGTCCCAGTCCCCCTGTCCATTAATTCTCAAAGAGGAAGGATCCCTGGCTTATCTGCCGTTTTCACGAGGTTTTCGTAAGCCCAAGTCCAATGTGGCCATTCGTCTCATTCTCCCGATTCTGGCCCGACCTTGTTTCAGCCGCATTGGTTAGCAGCGTGAAGTACTTTGAGCACACCATTTTTTTCCTCCCCAGGAAACTTGTTTGTATGTTCCCCCCGCAAATTTTTTCATCCGTCCTCCTCCCCCCTCTCCGGGTCAGAAGTCATAGCCGGGGTCTTGACTTTTGCAGACCTCAGACTTTCCCACCCACTTTTTGCCCGCCAAATTGTACCATGTGATCCGCTCTTTTTTCTTATTGCCTTTTTTACGTACAGTGGATGCAATTCCTTCCTAGGTTTTCCCCCTCAACCCGGGCAAGAGAACCGAGTTGCGGCACGCGTACAGTCCGGTGGTGCTATGCGGTGAAAAAATAGGTTCAATTACGTTTTCCCTCCAGGTACTCCGTGCCTTCCTC
>Ga0179593_1277357_pt1 | contig 10462 bp, 10 predicted proteins | sample CZODoug2_1_08_16_FD_185931 | JGI IMG/M metagenome (GOLD analysis project Ga0179593, IMG submission 185931) | Vadose zone soil fungal communities from Angelo Coast Range Reserve, California, USA - CZODoug2_1_08_16fungal (PacBio error correction) | ecosystem: Environmental > Terrestrial > Soil >... | reverse complement strand
TCTTCCTTTCCTTCTCCTGTCTTTTTTTTTCATGAGCTACACGGGACGATTTTCCCTTTTCTCGATTTCTCCACGGCCCCTTCTCCAAGATACCTTACTTTTCTTATTACTAGCTTGTACCATCCTCTTTTATTATTTTTCTTTGGACTTGGAGTCATCCCATCGTGGGTCCTTTCTGCTTTCCCCCGGCAGTCCGCGGCACTCCTTTGTCTGTTGACGAATTGTTCTTCCATTTTCTTTTGCCCGATAGTACCGAAATTACCTCCGGTGTAGTTTCTTACGATTCAGTCTCTTTCCTTTCCTCCCTGGCTTGCTTTTTCAGTCAAATAGATGAAGGAATAATTCGTTCCTTTTCCTTCCTTTTCCTTGTTTTGAGAGATGGAACCCTTGACTGTCTTCCTAGAGCCCCGAAGTGACCGCTTACTTTCGTTTATCCTTACGTACGACCTTACCCTTTTGCTTCTTTTTCGAACAAATCGACAACATCAAGTCTCATCTTTCTCTTCACCTCCGGTTCTTCGAACTACTACTTTCTCGGGGCCCTCACCTGAATTTCCAACCCCCCACCTGATGTGACGCTCCCCCGTACCCAGGGAGGAGTAATAATATAGTTCCCTCTCTTGTCATTGCTCATGTCCTCCTTTCGCTGCTCTCTCCTGACGAAGAAGAAATGTTTTACCCTGTTTTCAGAGTTCGCTTCCACCTACTTTGCTCCCTGACCTAAGAGCTCTATACTTCTTATCTTCCTCTATTCGCTCAAACACAGCTCTTTGATTTGTTTTTCGGGTCCCCTCTCCTACAGGCTTTTGTGAACTTCATCTTGGCCCGGTCCACATCTCCCCCCCCGCTGCTTAAGCAACATTCTGGTGACCCACAGCTCGCCTTGTCTGACCCTACCTAACTGTCAAACTTAGGCGTCTTCCATCCAAGAGCGTGTGTAGAATTCTCCTACTTTAAAATGACAACGCGACCACTTTTCCTTCCTCCGTTCCAATAGCCACTGCAGGCCATTCCTTCCTTTAATCCTCTTATACGTTTTGTTCCCTCTAGTTCTGTTGCCCTTATCCCCCTGATTCCTTAGGGAAATGTGGTAATGACTCAACCTTGTCTCCCGGGCCTTCCCTCTCCCCGTCTCTTTTCACCAGGTCAATTCTCCCTTCATCTTTTTTCCTCGATCTATTTCTGATGACAACCCCCCCCTCCAGGATCTTTTTTTCTGCCTGTAATTGGGCTGCCGACGTTTCCTTTCTTATTCTTTCAAGGTCCAAGACCCCCCTCCAAATTCCTTTTTCTTCCAATGTCCTCCTTGCGTTAGCGCTTTCACCCAGCCGTTCTCCCCTTCAAGACAAGGGAACAAATTTTCTGGCCCACGCGGTTCTTTCCCACATCTTACTGGCGCGGTCCCTGTCTTAATATAGTCCCTTCTATCCTGGTTCCCCCCCTCTTACCTAAATGTCTTACCTCCGGCTGTGCGCCCCCGCCCCTCTGTCGTTTAGTACGCTACAACAATGCGACGGATTTACATAAGAACGCCCCCTTTCTTATCGCCCCCCCCCTCTCAGTCGTCGTCCAACTTCAATTAGTCCGCCATTCTCCTCATCCCCCCTAAAACTCAGCACCCAGTCTTTGGCTGGAACTGCCTCCCCTTCCGCTTCCTCCCGATTTTTCGGCACTTGCTGTTTTTTCAACCTTTCTCTTGTTTCTAAGGTCCCCGTGTCCCTATGCGGCCCCCGTTCTGCGTCTTGAGGTACCATTTTAAGTCTACACTTTTTATCACGTCTGACCAGACGTCTGAAAAACCTTTCTTAACTGATGTTCAAGAATTGGCCCATGTCTTTCTTTCCGGGGTTCCAAGCTACCCCTACTAGTCCTTCCCCTTCCCCCCCTCACGATGTTTCCCTTTAGGATCTTGAAGAGGTTAAGCGTCTTTCTTTTTCTCTTGCTTCCTTCCCCCCGTTCGCTTTGCACTGGTTCAGGACCTCTCCCCCCATCTTTCCCCTTCTTTTATTTTAAAGTAGTTGTCCGATTTCTTCTCTTCTCCGCACTTCAACAGTCCTCAAATTCGACCTCCTTTTCACTATTCACCCTTCCGCCCCCTCCTTCTTTGCTGTGATGGCTGTTCGCGGTCCAGTCCTTGTTTCTCATCGTCGTCTTTTACCAGGTTAATCCCTTCCCCTCAGATGCGTTGTTCTCTTCTGTCGTTAGCTTCTTTGAAGTCCAAGAGCGTGCCGTTACTGTTCCTCGCCACGATTTTTAATTTTATTACGTATCTCTTCGTCTCTTGTCTTCCTGCCCAAGCGGAGTTCCCGTTTGCCGATTGCCCCCGTTTTACCTTGATATCGGCTCACCTCTCCTGTCCCCTTCGCACCAGTTAGCTAGGGTTCTCTTTTCGCTGTGTGGCCCCCAGTCCCTAAGGGCTCCGTACGATTAGTCCTCCTCAACTCCTTCAGCTTGACGTGTCTTTTGCGCCCCTCTTAACTTACTAGAATTGCATTACCTTTCTCCTTTCCCTCCCCCCCACGCTTTTTACAAGAGTGATTTCTGTTTCTGCTGGTTACGGCGTTCCCCTTTCTGCCAAAAGTGCCCCTCTTTATAACTTCCCTATCGCCTCCGATCCTACGTCGTCCTTCTTTGGTCCTCTTCCTCCCTCGTCCCGCTTCGCTAAGTAAAATAGGCACTCGTATTTTCCACGGCGCCAGTTTTCATGAGTTGTAGACCCGCATGTTCCACTTTGATCGCGTTCTTCTGTGACTGCGTGTCCTGATGATTTTTCCGTGTTCCCAACTGGTTCCCTACACTCCAGCCTTCCCCCCTCCTTTCCAAATTGGGACATGAAGAATTTGCAGCACGGCCGACATTCCCCCAGAGGATGATGCGGATTCCTCCCCCTGGTTTTTCCCGGAATTTTTTCTGGCCAGCCAGTTTCAATTGTGCCGCTTCCTTCTGACGAAACCTCGCTCGGACCTTCCTTGATATGGCTACTACAGAATGCACTCTGATGTCCTCTCTTCTTGCACGCCCATCCTTTTCTGTTTATGGACTCGCCTAGCGGGGTGACTTGCTCCTCTTCCCGGCCCCTACAAATTCCAGAGAACTAGCTATCGCGTGCTTTCCCACGCTACGACATCGCTTTAAAATTACGGCGCATTTTCATCTCTTTCCCTCTTTCCTCCCTCTTTTTTAGAGAGCCAGCTTTTTACCCAGGCCCCGCCTTTCTAAGTTCTCCCCCCTTTCGATTTGTAAGTTGAATCGCCTTAATCTTCGTAATTTAATATTGCCTCCGCGGGATCTGTGTGTAAAGCCAGCTGGAGACTTCCTCTTCTCCAGGATCCCCCCTTTTTCCCCCCGTGGACAAAAGAATATTTTCTGGGTGCGAAGTCAGAGATGTAAACTTCCGACTTTTGGTGCGATTCTCGATTTAGAGCTGTCTCCTCTTCACTTATCTTTTTATAGGATACCAACTCGTGGTTTTACGATCAATGTGCTTTTTGCCTGTGTCCCTGAGTTCTTCTTCTTCATGTTGATTCCTTGCTTGTCATTTTTGATGCTTGAGTAACCATTTATTATGCTTCTTTTTCTTCTCCCCTTTACCCTAGGACGAACGTCACCCAAGTTTCCCTCTTTCCTCATCATTTTGCTTGCGTTCGTGAATAGACGACCTGACTCTTATAGGAGTACTAACCCTCAGCTTAGTTCAACCCAACCCGAGATTAGTTGGTTTTTCGAGCCGAAGGTATTTTCTCGTTTCCTTCTGGCTTTACATGCCAGCCCCTATTCCACCCCCCCTGCATAAGTCTTTTCTTCATAAATAGGTTACCCCTCCCGTGTCTTCTGTCGAGTATCAAACGGTAACGATTGGTTTAGTACTAGCGCCCGTCATTTTCCTAGACACACGACGCTGCGAGTTCGTGAGTACTACGCGTTCCGTTGATCACCCCCAGCGCGCCCCCCCCGCTCCTCAAACCATCTTTTTTTTTGCACGTTCCGTCGCTTCCCCAGAGCCTCTACTCACTTTGTGCCTGTTGCATAGCCAATTTCCCTCAGGCCTCTGTGTGCCTCGCGTTAGCCGACGCGTTCTCCTGCAACCCCAACGTTTTGACGACTCCCGATATTCTCCCTTCTTCGTCCCATTCAAACCTTATTTATCCTGCGGACGGTTTTCAATAGAGTTTAGCGCGGTTTGATCCCCTCATTTTCGCGCGTGCTGATCCTCCTTGAAACGCTTTGCATACCCGAGCGGCAACCCCTCCTTCACGTTACTTAAGGCCACGGGTCATAGGTTTCAGGAGAATCCGGTCGCCTGGAATTCTAAATTTTCTCCCCCCCCCAACTTCTCTCCGTCCAAGGGTTTCCGACTGTCTTGTCTGTACCCCAGTCTCACCTTCCGCAGTCTCCACGCTCAATCACCCATTCATCTATTCTCATCCTCAGACTTTTCCTACATTCGTGTTTTTACTTTTTCAGGCTTTCTTAACTAGTTACCACTGATTCCTTTCTGTGCAATGATTGTCCCTCAGTACTGGTAGTCGTTTCCGAGGTCCTCTTCGTATTCACGTTATCTAGTGAGTGTAGGTCGGTACCTTAACCCAGTTCCCCTCCAGGCTAATGGACAGACCAGCTCCTCATTTTGTCCGTCCGCCCGTGCCCCCCTGGTATTTTAGTATATGTCTCCCACACCCTGTATTTCTTCCGTTGTCTTTGATGAGTTCATCTTTTCTGACCGATTTTCTTTTCGCGAAGTTGACTCACAGTCCGTTTCTGTTGCCTTTCAGAACCCATCGTTGTTCTGGAAACTAAATGGCGTGCTTCCGCTTACCTTTCCCCATCTAGGCCAATACTTTTCACAGACTCCCTTTATTCCTCTTAGCACTTTGCGAATGGCTCGTCCCCCTTGCTCGCGCTTAGTTTAGGAGTTTTTTCAACAGACCTTTTTCTACTCATTTTTCACCTTTGTGTTAACGGCGGATTTCCTTTCCCTCCTGGCGGCATTAATAGTCTTCGAAAGTGTGGTTGGGTTTATGCGCGTTCATTTCTCCTTTTCCCCCCAGTTCTAACTTCTTATTACATGACCCTCTGACTCGGATGGTGAGACCGCCGCCTTCTCCCCTATTACGGCCATCTTTTCCATGTTCTTACGCCGGGCAATTGACTCCTTCTTCTTTTCTGGCCCTGCTGCCTGTCGCCCAAATTATATCCCTAACACCTTCCCCGAAGGAATGCGTTTCATGATCGACCAACACCGGCTCTTCCTTCTCAAAAGGACTGATAAGCAGTTCCGTACTTCCTTCTGCACATTCCTTTTCTCTAGGTGGTTGTCTTTTCTATTCTGGTCTTTGTTGTGTTGTGTCTGGGTGGGTTTTTGGGTTGGTTTTTCTGCTGGTTCTGGCGCTTGCTTCACGGTGAATGTCTCGTTTTTTTTCCTCTTGTCCGTTTCCCTTCGAAAGAAAAAGTAATTTTCCTTTCCCCTCCGCGCTTTTCTTTTTTAACGCGTTTGTTCTCCCCCCTAGGCTTGTCCAAGAATGTATTATTCTAATTCGCGCTGCTCGCGGCAAATGATGACAATGCACGTTTTACGTATTCCCTTTGCATCACTCCAGTGTCAAGTATCGCCCCACTAAGCTATAGCTCGGCGGTGCGCCTTGTCATTTTCGGTGAAATTTCGAACTTGTACACGGGACGATGGAAGACGCTTATCCGCGAGCAGGTGAACTTCTCCCAGCTTCCTTCAGGTATTGATGCTAATGACGCGAGGTGAATCTAAACTGACCTAAAGAACGGGATTTTCCTTTTCCGTTCCAACCAACGCTTGTGTTCCTTTTCGTGCTTGAACGGAATGCCTAGTATTACACATCAGTAGGGGGTTGGGGTTTGTTCGGTTTTGTGTGGGGTGTGTGGGTGGGTTTGGTTGTGAATGCGTTTGTTAGACTGCCTTAGCATTTCTGTTGCTATTTCCCCCGACAGACATTTCCTTTTTCGGTTCATTTTACTCTCTTCCTTTGTTTACTTCTTCTTGACGACCAATACCCTTGAGTCCTCTTAAATCTATCCCTCCTTTGTGTTTTTGATATAGATTAGAACGAATACTGATTGACTCATCGAGTTTCCCCGACTCTGAAATTCACGTGACTTCTGTCTAATGTGCCTTCTTTCCGAATCCACTTATGTCCTTATTTCGGTGATCCCTCGCCCCCTAAATGCCGGATTCCTATGAACACCATCAGCGTGAGGAATAGAGGTTTCCGCGGCCATCAACAGACCGTGTCCACACCCCCCAACTGTTCTTGCCAAACCCCCCTCCCAATAAAACGTGTTAGCTTCAAATCTTCGTTTTCCCGCTATTTGCCCCTCACTCACGTATCCTGGTCATATTTATTCCTGTTTTAAGCTTTTCTCTCCCGTTTTGAGACCGCTTCATCTCCCTTGTACCTCTTCTCTCTATTGCCGACCCTGCCTCAATACTCACCCTCCCTTACTATAGTTTCTTATTTACCATCTTCCTATTTTCCACACTTCGGCCTTTTTTTACAACCCGTCTCAAACGTTCCTTCACCTTACACATGTTTTCCTCCGAAGCCAGTTGCTGTTTTTTACCCCCCCTAACATATTATGGACAAGCTCTCTCCGTGGGTTTTCACTCCGACACGACGCTTGTACCCACCCCCAACACTTGTTTTCGGAACCATCTTTCTCCTTCCCCTCCGTTACACGAGAAAACGAGGAATCCCTCTTTTTCGCCGACCCCTCAACGCCCCCTGCAGAGTTTTTTTTGTAGTTTTCTGTTCATATGATCAGCTGTGTCGATTTTCCTCTCCTTTCTGTTGTAGATGAAAAACAACCATGCTTGTTCAGTTTTCATTCTTGCGCACCCTCATTTTCTTACGCCCCTTGCAGTCGAGCCCAGACGTTTAGGTGCATATCAAGGTGGAAGCGAACGTGTTAATTCCCTCTTTTTCCTCGATCTTCTTCCCTTTCTGCGGTTTCTAAACCTCAATCCCCGCGTGTTTCAGTGTACGTCAGTGGAGACTTCCTTCACGTGTAATGTTCCTAAATGCTGCACGGCCCTATACCCCCTCCCCCACTGCCTGCAGCCCCCCCCCACGTACCATCCTCTGCGGGTCTCTTCAAAAGCCTCTTCTTTTTTCCCCGTTCCCACCGGTCCCACCATTTTCTTCCCCCTTCCTGATTGAAAACCCCAGGTCAGGCTTGCTCCCCTCATCTCTCGGATTCGCCACAAGTGCACTCTATGAATCGAGCGCCCACTACCTATAATTTTTGGACCCTGTTGAAACTCCCCTCCTTCCGTTTTTGAGCCCCTGCTACACCCTGCGCTTTGAGGCAAGCCGAAACCCTCTTCCGACAAACTTTCGGCTTCTTTTGCGCCCCTTAATGGTTTTCCCCCCCTGGTGCCGACCCACTCCTTCAACTATACTGCAAGCAATTCCAGCGTTTTGTGCTGTGTGACCCACACATGTTTTTTTTTTCCCCCCCCCCCCTATTCCTCCTTTCACGAAAGATTGCCGGCCACCTTGCTTACGGCACACCTCGATGGAATTCTGCTTCACCGTACCGATTCGTGGGTCCCTCAGTTCCCGCCGAGTCCAGTCTCCCAATTTCTTCAGCGTCCTACCCGACGAGCCACCATCGCCCAACAACCGATTCATCCGCGTCAGCATGTAAACAGGTCATCGGGGGCACGTCAGCTTTTGACTTCTGACTCGTCCGTTCACACAGTTACGATTTGACTGCTATAAGTTTATGATAGGGAATAGATTATGGCGATGGCTCGCTTTATAGGTCGCGTTTCCAAGGGTTCCTTAATGCTACCATGATGGTCCCTTGATCCGGACCGATCTTCGATGCTTCAGAGTGGTTTTGTGCTCGAAATTTTTTTTCGATATTCACTTCGACCCTTGGATCCCATTAAAATTTTCGTCTTTAATTCGCAATTTAGCGGCTGTTCCTGTTCCTTTCATGCACTCGCCCGGTTACAGTCCCTTGTTCAGTCCTTCGCTCTCATGAATTGTACTAAAATGCCCGCCATAGAGATGCCTCTTTGCCGGGCCGCCCGGCCCCCCCCGGGTCATGTTTCCGCATAGCGGGACTAGGCGTGCATTATATGTTCATACCTTCTTTCCTTTCGGATTGGTCGCGGGTGGTCCTTCTTTTCGCCTGCTTCCCCTATGTTCCAGTTCTTTCCCTAATACACCGTTCCCTTCGATCTCGTAACCAGCCGCCTCCTTCTCCCTCGCACCAATTTATCTTTTATCTTTTGTTTCTTTCTCCGTGGCCTCCCCTTCTTACCCAACCTACAGTTGCCTTGGATTTTTTCGGACACCCCGACCCCAAATGCCTTGGCGTTAAAACGGGTATCCGGACTTACCCCACGTTTTTTACCCGATTCGCCGTCTCATGTGGGTAAGGTTTTTCATGTGCACGCAAACGCTTCCCTTTTGATATATCGCACCGGACCAGTCCCGTCGTTTGGGTAGGTTCTTACCACGTAAGATTCGTTCCTGCTGCTACCCGGTCCTGTATTAATAAAGAGCCCACGTATGACGAATGGGAAAATGTGTGCCTTTTCTTGAGGTTTTAACGTCTCTCGGGCTGGTAACGTGCGCAAAAAGTCTTACCCCACGAATCGCAGTACTCTGGCAAGGATTCAAGTAATCCGAGCGCTCTTGCCCCGCCCCTACCATTCCTTCTGGGCTCACGCCAACTCTGTGGTGGAACGGAAGTGGAGTCGTACTAATACAAGTTTCGATTGATCGGATTTTCCCTCGATCTATCACTTGCATCCTTTTTCGGCACCCAGAATGTTTCTTTCATCTCTTCGCCTCCCCTCTTTTTCTCGGGCGATACGGCAGCGCCTATAGTGATCAATAGTTCGCTACCTCTTCTAAATATTCACTTCGCCTTGAGTCGACTAAGTCCATTCCGGGCTAAAAACGGGGTGTTTCATCACGGTAGGGTAATCTTCCTTTCCTCTCCTTTTTTTTGCTCACGACGATTGAATCCCGTTTGATTTGTAGCCAAGGGTCGATGTGTCCTTCTTATCGTTTAAGAAGTTGAAGATTTCTCCTGAGAGTCTGCTCTTTCTCGCCCCGGGGGCGTGATGATCAACCCCACATTCGGGTGACTTATCCGCTTTTCCCCCTCCCCCCTTAGCCTGGTTCGAATTAAGTACTAATGAAGGAGCGTCCTTTGATTACTCGATTCCGAGCTCCTTATCCTCGTCACCCAGATCCCTCTTTTTCCCCCCCGGCCCCCCACACGCTTCTTTCGCATCCTTTTTTGGCGTTTCCTGCCCTCTCCGTTCCTTTGTTTAACTTTGCTGCGTACTTCGATGCGGTAGGGAACCTTTTCTCCCGAGTCGAAGCCCCGGAAGCGCATCATGTCCGCCTTCCTAAGACGTTCATCCCTTTTCCCTCGCTCTCATTGCGCTTTTTTCAGAGTCCTCTTGTACTCGGCGCTCCAGTCCAATACTTCTTGAGGTAAAACCGTACCCCTCCGCGACGAGGCTTTTAGTTTCGATCGGAAGTCCACCTGTTCTTTTCCTCTTCCCCAGCCCAGTACCCATATAGGACTTTTCTCCCCCCCTTGGACCTCACTTGTTCTTTTGCCGAGATCACCCTTGTAATCTCTAGAATTTCGAATCCCTTCTTCTTCCACTCCCATCTTCCCAGTTTTCGCTGCGATGATTTACGAAGCGTACGTGGATTTACCACTGCCCTCTCGTTCACCCCTCGAATTTAAACATCTCCCTAATTGTTTTTCGACGTCAGACTTGTCTTTTCTCGAGAATCTCTGACCCCCCTTTCCCCCGAATTCCTTTCCTCTTTTCTTTGCGTTAGGCTCACTTTCTCCTTTTCTTCTCACCCTAACCACTTCTCCCCCGCCTCTTTTAACAGTCCTTTCGCCTGTCTCTTTCTTAAACCCTTGGGTTGTTCGTTTCTCTTACCTCTCCTAACTCATCTCGATGACTGCTTGTACTGCTTTTTCGCTCTCCCCCCCTCTCCTTTATACCGGTTTGAGCAAACGAGATCTTCCCAGCAACCCCCAAACCGGTCCAGTTTAGCTGAACATCCCCTGGTGACAGGACTTTGTTTCTCCTTTTTCCATTCCTACCAACACTGTCTCCTCCACCTTCCCCATCCCTCTTCTCCCCTCGAGATCTTCCCGGATCCTCTTATCCCTGTTGCTCTTTTTCTCTCTTCACCCTGATTCACCGTGACCTCTTCCCCTGTCTTTGACCGTCCTTTCCCCTCCCCCCGCCAGATCCAGTAGACGGTTTGACCTTCCCACTATTTTTTTGTCTAGTCCCCCTTTTTCCTTGTTGACTCTCTCCGTTTTCCCCCTTTTCGTTTGAACCCTCTTCCACTTCCTCCTCAGATCCAGTTTTTGCAATTTTCGTGCTCACGCGTTTTTGTTTCCCTTTTTTAGTTCTTTGTACTACTTGCCTTAC